>Ga0126384_10002721_pt1 | contig 10712 bp, 14 predicted proteins | sample PanSoiMetPlot_36_FD_92543 | JGI IMG/M metagenome (GOLD analysis project Ga0126384, IMG submission 92543) | Tropical forest soil microbial communities from Panama - MetaG Plot_36 | ecosystem: Environmental > Terrestrial > Soil > Tropical forest > Bulk soil | place: Panama | collected 2016-02-17 | reverse complement strand
TGCCGCCGGACGTGCCGGTCGACGCACCCGAGCTGCTCGACGCAGCGCCCGAGGTACTGGAAGTGCCCTGTCCGCTCGACATGCCCGACCCGGTCGCCCCCATCGCCCGGTCGCGTGCCTTCTCGGCGTCGCTCAAGCACGCGGCCTTAGCGGCCCCGGTCTGGGCGTCGCACGCGGTGACGGCCGCTCGGTAATCCGCTTCGGCTTTTACATTCGCGCCTACGGTCGACGAAGGCGGCGGCGTGCTGGTCTGCGGCGAAGGCGTCGTGCCGGTTTGGGGAGAAGGCGTCATCGTGCTGGTCTGCGCACTTGCTGCGAGGCTCGTCGCGCCAATTGCGGCGGCAACGAGAAGGTGTCGCAATATCCGATTCATGATTGCTCCTATTGGAAAGAAAACGCGGATCAGACTTATTTGACACCGCTCTTTACGTCGGACCGCGACGCGCAGATCCAGATGTGACTCGGTAAGCTGACCGCGCAAATTCGACCTTCCCGGACTCCGAAAAAATCCCGCCCACGCAGGCGCATGGATTCGAGTCTGCCGGTCCGTCTTTGGCTGACACAAACACGCATTGGACCTACAACAAGAACAGACAAGGTCCGATACCGCGTGAGTGTCCTCTGTGTGAGGATGACCTCGCCGCTAGGACAGATTGGCAGAACCCGTCCATGGCGCCAGCAGGTTCGGTCGAAGGAGTAGGAAGGACACTATACTCATACAGAAAGAAAGGACGACTTATGCTTCACTGGGCGCTTATATTCTTCGTCGTCGCGCTGATTGCTGCGGTTTTCGGTTTTGCGGGGATCGCCGCGGGCGCCGCGGAGATCGCGAAGGTGCTGTTTTTCATTTTCCTGGTTTTGTTCCTTGTATCGCTGATCGCAGGTCTGATCCGTCGCGGCGGACCGTAGCGGTGACGCGCCGCTGCGATGGAGAAGGTATCGCTGCGGTTCGGCAAGGGCTTCCGGGTCGCGCTTGGCAATCGGCACGCGCAAGCGGCCGAGATGGTCATCGCGCCCGGCGGCCGTGAGGGGAGCGCTGACAATCTGCACCGCGGATCGGATCAGTGGCTCTTCGTTGTGTCGGGAACGGGGATCGCCGTTATTAATGACAAGCGCTACTCGCTGCGCAGGGATACCTTGCTTCTGATACAGCGCGGCGATCGACACGAGATCCGCAACAACGGCGTCGCGATGCTACGCACGCTCAACCTCTATGTCCCGCCGTCATATACTCGCGCGGGTACTTCGTTACCGCGCAGCAAGAGCTGAGATCAGCAGCCCTGAGCATTGAGCTCAGGCGTCGACGAACGTGATCTTGTTGAGCGGATGCTGGTGGGCGACGTCAATCAGCGCCTTCTCGTCGGTGAGGTCGAGCCTCAGGGGAGTCATCGAAACGTAGCCTTGTTCCACCGCCCAGCGGTCGGTTCCTTCCTCGACGCCTTCGATGGGCACAACCGTGAACCAGTAGTTCGCGCGGCCCATCGGGTCCTTGCCGGGGACGACCTTGCCATCGTAGTGGCGCACCGACTGGCGGGTCCACAAAACACCTCGGGGCGATTGCGCAGGAAGATTGACGTTGACCAGCGTCAGATCGCTTGCGGACAAAAGAAGCTCGAGCACTCGTGCCACCCAAGGTTTGAGCACTGCGAAGTCTGGCTCCGTTTCGGTCACCGGCGTGCTCAGCGCAATGCCGCGCACGCCGAGCAGAGCAGCCTGCTCCGCACCGGCAAGCGTCCCCGAGTGCCAGAGCGCATTGCCCAGATTGCTTCCCAGATTGATTCCGGAGAGCACGACATCGACGTGCTCCCAGCGATACATGCCCAAGGCTACGCAGTCGGCAGGCGTGCCATTCACCCGATATGCGTCGACGGGGACATCCCTGAGGGGTGTGCGCTTGTAGCTGAGCGGACGGCTGGCGGTAATCGAATGCGCGGCGGACGACATTTCAACATGAGGCGCAACGATGCGAGTTTCCCCGAATCGGGCTGCGACCTGAGCCAGCGCCGCGATACCCGGGCTGTATACGCCGTCGTCGTTGGTTACTAGAATGTGCATGGCGTCTTGACCGATCTTTTCGGATCGCTTAGACGAAGCGTGTCTCCTCGGTCGAACCCAATGGATCGCTTTCCGTTCGAACGATGCGCGTCACTTTGATATACAACCCCAAGGCGGGCGACGAACAGCAGACCGGCGAAGACCTCGCTGACCTGCTCCGCGGGGCCGGCCATGTCGTTGAGCGGCACTCGTCGAAGGACGAACATCTCGCAGCGCTGCTCAAGGGGTCGCCGGATCTTGTCGCTATCGCCGGAGGCGACGGCACAATCAGCAAGGTAGCCCGAATCATGGCAGGGCGCGGTATCCCGCTCGCCGCGCTCCCGACGGGCACCGCGAACAATATTTCGAGAACCCTCGGCGTCACTGGAATCACGCTCGAAAAACAGATCGCTGCATGGCCGACTTGGCGCAAGGTCCCCCTGGACATCGGTCTCGCGCGGGGCCCGTGGGGCTCCCGTCAATTCGTGGAGTCCGTAGGCATGGGACTGCTCGCCTGGGGCATTCCGCAAGCCGACGCGAGCGCGATGCTGCACCACATGGACGATCCGCGCGATAAATTCGATTATGTGCGCGAGATGCTGGCGGACCGTGTGAGTGAAGCCCCCTCGATCGACTGCAAGCTGACCTTGGACGGCAAAGATATCTCGGGCGAGTACTTGTTGATCGAGGCGATGAACATTCGCTCGATCGGCCCCAATCTCGAACTGGCTTCCGGCGCCGATCCAGGCGATGGTTTGCTCGACGTCGTGGCGGTCCCGACCGCGCACAGCGCCTCCTTGCTCAAGCATTTCCGAAAGAGTCGCGCGGGCAGTCGTACGGCAGCGAAGCTTCCTACGTATCGCGTTCGCGAGCTGCGAATGGAATGGATGGACTTCGATGTTCACTTCGACGATGAGGTGTGGCCGGATGGTCGCCCAGTTAGCTCACAAGCAAGAGCCATCGACATCAAACTCGAGGATCAACGGGTCGAATTCCTCGTTCCACGCAAGCGCAACTCCTGAGCGTTGCCGGGACGCGGACACGCCGACGGAAGATACCGGGGTCTCCTTTCCGGAAGCATCAATAGATGTCCGCCATGTTCCGGTCCATGCGCGCGCTTGGTGTGCCATCCGCGAATTCCTCGATCATCTTTCGATTGAAGTCGGGAATGTCCGAAGGTTGGCGGCTCGTGACCAAGCCTCGGTCGACCACCACCTCTTCGTTGCTCCATCGTCCGCCCGCGTTTCGAATATCGGTCTGAAGGGATGGCCACGACGTCAAGCGGCGGTCGCGTAGCACTTCTGCTTCGATCAGCATGACCGGTCCGTGGCATATCGCGGCGACCGGTTTCTCCGCCTCGAAAAACGAGCGCACGAATGCCACCGCCGTCTTGTTCGTTCTGAGCTTGTCGGGGTTCATGACTCCGCCCGGCAGGAGCAGGGCATCGTAATCGTCGGGGTTCGCTTCACCCACGGTCAGGTCGACGGCGACGGAGACGCCCCAGTCTGCGCTCTGCCAGCCCTTGATCGTTCCGCGCTTGGGGGCAATCACCTCGGTCGTCGCGCCTGCTTCGTTGAGCGCGGCCCGCGGTACAGTCAGCTCGTCCTGCTCGAAGCCGTCCGTGGCGAGGATCGCAACGCGCTTGCCCTTGAGCGAGCGGGCGCTGTTCCGATGCTTTTTTCGATCGTTCATCAATCGCTCCAGATGTTTACTGCGCCCTAGCCGCGAACCAGTTGCGTCGATTGGCAATGGTCATTTTCGCCGGCGGCGCGCTCGCGTTCGCGCAGCCTTGCGCGCGGCGGCCGATCGCGCCGCGGGGCCTTTGGTCGACACCGCCCGCTTGGCAGCGGCCGACCGCTCCCCGGCTGTGCGACGCCGCGCGGCGGATCGCGCTTGCGCCGACAGTGATTTCCTGGAAGCGGCACGGTGCTCTTCCTGCCGAAGCACAGACAGGATCGCGCCAGAGCGCTTGCGGGATACAGCATGTTGATCTTCGCCCGATTCCAATGCCTGTTTTGCGTGCCGGCGCGTTACCTCCGATGTGCTGCCCGGTTTCGGCGGAGGCAGCTTCACCCCTGCCCTGCGAGCCTTCGACAATCCGATTGCAATCGCCTGCTTCGTCGATCGAGCTCCGTGCTTGCCTTTCCGGATGTGTTCCATTTCCTCGCGGACAAATTCTCCTGCCTGTGTGCTGGGGGACTTGCCCATGCGCCTGTCCCGCGCGGCACGCTCCAAAGTCCTTTTTTCAGCCATGGTGGTCTCCTAAAAATCAGCCGGTACCCATTCAGTTCGTTATAGAAGGGACCGAAATCAGTCGAATTCAGTTCCTTTGGCCCAATCCTCGATACGAGGTGCCGCATCGTGCCGACGCGCATCTGCGCGAGAACTGCGCGAACCGGTCGCTCCTCGCAGAGTCAAAACTTACGCGGTTATTCGCGCAAAGGAGAACGAAATGCATCAGCTCAAGGACGTTATGACGCGCAAAGTTCACGTGATCGAGCCCGATACGACGATCGGCGAGGCGGCGAAAAAGATGCGTGACGGTGATTTCGGAATGCTGCCGGTCGGCGAGAACGACCGGATGATCGGGGCGATCTCCGATCGGGACATCGCGATTCGCGCGGTGGCGGAAGGCAAGGGGCCCAATACGAAGGTTCGCGAAGTCATGTCCACCGGGATCGCCTGGGCCTATGAGGACGACAGCGTCGAAAAGGCGGCCAAGATAATGAGCGAGCGCCAGGTCAGGCGCTTGCCGGTCGTAAGTCACGACAAGCGACTTGTCGGAATCGTTGCCCTCGGCGACTTTGCGGTCCAGAGCTCGGAAATCCAGCCGACCTCGAAAGCTCTCAGCGAGATTTCGAAGCGAGCCTAAAGGGAAGCAACCATCCTTAACCAAATGGAGGATTCTCCAATGGCAAGCAATCCGCAAATGAAGTGTGCGCATCTAGCCTGCAGATGTAGCGTCTCGGCAGGGCAACGATATTGCAGCACGTACTGTGAGCAGCACCAGCAACAGGGTCAATCCACCGGGAAGGGTCAGCAGTCCCAAAGTCCGTCGGGTTGTGGCTGTGGACATACAGCCTGCCAGCACCAATGACCAGCGCCGATGCCAGGGTGACTATCGGGCCACCCTGGATCGGCGTTCGATCACCGAGAGCATCATTGCGCATCTGTGAGAAAACTTGTCTCGAGAAGACCATTCGTACGCCCGAGTCTTCAGCTATACGATCCCCGCCACCAACAACACGATTACCACGACGAGAACTAGGCCTAATCCGCCGCTCGGGTAGTAACCCCAGCCAGAGCTGTAAGGCCACGTTGGTAGAGCTCCGATCAATAGAAGAATAACGATGATCAGTAGAATGGTTCCCATTGAATGCTCCATGGTTTTGGGAGTGTTCATACTCTAGTCGCAGTAGAGAGTCTGCGATGTCGGCGAAACACTGATTCGTGCGTCAGAGTCCGTTGGCTACTCGCAAGTCCTACACATAAATCAGCGGTCGGCTGATAGCCGCTCTTTGTGCTCCACACCACAATTGCCGACGTGAATGCCGCCGCGAGTGAAGGGCGCGACGCAAAACACTGGACCGGCGTTTCGCAAGGTCAAGGAGATTCGACAATGGCGAAGTACGGCAAGAAGGCTCAGAGCAAGGTGAAGAGAGCCATGCAGGAACGCAAAAGGGGCACGCTCAGAAGTGGTCGATCCGGGAAGCGCGTCACGAGTCGCAAGCAAGCGATCGCGATCGGCTTGTCCGAGGCTCGACGAGCGGGCGCCAAGGTTCCGAAAAAGAAACGTTCCTCTCGAAAGAAATGAGAGACGCCGGCGAGGCGATTGGATCGCGATTGGATCGATGAGACGCTGATTATTTTGAATGTCGCTAGAGAAAAGGAGTTTGTAATGAACTGGGACCGCATGGAAGGCAACTGGAAGCAGATGACTGGCGCGATCAAGCAAAAGTGGGGAAAGCTCACCGATGACTCGCTGACGCAGATCAACGGCAAGCGCGATCAGCTGGTCGGCAAGATCCAGGAAGCCTACGGCATCAGCAAGGATGAAGCTGACAAGCAAGTGAAGGAATGGGAAAAGATGCACTAGGCTGATCGCCGCGCTGGGGCAAGTCCCCAGCGCACTACACTTTCAAACATTCAGGAGGTTTTCTATGAGACCAACCGCCAAGCAACTGATCGTCGCCGTTCCTCTGTGCTTGTTTGCACTCGGCGCTTCTGCCGCCACAGACCCGGCGAAGGATCAACGCGAAAATGCGTACAAGGCCGCCGTCGCCCACGCTGATGCCGACTACAAGGCAGCAAAGCAGGCCTGTGACAGCCGGCAGGGCAACGACAAGGACGTATGCCTGAAGCAAGCGAAGGCCAATCACACCAAGGCGATTGCCGACGCCAATGCAGAACGCAAGTCGACCTCGGCGATGGCCGCTGCGCGCGACGACAAGCTGGACGCGCAATATAAGGTCGCCAAGGAAAAATGCGATGCACTTTCGGGTGACGCCAAGGATGCGTGCATACGCGATGCGAAGCTGAAGTATCACCAAGGCTAGTTATCGCTCGGGCGTCCGCAACGTCTCTTCTTTCGATCGCGGCCCCCGTGTCGGGGGCCGCTTCCGAGGAGCTTCTTTGATGAAACGATTTACCCTGCCGCGCCTGCCTTACGCTGAGGACGCACTCGCGCCCGTGATTTCAGCACAAACCATCGCGCTGCATCACGGCAAGCACCACAAGAACTACGTTGACACCCTCAACAATCTTCTCGTCGACACCGAGTTTGGCGATGAGTCGCTGGAAGACATTATCGCGAGCACCGTGGACAAGCCCGATCGGGCCGCCATTTTCAACAATGCGGCGCAGGCCTGGAACCACACTTTCTATTGGCATAGCTTGACGCCAAAATCGGATGGCCGTCCTCGCGGCGAGCTCGCCGACAAGATCGCTGCCGCATTCGGGAGCTACGAGAGCTTCAAGAAGGAGTTGGCGGGTGCTGCGACGGGCCTGTTCGGTAGCGGCTGGGCGTGGCTCGTGCTCGATGGAAGCACCCTCAGGATAGTGAGGACGCGCAACGCCGAGGTGCCGTTCACGAAGGGTCAGGTTCCCTTGCTCACCATCGACGTCTGGGAGCACGCATACTATCTCGACTACCAGAACCGCCGCGCGGATTACGTCAAGGCGCTGATCGACAAGCTGCTTAGCTGGGATTTTGCGGCGAGCAATCTGCAGAAAGGCGACGTCTACTCCGCGACCCCCGAGAGCATTCGCTGAACCATTGGGGCTGGTCCCCAATCGCGGCGCCTCGTCCGAGGCCGCCGCGACGAGCGCTCATGCGTCTTTGTCCCACCTCCAGTTCTTGATCTCTGGAAGATCCTCGCCGTTGTGGCGGATATAGTCCCGGTGCGCCTGTAAGCGCTCGTTGAGGAACCGCTTTGCGGCCGACGCGCGCTTGTTCAACCCGCGAACGCGAGCGATCACGTCACCCGCAAGGTGAAAGCGGTCCAGGTCGTTTAGCACCACCATGTCGAACGGCGTGGTGGTCGTACCTTCCTCCTTGTATCCGCGAACGTGTAACTCTCCGTGATTCGTTCGCCGATAGGTCAAGCGATGGATGAGCCACGGATAGCCGTGATAGGCGAATATGATTGGCTTGTTCCGGGTGAAGAGCCGATCGAATTCGTCGTTGCTCAGCCCGTGCGGATGTTCTTCGGGCGGCTGCAGGGTCATGAGATCCACCACGTTGATCACCCGCACCCTCAGCTCCGGGAAGAATCGACGCAGAATCTTTACTGCAGCCAGGGTCTCGAGGGTGGGCACGTCACCTGCGCACGCCATTACGACATCCGGTTCGCCACTTGAATCGTTGCTCGCCCACTCCCAGACTCCGATGCCCGCTCGACAGTGCGCCACCGCGGCGTTCATGTCGAGCCACTGCAGCGCGGGGTGCTTGCCTGCAACCACGACGTTGATGCAGTCCCGGCTCCTCAGGCAGCGATCGGTGATAAACAGCAGCGAATTTGCATCCGGCGGTAGATATACGCGGATGATGGCGCTCTTCTTGTTAACGACGTGGTCGATGAACCCCGGATCCTGGTGGCTGAAGCCGTTATGGTCCTGCTGCCAGACGTGTGAGCTGAGCACGTAGTTCAGCGAGGCGATCGAATGTCGCCACGGAATTTCGCGGCAGACCTTGAGCCACTTTGCGTGCTGGTTGAACATCGAATCGACAATGTGAATGAACGCTTCGTAACAATTGAAGATGCCGTGCCGGCCGGTCAGCAGGTATCCCTCGAGCCATCCCTCGCACTGGTGCTCGCTCAGCATCTCCATCACTCGACCATCGGGTGCAACGTGATCGTCACTCTCGGTCACTTCGGCCGTCGAACAGCGATCCGTCGCTTCGAACACGGCGCTCCATCGATTCGACGCCGTTTCGTCTGGGCTGAAGACCCGGAAGTTGCGCGCGCTGGCGTTGAGGCGCAACACGTCCCGGATGAGCTCGCCCTGGATCCGCGTGGGTTCTGCCTTGACGACCCCGGGCCGTGAGACTGGTACGGCGTAGCTTCGGAAATCGGGTAAGTCGAGATCGCGCAGCAGGATGCCGCCGTTGGCGTGAGGATTCGCGCCCATTCGTCGCCCGTCCTTCGGGGCAAGCTCCGCCAGCGATGGGATGAGCCTTCCGTCCTCGTCGAACAGCTCGTCGGGCTTGTAGCTTTTGAGCCATCGCTCGAGCGCCTTCAGATGTTCCGGTTTCGCCGCGAAATCGGCGATCGGCACCTGATGCGAGCGGAATGTCCCTTCGATCGGCTTGCCGTCGATCGTCTTGGGCCCACTCCAACCCTTGGGCGTCTGCAGCACGATCATCGGCCACCGCGGACGCCGGCCGAAGCCGTGCCCGCGAGCGTGGCGCTGGATGCGCTGTACTTCGACAACGACGGTGTCGAGTGTTTCGGCCATGAGTCGGTGCATGTGCTTCGGGTCATCGCCGGTGACGAAGTGCGGCGCATAGCCGTAACCGTGAAGGAGTGCCGCGAGCTCGTCGCGCGGAATGCGCGCGAGCACGGTCGGCCCCGCGATCTTGTAGCCGTTGAGATGAAGTATGGGCAGCACCGCACCGTCGGAGGCGGGATTGAGGAACTTGTTTGAATGCCAGCTCGTAGCAAGCGGTCCGGTTTCGGCTTCGCCGTCTCCAATCACGCAGGCGACGACGAGCTCGGGGTTGTCGAACGCGGCGCCATAGGCATGTGCAAGACAGTATCCGAGCTCCCCCCCTTCATTGATCGAGCCGGGCGTCTCGGGCGCGACGTGGCTCGGAACACCGCCAGGAAACGAGAATTGAGTGAACAGTCGCTTCATCCCGTGCTCGTCCTGTGATACGTCCGGGTAGATCTCGCTGTACGTGCCCTCGAGGTAGGTGTTCGCCACCAGACCGGGGCCGCCGTGGCCTGGGCCGGTGACAAAGATCATGTCGAGGTCGTACTGCTTGATGATGCGATTGAGATGGACGTAGACGAAGTTGAGCCCCGGCGTCGTGCCCCAGTGCCCGAGCAGCCGTGGCTTGATGTGCTCGAGTCGCAATGGTTGCCGCAGCAGCGGATTATCGTAGAGATAGATCTGGCCTACCGAGAGGTAGTTGGCAGCACGCCAGTAGGCGTCCATCTTTCGCAGGAGCGACGGGGTGATCAGGGATGAGCTGCGGCGGCGAATCGCTTGCGCTTCCATGGTTGAGCATCCGGGTGTTTTCGGGTGGGCAGCGTTACGGGAAGAACCGATCGAGCCTCGGCTCCCAGAGCCTGACGCCGCCGGTGATTCCGGCCTCGTTGGAGACGATGGTGACATCGGGCGGCAGCTTGAAGTTGATTCGAGCGGCATTTCCTCCGCCAATATACAGCCGGTCGTAATTCAACAGCGTTCTCACAATGTTGAGCATCCGTCTGATCCGGCGGTTCCATTTGTCCACGCCTTTGGCTGCGAGCGCCGCCGCGCCGAGATATTCGTCATAGGTCTTGCTCTTCCAGATCGGATGCTGTCCGAGCTCGAGATGCGGCATGAGCCCGCCGTCACGATAGATCGCGCTGCCGACCCCCGTGCCCAGCGTCAGAACACATTCGAGGCCCTTGCCCTTGATCACGCCCAGACCCTGCACCTCTGCATCGTTGAGCATGCGTACGGGCCTGCGCAAGCGCCTTTCGAGCCGAGAGGACAGCGGATAGCTGCGCCAATCCGCCGTGCCGAGATTGGGCGCGGTCAGCACCCTGCCGCCGCGCACCATGCCGGGGAAGCCGACCGAAACACGCGCAAACTCGCCGAGCTTGCCGGATGTCTCCTCGACGATCGCCACGACCTGCTCTGGTGCGACCGGTTTGGGCGGGGTCGGGACCCGGGCAGGATCGCCGACGATTCGCCCGTTGTCGTCGAGCGCCGCGAATTTGATCCCGGTGCCGCCGATATCCACGGCGAGGGTGCGGCGGTCGCTCATACTTGGCCTCTGCCTTGCGAGTTCTTGTCCCGACGATAGTGCAGGCGAGCCGTTTCGACCACAAGTTCGCGCCTATTTTAACGCCAAGAGTTTGCACTGCCGTCACTTAGCCCTACATTCTGCGGCAATCGCCGCCTGGGTTGAGCCAGAGGCTCAAGGGAGGAACGGTGGAACGGTCACGTGCTGCAGACGATTTTGA
>Ga0126384_10002719_pt1 | contig 10714 bp, 14 predicted proteins | sample PanSoiMetPlot_36_FD_92543 | JGI IMG/M metagenome (GOLD analysis project Ga0126384, IMG submission 92543) | Tropical forest soil microbial communities from Panama - MetaG Plot_36 | ecosystem: Environmental > Terrestrial > Soil > Tropical forest > Bulk soil | place: Panama | collected 2016-02-17 | reverse complement strand
TCGCAGTTCGACCACGCGGGCCTGCTGCGAGTCGATTTGCGCCAATCTGTCCAGAGCCTCGTCGATGGCTAACAGGTCGACGTCGGTTTCCTTTGCGACCGCCAACCCCTCGTCGAGCGTCAAACACAACGCAGACCCGCCTCGCTTTTCCGCGTCGCGTCGCCGCGCATGATCGACAAGGACACGCCGCATCAGGTTGGCGGCAATCGCAAAAAAGTGAGCACGGTCCTGCCAATTTACACCCCTGGCATCAAAGAGCCGCAGATAGGCCTCATTGATGAGGGCCGTCGTTTGGAGGGAATGATCCCGGCGCTCCCGGCGCAAATAGCGGGACGCCTGCCGCCGCAATTCTTCGTAGACGATGGGCGTGAGCTTATCCAAAGCCCGTTCGTCGCCGTCACTCCACTCTTTAAGTAAATGCGTAATGTTCTGAGACAAGGGGTCACCAACGCCACTACCTCGTGTGAGAGGGAGCTGGACTGAATGCCGTGAGGATAGTCCTCCGACTGATCTCGGGTCAATGAAATCGTGTCAGACACTTACCCCGCCCTCAAAAATAATTCTCCTAAATGTGACCCCGCTCTTCAGGCCCCTGCGCATTGGTTGAATAAGGGCAAATAAAGGTCGGAAGACAAAGCCGCGCTTCAGTTCGCGAATGCCTGGTGGCGTTGCTTCGACCGCCAGTTTGCCGAACACAGACTCAACAATAAGAGAGGAAGACGAAAATGAAACTCAAAACACGAAGAGGGGCCGTGCTCGCAATTAGTCTTGGAGTCGTTCTCACCGGAGTTACTGCATACGCAGCCGTCACCGTCATACTAGCGGTCGGGACGATCCCACAATCTCAACTCTTCGATGGTCCGGCCACAGTGACCGTAAGAACTCTGACCATTGCTCCCGGGGAGTCGCTCCAATGGCATTATCACCCGGGTTATGCCTTCAACGTAGTAAAGAGCGGTACCTTGACCGTGGAGGATGGATGTGGCGTTGATGAGGAGACGCTCTCCCCCGGGCAGGCTTTTGAGGAGATGGATGGTCGTGTCCATCGCGCGAAGAACCTGAGTGCAACTGAACCTGTGGTGGTCTACAACACTTTCATTGTGCCGCAAGGCAAACCTACCACGAGGAACATCCCGAATAACGAACGACGCTGTGGTCCGCCAATTGACGCAGATGAATGCAAGGAAGATGGTTGGCTAAAGTTTAGTCACCCGATGGGTTTCATCAATCAGGGCGAGTGCATCGACTACGTTCGTCACCGGCCAAGGAACGTCGTTCCGGTCCCGGAAGATCCGTTGGGATAAGATTTAGGCATACGCTGGCTATTTGGAGCGACAGCTGGATTGACTGGCAAGTTAGAGCAGACGCCCGAACCTGCCAGTCACTTTCCGGATCAGATTCCATGGGCCGTGAAACTGGAGTTCGGTCTGCTTTACCGCGGGCGGCTGGCGCGGGCGACCGAGCGTTTGAACCTCGCTTTTGAAGAGCGCCTTCAGGAGTTGCTACAAGGTTTTTTGGCTCCACGCTACGCCTCCAGGGTGTCTCGAATCTTCCGCCAGCGCCGGGATGGGCGTCGGTTAGTTGATGTCCGCGATCTTCACTCTGGGATGTGGAATCTCAGAAACCCTTTTTCTAGCGGCACGGTTGATCAATCTGGAGTAGCCAGGGATACCCAGGGCGTCGTTGCACACTCGCGGCGAGAAATCCTGCGGGAAATTTGCGGGACGTTCATAACGTTTTTTGTTGAATTTCAAACTGCTAATAAGAATTTCTCAAGAAAATGTGGAGCGGGCGAGGGGACTCGAACTCGCAACTTTCAGCTTGGGAAGCTGAATTTTCGATCCTTTATTTTAAAAACTACAAATTCGCTTAAGAACAAAGTTCGTACATGCGCTGCGTATTGTGCACGCGTTGCCCGATTTGCGTATCGATCGGAGACCTCTGGGGGATGTCATCTAATTTGACTCACCCAACGACGCGTCAGCATTTGCCGGTGCAGTCTTTGATTCAAATCGCGGTGAAGGTTCCGCGCCGACAGACACTAGAAATCATTGGACCTAATCGCTGGCCGATGCTAGATCGTTTTAAGCCTTTCTACTGTATCTGGGTAACGTTTGACGAGATTGATAAGCAGCGCCGCCTGAGCATTTGGCTTAGCGCGACCCTGTTCCCAGTTCTCCAATGTGCGAACGTTGGTCCGTAGATAGACCGCGAACAAGGCACGAGAGATCTTCAAGCTCTTTCGCACGCGAATAAGTTCCTGCGGAGTCACATTCGGCGCAGGCTTGAATTCCACCCTATGAGTCCGCAGCGTTCGCTTTCCTTGCCGCCCATCAGCCAGCGCATCCATTCCTTCGCTAACTTCGGCGAAAAGATCACGCGCAGAACCGCGCTTCCCTCTTCTTTTGGTTGCTCGCTTCATCGTTTTCTCCTTGCTTGATCATTTCCTTTAAGCGCTTTGTGTTCAGTCGCCGTTAGGTCAGACATCTCATCCTTGTCGAAAATCGTAAATAGCCAAAACTGGGAGCCCGCATCCCACCAGTAATAAATCACGCGTAGACCACCTCGTTTGCTTTTACCTCGTCGTTCGTCAACGAAACGAAGCTTGCGCAATCCACCCGTTCCGGGGATCACATCACCAGCTTCCGGATTCAGCATCAGCAACCGCTGAAGGCGCACGAAAGCCTCATCGTCGAGATAATCTGCCCGATGACGTTCAAAAGGGAGGTAGCTCGATGAAGACGGCCCTCAAATAATACGAGCGTTTTACGTCTATACGCAAGTCACGTATAGATGAGATTTTTTTGACAGCCGTTTTATTTGAGTACCGCGGCCCGCAGGAGTAGACTGTCTTAACCTTCCGAAACTTTCGCCCCGCCTAAATAGGTACCGTCACGTCCAATGCAGTCTGATTCTGATGGAGGTAGCGATGACACTTACACAAGGAAAAACAGCCGCGACAGCAAAGGCCCGCCAACCACTCGCACAGGCCGTAGCCGACATGCATGCGGTCGAGATCAAAGTCACGGTCCGCCCCGATCAGGAGTTGCGCGCGGAGCGGGCGATGGCGCTCAACGAAGACACCGCGGAAATCCGGGTTATCTACTTTTACGATACTCCGCAGCTCGACCTGTTCGGCGCAGGGGTTGCGCTGCGTGCCCGACTCGTCAAAGGTGACCACGATGACTCCACCGTCAAGTTCCGTCCGGTGGAAGCCGCGAACATCGCCGAGGAATGGAAGAAACTGAAAGGATTCAAACTGGAGGCGGATTGTGTCGGCGACCGGGTGGTCTGCTCGGCATCGCTTACGGGTCCGCAGAAACATCACGAAATCGATGAGGTCGCGAAGGGAAAGCGGGCGATCGAGAAGCTCTTCTCGAAAAGCCAGGAGCGCTTCCTCAGCGAGTTCTACAAAGGCACAGTCGACTTCGGAGCGCTGTTTGTTCTTGGCCCGATTCGCGTATTGCGCTGGAAGCTGAAGCAAAAGGGCTTTCCGCACCAATTGACGCTCGAGGAATGGAGGCTGCCGAACGGCGAAGATCTCGTCGAGGTTTCGATCAAGACGCCACCGGGAGCAGCGCCCCAGGCAAAGAAGGACTTTGAGAAGCACTTGCTCGAGCTCGGCCTCGACCCTAAGGGCGCCCAGGAGACCAAGACGTATACCGCGCTGAAGTACTTTGCAAACGCCTATCGCAAATCGTAGCTCGCACGTCGCAACCGTCGCGCGAGCGGAACAACACAACGATAATCTGAGTAGGAGGTCTGCAATGCCCATAATCATTCCCCGTTGGGAGTGGCGCACGTTCGGTAGCCGGTTTGGCATTGCGGAGACGCAATTCGCGGAGCTGAAGTCGACCGGTGTCCAGGAGAGCGACGAGATCTATCTGCTCGCCGCCGCTGGTGACAACGTCAAGATCCGCGATAGCTTGATGGACATCAAAGTGCTGCGCGAGGTCAACCCGGATGGCCTGGAGCGCTGGGAGCCGGTCATGAAGCAGAGCTTCCCGCTGGGTGCGGCTGACATGGCAAATGTGTGCGCCGCACTCAATCTGGCAGCACCACGGCTTGACCGTGACGCCTATACGCTTGATCACTTCCTCGACGAACTCGTCGCGCCGAGCAGTGTCTTGCGCCCGGTGAACGTACACAAGCGCCGGGTGCGGTATAAGGTCGGCGGCTGTACCTCGGAAGTCACCGAAATCAACGCAGAGGGAAAGGCCACGCGGTCGATTGCAATCGAGTCGGAGGACGCTTCCGCGGTCATCGCGGCGGTAGCCTCGGTCGGCCTGGCCGGTTACTTCAACACGAACTATCCCCGCGGCTTGAGGGCATTGCTGGATGCGGCCCCGGAGCGCTACGCGGTGATCGACGTCGGCACGAATTCGGTCAAGTTCCATATCGCCGAGCGTGTTGCCGGCAGCAGCATGCGCAAGGTTGTCGATCGTGCCGAGATGACGCGCCTCGGGGAGGGTCTCGAAGAACGTGGCGAGATTGGGACCGACGCAATCGAACGGACCGCGACAGCGATTGGGGACATGGTTGACGAGGCGAAGCAGAACGGCGCCCTTGCGATTGCGGCAGTTGGCACGGCCGGTTTGCGCATTGCGCGCAACAGGACGTCCGTCATCGCTATGATCCAGGCGCGCACGGGGGTTCCAATCGAAGTAATCTCCGGTGAAGAGGAAGGTCGACTGGCCTACCTCGCTGTGAAGGCGGGGCTGGGTATACCCGAGGGTTCGCTGGTCGTGTTCGACACCGGCGGTGGCAGTTCGCAGTTCACTTTCGGGCATGGGTCGCGCGTCGATGAGCGATTCAGCGTCGACGTGGGCGCGGTTCGCTACACCGAACGGTTCGGTCTTGACAACGTCGTCTCACCCGACGTGCTCAGTGACGCACTTGCCGCCATTACCACGGATCTGGCGCGCATCGAAAGCCGTCCGGCGCCAGACGTGCTCGTGGCGATGGGAGGCGCGATCACCAACATCGCCGCAGTGAAGCATGGTCTGAAAACCTACGATCCCGATATCGTGCAGGGCACTGTCCTCGACCGTGCCGAGATCGATCGCCAGATCGAACTGTACCGCTCGCGCAACGCGGCGGAGCGTCGTGCGATCGTCGGGCTTCAGCCGAAGCGCGCGGATGTCATCCTGGCTGGTGCCTGCATTGTCAGGACCGTGATGGACAAGCTCCGACAGAACACATTGAGAGTCAGCGATCGCGGCCTACGACATGGCCTGCTTGTCGAGCGGTTCGGCAATTGAGTCCCTTCCGATCATGAAATGCGACCATCATAGTGCCGTTTGGCTTGCGTTATAAGGCATGCTGGCACGACTCACGCGACCATCGATCCTGTAGAAAATGCAGTATGACTTCAGTAGATTCTGAGGTGTCGTGCACTTAGCGTGACGCGTTACCTACACGTTGACTTATTGGTTGAAGCCGCACACCTGTCTCGATAATCAAAGGAGAATTGAAATGAAGGATTTCGCGTTGCAGTCGCCGGCGCGCTTGCATTCTTTGCAAGGACGCTCGCCTCGGGAATGTCTGTGGGGTCGGATTACGACAAGAACTCGCTCGCACCAGATACACGGTTTTAATCCATCTTCACTTGTGCGGTCGAAATACAATGTCGAAAAGTGGCTGCCACGTCTTGCCGCCATCGCTGGACGTTTCTGCTGTTTCGCGGACGCCACCCGAGACGCGTACCCAGATTCCGCGCAGTTGTCTCGACTTGCCATTCGTCGTCTGATCGAGGCCAGTTAGCACCATACGTTCACCCTGTATTCCGCCTTCCACGATTAGCAACTGTCCCCGATTCGTCACCCAGCTCTGGTGCCAGACCTTGCGCGTGCCGTCGTAGATAGTGAAGCTCTGTCCCACGAGACCATCGTTCTGCTCGTAAACTTCGCGAATCACACAGCCATCCAGAATACTATCCACGTGGTTGCGGGCGATCACTTTGTCTGGCGCGTTCAGTTCGAACGTATCCCAGTCGCCGAGCCAGAAATCGAACTGGCGATATTCAGGCGTGGCGCAGGTCGCACTTTTTGTTGAGTTAGATGTCGCCGCTTGCTGCCCATATACTGGCCCGCCTCTCGGGATAAGCAGAACGGCGGCGAGGAGGGCAATGGATGGAACGCGAAGTTTTCCGTTTGGTTTCATGATGGATTGCCGACTGAGGAGGCCTTTCCCAGCAGCGGGTGATATCTCTCTTCAATAACTTTCAGGTGATGGATCTGATGGCCGATGATCGTAAAGCCCAGAGCTAGTACGGAAATTTCATATTCCCAACTGATTCCCGTCTCTCTCAGCGCCTGCCGGTCGAAACTTTTGTAAAGCGTTTTTGTGGCATGGCGGACGGTAATCAATTCATCAATCAACTCCTCGAGCGGTCTCGCATATGCGCGCGCGTTGGCGACGAGTACATCCTGATCGAAGCCTTGCGGGATGGTCCCATCAAGGCGCCCAAACAGGAGCGCTCGGTAACACATGATCCTTTCGACATCGGTGAGGTGCTGAATGATTTGCTTCACCGTCCACTTCCCCGACGCATAAGTCTTACCGTTGAGTGATGCCAGAGTATTTCTGTCTAATTCCTCTAATTGACGAACGCTATCATCGAAAGCATGCGCCAACTCGACGTCCGCCACCAGATTGATGTAGCGGTCGTAGTATTGCGGCATTGGATTGATATCTGATTTTTTCACCGCACACCCAATTTGATCATTTCCTTGCCCCCTGTTTCGAAGACGTGCCCTTGCGATTGGGCGCCATAATTCAAGCCACTAGCCTGGAACACAATTGGTACCCGCACAAGCTCCGTTACTGCACTGGCCCTGGGAACCAATTTAGGAACTACGAACTCTGGTCAAACTTGTCGGCCACAGATTTTCTCAAACAGATGAAGCTTGCTCCCTGGGAACCGCAAGGCTCAAGAGAGCGAGGACGAGCCTGACTGTGAATCTTCCGAACATAAAGCTCATGAGCTCTTGCAGAATCAATGCGCCGGCTCAAATAATTCAATTGAATTCCCGTCGGGATCTTCCAACTGGATTTGCTTCCCGCCTGGGCCCGACTCCATTTCATTTCGAAAGTGCAGCCCGGCCTTTTTCAGCTTTTTAATTTGAGCGGGCAAGTCGTCAACTTCCAGCATTATTCGATTCCATCCGCCTGGCTCTTGCTGTTTACCATCGGGCATCGCGCGGGAACCCGAGGCGCCTGGACCACTGAGAACCAGTTTGAGATTGCCCACTGAAACCTGACCGAAGGCGGGCAAATGCTGTTGGTCCAACTTCAAGCCAAGCTGCTTCGTATAGAAATCGATTGAGCGCTTCACGTCCTTGACTTGATAACGAACACCCCACAGACCCTTAACGAAGCTTTGACTCTCTGCCCTGGCCGAGCTAGCCTGGTTGGATTTTTCAGATGATTGTTTTGCTGTTTGGCTCATGTAACCTCCTATCATGACGATGTTAGTGGAACGGAGTCTCTTGCCTCTCTCCTTTTCCTTGCATTTCTCTTGAGTTTTTTCCAACCAGCTAGAGCAGTAAAGATAGTAATCAGCTACAGATATTGTTTTCGCTCCGAGGGACTATTTCATCCGGTAAGGACATGCACCTCAAATGTCCTGGATAAGCGCCAGAATGTTACCTTCTGTATCCTTGAACCACGCAGCCTTGGCACCGCCGGCTGTGGCGATGCCCTTCTCGTCCATTTCCGCCATGTCATACTTCTCGAACTTTACGCCACGTGACGTAAGCTCCGCGACCTCTTTTTCGATATCCTCAACCTTCCAGAATGCCTGGCTTGCCTGCGAGGTGCCGGCGTTTGGCGTAGGATAAAGAAAGCACGCGGTACCCTTGGCAAACTCGTAAACCACGCCGCCGCCCGTCACCTCCTTCGGTTTGAAGCCCAACTTCTGCTCATAGAATTTGCGCGCCCGGGCAACGTCCTTTGCCGGTATATATGAATACATCGGAGCCGTTTGCAGCATGGATTCCCCTTCCTGATCAACATGCGAAAGAGGTACTAATGACTCTTTCGACGACTTATAGTTTCGGTTCTTTAGTCTGTTCAGCCAAGCGTACGCTCATTGCCATTCGCCGGACATCTCTTACCAAGTCCCACCCACATGTCTGGCGCATACACAAACTACGACGTGGCGACGGTCGAGACGTGAAAGTCGTGTTCAATTCTTGTGAAATTCTTATTTGATTGTGAGCATGCCTAGCCACCTGAGTGTCACTAAGCTCAGTGGCGCCTGGCTCATAAATTCGTGCGGCGCCTGAGTCGCAGCTTACGTCCTTGAACTCATTCGGTTCGCATGGGTGAAAGAGGGCTGGAATTCCCGATGAAAGACTTAGCTGTGGGGTAAAGAATCAAACTGTCCTCGCTGGTGATTAGTTCTCGAATGCGGGCCTTCAAGCCTGTCGATTGTTTTAAGTGCGATTGATAATCCGATTCATCTCGAAAAACTGTAATCGCAACCAGTAGATTTTCATCTTGAATAACCGGCAATCTGGGAAAATCGTTTTCGGACATTTCGCTAACACAAAGTATCGGTTCGCTCTTGAGATTGGGCGTGTCCTTAGCCTGCAGGAGATCGGCCAATTCATGACGATGATTTGGCTTAACGTAATAAGATTCGACCACGGCTATTCCTTTTCGTTTTGCGAATTCATCGTAACCAAAACTCCGCCCTCGCAGCGGCTTCAGGAGATAGACATTATCCGAATCGAGCATCATTTCATTCGCGCAGGACCCGAACTGCCTCCAGACCTCTCCTCGTTCATAGAATCCGCGCAAGAAGGCGAGTCTTGTCTGCATGTCCTCAAATCCGCGGATCCAGAAGAACCTGTCGTCGTCGCCTTTAATCCTGAATTGCCCCAGAACAAAACCGCGCAGGACATTCTGCGAGTGGATAAAGTGATCCTCAAAATAATCGGTGAATCTCTCGCGGGCACCTGGCTTCAAGAGGTAGTTTCGCAACTCGATGACTTTAAGGCGTGGCTTTGAATTCATAGTTTTTATACTCAAGAAATACGGCTGCCGGACGTGAGGATACGTAACTTATTTTCGTTTTTATGAACGGTCAGCGATTCGGCATCCACTTCGCCGATCGCACCGAAACCGATCTGCAGTTTCATCGTTTTCGTGAATTCTCGACCGTTGCAAACTCGCTCTTTGTAACAGCGATGAACCCGCTCAAATCGGATTCGAATTCAACACTACGTGATAGTGACTTGATTGATGTGAAAGTGCCGTTCAATTCTCGTGAAATTGTAGTCGGACTGTTGACCAGTTGCGGTTTTCCGTTTTGATTATGACGAAATCCACGCCCTTTAGCGGCACGTCACGACTGAACTCAGAAATTAGATGATGGGTTGTTGCTGTCAACCTTGACAGCTATGACCGGTTGATCAAGACAAAAATCACAAAGGAGAGCGTGCTCAAGATGCTGCGCACCGCATGTAGTCTTCCCCATCGAACTAGAAGTTCGGAAGCTGATTCGGAATCCTGAGTAAAGGAATGATTGAGAATTTTCTTGTTCGTTGGAAAGATTAGGAGAAGCGTGAACGGAATTACCGCGATCAAGATCACGCCGCCTGTCAGCCACCAAATCGAGCTCCCCCTTAGCCACGCTACCATCGCCGTCAAAAATCCAGTCACTGCCAGCGGCACCTGCATGGCTGTGGCCCTTCGATAACTCGGCGCAAACTGTCTCAGGGCCACTTCAGTACCGCACTGCATTCTGGCTGGATGCTCCCCAAGATTGATGTAGATTGCTGCGCCCGAAAATAAACCCGCCGACAAAGTCGCAAGCACTTCGAATAACATAAAAGGCTCCGTCAGGGTTTTCTTACCCATCACGACGGGAAAACATTTCCAAGGCCAACAACAAATACAAGCTTTCAAACACTCGCACAATGTAGCTCGAGCGCGCCCACAATCGCTTTTGCCCTGATAACTCTAGGAATAAACTCAACGCGCAGTTGCTTGTTGACGTTGTTTTACTGGTCGCTGCGACGGAAAATGAACGACAGTCGAGCCCGCCAAAGAGTTCTGAAGAATCGCGCTAAATTGGGGGTCATGTTTCAGCACGTCCATGCGCGGATCGAGTCTGAGTATTCTCAATCTCTCGGTCCAATTCATGAATGGCTTGGTCAGCCATTCGAACGCCTGCGTTTTCTCATCCAGCGCCGCATGAATCAGCGCAATATTGTAAGGACGAAGTTTATCGGGTTCCCAAGTCGCGTTAAGTTCAACCAGTATTTTCATCGCTTCGTCGCACTTTCCCGACTTAGCCAACAGATGAGCGAGTATTTCCAATGGTTCGGCATTGTTAGGCGCGATCTCACTCGCCAGCTTTAACTGCGCGATTGCTTCTTCCAACATTTCCTTCTGCGAGTAAGTCAAAGCCAGCCACACCAACGCTTCATAGAAATTCGGTTCCAGGACAAGCGCCCGCTGACAGTATCGAATCGCTTGATCATATTCACGCGCGAAATAGAGAACACTGGCCAAGCTTGTGTTCATGTCCGGCGACAATGGATCGAGCGCCTGGGCTCGCTCCATTTTTTCCAATGCCTCATCAAGTCGGCCCATAGCAACCAGGAAATATGTGTATCTCGAATACGCAACGGCACAATTGGGATCGACGGCTATGGCTTCCTCGAAAGATCTTTCCGCCCCAACCACGTCCCTATCATGCTTC
>Ga0126384_10002718_pt1 | contig 10715 bp, 12 predicted proteins | sample PanSoiMetPlot_36_FD_92543 | JGI IMG/M metagenome (GOLD analysis project Ga0126384, IMG submission 92543) | Tropical forest soil microbial communities from Panama - MetaG Plot_36 | ecosystem: Environmental > Terrestrial > Soil > Tropical forest > Bulk soil | place: Panama | collected 2016-02-17 | reverse complement strand
TCGACCTCGACGATTTCGCCCGGCAGCGTGTACGGCACATAGATCGCGCCTGCATCTGACGATGCGACGCCGTCGCCGCGGGCACCGAGGCCCATGATGGCAAGCCGCTCAACCAAGCTTTGCCCCCACGAAAAATTCAAGGTTGCCGTCGCCGCCCGGGATCGGGGAAGGAAAGCTCACGATGTCGCAGCAGCCGAGCGATGCGGCGTGAGCTGCGGTCTCAGCGACTACGGCCGCATGGACGCCCGGATCGCGGACAATTCCCCTCTTGACGTGGGTGCGCGGCGCTTCGAACTGCGGCTTCACTAGGGCAAGGACATGGGCCGGCCGGGCCGCAACCGCGAAGGCTGCGGGCAGCACCAGCTTGAGGGAAATGAAGCTCACGTCGATGGTCATGAAATCGGGCGGTTCATCGAAGCGCTGAGGATCAATGGCGCGTATGTCGGTGCGCTCCAACGACACGATCTTCGGTTCACCGCGCAGATGCGGGTGAAGCTGTCCGGTGCCGACGTCGACCGCATAGATGCGCCGTGCGCCGCGGGCGAGCAGCACCTGCGTAAATCCGCCGGTCGAGGCGCCGACGTCGAGGCAGACCCGATCCGTAACGCCGACGCCAAACGTCCTCAGCGCGCTATCAAGCTTGACGCCGCCGCGCGATACCCACGGAAAGGCGGACTCGGCCGCAAGCGCTGCATCGGCCGCGATTATCTCGGACGCCTTGCGCACCGGGACGGCGTTTGCCGTTACGAGCCCAGCCGCAATAGCGGCCTGCGCCTTGGCGCGGCTTTCGAACAAGCCGCGTTCAACGAGCAGGATGTCGGCGCGCTGGCGAGGAGGGATGGCCGCTCGTGTTTTCATTCACAAATCATCAGCCTAACGATCTCTCTGCCCTCATGAAGATACGTTGCGGCGATGTTAATCCAAGGACGCGGCTAACCTCGGCTCGGCTGGAAGCGCCCGCCGATCGCAGGCTGGCTCTGGCCGAGGCCCGGGAGCTCCCACACGCCGGCGCCGCCGGGATTGCGGTCGGCACTGATCTGGGCGTCGATAAGGTAGGGCCGCCCGGTCGCGATGCCCGCGCGCACGGCCTCCCCAAGATCGGCGGCGCGGTCGATGCGCACGCCGTCGATGCCGGCCGAGCGTGCCATGGCGGCGAAGTCCGGATTATACGGCGCCCCGGTGCCCGGATGCTTAAAGTCGGTCGCAAGCTCGCGGCCATTGAGGTAGCCGCGCTGCAGGCCGCGGATCGAAGCGTAGGCGTAGTTGTTCCACACCACCCAGACCACCGGGATGGCGTATTCGACCGCGGTCCCGAGAACGCTCGCATGCATGAAGAAAGCGCCGTCGCCGCACACCGACACGCACGGCCGGTCCGGCGCTGCAAGCTTCGCGCCGAGCGCGCCGGCGACGCCGAAGCCCATCGGGCCGAACCCCATGGACCCAATGAGCGAGTCCGGCCGTTTCGCCTTGCAGAACGCAATAAGCCAATTGTGGTGCACACCGATGTCGCTGACCAAAATGCCGTCTGCGGGCATTGCCGCATCGATCTCGCGGGCGGCGCGCTGCGGATTGATGGGCGAGCCGTCGTCCACGAAGCCCGGCGCGATGAAGGACTCCCACTCCGTGCGATAGCCTGCAATCGCATCGAGCCATTTGGCGCGCGCTGCCGCCTTGTCGCGAACGTCTTTGCGCGCATCGAGTTCGCCGAGAACTTGGCGCAGAAACGTCCGTACATCGGCCATCAGGCCGAGCGCGACGGGATAGTTGCGGCCGATCTCGTCGGGATCGATGTCCACATGGATGAGCTTGGTGGGCGGAATGGTGAAGGAATAGCCTGGCAGCCACGAACTTGATGTTCGGTCGTCGAAGCGCACGCCAAGCGCGAGCAATACGTCGGCCTGCCGCGCTGCGTGGTTGGCCTGATAGGGCCCGTTGCGGGCGACGAGGCCGAGCGCGAGCCGGTGCGATGAATCGATGCCGCCGGCGCCGCTCGCGGACCACGCCACCGGAATGTCGAGCTTTTCGGCCAGCGTCTTGAGGTCCGTGGCGGCACCGCCATACTTGACGCCCTGGCCGATCAGGATCACCGGCCGCTCCGCCGAAAGCACCATGTCGACCGCTTGTTTCACACCCTCCGGATCGGCGCCGCAGCGGCACGAGATGTTGGCGCTCCATTCCTCCGGCTTCGGCGTCTCCTCGGCAGCGGCTTCCCGGAATACGTCAAATGGCACATCAAGCACAACCGGACCCGGCCGACCCGTGACCATGGTCTTCCAGGCCTGGCGCATCGCGAGCGGCACCATCTCGCCGCGGGTCGGCTGGAACACGCGCTTGCAATAGGCTCGCACGGTCGAAGGAAAATCCGCCTGGTAGTGGCGATAGAGCTCCTGGAATGCACCGCGGTTGAACTGGCTGGTCGGGATGTTGCCAGTCACGGCGAGAAACGGCACCGAGTCGAGAAACGAGTTGCCGAGTGCGATCGGCAGGTTGGCGGAGCCAGGGCCGCAGGACGTGAACGTCGCGGTCGGCTGACCCGATACGCGGTAATACACATCCGCCATGAAGCCTGCCACTGTCTCATGGTGGACCGAGATGGTCTTGATGTCTTCGGCGCGCTCGTAAAGCGCATCGATGAACTGGATGTTGCCGTGGCCGCACAGCCCGAATGCATAGGGGACCTTCTGGCGGATCAGGTAATCGACGATCACCTGGGCGCCGTCGAGCATGTTCTTGGCCATTGGCTCCTCCAGGGGGCGGTGCTTTGCGAGGGCTGCGTCGGAACGAACGCGGCGACATTCTTGTGATTGTGCCGAGTGACGGTCAACCCTCCAAGCTTCGAATATGACCGCCGCGGTCCATGGCGGGCTTTTGCCGAGCGGCGCGTCGATCCTATTGTCGGACTATTCTTATTTCTGCATCCTACGAAGCGTCGCTATGATATCGGCTATATCGGCTGACGAAGGTCGATGCCGACAAAATTGCAGACGCTCGTTAAGGAGTTCGGGATCGAGGCGGAATGAATGAGGCCGACAACTCCAGTCGGGATATCAGATACCGTGCCCTTCGACCTTCTCCGTCAGGGTCTTGATTCTCTCCTCCATTCCCTTGAGGCGAGGATAGATTTCGACCGCCTTCCGGTACGCCTCCAGCGCGTGCTTGTCGTCGCCGATGTCCTGCATGATGAGGCCGAGGCCCGATAGCGCCCCAAAATGCCGCGGCTCGCGGGACAGCACCTTGGCGATGTCGGCCATGGAGTTCGTATAGTCCTTTTTCAGGAAATAGATCGTGGCGCGCCGATTCCAGGCCTCGGTGAAGTCCGGCTTGATCTCGATGATGGAGCTTAGCATCCGGATCGCGAGATCATAGTCCTTATCGTCGGCCGCCTTCTTGGCGCGGCTCATCAACAGGTTTGTGGTCTGGTTGTTGGCCTCGGACCACAGCGACCAGATGCGATTCTCGATGTCTTTGGCACTGGCGTCGTCGGGCGCAACCTTCAGCGCGCCGAACAGGAAATCGATATTGTGGCTGCGCTCGCCCTTCGGAATGCTGGGCAGCTCGTCCGGCGGTTTGACGAGACCTTCATGCGGGTCCGCATGCGGGTCAGGCAGGACCTGCGCCTTTGCGGCGGGCACGATGGCCAAGGCGACGAGCAGGGCGGAAAAGACGACACAGGCAAGACGAAGGCTCATGCCGCCAAGCTTAGCCGGCAATCCGCCGCCTGCAAGGGCGCTGTGGTCAAACCGATGTGATTGGTCCCTCACGACCCTCCTCGCGCGCCCGGAGGGCTATCGCAGGTGGACCCCCTACGCCAAATGCGGTCACCCTGACACATGCGGGGAGGGGCGCCGCCCCACCCGGAATTTTGCGCGGGAGCGCGAAATTCGACTTAATCACGCAAACAGGGGGAGACGGCGCCGTGGCCATATGCGATTACCTCCGGCTCGCCTGAGGACGTAGCCCCCATATCCTCCCCCGCTTGCGGGGAGAGGGATGTTGCATGCGCCGAGTCGCACGCCGCGTTTATTTTGCGGTAAATCCCTGGAGAAAAGGTTGCTCAGCCAGCCAGGAGACGCCCGCTCGCCCTCGCGATGCATGCGATCAGAAACCCGCGGCCAGCGATCGAAACGGCACCGCCTCAACAGATTGACGACCTCTCCACATTGCTTCGCCGTCAAGCTGTTCATGCTGTTGCGTAGAGGCGTGACAAGTGGCACGAAAGCGTAACAGGTGGCCGCCGTGCGTCGCGGAGGCGACGCTCGCGGCGAAAGACAAAGTGGGCGTGCGGCTTCGTCCGTGTCGCGGCGTACGCCTTCATTCCCGAAGGCGGGAAGCGGCGCTATCGGAGTTGGAATACGAATGTTTGGGTTAGGGCTCGGGCGCTGCCTTCCAGTTACGTGGCAACCGAGGGTGCGTCGACTGTTGCGGCCGATTGCAACTTATCTATTGCGGACGCGGCTGCGTGGGCTCACCCGCCCAGTCTGTGGCCCGCGGCAAATGAGCGGATGCCGCGTCGCCATCCTCGGTCTGTTTTGCCGGCGGGCTGGTATCGGACGAGGCGCCAGGCTTCTGGCCAAAGAATTGGAGACGGAGGGCGCTTTCGTCACCAAAATTGACGTGACTGACGCTCTTCACTTGCGCCGCAACCAGACCTGCGATGACGTGACCGGTATCGGCATTTTGACAGCGGTGCGGTTCGATGTAATCGTTGTACACCTCAATCCGCCAGAATTCTGCCATGTTCGGCTTAAACTTCCGCAGGCAGCGATCGATCACAGCACTGTCGTCGGATACTTCGCTTGGGAGCTAGACCGAGTGCCGGCGAGTTGGCGCGAGAGCGTTGCCTGCTGCAACCAGGTGTGGGTCCCCTCGGCATTTGTTGCCCAATCGATCGCGCGGAGCTTTCCGGAGGCCCAGACGAAAATACGCGTGAGGGAGCACCGGGTCGAGCTTGACAAATTGCCGACCCGTACGGCGGTGGCACGATGCGCGGCCCGAAACCGTCTCGGGTTACGAAACGATAGCTTTGTGGTGTTGAACTCGTTCTCTGTCGAATCGAACGTGGCGCGCAAAAACCCCCTAGCCACCATCCAGACCTTTCGCAAAGCGATGGGCAGTCTCAAGACACCAGCGGAACTGCTTGTGCGCTGCTTGGACGCCGACGCTTGCCCGGACGCGCTCTCGCCGCTCGACTTGGCGGCGGCAGGCGATCCGCGGATCCACTTAGTGCGCATTGGTCAGGAAACGAGCGAGATCGAGGATGCCTATCTGGCCGCCGACATATACGTCAGCCTGCATCGCAGCGAAGGGTTCGGCTTGAACCTCGCCGAGGCACTGGCACTCGGCCTGCCTGTTCTCGCAACTCGGTGGGGTCTCCCAGACAGCATTACTGGACATCCGAACTTCATTGGCGTGCCCTCGACGCTCGTGCCAGTGATCGACCCCCAGCATATGTATGATCAGGTGCCCGACGCCCGTTGGGCGGAAGCCGACATGGTATTTGCCGCAGCCGAGCTGCGGAAACGCCTCCCTTGTACAAGCTGCAACATCTAAAAAAATGCGCGACGGCTGGTCAAGCCGCCTGGATTAATCGAAGATGTATTACCGCCCACGAAGGAGCCGTCCTCAACTAATCTGATTCTGCCCGCTGCGGCATACCTTTTTGGATAATGAGGCCAAAGCAGGTTGCAGCGAATCCGTCCACGGCAACCTTAATGTGATTGTTGTCTCGTCCCCAATGCGCCTGCTGAAATGACGTCATATCGTGGGAGAAGGGTGGCAGATAGATAAATCGATCTAGAATCTTGTCGCCGACAGAGAAGTCGAAGTCTGCCACGCGATGGCCGGTCGCGCTTAGCTGCTCTGCGAGCTCATCGAAATGTTGGCGTTGGAACAGAACCGTACCCCAATTATCAATGGCCGCATTGTCATTAGCGTAATTGTATTCTGTGGTGTGACGGCCAGCCCAGCCGATGCCATTCATTACGCTGGCCGAAAACGGTGGTCTGCTTGCGGGACTCCGCGGGCAAGATTGGTCGCCAGGCGCGAAGAATCGTCGATCGAGCGAATCTCGATAAGGTATGCGATATTGCAAAGCTGTCGGTGAAACAAGCGCTTCACGATGCCGCCGTCGAAAGAGCCGCTCCGTGACCAGTGCTGCATTGGCTGTCCGTCCGCTCTGTCGAGGCGTTGTCTGCCAACAGGCGATCAACGAGAGCGATAATGTCATTTTCATCGATCGCCATCATGCAGGCACTCTGCATCGTACCTGTGAGTTGGCAGGGAGTGTCCTCGTTCCGCCAGCACGGCATGCACTTGAATGTGTACCTTAACGACACGATGTGTGCCTTTCGGTGATGTTTGCTGCGGGTTGAACCATCGGTCGGCCCGAAAAGAGCCACTGTCGGCATATCGAGCGCCGCCGCTACGTGAAAAAACGATGAATCCGCGCACACAGCAAGCGTGCACCTGGCAAAGGTTGCGAACGCATCGCCCATGGGTTGAGCGAACGCCGGAACGATATTTGGGTGGGACGGCAATGGAAAAGCGACGTGGTGAAAGACGATAACCTTGTACTTCGAGGCAAGGTTTCCGATTAACGCGTCCATCCGCGGATAGTCGCGGTAGGTTTCCCGAGAAAAGGCATGGACGGCAATAACGGGCTGGTGACCATCGAGGCCGTGCTCCGCGAAAAATGCGGACGCCGCGCGCTTGCTCCCTTCGCTGAAGCGGATGTGCGGTCGCAGGCCCACGGCGTCGATCTCCTGTTCGGAGATTCCCATGCCACCGGCAAATAGCTCGACGCGCCCCTTTTCGACATTTGGGCGATGGCGCGATTCATAATGCGCCGCAGGGCAGAGTGACAGATTGTACCAAGCGCGAAAGCGTGGCAAATCGAGAGGAGGCCCATCAATATCGTGCAACAAGACATCGGTGTTTTCGGCAAAAAGCGGGAAAAACGATTTCCTGGTTGCAAAATGGACCCGCTGCCGCGTTTGTCGAGCAAGGGCCCGAAGACCCGGCATCATCATGATGATGTCGCCAATTCCGCCCATGGCTCGCGTGACGAGAACGGCTGGTTCGCCTGCAGGCGAGTCGCCGATCGTTTCCGGCAAACCACTCAAGTGGCGGGGCACGACGGCTATAAGAGCCGCGGTGACAGCACCAACTCGGTCCACGCCATACCGTATCAACCTCCGCAGGTGATGGGTTATCCGAGACCCGGCCTCACGCCGTAATTCGGTACGGATCCGTGCGAGAGAAGCAAGCAGGCGTGGAAGCACCTTAGACGACATCTGGCGCGCAGGAGACAAATGCAGGGCATCGGCAAAGACGCGAAACGCCACGGCCGCCAAAATCGGAGAGACATGTCCGCATACGAAGATGCCGCGCCAGGCGGCAGCAGCGGCCTCGTCCCTGCGGCCAAGCATCATCAGGGCGACCTGTTGGAGCCTCAGAACGTTGAGTATGTGCCTCACGTCTTCGATTAGATACGGTCGCTCGGCGACATAGCTTAATGTGGCGAGGGCATGCGCCGGCTCGTTGCATTCGATCAGGACCTCAGCCTTTACCAGATGCAAGCGCAGCAATTCATTCGGATAAAAGCGGATTGGTGATTGCTCGAGTGCGTCTATTGACCTTAGGATCTGCCTGATGAATTCATTTTGGCCACGACGAACGATGGTTGGTACATTCTGCAAACAATCTTGCAAATGACTGACGGCCAAGTTGAAGTCTTTCGGCCGGGTCAGCGTGAAACCGGATGCGCTCGTGACATTCTTTTGGAGTTCTTTGATTGCAGCCTGAAACTCAACCCAGCTCCGATCACCGAATACGGATTGCTGCATCTGCGTGGAGGCATCTATATCTTGCATGTCAGCTTCCCGAACGCTTGGACCGCCTCGATTAAACCGCTTTCTAGTCGGTCAACATAGCTCCGCCCACCTTACCAATCATTAATGATTGACCATCCGCATGAAGAACGCAAATCAACCCCGAAACCACGGTCAAGCTGGCGCGGCTTGCTCATACAGGGCATCGCCGATCTCCTGAAAGGCATCCACAACTGGCGTGTAAGGCACCCCATGGGCCTCGGCGAAATACGCCGACGCTATGCGCGTTCAAGGATCGACCAGTTCTGGCTGACAATTTCAATGGAAATCATGGTGGCGGCGGTTGGGCTCGTGTGGTCGTCATCGTGGAAGACGCCCATTGCGGGACTCCTGCCATTGTCGCCATCTCGTTGACCATCTGGACGGTGATCAACGGTACGCTCACCGGAGCTGCAACAACGTTTGTGCCGACCGGGCCGATGTGCGCGGGTATCGACCAGCTATCTGGTGGCGATTACATGTGTCGCTTCCGCGACCTGACACAAAGTTGTGCAAAATGGCCTCATGATCGCGTTTTTCATCGCCCGGTCTTGTGGAAGCCAGATCAAATCCCGGCGGATCAACACTATCTGCGACACTGAACCCGTTTGCTGTGCTGCTGGCTGTCATACGTGAACCGCTCCTTGGTCAGCTGCGGACGGGCGCGGCTATTATTCTTGATCGGTGGGTTTGTTCTGGCACCGCCGATTATCGGCTATAGGTCCCGGGGACGGGTGGCAACTGGGGCTCGGCACGTGCTGCTGTCGCCTGTGATCCGCGGGCGCGATATACGGCCGTCGACCCCCCGGTCGAGGCGGGCACGCCTTGATTCGTCGCTCTTGTCGTCGCCGTACGGGGATCCGCGGCCCGGTCCCTGGGCCTGTCCTGCCTCGACCTGTCCTAATCCCAACGCCGCCACCGATTTTCCTTTGGGGACCGGCTGGGGTGGCACCGAAGCGGCGAACGCCGCACTGGCGGGGAATGACGCGGCACCTCCCGGCACGCGAGCGTGGCGGCAAGAGGACTGGAAATGCGCACCGTCGATGCGAGAAACCGGGACACTTTGGGGACGCTGCGCCGCGGCCTAACCACATAAGTAATTGATTCACATGTGATTATACGGCTTTGCTCAGCCCTGCCGTGCCTTGAAGCGGCGCTGAGTCTTGTTAATGATATAAACGCGGCCCTTGCGCCGCACGATACGGTTGTCGCGGTGGCGTCCCCGAAGTGATTTCAATGAGTTACGAATTTTCATCTGATCAGTCTCAATGGCTTGCGAAGGCACGGTGGCCGTGGCGACTTTCGGCGTGGACCATACGGGCGGCCTCCGGCGGCGTCAATGTCAACGGGCAAGGCGAGGTCGAAATCGCTGACGGGCCGGGATGTGAACGTTGGCCGCGCCGTGTTGCAAATGACGCCGTCGAGTCGGACTAGGGCTTCGGATGAATTGCACGGTCGGCCCAAACGGAGCCGGATCATACGGGGTGACCTGGTCAGCGATTCCGAAAATCTCGAGCCGTCGCTGGACGGGTGCGACCGAGGGTAGGTCGAAAAGTCGCACGAAACGTCATTTGGCAGCAAGCCTACGCGTTGTATCGACTGGCGACCTCAGTGCAAATTCGTCGTACGCCGCAGCCCCTCTTGCAATCTGCTACGATGTCGGTCATGCGACACACCGCGCCCACGGGGTCCAACGAACCTCTAAGTCAGCAACAAACTGGCCGGGCGGCAACTTCGAATCTCGCGTTCGAATCTCGCGGATCGAGAGCCGGCGCCCCGGTCACAACGCCAGGAGCTAAGGAAATGGCGCTCGTCGTAGCACGGGACCTGGTCAAACGTTTTGGCAGCCTGACCGCGGTCGATCGAATTTCGTTTTCAGTGGAAAGGGGCGAGGTCGTCGGATTTCTGGGGCCGAACGGCGCCGGCAAATCGACCGCGATGAGGATCATCAGCGGTTTCATGGAGCCCACTTCCGGCCAGGCCTGGATCGACGGACACGACAGCCACACCGACCCGATCGCCGCTCGCCGGCGTCTTGGCTACTTGCCGGAAGGGGCGCCCGCGTACGCCGACATGACGGTGGGAGCGTTCCTCGAATTCATCGCCTCCATGCACGGAATGACCAAGCCGCAGGCCAATGCGCGGCTCGCAGAGCTGGTTGATCGGGTCGATCTCGCAGATGTGTGGAACCAACGCATCGAATCCCTGTCCAAGGGCTTCAAGCGGCGGGTCGCCATCGCCCAAGCGCTGGTCCACGACCCCGATGCGTTGATCCTTGACGAGCCGACCGACGGCCTCGATCCCATCCAGAAATATGAAATGCGGGACCTCATACGCTCAATAGCGCCACACAAAGCGATCATCATATCAACTCACATCCTGGAAGAAGTTGAAGCGGTCTGCACCCGCGCCATCATCATCGCCAAGGGCCGAATGCTGGCGGACGCCACGCCGGCGGAATTGCTGTCGCGCGCGCCAGGCCATGGCACGCTGGCGCTGGCGTTGGCGACTGCCGACCCCCAAGGTGCGATCGATATCCTTTCGAAACACCCGGGCGTCGGGCGGGTGGATGTCGTCCAGCGCGTCAACGGCGTCACCCGCATCGCAATCCGAACCGCCAAGACTCGTCCCTCCACCGACGAGATCACGAGCCTGCTCGGCCGATCGAACATCGCGGTGACGGAATTCTACATGGAGCGCGCGACGCTCGATGACGTGTTCCGCCACATCACAATCCATGGTTCGGAGAACTGACATGCGCCCGGCGCTCCTCGTGTTTCGCCGCGAATTCGCGGCCTATTTCTCGACCCCGGTGGCGGCCGTATTCCTCATCGTCTTCCTGGCGCT
>Ga0126384_10002717_pt1 | contig 10715 bp, 9 predicted proteins | sample PanSoiMetPlot_36_FD_92543 | JGI IMG/M metagenome (GOLD analysis project Ga0126384, IMG submission 92543) | Tropical forest soil microbial communities from Panama - MetaG Plot_36 | ecosystem: Environmental > Terrestrial > Soil > Tropical forest > Bulk soil | place: Panama | collected 2016-02-17 | reverse complement strand
GAGCAGGATTTCATCGAGGTATAGGGACGTGTCGCGGAAGTATGCCCACGCGCGCAAGGCGATGCCTAGCAACACGAGAAAAAATAGGATGCGCGGTTGATAAGAACTTAACGCGTTTTTCGCGCCGCCGTTTTCTTCTTGTGGCGTGCTTACGGTTTCGGGCCGGTTCCCTTCCATCAGCGATCCTGCTTTCCGGGAGAGCCGAATGAGCGGGAAGATTCTATCGCGTTTGCATCTTATGAAGATTTGCTGCATCCAATCCGCTCCACGTAGACTTGGTGGATTCTGTCCAGGTCACAGCCATGTCTTTTCTTTCGCACATTCGGCAGGAGCTTCGCCCCACCATCAACCTCGCCGTGCCGCTGGTGCTGGCCGAGCTTGGCTGGATGACCATGGGCATCGTGGACACAGTGATGGTGGGCCACTTGCCAAACAGCGCCGTCGCCATCGGAGCCGTCGCGCTCAGCTCCAACGTCTTCACCACGATTGCTCTTTTCGGACTCGGCCTTCTGCTCGGCCTCGATACGCTGGTCTCGCAGGCCTTCGGCGCGGGCAAGCGCGAGGACTGCCATCGCTCGCTGGTGAACAGCATCTATCTGAGCATCGCGCTCACGCCGCTGCTGCTCATCCCGGTTTGGCTGCTCCCGCGCTTCTTCAGGGCCGTTGGCGCCAATGCGGAAGTCGTCGCGCTGTCTGTTCCTTACATCAACGCGCTGGCCTGGGGCCTTCTGCCGCTGCTTCTCTTTTTCGCGCTGCGACGGTGCGTTCAGGCGATGAACATGGTTCGCCCAGTCGCGTTCGCGCTCATCTCAGCAAACATCATCAACGCCGTCGGCAACTACGTTCTCATTTATGGCGAGTGGGGCTTCCCGCGCATGGGCGTCCCTGGCTCCGGCTGGTCCACGACCCTTTCTCGCGCATACATGACGCTCGTTCTTCTTGTTTATCTGCTCTGGTACGACCGTAAACATCGTACCGACCTGCTCAACACGCCCATCGACATAGACTTTCCGCGCATCAAGCGGCTGCTCGCGCTCGGATTTCCTGCGGCGATGCAGTTCACGCTGGAAGGCGGTGTCTTCGCGCTCGTCACGACGCTCATCGCGCGGCTCGGGCCCGTGCCGCTGGCGACCCATCAGATTGCACTGAACACGGTTGCGTTCACGTATATGGTGCCGCTCGGCATCGCCAGCGCCGCGGCTGTGCGTGTCGGTCAGGCTATTGGCCGGAGAGATCCGAAGGGCGCCGCTGCCGCAGGCGACACCGCAGTCTTCCTTGGCGCAGCGTTCATGACGCTTGCTGGCATCGCCTTACTGATATTTCCGCGCTGGATTGCGCGCACCTACACGCCGGACGAAACCGTTATTCGCGCCACGGGTATGCTGCTCGCCGCGGGCGCTGCGTTCCAACTCTTCGACGGCATTCAAACCGCCGCAACTGGCGCTCTGCGCGGAGCCGGCGAAACGCGCATACCGATGCTGTGCCACTTCACGGCGTACTGGATCATCGGGCTGCCGCTCGGAGCATGGCTGACATTTCGCCACAACCTCGGCGCACTCGGCCTGTGGCTTGGCCTCAGCCTTGCCCTGATTCTGATTGGAATCGTTCTGTGGATCGCCTGGCGCCGCATGGTGCACAAATTAGCTGAAACGTTATGAAGACTTTTAGGAGCTTCTGACTCGAGAAAATCTAGCTGCCCCAACGGGCAGGTCGCGCCGCCGTTGCCCGATTCCTTAACTGTCAAGAAAAACGGTACTTGAAGCCCATTTGTCGCAACCTTGGGCCTTTCCATACTGACGGCTGTTGGGAGTGCGGATCGTTTGAAAAATGCGCTATTTGCAAAAATTTCGTTCTCCCGTCTTGCTGCTTGCGTGCGCAATCGTGTTTGCGCCGCAGCTTCTCCGCGCACAAGATTCCGGCGATGACGATGATTCCAACGACGCGCCGACCAAGCCGTTCGTGAATCTCGGCATCAGCATCGCTCCTGACGACTCCGCGAAAATCACGCTGTCGGCATTTTTTGCGACAGGCTCGGGCGAAGACCTCATCCCAGACGTGGAGGCGCTGCTCGGCTGCAAGCTGCGCGAAGACCGAAGCTCTCAGGTCCGGCAAATATCCCTGCTCTACGGCTCTTGCCAGCTTAGCCCCGGCAAAAGTGGATTGTTGCACGCGAAAACTATTTCGCTGACTCGCCTTGCGGAAGCAACAAAGAGCCACGGCGCAGAGTCTTTGGGCCTGCAAATCTATTTGCCGGACACGGAGGCTTCGGAAACTCTTCCCCCGGCGCCTCCGCTGCCCTTCGCAATGGACAACGTACCGCTGCGCGTACGGAAGCAAGTTTTCGCGACGTCTTCCTACAACTGGAAAGATTTGAATGCGGTGCCGCCGTCGATTCGCGTTCAATACGGATATCGCCAGGCAACACTCGCACGCACTGGCGTAATTCTTGTCGGATTCCTCCTGGTGCCGCTGATCCTTGTTTCGTGGCTCGGGCACAGAGCGCTTTCCGCACCGCAAGAGCATGCCGCGTCGGTTTGGTTCAGCTACATGCGTTATTTGGGCTGGACGCTGAATTTCTCCCTGCTCGGCTGGTTTGCCACGGTGGAATCGCTGCATTGCCGTGAACTGCTTCAGTTTGTGCTTTCGAGTGCGAAGTACCGATGGCTTCCGTCGGTGAGTTATGAAGCACTGATGTGGTGTACGCCAGTCGTGATCTGGGTCAGCTGCCTTGTTCTCTCGAAATCCGTGCAGGAAAAATTGCGAGGAGTCTCCTGGACGCGTCGCGAACTGACGCTGCAAGCGCTCTATTCGTTTTGTGGCGCATTTATTCCGCTGGCGATGTGGATTGGCGCTTTCGTTTCGGTAACGTCGAGCGCTTACCGGACTGCCATATTCCTTTTCGTTGGCGGGCTGATCGTAAAACTATTTGCGAAAAGCAAACTCGCCAAACTGCTAGGAATGCAGCCGCACGCGCTTACGTCCGGCGATTTGCGCGACGTGGCTTTTGCGATTGCGCAGCGGCTTGGCGTGAAACTGCAACAGATTTACCTGATTCCGGGCGGCAAAGGCAGAATGGCAAATGCATTTGCTCGCACGGGCAACACGATCGCGTTCACGGATTATCTGTTGAATCAGATGACAAAGCGCGAAGTGAATTTCGTCATCGCACACGAACTGACACATCTTCAGAAAAGGCATCCGAACAAAATTGCTAGCATCACGGGCGGAGTTGCCGCGGGCTGCGGAGTGCTGATAGGTATCTTCCGTCCGTTTCTAAACCTGAATGTTTCGCCCTATGTCAGTTACGGCGCAATCATTCTGCTAAGCATGATCATTACCTACGCGTTCACGCGGAAGTTTGAGTATGAAGCCGATGCCGGAGCAGTTGCGGCAACGAGCGATCCACAAGCCGCGATTTGTGCGCTGTTCAAGCTTGCGCAATTGAATTTGCATCCGCTGCAATGGAGCAACTGGAGCGAGAAATGGCTTACGCATCCGTCGATGATGCGGCGAGCAAAAGCGATCGCGGCGCGAGCGCAGATACCTGAGGTTTCTATTCCGGACATGGCCGCGCGCGGAGTCGAGCCGAGGCAGCACTATGCGATTCCGGACGATTCGCAGCGCAAAGGAAAAGTCCTTTCGACAATACGCAGAGGGCAGAGCCTGCGCCAGTTGGCACTCTTGCTCCTCGGCATTGCCATCCTACCACCTGCGATTTGCGCATTCGCCGCGCAGACTTTTTCGGCCCTTGAACCCTATCGCCATGTTTTGTATGGCGCTGGCTTCGTCATTGCGATGGGGCTGCACCTTTTCGTTTCCGGGTTGATTCCCAAATGGACATTGCGTCCCGTTGTGGAGAAAGTGAAGCAGAAACTGGAATCCGAGAAAGCGGTGCAGACGGAAGCGTGGGCGGGTATTCCCGTAGGGCTTGCGCCGGCGGATCGTCCTCGCGTTTACGAGGGGCTGGCGCACTGGGATTTGGGCTTTTTGTTTTTGCGTTCAGACCGGGTCTGCTACGTCGGCGAAGAAACGGCGTTCTCTCTGCAGTATGACCAGGTGACTGACTTGAAGCTTGGCCCAGGGAATCCGAGCTGGCTTCGCAATCGAAGAGTTTACGTTGCCTGGAAAGATGACGAGCGGAAGGCGAGCGGAGTATTTAGCATTACAGCGGCAAGTCCGGAATCAGCCTGGAAAATTCACGCAAAGACAGATGATCTTTATCAACAACTGAATCGCTGGCGCAATGCGAAAGGAATGAGCCGGCCGCTGCCGGATACGCTTGCGAAACTGGAAACGCCGCAATTTCGTGAAGTCACTTCGCACGCTCCTGGGGACTCACTTAAAGGAAGGAAGCTGGCGAATGAGTTCACTCTCACTGCCCTTTTCGCTGGCGTAGTCGCGATGCTTTTTGGTCTGCCTTTCCATTTGATGGACTATGTGAATGGCTCTTTGGTTCCATGGCAAACGGCGCTTGCTGGGGCGGGTGCGGGCTGGTACCTGGTTGCGGCGGCTTTGTCGATTCGCGCGTTCCAGTTTGCTCCGCTCTTTTTCCAGAAGGATCGACCGGCCATCCAGGCGGCGGTGATTCCAGCAACGGCAGAACAGTCATCGCGGCCTGCGGCACCACCTCCGCCTCTTAGGACGGAAAATACTTCGGCACTTTTGCAGAAAAAATAAGGAACGGCAAAAACGCTACATCTTGTAGCGGCCGAAATCCTCGTCGTTGAGGTCTTCGAGCGAGCCGCGGATTTGATCCATTGTGGTTCGTTCGGAAATTGCGTTGGTGACTTTTGAATTTTTCAGGACTTGCTCGTCCACGAAAATCGGGCAGTCCATGCGCAGTGCAAGCGCGAGCGCGTCGCTGGGCCGCGAATCGATCATCATGAGTTGGCCGTCGCGCTCAACCCAGATTACCGCGTAAAACGTGTCGTCCTTCAAATCGTTGACGACAATTTTGTCGACGCGGACTTCGAGTCCGAGAAAAACGTTGCGAAGCAGGTCGTGGGTCATTGGGCGGGGAGTTTGCACTTTTTCGATTTCAAGGGCGATGGCGTTTGCTTCGTAAACACCGACCCAAATCGGAAGGACCGCATTCCCCTGCACGTCTTTCAAGACGACGATGGGCATGTTGGTGACGGGGTCCATCATCAAGCCGCGAATTTTCATCTCGACTTCCATGGCGTCCTCCCGTTTTTGTTTCTACCACCATGTAACGGCGGCCGCAATGGCCAATGTTGGTTACAGCTCGTGTTTGCCAATCAAGCAGTTCGGCGTGGCGCTCGTCACTTTCACTGGAACATAGCTGCCGAGCAGATCGGGCTGGGACGAAGAGAAATTGACCACGCGGTAGCAGCTCGTGTGGCCGCTCCACTGATTTTCCTTGCGCGACTTCCCTTCTACGTGGACATCAAAAAGATTGCCGGCCAGTTTTTCGTTTGCTTCAGACTGGATTTTTCGCTGGAGCTCGAGCAGCACGGCAAGGCGGCGGCTCTTTTCTTCCTCCGGAATTGCGTCGGGCATGGATTGTGCTGACGTGTTGGGGCGCGGCGAATATTTGAAGGAGAAAACGCTTTCGTATTTCACTGCTTCCATAAGGCTGAGAGTTTCTTCAAATTCCTTTTCGGTTTCGCCCGGGAAGCCGACGATGATGTCCGAGGTGATGGTGATCTGTTTTTTGGCTTCACGCATCATCGCGATTTTTTGAAGGTATTCCTCGCGCGAGTAGGTGCGCTGCATCGCGCGCAACACCCGCGTCGACCCGGACTGAACCGGTAGATGTACGTGATTGCAGATGCGATCGCTGGTTTCGATCGCTTCGACGATGTCGCGGCCGAAATCGCGTGGATGAGAAGTCGTGAAGCGGACGCGGCGGATACCGGGCATTTCGGCTGCGGCAAGCAGCAATTCGGAGAATTTCATTTTGCGTGAGGAAGGATCGGCGTAGGAGTTTACGGTCTGGCCGAGGAATTGGACTTCCGTGTAGCCGAGTTCGGCGAGCTGGCGCAGTTCGCGGAGGATCGAATCGCTTGCGCGGCTGCGCTCGGGGCCGCGAGTGAAAGGAACGACGCAATAGGAGCAGGCTTTGTCGCATCCTTCGATGATGGTGAGATAGGCACGCCAGGGATTGTCGCGGCGAGTCAGCTCGGTTTCAAACGTTTCGTCGGTGTCGGTATCGAGCCCAGTGACGCGCTTTTCTCCGGCTTCGAGCTGGGCCAGAAGCTCCGGAAGCTTGCTGTAGCTAGCGGAACCGCAAACGAGGCTCACCCAGGGCGAGCGATGAAAAATCTTTTCGCCTTCCTGCTGGGCGACACAGCCGAGGACGCCAATTTTCTTGGGTTCTCCGGACACTCCGCGGAATTCGCCGAGGCGGGAAAAGACTTTTTGTGCTGCTTTTTCGCGGATGCTGCAGGTGTTGTAAAGGACGAAGGAAGCGGCTTCAACGGAGTCAACTTGACGGTAGCCGCGAGAAAGAAGCACGCCGGCGACTTTCTCGGAGTCGTGTTCATTCATCTGGCAGCCAAAGGTTTCGAGATAGAAGGTGCCGCGCTGGGGCGCGTTTGCAAGGAAACTGGATTCCGGCACGGAGCCGAGCTCGCCGCCGACGAGCGAATCAAGGCCGATATCGAAGGCTTTTTGCATGGAACTAAAGATAGTTTAGCACATGGAGTTAGTAACGCTGGATGGATGCGGGCATCTAGAATGAGTGAGAAGGAACAAAAGTCAGTTCCTCAGGGACTAAAAGCCCCTTTTCCTTGACTTGGATACGTCGGAGCTAAGCTTCGACGCCCAAAGCTATTGGAGCGAGAGGCACGGAAAAGGAAGATTAAACACAGAGGACACAGAGTGCGGAGCACAGAGAAGCATTGCCCGCATAGATTTGCGACGGAGGAGCGATGTACGCAGTAAAGAAAACGGATTTGCCGCTGATTGGGAGTTCGTACAATTTTGTTGGGGCGGACCACCAGAACGTTGCGGTGTCGGTCTATCTGGTGGAGATGGAGCCGGGGCGCGGGGCGCCCCTGCACATTCACGAATACGACGAGGTGCTAATCACTGTGGAAGGCCGGGCGAGAGCGGTGGTTGGGGATGAAATTCGCGAGGCAGTTCCTGGAGATATTCTCGTTGTGAAGGCGAGAACGCCCCACGGATTCGTGAACATTGGGGACACGGTGTTAAAGCAGATTGACATTCATACGAGTCCGAGATTCAAACAAGAAAATCTTGAGCCGACGGAAGTTTCAAAGAGGGCGGGGCTGCCGTACTTTGGAACTTCGAAATAGTTGAGAGTTTTCAGGCCGAGAGAACGCTTTCCTGGCGCAGCTTTGCGACGTCTTTGATCGGAGCATTGCCGAAAAAGCGGCTATACTCGCGGCTGAATTGCGAAGCGCTTATGTATCCGACCTGCTGGCTGGCCGTGCTTGCGTCTGCCGTCGTCGAAAGCATAAGGCGGCGCGCTTCCTGAAGCCGCAACACTTTTTGATATTGCAGCGGGCTCATCGAAGTGACCGATTTGAAATGCTCGTGAAAAGACGAAGCACTCATGTTCACCATCTCTGCGAGTTCCTCGATTTTCATCGGATGAGAAAAGTTGGCGCGCACCCAAGTGATAGCCTTCGCGATGCGTTGCACGCTCGATTCCTCAAATCCCATCTGCGCCATGCGCGGACCAATCGGACCGCGCAGCAGGCGAATTAGAATTTCCTCCTTTATAAGCGGAGCGAGGAGTTCTGCATCTGCTGGCTGAGCGAGGCACTCCATAAGCCGTGTCGTCGCCTTGATGATTGCGGCGTCGATCGGTGTGACGTAGACGGCTTTTCGTTCGGAAACAGGTGGCAGGCCGTGTCGAAAAACCTTAAGAACAAGCTCGGCGATTTTTTGCGGCTCGAAGTCAAGTCGCAAGGCGAGATAAGGTTCGGAGAAGCTGGCACGCGTAACTTGAGCCGCGACGGGAAGAGCGAGGGAGAAGACGAGCATGCGGGAGCTGTCATATTGATAGGTGTCGGGCCCGACGATGACGGTCTTCGATCCCCGAACAATGAGGCACAAGGCCGGTAGATGAATGGCGTGTACGCAACCCGCGTTGATTTTTGATTTGCGGCTGATGTGCAAGCCGGGGATGTTTAGATCGAACAAGCCATCGTGAGGTGCGTAGGCGGCGATCAGGCGGGCTAAATCAGAAGTTTCCGGAGCGTGTATTTTGGAAACCTCATTGAGCCGCCGGTGACTTGTGGCTTTACCGTTCATGTGCTTCGAGGATACCTTCTGGCGTGGTGCGGAGCTAACGACGGTATTGCGCGTCGGTGACGTGTTCCATCCAGTCGACGACTTTTCCGTCTTTCTTTTCTTGAATGGCGATGTGAGTCATTGCAGTTGTCGGGGATGCGCCGTGCCAGTGTTTTTCGCCGGCAGCGAACCAAACCACGTCGCCCGGGCGAATCTCTTCGACTGGTCCGCCTTCGCGTTGCGCCCAGCCGCAGCCGGCTGTGACGATAAGCGTCTGACCAAGCGGATGGGTATGCCATGCCGTGCGCGCGCCCGGTTCGAAGGTGACGCTTGCGCCTTGCACAAATGCGGGATCCGGCGCTTGAAAGAGCGGATCAATTCGAACGACGCCGGTGAACCATTCGGATGGCCCCTGCACGGAGGGTTGCGAGCCGCTTCGTCTAATTTCCATGATGTTTCTATTCCTCACCGATTGATCATGCGCTGCGCAGCTTCAGGGTAGCGAGCGCCTTGGACTTCTACACTGGAAACGGCCTGATTGATTCGGCGCAAATCGTCCGGAGTAAGTTCAACGTTTACTGCGCCCAGATTCTCTTCGAGGCGGTGCAGTTTTGTCGTTCCGGGAATCGGGACCATCCAGGGCTTTTGGGCGAGGACCCATGCGAGCGCGATTTGAGCGGGCGTCGTCTTCTTTTCCTGGGCGAATTTACCGACTAGATCGACCATGGCCTGGTTCGATTTCCGATTTTCTTCTGCGAAGCGTGGAACGATGTTCCGAAAATCATCTTTGGCAAATTTCGTGTCCTGGCTGATCGCTCCAGTCAAGAACCCTTTTCCGAGCGGGCTAAAGGGAACGAATCCGATGCCGAGTTCCTCGAGCGTCGGTAAAATTTCTGCTTCAGGCTCTCGCCACCAAAGCGAGTATTCGCTTTGCAGCGCGGTGACGGGCTGAATCTTGTGTGCGCGGCGAATGGTTTGGACGCCGGCTTCGGACAGTCCGAAGTGCTTTACTTTGCCCTGCTGGATGAGGTCCTTTACGGCTCCGGCTACGTCCTCGATGGGCACTTCGGGATCGACGCGATGCTGGTAGAACAAATCAATGACATTGGTCCTGAGACGCTTCAGCGATGCTTCAGCGACTTCCCTGACGTGTTCGGGCCGACTGTTGAGCCCAGCCTGCTTGCCCGTAGCTGTATCAATTTTGAAACCGAACTTGGTGGCGATCGCGACGCTGCTGCGGAACGGGGCGAGGGCTTCGCCGACAAGTTCTTCGTTTGTGTAGGCGCCGTAGATTTCGGCGGTGTCGAAGAACGTGACCCCACGCTCGACGGCTGCACGGATCACCTTGATGCCTTCCTGTTTGTCGACAGCGGGACCGTAGCCAAAACTCAAGCCCATGCAGCCGAAGCCGAGGGCCGAAACTTCCAAATTGCTTTTTCCCAATTTGCGCTTTTGCATTGCTTCTCCTCCTGTCTAGCCAGGAACAGTTTAGGCTGCTGAGCTTGCCCATCTTTGCCTATTTCAATGAAGTTCTTGCCTAATCCTCCAGCTATCCGTGCATTCGAGGCCGTTGGTCGTTTTCCAGGTGGAAGACTTCGTCGGGACTGTAACGATGAAGGCCGCGGATAACTTTAGATTCGGGCTTGATTCGAAGGAGATAAACGTATGGGCGCGGATCGGACGCGAGTTCAGCGCCAACAATTTCGTAAAGTCTTTCGTCGTACATCACCGTCATCCATTTGTCCCAATTCTTGCGTGGCAGGCAGGACAGAATTCTCAGTTCATTTTCTTTCCCTGGAGGCTGTTCGACAATATCCGTAACGAGCGGGAGTTTGCGCTTGCGGGCGGTTCGACGGTCTAGCATGGCGTGAACCCAAGCCAAAGCATAGAGAGGCAGCGTGCCAAGTGCCTGCCCAGTGATTGAAGCAAGAATGCGGATGGCGCCATCGAGAAAAAAGAAGGCGAGAAGCAGTCCACGCCAAGTGAAGAAATATTCAAGGAAGGCGGCGGGGCCGATGGACGCGTTCGGAAAATAGTCGAAAAGACCCGCAGCGTACACGACAGCGACAAGAATGATTTCGAAGAACGCGGTGATGCAGGCGGCGCGGACGAGATGCGTGCCCGTCTTATGCGCAAGAGCGCTGCGGTACTGTTTGGGCAAGAGGGAAAGCAGGAGTGCGAGAAGGAAATCCATTGCTGCGGAGAACGATACCGCACTTGGAAAACCGGGAACAGTTGTACTTTGACCAACCGGAATAACGCTGATGCGCATCAAAAATAGGCAGGTTTGCACACTTGAGCAATCGCAAGGCGTGCACAGATTCAGCAAATGCAGGGGATTTTGGCTTTACCGAGTCCGGAAGCGTGTGCTACGTTGCGAAGGCAGGCAAAAATTCAGTGGTTGGTCAGTCTGACCTGCCACCAAAACTGTGAGAGGGAGCCATTCCTTTTCTGCTTACGTTTTTTTACGCGGCTGATTTACTGAACATTCT
>Ga0126384_10002716_pt1 | contig 10717 bp, 9 predicted proteins | sample PanSoiMetPlot_36_FD_92543 | JGI IMG/M metagenome (GOLD analysis project Ga0126384, IMG submission 92543) | Tropical forest soil microbial communities from Panama - MetaG Plot_36 | ecosystem: Environmental > Terrestrial > Soil > Tropical forest > Bulk soil | place: Panama | collected 2016-02-17 | reverse complement strand
CCGGAGTGGCTGAATGATCCATTCTTCCAGGCGTCGCTGGAACCGGGCGTCCTCCAGATGATTACCAGCCCTGAGTACAAAGAAAAGGTGCGCAGCAATAAAAACACCGCTCTGGAGATGTCCGCTTTCCAGATGGGACTGAAAAATGTGAAGAGAGTCTTTGACGCCGGAGTTCTTGTCGCGCTGGGAACGGACTCTGGAGCTCAGCCGGTTCGCGTCCAGGGCTTTTCAGAGCACATGGAGCTCGAGCTTCTGGTGAAAGCGGGATTGACCCCGATGCAGGCGATTACCGTCGCGACGAAAAATGGCGCACAGCTGCTGAAGATCGACGATCGATGCGGAACTCTTGAGCCGCAGAAAAAGGCCAACTTCATCGTGCTCGACAAGGATCCGTCGACAAGCATTGGCAACACCAAGACAATCAGCGGGGTTTGGAAGGACGGTAAGAAAGTCAGCGACGGCCCGCTCTCCAATTCGGCGAAGCAGTTGACGAATTGAGGCCGCGGCGCGCAAGTGTCCTGCGTAGAACGCAGCGAAATTGACTGCCGCGCTTTATTAAGCTGCTGAAATGAGCGGTCCGTTCTATAAGCGTCCGCGTCCAATGGACTGAAAAATGCGTTTTCGCCGTCTGAGCATCCGTTATCGAGAGCTTGGTCCCGGGGCAGTGCTGCGCCTGTACGGGGATCCGTGGATTCTGCCGCTGCCGATTCCAATGGCTCGCCCGGAGTGGCGCCCGCCGGTGGACTACTGCGAGAGCAATGGCGAGCTGACCGTGAAGATCGAGGTCGCTGGAATGACCGACGACCAGTTCGAGATCCTGCTCTATCAGGATGTGCTGGTCATCCAAGGCGACCGGCCCTGGCGATCCAGCGGCGCAGAGGCGCGATTCCACCTCGCCGAGATTCGCTATGGACCGTTTCGCCTCGAGCTGCCGATTCCCGGTGACATTGACCGCGAGCGCGTCACCGCCCGGTACGAGCAGGGCTTCTTGACCGTGCATCTTCCCAAGGCCGGCCCAAGCTGATGACCCCCGGACCCAACCCGCCTCGCACCGTCTCCGTGCCGGAGATACCCAACCTGCTGCCGATTCTGCCGCTCCGCGAGTCGGTGATGTTTCCGCTGGCGGTGATGCCGATCAACGTTGGTCAGGAGCGATCGCTGCGCTTGGTGGACGACGTGATGCGCACCAGCCGCGTGGTTGGGTTGGTCGCGCAGCGCCGCGCCCAGGGCACCGCCGCTGGACTCGAAGACCTCTATGGGACTGGAACCGCAGCGGTCATTCATCAAATGGTGCGAAACCAAGATGGAACGATGCAGCTCGTCGTCCAGGGCTTGGAGAGATTCCGAATCGACGAGCTGGTTCAGACCGAGCCCTACATCATCGCCCGGATTCGGCCCGCGCCTGAGGTCGAATCCACCGGAAACGAAGTGGAGGCGCTGGCGAGAACCGTGCGCTCTCTTTTCGAGCGCCTGATCGCTCTTCGAACCGACCTTCATGGGGAGCTGAGCGGCGTTCTGGAGAACCTCGGAGGAAATGTTCAGGTCGCGTATTTCATCGCCGGGGCAGTGCCGCTGCCGGCGGCGGTGCGGCAGGAGATCCTCGAGGGCGATACCTCGCTCGCCAAACTGCGGACTTTGGTTCCGCTGCTGCAGCACGAGCTTGCGGTTCAGGAGCTGCAAAAGAAGATCACCACCGACACGCGGGAGCAGCTGTCGAAATCGCAGCGCGACTTCATGCTCCGCGAGCAGATGAAGACGATCCAGCGAGAGCTGGGCGAGTCGGAGTCGCAGAATTCCGAGGTGCGCGAGCTGCGCCAAAAGCTCGAGGAAGCAAAGCTTCCACCCGAGCCGCGCAAGGAAGCGGAGCGCGAAATCTCTCGACTGGAGCAGATGCCGCCCGGGTCTCCGGAATACGGGATGGTCCGAACCTTCCTCGAGTGGTTGGTGGCGCTGCCCTGGGCGAAAACCACCGGCGGCGAGATCGACATCGCCAAGAGTCGGCAGATTCTCGACGAAGATCACTACGACCTGGAGAAAATCAAGGAACGCATCCTCGATTACTTGGCGGTGCAAAAACTTCGGCAGGAACGCCAGGTTCACGCGCCGGCGGTGAGCGGCGACTCATCGCCTCTGCCGGTGACCCCGGAGGACGAGGCGCGGCGCGAGCCCATCCTGTGCTTCGTCGGAGCACCTGGAGTGGGGAAGACCTCGCTCGGCCAGTCGATCGCCCGCGCGATGGGGCGCAAGTTTGTTCGCGTCAGCTTGGGCGGCGTGCACGACGAGGCGGAAATTCGCGGCCACCGGCGAACCTACATCGGAGCGCTGCCGGGGCGGGTGATTCAAGCCCTGCGACGGGCGGAGACGCGCGACCCGGTATTCATGCTCGACGAGGTCGACAAGATGAGCGCCAGCTTTCACGGCGATCCCTCCGCGGCGCTGCTCGAAGTGCTGGACCCCGCTCAGAACCAGGCCTTTGTCGACACCTATCTCGGGGTGCCCTTCGACCTTTCTCGGGTGCTGTTCATCTGCACCGCCAACACCGTCGACACCATTCCGCCGCCGCTTTTGGACCGGATGGAAGTGCTCACGCTGTCGGGCTACACCGAGGAAGAAAAGCTGCACATCGCCCGTCGATACCTGCTGCCCAAGCAAATCGCCGCCGGCGGCCTCATCCCATCCGAGCTGCGCGTCGACGACGCGGCGATCCGGAAGATCATCCGCGAGTACACGCGCGAGGCGGGCGTGCGAAATCTCGAGCGGCAGCTTGCCACGATCGCGCGCAAGGCGGCGCGTTGGATCACCGAGGGGGTCAAGCCTCCCATCGTCGTCGGCCCTGAACGTCTTCAGGAGCTCCTCGGAAGGCGGCGCTTTTACGACGAGCTCGCGGAGAGAATCGATCGACCGGGTATTGCCACCGGTCTCGCCTGGACACCGACCGGAGGCGAGGTCTTATTCGTCGAAGCGACGATGGTGCCCGGGCGGGAAGACCTGCTGCTCACCGGGATGCTGGGCGAGGTGATGAAGGAATCGGCCCAAGCCGCGCTCTCCTTTGTGCGGTCCAATGCTTCGCGGCTCGACATCGACCCCAAGGTCTTCGAAGGTAAGTCGATCCACGTGCACGTCCCAGCGGGAGCGATTCCCAAGGATGGCCCGTCCGCGGGCGTGGCGATGATGACTGCGCTGGCATCCCTGGCCAAGGGCGTACCCGTTCGAAACGATGTGGCGATGACCGGGGAAATCACCCTGCGCGGCAAAATTTTGCCGGTGGGTGGAATCAAGGAGAAGGTGCTCGCCGGTTTTCGCGCCGGGGTGAAAACCATCATCTTGCCGCAGCGCAATGAAGACATGTTGGAAGAGGTTCCCGAGGAGGCGCGGGGATCGATTCGGTTCGTGCTCGCGGATTCAGCGGAGAAGGTGCTCGAGGTGGCGCTGGCGGGAAAGTCGGCGCCGGAGTCAAAACCGGAAAGCGGCGCTCGAGCAATCCACTGATTTGTTGCGCACACCCCGGGGATATTGACTCCGGTGCGGGACTCGGTTTGCTGCGGTCACCCCGGACCCGCGCCGCGAGCCCGAGACGAGATCACCAGGAGTTGTATTTCCGCCGGGTCGGTCTCGACCTTGAAACAAGCTGTGCGCAGCTGTCGCCCTGTCTCGTTTGGATGGCGCGCCACTAAAATCGAAGACCGAAAGGCCGCCCCTTTCGTGTATGCCCAACGCTTCGCCGGCAAATCAAGCGACGTCGGCTCCGGAACCCTCCGCGTCGGACGTGGTTGAACCGCTTTGGAAAAAAGTCCTCAATGACCGGTTCACCATCCTCGAGCCGATCGGCGTGGGAGGCATGGGCAAGGTCTACAAGGCGATTCAGTCGCCCTTGGACCGGGTGGTAGCGATCAAGATTCTGACGCCCAACGGCGGCGTGGACCCGGGCTTCCGTCAGCGATTCTTCCTCGAGGCATCCCTCACCTCGAAGCTGCGGCACCCCAATACCGTGACGGTGATCGACTACGGTGAAACACCGGACGGGATCTTCTATTTGGCGATGGAGTATCTCGACGGCCAGCCGCTTTCCCAGGTTCTCGCGGGCGGTCCTCTTCATTGGACGCGCTGTATCCGAATCGCCCAGCAAATCTGCCGATCGCTGCGCGAAGCTCACAAGCTCGGAATTGTTCACCGCGACTTAAAACCTGCCAATGTGATGCTCCTCACCGAAGAAGGGGATCAGGATTCGGTGAAGGTGCTCGACTTCGGTTTGGTAAAGTCCTTCTTGCGCGAGAGCGACGCGAGCGAGTCGGAGATCACCAATCCCGGAATGCTGCTCGGATCGCCTCGATACATGGCGCCAGAGCAGCTGAGAAACCAAGCCGATCCGCGAAGCGACGTGTACGCTCTAGGCACGGTGCTCTACGAGATGCTGGTCGGGCAACCGGTGTTTGTGGCGAAGGATGCCATCGACGTGATGTTCAAGCACATGAACGAGGCCCCGGCGCCGATGCGCACGGTTCGGCCGGACATTCGGGTGCCCAAAGAAGTCGAGGCGCTGGTGATGAAGTGCCTCGAGAAGCAGCCCGCGTGGCGCTTCCAGTCGATGGACGACGTGCTGGAGGCGATGCGCAAGGCGGCAAATGCCGCCGGCGCGGCGGGCATTCTAAGCGAAGGCGCGGTTCACATCGACACCTCGCCGTCGCAGATTCTCCCGCGCTCGGAGATCCCGCTCGCTGAGCCGCCGTCGGAAGGGACGCTCGCAATCGAGATCGACGTTGTTCCCCCGCCGCCTCCTCTTCCTTCGCCCTCGGCGAGGACGGCCGGCGCCCGGAACGCGGCGCCGGCCCTGGGCACGCCCAGCGATCCCCTGGTGTTGACTCAGCCGCTGCAGCTGCTGCGCGACAACCCCAAGGTGCGCGCCGCGCTGATTCCAGTTTCAATTGGCGTGGCTCTGCTCATTGCTTCGGTGGCCTATCTGACTCACCGAAGCAACAGCGCGAAACCGGAGCCGCAGAGAGCTCAGCCCACCGAAGCAGTCCCGTCGACCGCCGCTCCGCTCCCCGCGCCGGTGAAAACAGAAAAGACGCCTTCACCTCCCGCCCGGGTTGCCAAAACCGTGGCCTTCAAAATTTCGACTGAGCCGGCGGGTGCTCGCGTTTTTCTCAACGGGCACAGTGTTGGATACACCCCTCTGTCGGTGGATGTGCCTGCTGGGTCCAACGGCAGGGCGAATGCAGAGCTCATTTTCATGCTCCGCGGATATCAGCCGCTCACCGTGAGCACGGGCGGCTCGGGCCCGCAAGTTGTGCTTACGCAAAGGCTACAGCCGATCTCGTCTTCGAGGCCGCCGTCGTACGAATCGAGAAGGAGAGAACCCCCACCGCCGCGCGAAGCTCCGGAGCCGGCCAAAACTCCTGAATCAGAGCCGCCAGCGCTCCGCAAGACCCCGGCTGAGGATGAGTCGAAGGTCGTCGCCAGCCTGGAGGTCGCCAAGCCGAAGGAGATTGCGCGCGAACCTCTCCCCGTCGCGCCGCCCCCTCCGCCAAGCGCCGTCCTCTCGTTCCGGGAGGGCATGAGCGCTCCTGAGCAACTGCAGGGAAGTCCGATCGTCTACACGCGCGAGGCGTTGGAGGCTGGGGTCCAGGGGACGATCCGAGCCAAGTGCGTGATCAACCTGCGCGGCGCGCTGGAAAACTGCCGCATCATTCACTCGCTTCCATACATGGACCGCGCGGTGCTCGACGCCCTCGCTACGCGCAGGTACAAGCCGATCCTTTTCGAGGGCAAGCCCGTAGCGGTCGAGTACGTTTTCGATATCAAGCTTGTTCTCAAGGAAAAACAGAAACGGTGCTTCGGCAGCCGCTGCACGGACGAATGACCGGCGCCGGCTGCGCGGCTAGTTCTTCACCGGCTCTACCGAGACGAACTGCGGGAGACTCTCCGGCAGCAATTCCACTTTTTCATTGAAATCGAGGCAGAATTCGGGTGTCGGCCCGAGCGTCATTTGCCGCTGCCAAAGCGCTGCGCCGCGTTTGAGGAGCGGTGCCAGCCTCTCCGATAGCTCTTCGTAGGACAACGCACCGGGTTTGCTGAACCAGGTCGCGCCTCGATTCACGCTCGAGGCGGCGTCTCCGAATCTGAGCCGATACACTCCGGCGATGCCGCCCGAGGCCCTTCGCGCGACGGTGTCATGGGGCAGTCGAAGTTGCTCAGACACTGCCGCGTCGTTGAGAACTCCGAGCGCGCCGAAGCTCGCCACCAGGTAGCGGTCCTCATAGCCTCGACCGCCGGGAATCCAGGGCGCGCCGCTGACCCGCGCCACCGAGGAACACTTGAACCCATCCGGCTGATGAGCGCGAAGAGCAGCATGGAACGCAAGCAAGCTGCGCTCGTAAGAGTCGAGCGTCGCATCGGCGCTCGGCCAGTGCCAAAAAAAGTAGCCGATCATCACTTCACCCTACCGCGAAACGACCCACCCCCCCGGTGAGGCTTGCATACAAGCGCAGTACGGTGGATCGAGCAAGTCTCAGCAACGCCGGCAGCGGGCGATCCCTCGGCGCGGCGCGCCCCTCCCGGACGCTGCGAGCGTAGAATGAAGGTTTCATTCTACTCCTGGTGCCTCGGCCGGTCCTCCCGTTGTACCGAGCCTGTCGCGACCCTATTGCTAGAAGCATCGATCGCCGCGCTGAACTGTTGTGACTTGCGTTTTGCTTACGGACGAGTAAACGAAAGCGATCTACGGGGATGAGTCGTTGCAAGGAGGGACGATATGTCTTCAGCATTGAAGAGCGCTTTGCCCATCTTGGTGTCTGCACTCGTGTGCACTGCGGCCCCACTGGACCAGGTGTCGGAAGTAAGCGCATCCAAGGGTCTCGATGAAGGCCCAACCTGCGTTTGTCCGGACGGCTACCTGCCCGTCGATGGGGGCTGTTGCCCAGCCTGTTACTTTCAGACGCCGCCCTGTTCGTTGCCGTGTTTCATTTGCGAGCCAGCCTGCGGCGTGACGGGCGATGTATGTGATTACTCTCGCGGGTTGACGTGCTGTGCCGGATCGCCATTTTGCTGCCCCGGCGGAGCGCAAAGCACATGCTCCGACTACGCGTGCGCCGACGACTCGATGTGAGGCGGAGCGCCGCCGAGCCACTGTGGGGGCAACGAGCGAGCGCCCCCGAGCGTGACGAAAGCCGCGCTTTGGGATATTCGGCCGTGAAATATCTGGAGGAGCGATGAAGCGGGTCTCGCCGAAGGAAGCCAAGGTTTTGTTGGAAGAGGGTTGGGTCTACGTCGATGTTCGATCCGAGCCAGAGTTCGAGCAGGGGCATCCCGCCGGCGCGATGAACATTCCCTTGATGCTTGCCGGCCCCATGGGGTTGACTCCCAATCCGGATTTCATGCGCGTATTCGAGGCAGTCTTTCCAAAGGATGCCAAGCTCGTGGTGGGCTGCCAGGTCGGGGGCCGGTCCTTGCGAGCGGTGCAGCTTTTGGAAGGCGCTGGTTACCAACACATCGTTGACCAGCGGGCCGGATTCGGAGGTGCGCGAGATCAGAGCGGCCGAGTGCTCGAGCCAGGCTGGGCGGCGGAAAAGCTTCCCGTTGAAACCGGCAATCCCGCCAAGCGCTGCTATTCAGACCTCGCGAAGTCGAAATGAAGTCTGGCTTCTGACCAGATAGTTCAAAGGCGATCGATCTTCGCCGCGAGGATGAAGTCGCTCTCGGTCAATCCATTGATCTTGTGCGTCCAGATCGTCACCGTGACCTTGCCCCAGGCGAGGTGGATATCCGGGTGGTGAGCCTGCTCCTCCGCGAGGATGCCAACTTTGTTGGTAAACGCGAGAGCGGACTTGAAATCGGGAAACTTGAAGGTGCGCTCCAGATGATGCTCATTAATGAGTTGCCAAGTCGGGAGTTGGGAACGGAAGCGCTCGAGCTGTTCGCCCTTGAGAGGCGGCACGCCTCCTTTGCAAGGCACGCAGGTCTTCGATGCAAGGTCGCTCGCTTCGCTGGTGGCTCCGCTCATCGTTGGCTCCTCTCCGAGTTCGGCTGAGAGCAGCTTAATAACAAGGCTCGCTTTTATGTGCCTCCGGTTTAACGGAACCTTCTCGGAATGAAGGGCCTGATCGTGAACCGCCTGGTGTCAAAGCAGACGGGCTCCCTGTATTCCCTCGAAATGGTGATCACATTCGGCATCTCATCCTTGATGGCCTGGAACATCGGTTGGGTCGCCCGATCGACAAGCTGCCCTACACGTTCGTCGTGGTGAGACGGCAAGTACACCCCCGGGCGGTACAGGCGCACCATCGGCAATAGCACCGCGGCCTGGAGTCTGGCGATCACCAGGGGAGCGATCGATCCGAGGAGCACGTCCACCGGTCCTCCGCGGGCCAGCGCCGCCTGCTCGTACTCGGTCATGTCGCCGCCGGTGTCGCGCCAGGCGAGGCGGAAGCCGGTGTCGAAGGTGAAGATGAAGCTGATCGAGCCTTCGGTGAGGATGAGTGGATCGGTGCTACCGCGCGCCTGGATGGCCGCCTCTTCAGCGGCTTCTTCGGGCGTCGGCGGTGGAACGCCGGTAGCGTACGCCGCCGTATAAGCGGCGGTTAGATCCGCCGGTGCGCTCGAGTGAAGGCCGAGGACGGGCTCCACCTGGAAGCCGTCAAACTGCAGGACTTCGCCTCCGCGGCCGGTGAGCGTGTTGATCAGCTTCGGATCGATTGGCTGGGTGAGAAGCTTCTCGACCGTGACCGGGGCGCCGTACACCGGTATGTTCAGCTTGCTGCCGATCGACGCGGCGTCGGACATGTGATCGTAGTGGGCGTGCCCGAGGAGAATTGCCGTCCCGCGCGTCACGTCGGCCGCCGCGAAGCCCAGCGGGCGATAACGGCTGCCTCGATCGAAGTAAGCGTCGAGAAGGAGGATCTGGCCTCGGTAAATCAGCTCGAAGTTCGCGTAGCCGGTCCATCGCAGCACGAGAAGGTGTGGATCGCGTGGGATTGGACCGCCGGTCGAGGCCAAGTTGAGCGTTTCGCAAGCGCCGCGGTCGTCGCGGTCATCCTTGCCCGCGGCGACCTCGCGAGGGCTGGCAATGACCAGAGCTGCAACGAGACCACTGCGCGCAAAGATGGACGAGATTCGTTTCATGAACGGCTCCTCCGGCAGGCCGATCTGCCTGTCCCGCTCCGGCTTGTGCGTCGGCGTTACCTTCAAGTCAAGAACGGCTAAAGCCCAATAAGGAGGATGGCGCGTCCATCGTGGCTCCGGAATTCAAATAGAGCTGTGGCGCTCGCAGTGTCCCGCTCTTCAGCGGTGAGAGCAGGGGGGAACCAGCGGGATAAGCGACTGCGCAGCTCGACTGCTTCCTCATGTTGCTTATGTGTAACGACGTACAGATGGTCTCTCGTTACGTTCAGACAACAAGGGCGAAGCTTCCGGTTGCCATTTTGTTACGGAGAGGCCGCCGTTCTCTAGACAGCTGTTGCTGCGCTACGTCTCCTTTGTCTGGCTTTGCAGACCATTTCTGACTGGCGATCCTCGTTAGTGCGCCTTGGCATCTTTATTGCCAGGGGCGCGGTGCTTCAATGATGCAAGAGCCTGACATTTCGCACAGAGAGGACGAAGTTGACCCAGTTTCTGAGTTTCTATTCCGCCAGTACAGAAATGGCGATCGCCATTCTGCGTTTGCATGACGCTATCCCTTCTCCCATTTTGAAACCCGTTTCTTCAGTCTCTCCAGCTATTCGGGGGGTAATCGATTATCGAGGCAGTGCGTTGCCGGTGTTGGACGTCTCGATGAAGTTAGCTCCTTCGACTTACGAGGGCGCAATTCAGCCGTGGATTCTCGTTTTGGACGTGAGTGTCGACGGCGAACGAGTCATCCTAGGAGTACTGGCCGAACGCATCGGCGAGGCGTTCGAGCTTGACGAAGGGAGGATGCACACAGCGACCGGGCTCGACGGAGCCAGTCCAGCAGAATTCTTTCGCGGGCTGGCCGAAGTTGACGCCCGACTTATCCCGGTGGTCGATATGGACCTGGTCGTTTCCGCGAAGGGACTGCAAATCGCCAGCGCGCTTGGCGACCCTCGGGCTACGAATGAGTTTGCGGCCGGCACCAGAACGAGATAAGGGCGAAGGAAATCAACGCCTGCGCGATTAGCTCGGTGCTAGTCCGCCTGCCACTTCATCCAACGTCTCCTCGGAAAGAGTGCGCAGCGTCTCGCGTTTGAGTGAAAGCTTCTGATCGCGTTTCTTTTCGGGCTTCACCTTGGTCATTTTGTTCCCTCCTCGGTTCGCTGGAGTTCCCCTCTATCTTGGAGGGCAGCCGCTCTTAGCAGCCGTTGCAGCGAGCAGCGCCGGCGCGCCTTCGACCTGGTTGGCCTTACCTCGCCTTGCTTGTCCGCAGTCTGTGCAGCTCCATCTGTAGCGTGTTCAGGCTGTCACTGGTCTCGTTGAGCGAAGAGGCGCCAAGCGGGGCCAACGTCTGGGGTGTCGCTCTTCACGCTGCGTTCGTCTGAACGCTGATTGACATCTTCCGATGCAAAGGCAGACATCCAAATATTGTACCCAAGTGCTAGTCCTCTGGTCCAAGGAGGCCGTGGGTGAAGTAAGAACTGTCAGTGCCATCTGGTAGTACAATTTGGATTGGCCTCCGGACGGCCCATCACCACACAGACCCTCACGGGGGGATGTTGATAAGCCAGCCGTCCGGAGGACAGTCCAAGCGTCAATAGGACGAGCAGGTCAT
>Ga0126384_10002715_pt1 | contig 10721 bp, 8 predicted proteins | sample PanSoiMetPlot_36_FD_92543 | JGI IMG/M metagenome (GOLD analysis project Ga0126384, IMG submission 92543) | Tropical forest soil microbial communities from Panama - MetaG Plot_36 | ecosystem: Environmental > Terrestrial > Soil > Tropical forest > Bulk soil | place: Panama | collected 2016-02-17 | reverse complement strand
TTGAGTGAATTTTCTGCGTTGGACGGAATTGACCGCTTTGCCCTCTCCCGGGCCTTCGCCGCCGGTCGCCATGGCTGACGCCTCCCATCTGTTCCGGCTTCCTTGCCAGTGGCGAAGATGTGCGCCGCTCGGCAGGGTGGCGGAACTAAAGTAATCACTAATTAGGAACTATCTCTGAGAGTCGGGATTGGCGGCTGTGATGGACATCACACCTGAAGAAGGGCGCCTCTGCCAGGCACAAGCCAATCGCGTTGCATCCGCTGGTGCACCGGCAGGCGGTACGTTCTTCGAGCCAGGGAATCGCAACGCTCAGTAGTTTGGGTGGAAAGATTATTTGCCTTCGTGTGTTTTCGGGAAACAGTACTTCTACTCAGCAGCTGGGACTCTTTTTAGCTCATTGTGACGGCCATCACAGACGGCCTGTGAAGACGGAAACTAGGATGATCATGACTTGCAACGAGAGCAGGAAATGCTGTTATCCTGTTTATGGTGAACTGGACGGGCAAAGTCGTGGTGTTAACACTGGCGGCATCGCTATGGGCCACGCCGCTGGTGGCGTGCATGCTGCCGGACGCTCTGCTTACAGACGCGGAGCGCGAGTGCTGCGCAACAATGGCCGGCCAGTGTGGCGGCACAGCGATGCCGGAATCCCACTCTTGCTGCCAGATGACGACTGTGGGAGTTGACCCGTATCTGGTTGGCTCGCGGTTCGCTGTCGCTCAACTCCAACCAGTGACAGCACTGTTCGACGCAACCGAGAATATTCCCCAGCCCGAACCATTTTCTTCGATTGAATCCTGGGCGGACACGCATTCACCGCCCGTCTCCCCGCCGGAATCAATCGTCGTTCTGAGAATCTAGACAGCTTTCATTTACCCGCAGGCGCACAGGTGCGCCTCGAACCAATTTCTCTGTTCTCCGGAGGGTACATGAAAGCTTTTCCCATTTTGAAAATACTCGCGTCCGTACTGGTCTTGTTAACGACGACGATTGTTTATGCTCAGCAGACCGGGACGCAAGAGCCAATGCAGCATGCCGGTACCAGCGCAACACCCCTGGCCGGCCTGATAGAAGAAGCCACGGCCAATAATCCGCGAATTCTGGCCAGTGTTCATGCCTACAAGGCGTCGACCCACAAACCGAAGCAGGAAGGCGCATTGCCGGATACACAGTTGATGGTGCAGCACCTTTCAGTGGGCAGCCCGCGGCCATTTGCAGGATACACCAACAGCGATTTCGCCTACATCGGCCTGGGCGCATCGCAAGAGTTTCCTTATCCGGGAAAAAGAAAGCTGCGGGCCGAGGTTGCCGCGCGCGAAGCCGACTCGCTTAAGGAGCAAAGCGAATCCGCGGGCCGCGAAGTGATCGGGCGACTGAAGGCGGCATATTTTCAACTGGCGTTTGTGCAACAAGCCATTTCGCTGCTCCAGCACCACGATGGGGTGCTCGCCAACATGGAGCAGATTGTGGAATCGCAATACCGCGTGGGCAAAGGCGATCAGCAAGAAGTACTCAGGGCCCAACTTCAGCACACCAGGATCCTGCAAGTAATTGCGATGAACAAACGCGAGGAAGGACGGCTCGAAGCGCAGCTCAAGCAGTTGCTCGGCCGCTCCCAGGATTCGCCAGACATCGTGGCCGAACCTCTCAGGGAAAGACCGCTTCCTTATACGTCCTCCCAGCTTTTGCAGATGGTAAAGGAGCAGAACCCGGCGATTCGTTCGCAGCAAGCCATGCTGAGGCAAGCGCAGTCACAGGTGGCGCTGACCCATAAAGAATTTCGCCCAGACTTCAACCTTCAATACATGTATCAAAACACTGACCGCAAGTTTCGCGATTACTACATGCTGACTTTTGGGATGAATCTTCCCAACCGCGGACGCCGGCGCGCCGAGTTGGCAGAGAGCCTGGAAAAACAGGAGCGTGCCGCCAGGGAAGTGGACGCTGAGATTCAGGGCCGGTCGGCTGAACTGCAAGAGCAGCTCAGTGTGGCCCAAACTTCGAGCGAGCAACTAAAGATCTATAACGAGGGCCTGATTCCCCAGGCAGCGGCCACGTTCAGGTCGGCATTAGCTGCATATCAGGCCAACCGGCAAGGCTTCCAAACCCTGCTCTCATCTTTTCTTGACGTGCTGGACCTTGACCTCCAGTACCAGCGGAACCTGGCCGATCACGAGTCCGCTTTGGCCCAGATCGAGGCGCTGACAGGAGTGACATTGCCATGAGCCCTATTGCAAATCGAAATTATCGCAATGCCTTCGCCGTGGTTCTGGTTTTGAACCTGCTGCTGCTCGCCGCGTTGGCGGCCGTCTGGTGGCGGTGGAAGCAGAAAGAGACGGACACAAGCGCTACGGTGCAGGGGCCAACAGCCGTTGCCACGGGCGCCAATACAGTTTCCTTGAACGCTAATACACCTGCGCCGGAAGCGCCTTTGGCACCGGTGCAGTTCTCTCCGCAGCGCATGCAGAGCATCGGTGTGAAGCTGGGGAAGGTCGAGTTGAAGCAGGTCGAAGCTGAGTTGCGAGTCACCGGCACGGTTGACGTAGATGAGCGGCGAATTGCATACGTCCAGACGCGCTTCCCGGGATGGATCCGCAAACTCTATGCTGATGCCACCTATCAATACATCCGCAAAGGCCAACCGCTTTTCACCATTTACAGTCCTGATCTGGTAACCACGGAGCAGGAATACCTGTTGGCCAAAAAAAATTCCGAATCCCTGAAAACCAGCAGCGTGAGCGGAGTGGCTACGGGGGCGCAAAACCTGTTCTCGGCTGCGCGGGAAAGATTGGCGCAGTGGGAGGTTCCCTCCAGTGAAATTGAGAAGCTGGACGCTACGGGCAAGGTAATCACCGATTTGACTTTTAACTCCCCGGTCTCCGGGTACATCACGGAGAAAAATGCTCTGCCCAATATGTACATACAACCTGAGACCAGGCTTTACACCGTAGCCGATCTCTCGACGGTATGGGTATACGCGCAAGTTTTCCAGACGGACCTGGGCAAGATCAGGCCCGGCAACCCGGCTGAGATCACGGTTGATGCCTATCCGGGAAAGATTTTCCACGGACGCGTGGACTACATTTTGCCGCAAGTAGACATGAACACACGGACGGCGCGGGCCCGGCTGGTGTTTCCGAATCCGGGTCTCAAGCTGACCCCAGGAATGTATGTGAATGTGCTGCTGAAAAGTCCGCTGGGGCGGCAACTCGTTGTGCCCGCACCGGCCATCTTTCACTCCGGTTCACGGCAATTGGTCTTTGTGAATCATGGAGACGGCCAGTTTGAGCCCCGTGAAGTGCAGACAGGGCCGCAGGTAGGAGACGAGATCGTTGTTACAAAGGGAATTCGAGCAGGAGAGCCCATCGCGATTTCTGCCAACTTCCTGATTGACTCAGAAAGCCAGTTGCAAGCCGCTGCGGGTGCCTTTGTACCACCGCCTCCGGGCGCGGGAACGGCTGCGGCCATGAACACCTCAGCGATAAACCTGGAGCTAACAAGCCAGCCTTCGCCTCCGCGTAAAGGCGCCAACATCTTCCAGGTAAAGCTGACGCGGCCTGATGGAACGCCGATCAGCGGAGCGCAGGCGAACCTCACCTTCTTTATGCCGGCCATGCCGGCAATGGGGATGGCGGCAATAAAAACGAGCGTCGATCTGACTGATAAGGGCAATGGCATTTATGAAGGCAAAGGCGATCTGAGCTCAGGCGGAACGTGGCAGGTAACGATTGTTGCGCGCCAGGGCGGGACTGTAATTGCGAGCAAGCAAATCACCGTGAATGCCGAGGGAGGTATGTAACATGATCTCCCGCATCATTGAGTGGTGCGCCAACAATCGGTTCCTGGTTTTCACCGGTACCGTGGCGCTGGTGTTGGCGGGCATCTGGGCCATTAGCAATATTCCCCTGGATGCTCTGCCCGACATTTCCGACGTGCAGGTGATAATTCACACCAACTGGGAGGGCCAGCCTCCCAACATCATCGAAGATCAGGTCACCTATCCCATTGTGACTGCGCTGCTGGCTGCGCCTCGGGTGAAGGCAGTGCGCGGCCAAACCATGTTCAATGACTCCTACGTGTACGTGGTTTTTGAGGATGGTACGGACATGTATTGGGCGCGGTCGCGCGTGCTCGAGTACATGCAGCAGATCCGTGGACGACTGCCCACCGCCGTCAGTCCCATGATTGGGCCGGACGCAACCGGTGCGGGCTGGGTTTATGAGTACGTCCTGGTAGATCATTCGCATCGCTATAGCCTGGCTGATCTGCGCAGCCTTCAGGACTGGCATCTCCGCTACGATCTGGCAACTGTGCCGGGTGTAGCCGAGGTAGCGACAATCGGTGGCTTCGTCCGCCAATACCAGGTAAAGCTCGATCCCAACAAGCTGCTGGCTTACGGCATACCGCTTTCTGTCGTCGTAGATCGAGTGAAATCCAGCACCAATGAAGTCGGGGGACGTGTGCTGGAATTAAGCGGAAGCCGCTACTACATTCGCGGCCTTGGCTATCTGAAGTCCCTTGCCGATCTGGAGAACGTTCCGGTGGCAGCGAAAAATGGCACTCCAGTCCTGATCAAGGACCTGGGGACAGTTTCGTTTGGGCCTGACATTCGCGAGGGTGTGGCCGAGTGGCAAGGCGAGGGAGAAACCGTGGGCGGCATCGTGATCATGCGCTACGGCCTCAATGCCCTGAATGTCATCAACGGAGTCAAAAAGAAGCTGGCAGAAATTCAGGCGACATTGCCTCCGGGTGTGGAGGTAGTGTCAGGCTATGACCGCTCAGGATTGATTCGGGATTCGATCCGAACGCTCCAGCGTGATCTCCTGCTGGAAGCAGTGATCGTGAGCATTGTCTGCCTCGGTTTTTTGTTCCACTTTCGTTCAGCGCTCATTCCCATTATCGGCCTGCCCATCGCGGTGATTGCCTCCTTCATTCCCATGTATTACCTGCACGTAAGCTCCAACATCATGTCATTAGGCGGTCTGGTACTTGCCATCGGCGTGCTGGTAGATGCCGCAATTGTGATGGTTGAGAACGGCTATCGTCATCTTTCTGAACATCCCAATGCGGCGAACTTAAGCCGGAAGGAGCGACATGCAGTCCTGATCGGCGCTGCCCGGCAAGTAGGTCCGGCGTTGTTCTTTTCGCTGCTGATCATTGTGGTTTCATTTCTTCCAGTCTTTCTCCTGGAAGCTCAGGAAGGACGCATGTTCAGGCCCCTGGCCTGGACCAAGACCTTGGCAGTGGCGTTTTCGTCCCTGTTGGCCATCACCCTGGTACCGGTGTTGATGGTTCTTTTCATCAGAGGAAAGTTGCATTCCGAGTCGAGAAATCCGATGGCGGTGGCCACGAAAGCGCTTTATCTCCCCGTACTGCGCCTGTGCCTCAAATACCGAAAAACAACGATTTTTCTGAATCTGCTCTTTCTGGCTGTGACTTTTCCTCTGGCATGGAAGCTGGGAAGTCAATTCATGCCTGCGTTGTACGAAGGATCGGCTTTGTACATGCCTACGGCGTTGCCGGGAATCGCAATTACGGAGGCGACACAACTGCTGCAGGAGCAGGACCGTATTATCCGCTCATTTCCCGAAGTGGAAACCGTTCTTGGCGCCGTAGGACGCTCGGACAGCCCTACTGACAATGCTCCCCTCGACATGTATGACACTACGATCATGCTGAAGCCACGGGAGAAATGGCGTCCTGGGATGACCTACGAGAAGCTGATTCAGGAAATGAACCAGAAGCTCCAGTTTCCCGGTCTATCCAACACGTGGACCATGCCAGTGCAAAACCGCCTGGACATGTCGCTGACGGGAATTAAAACTCCAGTAGGGATGAAAATCCAGGGGCCATCACTTGAGGGCATTCAGCAGGCAGGCGCGCGAATCCAGCAAATACTCTCCAGCCTTCCCCAGGTGCGATCGGTTTTTGCAGAACGTGTCTCCCAGGGCTTCTACGTGAACCTGGAGGTAAACCGTCCTGAAGCGGCACGGTATGGGTTGACTGTGGCCGACGTGCAGCAGGCGGTTGCTTCCGGTGTGGGCGGGATGAATGTGACCGAGAATGTTGAAGGGCGGGAGCGCTATCCAGTCAATGTCCGCTATGAGCGAGAGTTCCGCGATGATGTGGCCGCCCTGAAGCGAGTGCTCTTGGCTACTCCTTCGGGCGCGCAAATTCCGATTGAGCAGGTGGCGAAGATTTCGTTTTCTCGCGGGCCGGCGATGGTGCGCGACGAAGACGGACAGCTTACCGGTTATGTCTACATCGACCTGAACACCAAAGATTATGGCGGCTTTGTAAATGCGGCAACAACACTACTGCGGAACAAACTCAAGCTGCAGCCGGGATATACATTTCATTGGTCTGGTGAATACGAGTTCGAAATCAGGGCCAGGCAGCGTCTCAGAGTCATCCTTCCGGTCGTGTTTGCAGCCATCTTCTTTCTCCTGTACATGGTTTTTCATTCTGCCGCCGAAGCCACGGTGTTGATCATTCCCACTTTTTACGCCATGACGGGCGGCCTGGTTCTGCAATGGCTGATCGGATACAACTTCAGCGTGGCAGTGTGGGTCGGCTACATTGCTTTGTTTGGCATTGCTGTGGAAACCGGAGTTGTCATGGTGATCTATCTGCACGAGGCACTGGATCGTCGAGTTGCCGAGGGAAGAACGCTGACAGCGAAGGATATTGAGGAGGCCACGATCGAGGGCGCAGTCCAACGCTTGCGTCCTAAACTGATGACCGTGACCGCCGTCCTGGCCAGCCTGATACCTGTCCTGTGGGAAAGTGGGGTGGGATCAGATGTGATGAAACCTATCGCCGCACCCATTGTTGGCGGCATGATCACCTCAACAATCCATGTGCTGATTCTTGTGCCGGTCTTCTTCGTGATGATGAAAGAGCGGGCACTGCGGCGGCAGAGCACAGAGGCTATGAGCGCCTAAGGCAGATAAGGCTCTCAAGGGCCTAAAAATAGTTACAGCAAAAGGTAACGGGGTAGCGACCCCGGAGCACGTTTTTTAGAAATCTTACTGGTAAGAGCGAAGGATTCAGCCTTCGTGACCTTCGTGGTTACTGGCAGGGCTGACTTCCTGGATGTTTCCCTGCGACCTGTAACCTTTGCCTATTGCCTGAATCTCACTGGCAGATCGCCGCAATGACAGTTTAAGATTGCACTCTCCATTGCGAATAGGATTTTTTGCGAAGAGGTCACGATGACGACGAACGTAAGCACACCACAAACAACCACGATCAATGCGGCTAACCAACTTCGTGCGGCAACCGGGCTCGCGCTGGTTCGCCTGACTATCGGCGCGATGTTCGTGTGGGTCTTCTTCGAAAATCTGGGGAAAGGCCTCTACACCGCAGGAGGCTACTCGAACCTGATCAACTACTACATCAAAGCAGGCCACTCGCCCGCGGTGTGGAAGGCAGTAATGGGGTTTGCGGCGAGCCATGCTGCAATGGCGGCTCCCGTGCAAGCGATGACCGAGATATCGCTCGGGGTCCTGCTGGTAATTGGCTTGCTCACACGCCCCGCAGCCTTTGTGGCGTTTCTTTACCTTGGCAGTCTCTGGGTGTCCGAGTGGGGCACAGCGTGGATCTGGGAACTGCTGGTTCCTGTGCTCGCATCGCTGGGGCTTGCCCTCGGGAGAGCGGGCCGAACATGGGGCGTCGATGCGCGGCTGGCGCAGCGATGGCCCTCCTCCCCCTGGTGGTGATTTCAACCAGTGCGAGTGTCGGTCATTATTCCCACGCACAATGAAGCGCACGCCATTGGCCGTGTGCTCAGCGACCTCCCGTCTGATTTCGTCACTGAGGTCCTGCTAGTTGACAGCAATTCGGATGACGGAACTCCGGAGATCGCTCGCAAGATGGGAGCCCGCGTAATCGAGGAGCCCCGCCGTGGATACGGGCGCGCCTGTTTGACGGGGCTTGCTAACGCCAGCGCTCCTGACGTTGTGGTTTTTCTGGACGGCGACTACAGCGATCGACCATCTGAGCTGCCGATTCTCCTGGCCCCCATCATCGAAGACCACGCTGACATCACGCTTGGTTCGCGCCTTGGACCGCAACGCGCTCCGGGCGCGCTGCCGTGGCATTCGGCGTTTGGCAATCGTCTCGCTGCGGCACTCATCAACTTTCTCTACCGCCTCAAAATCAGCGACCTGGGGCCGTTTCGCGCCGGCCGGGCAGACGTCTTGCGCGCACTGGCGCTGGAAGAGACCACCTACGGCTGGGCGGTGGAGATGATCTTAAAAGGCGCTCTCGGAGGATTTCGCATTGTTGAGGTACCGGTCAGCTATTATCCGCGCATTGGCAAATCCAAGATCAGCGGTACGCTGAAGGGCACGATTGGAGCTACGTGGTTCATCCTCAGCCTGATAGTACGTTATTATTTCCGGCGTCGAAGGACCAGAAAAGCAAAAGATCACCACGGAGGCACGGAGACACGGAGTCACACGGAGAAGAATTAGAAAAGGAAAATCAAAATCAAAGCTCACCACAAAAGGACACGGAGGAAAGGCAAGGGCGCGGTGAACTCCACCCCTTTGGCTAATTCGGGATAAATTCAAAAACTTGCAGTCACAGGCTAGACTACTTTTGCCTTTTCCTAACCCAAACCGCACGCTCGTCATTATGGGGAAAGCCCCGAAGCCGGGGATGGTCAAGACCCGGCTGGCTCAGAGCCTTCCTCTTCCTGCAGTCACCGCACTCTATCGTTGTCTTTTGCAGGACACGGTAGCGCTTGCGCGGTCGTTGAGCAGTGTGGAGGTTGCCATTATGTGTCCGGCCCAGGACGTTGACGAACTGGCGCTCTTGCTGGGTGATGCAGTGCAGATTGTGGCGCAAAAAGGCGCAGGCCTTGCAGCAGGACTTATCTCAGTTTTTGCGCACTTCGGAGCCAACGACCAGCATCACGTCATCGCATTTAACAGCGACAGCCCGCACTTGCCTGCTTCGGTTTTGGAAGGTGCATTCGAGTCCCTCGCTGCGCACGACGTGGTGATCGGACCCACGCACGACGGAGGCTACTATCTCGTGGGCGCCAAGGCTGCTCACCCAACGCTCTTCGAAAACGATGGAATGGGAACTACAACTGCGCTGCAGGCCTTGCTGGGGCGTACCCGGGTCCTTGGGCTCTCCACCGGCCTCACTGAGCCTTTCTACGATATCGACGTAGCGGACGATTTAAGTCGGCTCGCTGCGGAGCTACGGCTCGATCCAGCCAGGGCGCCGCGAACCGCTGCCTGGTTCACGGAGTGGGGACCAACGCTAGAGAAAGTGCGTGTGCGCGCGGGAGAGCTGTGAAGCTCACGCCGGCGCTAAGGCTTTACGGACTCGGCGCCATTTTACTTTTGGCGCTGGCGATCTGCTCGAGCAAGTTCGGCAATTTGGGTGAACCGTCTTTCCTCATTTGGATGGGCGTGGCCGGCATCGCATACCTCCTCGCCCTCCGTGAATTCTTCTCCACGCCAGAATTCCCCAAACGGGTCATCCTCATCGGGCTGGCATTGGCCGCGGTGTGGCATCTTCTATTTCTGTTGCAGCCGCCCGGGCCGGATGATGATATTCATCGGTATGTCTGGGACGGCCGGGTGCAGCGGCTGGGCTACAACCCTTACATCCTTGTCCCCAGCGACCCTGCGCTCGCGGGATTGCACACCGCTGACACCCGTACCCTGAACAACCCTGATGTTCCAAGCCCATATCCAGCGGGCGCTCAACTTTTCTTCCGCGCCGTAACCACCATTCATGAGTCGGTCTTTGCGCTGAAAATAGCGTTTGTACTTTGCGATCTGGCGATTGTCCTGGTTTTGCTCGATGTGTTGCGCAGCAGCCGGCGGCCGGCGCACTGGGTCCTGGCTTATGCCTGGCACCCGCTGTTGGCCACGGCGGTGGCAGGCAGTGGTCACGTTGATATCGTGGGCACGCTTCTGCTCCTGGCCTCCGTCGCCGCGCTGTGGCGGCGCTGGCGTGCGCTTGCAGCCATCGCTTTCGGGCTCGCGGTCGCGGTGAAGTTCCTTCCCATTGTGCTTGCGCCACTTTACTGGCGACGTCTGCGTATTCGCGATGGGCTGCTGGCCGCGTCTGTTTTTGCATTCCTCTATTTGCCGTTTCTTGAGAGGGGTCGGATTCCGATGGGTTCACTCGGCGCGTATGTGCAGAGTTTCCGGTTTAATGGTCCGGTATTTGCAATGTTGGAGCGAGCATTGACTCCGCAGATTGTAGCCGTGATGGTGGTGCTCGCCGGGTTTGTTACCGCAATCTGGCTGAGAAGAAAGTCAGCGACATGGCCTTCAGACGCATTTGCCTGGCCCATGGCAGCATCACTACTGTGTGCGCCTGTTGTTTATCCATGGTACCTGCTCTGGCTGTTGCCGTTTCTGCGGTCTGCAGCAGCGTTGCCGGTTGCCATCTGGACGGTAAGCATCATTCCTACTTACTACGTCTGGCATCTGCGCACACTCGGACGGCCGTGGTTTGTTCCCGGTTGGATCATGCTGCTGGAATACGGGTCCGTGGCAACGGCCGCTACAATCATCGGATTGCGCCGTGTCACGCGACCAGCAGCGCTCGGATGCTCAGCCGACTAAGCCGGCAGGCTCGGATACCTGGATCTCTCGTGCGATGACCACGGTCGTGCAGGAACTGCCCAGCTTGGGCAGATCGCGGCTCGCGGCCATGCGAATCTTCAAGCTGGGGCGTTGCCCACGAAT
>Ga0126384_10002714_pt1 | contig 10722 bp, 6 predicted proteins | sample PanSoiMetPlot_36_FD_92543 | JGI IMG/M metagenome (GOLD analysis project Ga0126384, IMG submission 92543) | Tropical forest soil microbial communities from Panama - MetaG Plot_36 | ecosystem: Environmental > Terrestrial > Soil > Tropical forest > Bulk soil | place: Panama | collected 2016-02-17 | reverse complement strand
GCTCGGCGTCGGTGACGTTGTCGCGCGCTTGTGCGTCGCAGAGAAACGACTCCGAGCGCGTCGAAACCCATTTGACCGGCCGGCCGGTGATCTTGGCGGCGAGCAGCACCAGCGCAGGCTCGTTGTAGATCGCGGTCTTCATGCCGAAGGCGCCACCAATGTCGCCGGCAATCACGCGTACCTTGTTCTCCGGCACTTTGAGCACATTCCTCGCCAGCTCCTCGCGGAACGTGAACGTGCGCTGCAGGGTGGTGTGGATGGTGTAGCGGTCCTCGGCCGGATGATAGATGCCGATGCTGCCGCGCGGCTCCATGCTGGCGGCGGTGACACGGTTGATGACGAAGCGCTCCTTGACGACGTGGGCGGCGCACGCGAAGGCCGCGTCGGTCGCCGCCTTGTCGCCCTCGAGCTGCACGAAGCAGATGTTGTTGGGGCAGTCGTCCCAGACGAGCGGCGCGCCGGGCGCGATCGCGTCCGCGGTCGAGATGATGGCGGGCAGCTCCTCGTACCCGACCTCGATCAGCTCGGCGGCGTCGGCGGCCTGGAAATAGGTCTCCGCCACCACGAAGGCGACGCAGTCGCCGATCCAGCGCACCCGATCCTTCACGAGCGCCGGATAGCGCGGCCGGTAGAGCGGCGATCCGTCGCGGCGCTTGAGCCCGCCCGGCACCGGCAGGTCGCCGAAGCCGGACGTCTCCCAGTCCGCGCCCGTAAGCACCGCCAGCACGCCCGGCGTGGCCTTGGCCTTGGCGGTGTCGATCGAGCGGATCCTGGCATGCGCGTATTGCGAGCGCAGCACATAGCCGTAGGCCATGCCCGGAATGGTGACGTCACCGACGTAGCGGCCCTCGCCGCGCACCAGTCTCGGGTCCTCGAACCGCGGGACCGCCTGACCCACTCCGAATTCGCCCACTTCGCACCTCTCGATTGCATTGCCGACGAGCGTCAGAATGCCTCATGCCATCGGCCCGCGCGCGCGTAAAGGCCGTTCGACCGTTGACGCCTTGGCACGGTCATTGCAGGGTCGGCGCCGGTTGGAACGAGGAGAAAAAGATGCGTCTGGCATTGCGTCTGCCGCTGCTGGGACTGTTCGCGATTGCGGCAGCCATGCTCATCGATCGGGCACGGGCCGACGCGGTTGCCGATTTCTATCGCGGCAAGACCATCAACGTGATCGTCGGCTATACGGCCGGCGGCGGCTACGACCTCTACGCGCGGGCGCTTGCCCGCCACATGTGCAGGCATCTGCCCGGCACCCCGAACATCATCGTGACCAACATCACCGGCGCCGGCAGCCTCAACGCGGCGAACCACATCTACAACGTGGCGCCGAAGGACGGCACTGCGTTCGGCACCTTCGCCCGCGGGCTCGCCATGGAGCCCTTGATCGGCACCGCCAAGGTCCTGTTCGAGGCGACGAAGTTCACCTGGCTTGGCAGCGGCACCAACGAGATTTCGGTTTGCGCCACCTGGCACACCTCGCCGGTCAAGACCTGGGCCGACGTCCTCAAGAGCCAGTTCACGGTCGGCGGCGAAGGCGCCGGCTCCGATCCCGACACCTACGCGCTCATGCTGCGCAACGTGTTCGGCGCCAAGCTCAAGCTCGTCACCGGCTACCACGGCACCTCGGACATCATCCTGGCGATCGAGCGGGGCGAGGTCGACGGCCGTTGCGGCTGGTCGTGGTCGAGCATCAAGTCCACGCGCGGGGCCTGGATTGCCGAGAAGAAGCTCAACTACCTCATCCACATTTCGGAGCAGAAGGCGCCCGAACTCGCAGACGTGCCGACCATCAGCAAGTTAGCCAATGACCGGCAGAAGCAGATGCTGCGGCTCGTCACCAGCCGGCAGGTGATGGGCCGGCCGTTCGCGGCGCCGCCCGGCGTGCCCGAGGACCGCAAGCAGGCGCTGCGCAAGGCGTTCGACGAGACGCTGCGGGACGCGGCCTTCCTGGAGGAGGCGGACAAGCTCAAGCTCGAGGTCAATCCGGTTCCGGGCACCGAGATCGACACGCTGATCGCCGAGCTCTACCGCACGCCCAAGGATATCGTCGAAGCGGCGCGCAAAGCGATCGCGCCGTAAGGACCCGATCCGCCTCCACTTGCCCTCGCGGTCGACCGTGTCGCAATGTGCGGCACGGTCGAACCATTTTGAGAGGCTCAAACGTGTCCACCCGCATTCCCCTGACCCTCGCCTGCGGCGACTACGAGATCATCCGCCCGCTCAAGGAGGGGACTGTTCGTCCGGACGGCATCGACCTCACCGTGCTCACCGCCATGGACTCGACCACCCGCCACTGGCGCTTCCTGCGCGGGCAGGAATTCGACATGGCGGAGGCGTCCTGTTCCTCCTTCATCGTGGCGCGCGACCAGGGCTTGGCGGCGACCGCGATCCCGGTGTTCCTGCATCGCCGCTTCCGTCACGGCTTCGTGTTCATCAACACCGGCAAGGGCATCAGCAAGCCGACCGACCTGATCGGCAAGAAGATCGGCGTCAAGCAGTTCCAGGCCACCGCCATCGTCTGGATGCGCGGCATCCTCGAGCACGAATACGGCGTGCCGCAGAAGTCGATCGAATGGGTGCCGGAACTCGACGAGACGATCGAGTTCGAGCCGCCGCCCGGCCTCAAGATCAGCAAGCTCTCGCACAACGAGACGGTCGAAGGCCTGCTCGCGGAGGGCGGCCTCGACGCCGTGATCCATCCCGATCTGATCAAGCCTTTGGTGGAGAAGGACCCGCGCGTGGCGCGCCTGTTTCCGAACTGGAAGGAGGAAGAGCAGGCCTATTTCAAGCGCACCGGCATCTTCCCGATCATGCACATCCTCGGCATCAAGCAGGAGATCGTCGGCCGCCATCCGTGGGTGCCGATCAACATGTTCCACGCCTTCAACGAGGCCAAGCGCATCGCGATGAAGCGGATGGAGAACCCGCGCATGGTGCCGCTCGTCTGGTACCGCGAAGCCTGGGAGGAGCAGGAGGAACTCGTCGGCACCGATCCGTGGGAATACGGCGGCAGCGAGCGCAACATCAAGAACATCAATGCGATCGCCGGTTACTGCCACGAACAGGGCCTGAGCAAGACCAGGTTTACCTTCGACACCCTGTTCTCGCCGGTGTTCCAGGGAAGGAAGCGCGGCGACGAGTTCCGATTCTAGGCAGGCCTTGTAGTCATAAACGCGGGCGCTAATGTCCGCTTCTTGGGGCGACGCGAACGGCAAGTCCCGCTGAAATTGGTCGAAATGAAGCGTCATTCGCGGCGCCCCTCCCAAAAGGGTCCCCAGCAGCTACCACTGAATGAACAAAGCGCAGACCAAGGCTTGCAACGTCCAGCCTGGATGTTACTGTCGATAAGCTCAAAACAGCATCGTCACGCGGCAAGTATCTTCCTCTCGCTCGATGCGGACATTGCTAGATGCCGATTTAGCCAACCGCAGCATCTTGTCGTTGGAGGCTAATATTTCAGCGACGAAGCCACGCAGCCCTCGTGCAAGGGCGTATTCCTTCATCCGATTCTGCAGGGCACCCCCCAGCCCCACGCTTTGCCAGTTCGGATCAATTATGAAGGCCGTCTCGGCGACGTTGCTGGCCTGGTCGATGAAATAGCACGAGCTGCCAACGATTGTTTCGTGTTCTCGTGGACCGATCACGGCGACGAACGCCATGTCGGACACGTGGTCAACGTTACAGAGGTTTTGTGCATCCTCAAAAGAAAGTGACCGCAATCGGCTGAAAAAGCGAGTGTACACGTCTTCAGGTGTCAGTCGATGGAATAGGTTCTGCAGCGCGCGTGCATCGCTTGCCCTTGCTGGACGTATGAGAGCCATGCGTCCCCCTTTCAGAGTTAACGAACGCTCCTCTTCGATTTGATAATGTCCTACATGCACAACACGCTGTTTGGCAGCGACGTAGCCAAGTCGCTTTCCTTCTTCGATAAGCCATGGCCGAAATTTAGGATGGGCAATTTCAGCTAACGCGAGTGTGCGCTCCTGAATTGATTTCCCAAATAGATATGCAATGCCGTACTCGGTAATGACATAGTGTACGTCCGCACGGGTGATGCCCACCCCCTCGCCCGCCGACAGGAGCGGCCGAATGCGAGAGGTCTCGCCATCATCAGTGGTGGACGCCATGCAAATGATGGGCTTGCCATCCGGGGCCCGGCTTGTCCCTCTGATGAAGTCTAGCTGCGTTGAGACACCGCCGTAGAACTCGCCATTAAATTGGTCAATAGAAGTCTGACCAGTCAGGTCGACGGCAAAAGCCTGGGTCACCGAAACCATCTTGTGATTAGCGGCAATCACAACTGGATTACACACCTCCTCTATCGGTAGGAAATGAAACAGCGGATTATTGTCGACAAGGCGGTAAAGCGCGTCATCGCCAATACAATAACTCGTGACGATCTTCTTCGGATAAATGGTCTTCGCGGCCCCCGTGATAACTCCGTTCTGGACCAGATTAACGATTCCGTTGGTAATCAGATCGGAATGGATGCCGAGATCCTGACGATCTCCGAGATACTTCAAAGCCTCATTTGGGATTCGGCCGAGGCCGATTTGAAGGGTCGAGCCGTCCTCAATCACTCCGGCGATATACTTTGCAATCTGCGAAGCGAGCTTATCGTCGAATGAGTGGGTATAAGTCTGCAACGGCGCATCGACCGGCACGAGGTAGGTGAGGTCGGATGTGTGAACGAACGTGTCGCCGTGAGTCCGCGGCATATTCGGATTGATTTCAGCGACGACCGTCTTAGCATGGCGTAACATCGCCATAGTGATATCGACGGAGATGCCGAGGCTGACGTAGCCGTTAGTGTCCGGGGTGGAAACCTGAGCAAATGCGATATCGATATTGAGTCGCCGGTTCTTGAGAAGTCGGGGCACCTCCGTCAGCCTTATTGGTACATAGTCCGCCGAACCGGCTTGAATGAATGGCTTTATGTCAGTGCCGACAAAAAAGGCGCGATGGTAATACTGCGTTTTTGTCCCCAGTCGGTGGCCTTCATAGGCGCCCGTTGTGAGAAAGTGATAGATGCACACGTCGGGCGGCGGTTTAGGCAGTTGCTCGAGAGCGGCCAATATTGTCCGTGGGGTCGCACACGCGGTACCGACAAAGATATTATGGCCGGGCTTCACGAGCCGGGCGGCTTGTTCGGCGGTGATGACTTTCTCGGAATAGCGCTGCATGGACTTCCCGCGAGGCGGAGCGACTTCATTCTAAATCCCCCGCAGGCAGATTCGAGGCGACCGAGCATCCAAGGTACGACTTCAGCTGCATTCTGCAAAAACACGCCTAATTAATCTTTATCAAGACAGGTCGGATCGATGAGGAGGCCCGTTTGGCGGTGCGCCTCCTGACACGACTCCGATGATCGCCACACAAGCGTAGAAAAGGAAAACCCGCATTTCGATCTCCCGTGACGTTTGTGCAGATATTTCGACATAAACTCACGCAGGTCACAGCACACGCCTAGCTACACAGGGCGATCCGCACTCTCAACGCTCGTGCAATCAGTCAATCGATCCGGACGTTCGCCTTCTCCGCGATGGTGCGCCACTTGTTCTGCTCGACCGCGATGAAGGCGGAAAAATCCTGCGGTGAGGTTGGCGCCGGCGTCCACCTGAGCCGCAACAGCGCCTCGTGCATGGCGCCCTCCTCCAGACCGTCGTTCAGCACGCTGTTGATCCGATCGAGGATGGCGCGCGGCGTGCCGGCGGGCGCGACCACGCCGAAGAACGAGGTCACCGCAAAGCCCGGTATGGTCTCGGCGATCGCCGGCACGTCGGGCAGCTCCGGCCGGCGCCGCGGACTGGTGACACCGAGCGGCCGCAGCTTGCCTTCGCGGATCAGCGGCTGCATCAGCGCGGTGTTGCTGAACGACATCTGCACCTGCCCGCCGACCACGGCGGTGGCCGACTCCCCATCGCTCTTGTACGGCACATGCACGATGTCGATCCCGGCCTGCAGCTTGAACAGTTCGCCCGCGAGGTGCGTGAGGTTGCCGGCCCCGCCCGAGGAGAAGCTTAGCTTGCCCGGATGGGCCTTGGCGTAGGCGATGAGCTCCGCCACCGAGTAGGCGGGCAGCTTCGTCGACACCACGAGGATCTGCTCGGCGTCAATGAGCTTGCCGACCGCCGTGAAGTCCCTGACCGCGTCATAGCCGGGATTGCGCGACACCGCCGGGATCACTGCAAGCGTTGCGGTGTTGCCGATCAGCAGCGTGTGGCCATCAGGCGCCGCCGCCGCGAGCGCACGCGCACCGATGCCGCCGCCGGCGCCGGGGCGGTTCTCGACCACCACGATCTGCCCGAGCGCAGGCTGCAAACGTTGTGCCACGATGCGCGCCAGCACATCGTTCGGTCCGCCGGCGCCCGCCGGCACGATGATGCGGATCGGCTTTGTGGGCCATGATTGCGCATACGCCAATTCCATGCCGGCGATCGTCATGATCGCCAGCACGCAAAAGAATACCTGTTTACGCACGACTCCCCCCTACTCACTCCCGTCCGCAATACACGCGGACGGCCCCGTAACATGGTGCCGAAAGTGTCGGATTGTTCAATTGAGAATTTGCGACAAGCCGGAGGTAAGTGACCCCGCGAATGCGAAAAAATGGTATAACGCTACCGGAATCGCAATAGCTCGCGCAGCCGCTGCGGCGTCATGGGCAACCGAGTGACCGCGCCCGGGATCCCGATCGCGTCGTCGATCGCACTCGCGATGACCCCACCGGCGCCGTTGATGCCGCCCTCGCCCGCTCCTTTGAGCCCGAGCGGATGGCGCGGCGACGGCGCGTCCTCGGTCAAGAGCACCTCGACGTCCGGGATGTCGCGCGCAGTCGGCATCAGGTAATCGGCGAACGTCGCCGAGAGCGGCTCGCCGGTCTCGTCGTGAACGAACTCCTCGTACAGCGCGCCGCCAAGTCCCTGCGCGCAGCCGCCGACGAGCTGGCCCGTCACCAGCATCGGGTTGACAGCGCGGCCGACATCATAGGCCACCATGAAGCGCTCGACCTCGACCTTGCCGGTATCGCGGTCGATGCGCACCACCGCGAGATGCGCGCCGTAGGGGAAGACCGTGTACTTGGTGTTGTACCAGCCGTGCGCGGCGAGTTGCGGCGGCCGCCCGCGCAACAGCTTGGAGCCTGGCGCGATGCGTTTTGCGATTTCGGCGAGTGTGATCGAGGGCCCGCCCTTGCCGTTCTTGAGTTGCACGGTGCCGTCGACAATGTCGAGCTCGGCGGCAGGTGTCTGCAGCAGCTCGGAGGCGAATTCGAGCGCCTTCTCGCGCACCAGCATCGCGGTCACATGCACGGCGCCGCCGGTCAGCCCGGTGGCGCGCGCCGCGTGCGCGCCGATGCCATGGTCGATCAGGTCGGTCTGGCCATGGATCACGCGCACGCGTTTGTAGTCGACGCCGAGCGCCTCGGCGCAGATCTGCGCCATCGCGGTCGGAAAACCCTGGCCGATCGAGGCGCCGCCGGTGATCAGCTCGACCGCGCCCGAGATGTCGACCGTGACCTTGGCGTTGTCGGTCGGGCCGCGGCCGCTCTCCTCCAGGAAAAACGCGAGCCCGGCGCCGACGAACTCGCCCGCGGCGCGCCGGCGCTTGAGGTCCTGCTTCAGCTTGTCCCAGCCGAACGCCGCGAGCGCCTTGTCAAGGAGCAGCGCATAATCGCCGGAATCGATGTCGAGCTCCTCGATTCCGGGCTCGTTGTAGTGGTTGACGTAGGGCATCTCGGCCGCGGTGATCAGGTTGCGCCGCCGCACCTCGACGCGGTCGAGCCCAAGCTTGTCGGCCACCGCATCCATCAGGCGAGAGCGCACGAACGTGCTCTCAAACCGTCCGGGAGCCCGATAAGTCGCGCATGGTGTCTTGTTGGTCAGCCGCACTCGCGCCATTGCCCGGTAGGCCGGCACCCGGTAGCAGCCGGTGAGCATGTACATGGTGCGGTTCGGCACGTTGACGCCGTGGGTGCGGATATAAGCGCCCTGGTCGTGGAAAATCTCGTCCTCGATGCCGAGGATGCGGCCGTCCTTGTCGACCGCTATGCGCGCCTTGTGACGCTGCTGGCGGCCTTGGTTGGCGCACATGAGGTGCTCGCGCCGGTCTTCGATCCATTTCACCGGACGCTCGAAGCGCATGGCGGCAAGGAGCACCAGCACATCCTCGGGATAGAGTTCGCCGCGGATGCCGAAGCCGCCGCCGACGTCCGCCTCGTGCACGTGCAGCGACGACGGGCTGCGGTTGAGCATGCGGCAGAGCGTCTCGCGGTTGCGGTGCGGAATTTTCGCGGCGCCGTGCAGCTCTAGAATGTCCTTCGAGGCGTCGTAGCGGCCGATGGCGCCGCGGGTCTCGAGCGGAACGCCGGAGTGGCGGCCGGTCTCAAGATCGAGCTCGATGACCGCGTGCGCATTGCGGAGCGCTGCTTCGATGTCGCCATAGCTGTGGCGCAGGATGATCGCCTCGGTGCTCTGGCCAGGCGCGAACTCGCCGGGCGGATCACTCGCCGACAGAACCGCGGGCAGCTCCTCGAGCTCGACCGTCACCAGTTCGGCGGCATCTTCGGCCAGGTACGGGTCGTCGGCGAACACCGCCGCGACCGGATCGCCGATATAACGCACATAGGTCTTGGCCAGCGCCGGTTGCCGGAACTGGCGGATGCCCTCGCCCGACTTGTCGCCGCGGAAATCGATCGGCGAGAGGTCGGCGATGTCGGCGTTGGCCCACACCGCGTGTACGCCCGGCAGCGCCAACGCCGCCGACGCGTCGACCGAGATGATGCGCGCGTGCGCCTTAGGCGAGCGCACGATGCGCATATGGAGCTGGTGCGGGAAATTGATGTCGCCGGCGTAGCGCCCGCGCCCGGTGACCAGCGGCAGATCCTCGATACGCGGCACTGGGTGGCCGAGCACCCGCCGCTCGCTCGCGGGTGGCGCGATCGGATAATGGCCTTCGGTCGTGGCGTGGTCGCTCGTCGCGCGGTCGTTCATCGCGGGTCCGCTCTTTTTTCTTTCGTGAAGCACAACGCGGTCTCTCGCTCCCTCCACCGGCGAAGCGAAGCGGAGCCGGGGGGAGGGGAACCCAAGCGCCCTGCCCGTTTGACGAAAGTTTCCGCACCACCTTCGATCATCGCGCGGCCTTCATTTCATCGCGGGCGGCGCGCACCGCCTTGATGATGTTCTGATAGCCGGTGCAGCGGCAGAGGTTCGACGCCAGCACGTCGGTGAGTTCCTCGTCGCCGATGTCGGGGTTCTGCTCAAGCGCGTTCGCCGCCAGCATGAGGAAGCCCGGCGTGCAGAAGCCGCATTGCAGCCCATGGTGCGCAATGAAGGCGCGCTGCAGTGGATGCAAGTTGTCGGGCGTGCCGAGCCCCTCGACGGTGCGGATCGTCTTGCCTTGTGCCTGCACCGCGAACATCAGACACGCACGCACCGCCTCGCCGTCGAGGATGATCGTGCAGGTGCCGCAGACGCCGTGCTCGCAGCCGATATGGGTGCCGGTCTGCCCGCAATCGTCGCGGATGGCGTCGACCAGCGTCTTGCGCGGCTCGACCCGGATCGCGTGATTGCGCCCGTTAATGGTAAGCGTGATGTCGATCTTCTCAGTCATGCACCAATCTCACTCCGCCCTCGTCCTGAGGAGCGCGCATCACGGGCCGCGACATTGCAACCGCACAAGCGTGCGCGCGTCTCGAAGGATGGGGGCGGCCCCATGCTTCGAGACGCATCGCAGCGCATCCGGACGCGTGGAGAAAGTCTGAGCCTGCGACGCTGCGATGCTCCTCAGCATGAGGCCGGTGGAGGCCAGTGTTCGCCGCATCGCTCTCAGCGTCCCTTCGGCAGCACGTCCTTGAACTTGGCCAGGATACGCGCGTCGAGCTCGTTGCTGTTGCGCACCACCATCGGGAACGTGTCGCGCCGGTTGAACGGCTTGCAGGCGTCGATGACGACGCGGGCGTTGCGCGGATCGTCCGGAGCGTAGCTCATCGGGTCGAGCGCCGTGCTCCAGCAGCCGCGCAGGACCTCGATGCCCTCGCGCGGGTCGAAGCGCGTGCACATCGCCCACATCACCTTGTTTATGTCGGCCGGATCGATATCGTCGTCGACCACCACCACGAAGCGGTTGGCATAGGCGCCGGCATGACATTGCGAGGCGATCAGCCCGGCCTGCTTGGAATGCCCGGCATACATCTGCTTGATCGAGACATTGAGCCAGAGCCGCGAACCGCCGGTCTCATGCGACCACACGCCCTTCACCTCGGGCACGCCGGCGGCTTCGAGCTGATTCCAAACCGCGCCGCTGCGATAAGTGCACCGATAGAACGAGTCGTCGTCGGGCGGGATGCCCGGGATCGCGCCGAGCAGGATCGGGTTGTCCCGGTGCATCAGGCTCTCGACGCGGATGGCCGGCTCCTTCTTGAGCCCCCCCGCGTAGTAGCCGGTCCACTCGCCGAGCGGACCCTCGTCGATTAGGTCGTCGAGCGACACATAGCCCTCGAACGCGATCTCGGCATTGGCCGGGATCGGCAGGCCGGTGACCGGCCCGGGAATAGTCTCGACCGCCTCGCCCAAGAGCCCGCCGGCCGCGTCGTATTCGTTCTTACCGTAGGGGATCTCGAGACCGGCAATCATGAACAGGGCCGGATGCATGCCGCACACCACCGCCACCGGACATTTCTGTCCGAGCTCCTTGTAGCGGCGCATGATGATGTTGCCGTGC
>Ga0126384_10002713_pt1 | contig 10729 bp, 2 predicted proteins | sample PanSoiMetPlot_36_FD_92543 | JGI IMG/M metagenome (GOLD analysis project Ga0126384, IMG submission 92543) | Tropical forest soil microbial communities from Panama - MetaG Plot_36 | ecosystem: Environmental > Terrestrial > Soil > Tropical forest > Bulk soil | place: Panama | collected 2016-02-17 | reverse complement strand
GGGAGCGGAGCGAGACCGATGGGGTGTCGGTGGTCGACGAGGCCATCGCCGATCGCAGCGAGGAGAAGCCGCGCCGGGCCTACTATCCGGACTATATCGCCTGGGAGCAGCAGGCGGGACATCACGACCAGCTTGCCGATGTGTTTGTGCTCGGCCTCATTCTCGGCAGCCTCGCCGCGCGACTGCACCTAGCCGAGCCGAACGAGCTTCGCATCTTTGTGCGCTCACGCGCCGATCTGATGCGGGTCAACCCACGCCTGCATCCGGTGCTGTCGCAGGTCATCGAGAAGATGACCGAACTCGACCGGCGTAAGCGGCCGCAGGATTTGCGACAGATCGCCAACGCTCTCGCACACTATCGCGACCAGGACATCGCCGGCGCCGATGCACCGGTCACCGAAGCGGGGCCGCAGCTCTCGGATCATGCGACCGCCCGCAGGCGCCGCCATGAGCTGCTGCGCGACCGCCTGTTCGAGATCAATCGCCGCAATCGCCTCGTTTACTTCCGTGAGACCAACGCCGCCGTCAATCTGACAGTCGGCTCAACACCCAATGTCATCGACTACAAATCGATCAAGCCCGCTCAGCTGCTGCATCTCAACGATCGGACCTGCACCGATTTGAAGCGCCCGGTCGATCTCAACGCCTGGCTGAAATTCGAGGACTACGGCTTCCTCGCCACCACGCTCGATCGTGTCCGCCTCGATGCACAGCGCGACGTGCGGGAATATGGCTTCTCGCAGCTACGCCTGGTGGTGGCGTTTTTGCGCTGGACCAACCTGAAGGAAGCGCCCAATGAGCGGGTCAACAGCCCGCTGGTGCTGCTGCCGGCGACGCTCACCAAGCGCAAAGGCGTCAAGGACAGCTTCCGGTTGGAGACGTCGGCGACCGAAGCGCAGATCAACCCGGCGCTGCGCTACCACCTGCGCAAGCTTTACGATATCCGGCTGCCGGAATTTATCGACGTCACGAGCATGGCGGCGGTGCGCGATCTCCATGCCAGTCTGGTCAGCCAGTTGCAGCAGTCGGCCAAGGGGGTCGATCTGGCGCTGGTCGAAACGCCGCGCATCATGCTCATCCAGCGCAGCGCGCGGCGCAAACTCGACGATTTCCGTCGTCGCATCCGCACCGGTACCGGTGTCAAGGACTACCACGGCATCGCCTACGGCTATGCGCGGTCCGCCTATGAGCCGCTTGGCGTGCAGATCTTCGAGCGCGACATTCGCGTGAGCCGGGCGCCCAACCGCGAGTTGGCCGAGGGCGGCATTAATAGGCCGCATCTGCATTCGGCCGTACCCACCGACGTGGCGCCGAAGGACATCGACGAGGTGGCGCCGCCAAGCGTCGAGACGGTCGAGCTGGAGCGCAGCTTCTATGCCGTCGATACCGGTCAGGACGCGGGCTCACACGACTGGGAGATCGATCTGTGCTCGGTGACGCTCGCCAATTTCAACTACCGCAAGATGACCCTGGTGCGCGACTATAGCGATCTCATTGCGGCGCCGTCCGGGGATCACGTCAATTTCGAGCTGCTGTTTTCCGAGGAGGCGCGGCGCGGCTTCCGGCCCGACAACGGCGAGGGGCGCGAGGATCATGCGGTGCTGCCCGCCGACCCGAGCCAGACACAAGCCGTTGCCCGCGCCAGCGCCGGCGAGAGCTATGTCATCCAGGGACCGCCCGGCACCGGCAAATCGCAGACCATCACCAATCTCATCGCCGACTACGTGGCGCGCGGCAAGGGCGTGCTGTTTGTCTGCGAGAAGCGCGCCGCGCTGGACGTCGTGTTCCATCGCCTCAAACAGGTGGGCCTAGGCGATGTTTGCACGCTCATCCATGACAGCCAGGGCGATAAGAAGGCCTTCATCGATGACTTGAAGGCGATCTATGAGAGGTGGACGACCGCTGCCCCGCGCGAAGACATCACCCGGGATCGCGGTGCGCTGGTCGATGACATCGGGGCCCGCGTGGTCGAACTCAAACGCTTCTCCGCCGCCATGACCGGCTCGATCGAGGAGGGGGGACCGGCGCTGCGCGAGCTGATTGAGGAACGGCTCACGCGCCCTCCGACCCCAGTCGAGTTGCCTGCCACAATCAAAGGCGCGTTGCCAAGTTGGCTGGCCTTTGAGCAGGCCCGCCCGGTCCTGCAGCGGCTCCGCGATGCGCTGCTCTCGAGCGGTTATGAAGGCATCCTCGCGCGCTCACCACTGCGGCTGCTGCGCGGCGACCTGGCCGGCATGCGCGATGCCACCGAGCAGGTGGAACGCGCCTTGCCGCGTGCGAAGGCGGCGCTCGCCCAGGCCTCGGCTGCCGTCGACGAGGTGCATGCCTTCCTCGGGCGCACGGCCATGCGCTGGGAAGATGTCCTCTCTGCCAACGCCCTGAGCCGCGTGCTCGAGCCGATGGCCGCGGCCGGACGTCTGCGGTTACTCGACGCCGGCGAGCCGTCGGCCGAGCGGCTGGCGTCGGCGCTGACCAAGCTGTCCGGGCTCGAAGCCAAGGCTGTCGCGGCGCGCGAGGCGGCCGCCGGATGGCCCGAGGATACGGAGGTCGCCGACCTCAAGGCACTGATCGCCGGAGCCCAGAAGCATGAGGGCAAGTTGCTGGCCCTCCTGTTTGGCGACTGGCGGCGAGCAAAAAAGCTTGTCCGCGGCCAATACCAGGGCGCCGAACGCAGCGTTGCCAAGGCGCTGCGCCTTCTCGACGACATGCAGCGCACCGCTGTTGCCCGCGACAAGGCTCGGCAAGCCATCGACAAGGACGCTGGCTTCGAGCTCACCGCTGACATCCGCGCCCTGCTCGAGCGGACGTGGACGGGAGGCTCCGAGCTCGCCGCGATGGAGCGCGACATCATGCGCCAGTGCCTCGACCAGTCGGAGGCGGCGCGTCAGGTGCAAAAGCTGGCGCGACTGGCCATCACCGCGTCGCGTGCCGAGCAGGAGCTTGCCGCCATCTTCGCCGGCCACGGCCAGCTCACGCCTACCGCCATCGCCACGACCTTGGACGAATTAGCGGAAAATACCGGTCAGATCGCCGAGCTGGCCGATCTCCTCGCCGACCTCGATCGGACCGGCGTCGAGGTGTCGCGAACCCTGCGGCATGTCGACCTGGCGCTCGAACACATCGAGACCGCGGTCCTCGACGGCGCCATCGATCGCGCCTTTCAGCGCAATCGTGCGCTGGCACGGTTCGATGGCGCGCGCTTGGAGGAGCTCGTCGGCGAGCTGTCGGGGCGCTACGCCGATTTGCGCCGCATCAACGGCCAGCATGCCGTCAATGTCTGTCACCAAGAGTTCAATGGTGATCTGGTGCGCTCCAACGAGTCGGCGGCGGGCACGGCGCAGGACGAGAAGGACTGGCGGCGCGACTTCCGGCGCGGACGCAAGACGCTCGAAAACGAGTTTCAGAAATCACGAGCCTATAAGTCGATCCGCGAACTGTTCGCCGGCGAGGCGGGCCGCGTGCTGCGCCGCCTGAAGCCAGTTTGGCTGATGAGCCCTCTGAGCGTCGCCGACATTTTGCCGTTGGATGAGCAACTCTTCGATGTGGTCATTTTCGACGAGGCCAGTCAGATCCCGGTCGAGGATGCCATTCCGACGCTCTACCGCGCCCGGCAGATGATCGTGGTCGGCGACGAGATGCAATTGCCGCCGTCCTCCTTCTTCGCCGGCCAGTCCGGCGGCGCGCCTGATGAGGACGATCCATCCCTGTTCGTCTATGACCTCAACGCCGATAGCTTCCTCAACCGCGCGTCCGCCACCTTGCCGCGCACCTTGCTCGCCTGGCACTATCGCAGCCAACACGAGGCGCTGATCGGGTTCTGCAATCGGGCATTCTATAAGGGCGAACTGCAGACCATTCCGAATGTCGCCGAATTGCCGCGGCGGGAGCCAATTAGCGTGACCGCAGCCGCCGATGCCAAGACGATTGCACCAACGGCGCTGGCGCAACCCCTGTCCTTCCACCGCATGCGGAGCTCGCCCTACCACAGCCAGCGCAATCCCGGTGAGGCTGCCTATATCGCCCACCTGGTGCGCGAAATCCTGGCCACCGAAGCCGGGCTCAGCATCGGCGTGGTGGCCTTCTCGCAGGCCCAGCAGCACGAAATCGAGAGCGCGCTCAATGGGCTCGCGGTGTCCGACCGGGCCTTCCGCACCGCGCTCGAGCGGGAAGAGGAACGCGAGGAGGACGGGCAATATGTGGGGCTGTTCGTGAAGAACCTCGAGAACGTGCAGGGCGACGAACGTGATGTCATCATCCTGAGCATCTGCTATGGCCCCGATGCCAGCGGGCGGATGATCATGAACTTCGGTCCGATCAACCAGAACGGCGGGGAAAAACGGCTCAATGTCATCTTCTCGCGCGCCAAGCGGCATATGATGGTGGTGGCGTCGATTGACCCCGCGCAGATCACCAACACCTACAATTATGGCGCCAACGCGCTGCGTAAGTATCTGACCTATGCGCAGGCCGCATCCGTCGGCCAGACCGACGCCATGGCGGCTGCGCTCCTCGAGTACGGCAACCGTACCGACGGTCGCGGCGACGACCGGCACGGTCAGCGCGTCGCCGATCAGATTGCGGCCGAGTTGTCGGCGCGCGGTTTAGTGGTTGCCCGCAACCACGGCCAGTCCGACCTCAAATGCCACGTGGCGGTCAAGCGCGCCGGCGACAGCACGTTTCGGCTGGCGGTGCAGATCGATGATCGCGCGCATTACGGCAATACCGATCTCGCCGCCAGATATGTGGTGCAACCGGCGATCCTGGCCGCGTTCGGCTGGCGGGTGATGACCGTCTTGGGCAAGGACTGGCGCAATGATCGAGCCAAGGTGCTGGAGCGGATCACGGCGCACTTGTAGGAGGCGTCAGGGCGACATTTTTCCAAAGCTCGCGGCACCATCTATGCGCGCGGCGGGCTGCCGCCAACGGACGCCGCATCGCGCGGCGGACCCCGTGTTGGGGATTGCCGCCCGATCGGCTACAACCATCGTCAGAGCCCATGCGGAGGATCGCCATGCCCAAGCCCGTGACCCAGGAACTGACGGAGGCGGTACAGCTCTATCTCGACCTCATGTACGATGGCGACGTCGGCAAATTCGACCGCGTCTTTGCTGCCACCTCACAGCTGCACGGTTTTCGCGAGGGCAAGATGACCTGCTGGCCGGCGGCACAGTACAAGGAGGTGTTGGCCGGCCGCTCGTCGCCGAAGGCGCTTGGGTCACAACGCGAGGAGCAGATCCTGCTGCTCGACTTCGCCTCGCCGAGCCAGGCGCTGGCCAAGGTGCGCGTGCGCATCAACGACATGGTGTTCGTCGACTATCTGTCCTACCACAAGATCGGCGCAGACTGGCTCATCACCTCCAAGGCCTACCATCGCGAGGCCTAAGCGCGGGGGGACGGCACGACGGCGTTGGGACCACCGCATCGGATGACGGCGCGGCGGCGCGGCACTGCCGCGGCGCTTTTAACGCCGCCCACAACTCCCGGGCTTGATCATTGCGCGGCGCGGCAACCAAAACGGCAGCGCTCGAAGAGGTGCTGCGCGGGTGATCGCGGTGGCGCCAACGCGCTAATCGCTGTTGCCGCTCTGGGCCACGGTGAGGGCTTGCACACGGTTGTTGACATTGAGCTTTCGGAACACCTGGGTGATGTAGCATTTGATGGTTTTGATGTTGAGCCCGAGGTTTCTGGCGATTTCCCGGTTGGTCATGCCCTGTGCCAACCGATCAAGAACCTGCTTTTCCCGATGGGTGAGCTTCTCCAAAGGCTTGTCGTCGAGGGGATTGAACAGGGGCCCGCCGCGCGTATCGACCAGCAAGCGGGAGGCAAGCTCCGGCGTCAGAAACGGCCGCCCACCGTGGATCGTCTGCAAGGCGTCGATTAGCTCGGCGCCGCTGACCCCCTTGAGGATGTAGCCCTTCACTCCCAATGCCAGGGCGCTCGACACACTGAGCGCATCATCCCTGGCCGTGAGCACCACGATCCGGCAGTGCGGATCGGTCTTTGAGATGTCGCGAACGGCATCAAAGCCGTTCTCGGCCAGGCAGGCGTCGAACACCAGGAGCTCGGGCGCCAACTCGTGCACCAGACGACACGCATCGTTGGCCGTCTCACCCTCGCCAATAAGCTGGAAGTGACCCGAGGCGGCAATCGTCTGCACGATGCCGGTCCGGAACAACGGATGCGGATCGACAATGGCAATGCGGACCGGGCTAGCCATGGCGTCTCATCTGGGGTGCGCCGAGCGGAAACGTGGCCGCAGCGGGACGACTGTCGCCGGCATGCCTGAGTGCAGCTCTGCGTGCCGCGGCCGGGCGGCTGCGGCGATCACACCGCCGGCGCGCCCCTGCGCGCCCGACGTTGAGCGGTCAAACGACAAAACCGGCGATGTCAGAGGTATGAGAGCGGCCATCGGGCCACCTCCTGTCCGCTGCCGAGACGTCCGCGGCCGAGCGGGGTGCACCAGACCACCCTTGGTAGCCCGGGGTCCAGGTCCCGCGTCGGACCGAGGCGCGCGCCGACCCGGCATGGAGCGGCGCTTGCGGACTGCCGATGCCTGCCGCCATGGCGCGGGCCGCGGGCGGCTCCTTGGAGCCGCCCATCGATCGTCAGGCCAGCTTGAAGTCGTCAATGGTGACCGCGTTGAGCCCACCGTTGATGCCGGCCAAGGTGATATTATCGGCACCGATATGCACCACCGTATCGGCACCAGCCACCTCGACCGTCACGGCAGCAGCGAAGGTGCTGGCCGTCAGGTGATAGGCGCTGACATCGAGCAGGTCCTGTCCGCCGGTCGGATTGGCATCAAAGCCGTTGATGGTGTCGTTGCCAAAACCCGCGGCGAACACGAACGTGTCGGTGCCGGTGCCGCCCGTCATGACATCATCGCCGCTACCACCGGTGATGGCATCATTGCCGGCGCCGCCATCGATAACGTCATTGCCGGCTCCGCCGTCGATCACGTCGTCGCCGCCGGCACCGCTCAGCACGTTGCTGCCGCCGTTGCCGACCATGATGTTGGCAAGCGCATTGCCGGTTCCGCTGGTATCTCCGCTGCCGGTGGTTAGCACCAGGTTCTCGAGGTTGGCCCCGAGCGTGAAACTCACCGAGCTGTTGACGGTGTCGGTACCCGCGTTCAGGGCCTCGGTGACCGTATCACCGGCACCGACAAAGTAGCTGTCATCGCCGGTACCACCCGCAAGCACGTTGGCACCGCCATCACCGCTCAAGGTGTCGTTGCCCGAACCACCGGTCACGTTCTCGATGCCGGCGATCGCATCGAAGCCGGTTGCGGTGCCGTTCAGCAGGTTCACCGTGACGTTGGCGGTGGACCCGGAATAGCTCAGCGTGTCGACCCCCGCGTCGAGGTTGGCCGTGAGATGCTCAATCCCCACCAGCGTCCCGCCCGTGAACGACCCGATCGAGGTCCCATCCCAGGTTACCGCCAGCAGATTGACGGCCGTAGTGCCCAGGATGTTGAGCGTGTCGCTGCCGGCGCCGCCGTCGAACGCATCGGCACCGTCGCCGAAGGTGTAGAGGAAGCTATCGTCACCGAGCCCGCCCGAGAGCAGGTCATTGCCGGTGCCACCGACGATCACGTCGTTGCCGGCGCCGCCGTCGATCGAGTCGGTTCCAATACCACCGATCAAGGAGTCGTGGCCGTCGCCTCCCAGGATCGCATCGTTACCGGCTCCGCCGTCAATGGTATCGCTACCGGCGCCCCCGTCCAAAACGTTGCCGACGCCGCTGCCGGTGATGACGTCGTCACCAGCACCACCGATGACGTTTTCAATGGCCGAGAGCGTATCTTCCGGAGTACTCGCCGTGCCGCGCGTTGCCGTATTCGACACCAGGTCGATGAGCATCGCATCGGTCTCGTTGGCGTAGGACACCGTATCGTTGCCAGTGCCACCGGCCAGGATGTCGGAGCCCAGACCGCCGACCAAGGTGTCGTTGCCGGCGCCGCCATCGAGTGAGTTGTTGGCGGCACTGCCAACCAACAGGTCATTGCCAGAACCGCCAACCACATTCTCGATGCCGCTGATGGAGGTGAAGCCGGAGGCGGCGCCAGCGGCCAGATCGACGCTGACGCCATCCGAGGTGGTGGCACCATAGCTCAAGGTGTCGGTGCCATCGCCCAGATCCGCATTGACCGTCTCGACCGTGCTCAACGCGCCGCCGCCGACACCGGTGAGCACGCCGCCAGCGAACACCACACTCAGGGTGTCGCCTGCGGTTGAGCCAGCGATGTTGAGCGTGTCGAGACCCGTGTCGCCAACAATCGTGTCGGCGCCATCACCGATGCTGTAGAGGATGACGTCGTTGCCGGCAGCCGCATTGATGATGTCGACACCGGCCCCGCCGATGATGGTGTCGTTGCCGTCACCACCATTGAGGTTGTCGTTGCCGATGCCGCCGTCGATCAGGTCGTTGCCACCAACTCCGGAGAGGATATCATTGCCGCCGAGGCCGGTGATGGTGTCCTCCTCACCGCCGCCGGTCAGCGTATTGGCCACCCCGGTGCCGGTCAGCGTGACACCGGCTATGTTGCTCACGTTGACGGTAATCGCCTGGTCATCAAATAACGTGCCATCGGATGCGCGCACGACGACGGCGTAGCTGTTGTCGTGGTTGGCATCGGCGGGCGCCTCGAAATCGGGCGCCGTGATGAACGACAGTGCGCCGGTGACCGTGTTGATCGCAAACAGCGCGCCATCGTCACCGCCGACCAGACTGAAGGTTGGGTTGGGACTATCCGGATCCGTCGCCGTTACCGTGAGCACCGACGTACTGTTCTCGGCCACCGTTACGGTATTGGGCGAGGTGATCACCGGCGCGAGGTCGGCATCGGCTACATCGGTCACCGTTACGGCAATCGCCTGCGTGTCAGCCAGGGTGCCGTCGGACGCGCGCACCACGACCTCATAGACGTTGTTGTGGTCGGCATCGGCCGGCGCCTCGAAATTGGGCGCGGTGATGAACGACAGCGCGCCCGTGACGGGATCGATCGCGAACAGCGCCGCATCGGCACCACTGGCGATGCTGTAGGCGACGCTTGCCCCCGCATCCGGATCCGCTGCGGTGACCGTGGTGACGGCCGAGGTGTTCTCGGCGACCGCGACGGTGGCCGTCGCACCGCCGCCATTGGAGCTGATGGCCGGCGCCTCGTTGACGTCGGTCACCGTCACCGCCAGCTGCTGCTCGGCGATCGCAGTGCCGTCGGAGACGGCGACGATCACGTCGTAGACATTGCCGCCACCGGCGGCGGTCGGCGCCTCGAAGTTGGGAGCGGTAATGAACGATAGCGCACCGGTGGAGGGGTTGATCTGGAACTTCGACTGATCTTGGCCGCCAGAGAGGCTATAGCTCAGGAGGTCCCCATCGGCATCGGTTGCCGTCACCGTGGTCACGGCGGTGGTGTTCTCTGCAACCGACAGGGCGGCACTGGCATTGCCGCCGTTCGAGGTGATGACGGGTGGCGTGTTAGACTCGGCGGCATTGGTGACGGTGACGCTGATCGCCTGCGTGTCGAACAGGAAACCATCGGACGCTTTTACGATCACGTCGTAGACGTTGTCGTGGCCGGCGTCACCGGGATGCTCGAAGTCCGGTGCCGTGACGAACGACAGAGCACCCGAGGTAGCATCGATGGCGAAGAGTAGCGCGTCCGACCCGCCGGCGATGCTATAGGTGACCGGGCTACCTTCGGGATCGATGGCGCTGATCGTCGTCACCGCCGTGCTGTTCTCGGGCACCGACACCACCGTGCTGTCACCACCGGCGATAATCGGATCCTGATTGCCCGTTCCCCCGCCGATGATGGCGTCGAGGTCGGCCGCCGTGCGGATGCCGTCGGCAAACTGGAACAGCTCGACATGCTGTGCCGACAAGGTGGTGCCATGGGCAGCGTCAGTGATGCTGTAGTGCACGCCGTCGAAGGCAAAGGTGAAGTCGGTGACCAAGCCACCCAACACGACGGTATCGATGCCGCCGCCGCCATCAATGGTATCGTTGCCGCCACCCCCGGTGAGGACGTTGTTGCCATCATCGCCGGTCAGACGGTCATTGCCGAGACCACCGTGCGCATCCTCGACGTCGTGGGTGAAGACGAAGGTTGCGGTTCCCGCAACGTCGTCCACGTCCACGGTCCCAATGACGTCTTCCAGGACGAATGCACCCCCCGTGCGGCTGCTCAGCACAAAACCCTGGGACAGGTCGATGTTGAAGGCGCCGAACTCGCCTTCAAAGGAGATTTCGTCGTGTAGGCCGCTATCAACCAGGACGCCGTCGGTGCCGATCTCGCCGCCCATGACGATATCGGCTCCTGGCTCGCTGGCAATCAAGGCGGGATTGAAGCCAACTGCAGTCAGGGCGTCCTGCAGGTCACGATCGACCTTGGGATCGGCGGGGCCACTCTGCCCGCCCCACAGAACGTCGTCGCCGTCGCCGCCGATCAGCACATCCTGGCCGACGGCGCCAATCAGGATGTCATTACCAGCCCCGCCCACCAGCAGATCCGAGTCGACACCGCCGGACAGTAGGTCATTACCAAGCCCGCCGTAGAGCTGATCTTCGCGGTCGCCGCCGGTCATGCCATCGTCGCCGACCGTGCCGACGAGGACATCGCGGTTGGCCCCCAAGCGATCGCCGACGATTTCCACGCCAGGCTGTCGCGTGTCGAGATACTGAGCGAACACGTCGCCGCCACCGCCATCGATGTCGGGGCTCGAAT
>Ga0126384_10002711_pt1 | contig 10729 bp, 10 predicted proteins | sample PanSoiMetPlot_36_FD_92543 | JGI IMG/M metagenome (GOLD analysis project Ga0126384, IMG submission 92543) | Tropical forest soil microbial communities from Panama - MetaG Plot_36 | ecosystem: Environmental > Terrestrial > Soil > Tropical forest > Bulk soil | place: Panama | collected 2016-02-17 | reverse complement strand
CTAGATCGAGCGGTTGACGCCGCCGTCGACGACGATCGTCTGGCCCGTGAGATAGCCGGCCTGCGCCGAACACAGATAGGCGCAGAGATCGCCGATCTCCTCCGGCCGCCCCATGCGGCGCACCGGGATCGTTTGGGCGAACCGCTCGAATTGCTCCTCCGGCGTGATGCCCAGGCGCTTCGCCCGCGCCGCCAGGATTTCGCGCAGACGATCGGTCATGATCGGACCGGGCGCAATGTTGTTGACCGTGATGCCGTGCGGCGCGAGGTCGGACGCGATCGTCTTGGCCATCACGGTGACGCCGGCGCGCACCGAATCCGACACGACGAGATCGCTCATCGGCTCCTTCACGCCATAGCCGGTGAGGTTGACGATGCGGCCGCGCCCCGACGCCTTCAGGGCCGGCAGTGCGGCGCGGATGAGGCGGACCGCGCTCATCAGGTTGAGCTGGTAGCCGATGTCCCAGTCGTCGTCGCGCGCCGTCTCGAAGCTGCCGGTGGGCGGGCCGCCCGCATTGGTGACGAGACAATCGAGACCGTCCAATGCGGCGATTGCCGCGGCCACGACGCGCGTCACCTCGTCAGGCCGCGCAACGTCGGCGGCCGCATGGCCGGCCGCGCCGATCTCCGCTGCCGCCCGCGCGAGCTCGTGCGCGTTGCGGGAGCAGACGAAGACGCGGGCGCCTTCGCGGGCGAGCGCCCTGGCGCAGGCGAATCCAAGTCCCCTGCTGGCGCCGGCCACCAAGACCCTGCAGTCTTTCAGGCCGAGATCCATGGGCAACCTTCCTGGAGGCAAGCGTTCCTGGACTTCACACCGTCCTGGCGTGGAGCGTTCGGGGTCAGGTGCGCGAGATCGCCAGATATGCGTGCTCCAGCCGGCGCGGCAGGTCGGGCTCGCCGGTGCCGGCTTCGAGCACGATCGACCCGCGCGCGAGCGCATAGACGCGATCGGCGAGCGCCAGCGCCTTCTCGATCAGCTGCTCGACCAGCAGCACCGCGGTTCCCGACTCGCGCAAACGCCGCACCACCACGAGCACGCGGTCGACCAGTACGGGCGACAGCCCGGCGGACGGTTCGTCCAGCATGAGCAGGCGCGGCCGGCGGACCAGACCCTGCGCCACTGCCAGGATCTGCTGCTGCCCGCCGGACAGCGCGACCGCGCGTTCGTGGCGCTTGGCGGCGATCTCGGGAAAGAGATCGAGCACCTCCTCGACGCGCGCGGCGCGTTCGCTGCGCGGCAGGTCGTAGGCGGCGAGCAGCAGGTTGTCGATGACCGCAAGCTGCGTGAACACGCGGTGTCCCTCGATGACGTGCCCGAGCCCTGCCCGCACCGCCTCGCGCGGACTGGCGCCGGCGAGATCGTTGCCGGCAAAGCGCACGCGGCCCGACCAGGGCAGCAGTCCCGAGATCGCGCGCAGCAGCGTGGTCTTGCCGGCGCCGTTCGGGCCGAGCAGCGCCACCACCTCGCCGGCCGCGATCGTCATGTCGACGCCGCGCAGCACCCCGATTTTGCCGTAGCCGGCGCAAAGCCCGGCGACGTCGAGCAGAGGGTCAGCCGCCGACAGCGGCGGTTCGGCCGCCGAACGTGGCGGATCGGCCGCCGAACGTGGCGGATCGGCCGCCGAACGTGGCGGGTCAGCCGCCGAACGCGGCGGGTCAGCCGCCGAACGCGGCGGGTCAGCCGCCCAGATAGGCATTGACCACCTCCCTATGCGCGCGGATTTCGGCGGGCGTCCCAGCCGCCAGCACCTTGCCGAGATTGAGCACGGTCACATGATGGCAGATGTCGAAGATCAGATCGGGATGATGCTCGACCACGAGGACGCCGGTGCCGGCTCGGGCGATCGCCGCCAGCAGCGCGCCGAGCCGCTCGATCTCCTCGGTCGAGAGCCCGGCCGCCGGCTCGTCGAGCAGCAGGAATGCGGGCCGCAGCATCAACGCCCGGGCGATCTCGACGAAGCGCAGCTCGCTGTGCTGCAGCCGGTCGGCGCGCACCGGCGCGAGCCCCTCCAGCCCGACCACCGCGAGGGCCAGCATGGCGGTGTCGCGCAGCCTTGCCTCGTCGCCGTGATGGCGCGGCAGCGACAGCAGCGACTCGACGAACGTGCCGGCGCCGTCGATGGTGCCGCCGATCATGACGTTCTCCACCACCGAGGCGGCGCCGACCAGGCGCGGCGTCTGGAACGTGCGTGCGATACGCAGGTGGGCGCGCCGGTGGCGCGCCAGCACCGGGAGCGCGACGCCGTTGAGCTTCACCGCGCCGCGCTGCGGCGGGTAGTAACCCGAGATGACGTTCAGCGTGGTGGTCTTGCCGCTGCCGTTGGGGCCGATCAGGCCATGCACCTGCGCGGGGCGGATCTCGAGGTCGAGGCCGTCGATCGCACGCACGCCGCCGAAGCTCAGCGCCAGCTGCTCCAGCCGCAAGGCACCCGCCTCGGCGCCGGCGTCGGCACCGGAGTCGGATTGAGTGCTGAAGAGGCCCGCCAGCAGATCGGGCCGCGGAACGATCGCACGATTGCTCGCCAGCGGCCGGCGGTTCTTGAAATCGAGGATCTCGGCGATGCCGCCCGGAATCGCCAGCACGATGACGAGCAGCAGCACCGCATAGAGAAACGTCGACCACGCCACCAGCGGGGCGGCGAACTCCGGCAGCACGGTCAGCAGGATGGTGCCGAGCAGCGGCCCCAGTATGGAGCCGCGGCCACCGATCAGGATGGCGATGAAGAACAGGACCGAAAGGTCGAGCGTGAACGCGTCCGGCGTGATGTAGGACTGCAGCGACGCGAACAGCCCGCCCGCCACCGACGCGACGGCGCCGCTGAACAGGAAGACCGTCACCAGCAGCGCGGGCTTGGCGATGCCGCAGGCTTCGGCGGCGACTTCCGCGTCGCGGATCGCGGTGAGCGCGCGGCCGAAGCGGCTCGCCGCGATGTTCGCCGTCATCCAGGTGCAGATCGCCGCAAGGGCGAAGCAGAAGTAATAGAAGCCCCACTGGGTATCGAACGGCGGCGGAAAGATCGGGCCCGGAACGCCGACGCCGCCGCCGGTCACGCTCTGCCAGGCCAGCGCCACCTGGGTGACGATGGTGGCGAAGCCGAGCGTCGTGATGGCGAAATAGAACGTGCGCAGCCGCAACGCCGGCAGGCCGATGATCAGGCCGAAGACCGCGCCGGCCATGGCCGCGGCCGCCAGCGCGAGATACGGCGGAAGCTCCGGCGTGACGTTGCCGGCTGCCAGCACGCTCGTCGTGTAGGCGCCGAGCGTGAGCAGCGACACCCAGCCGATCGCGAGCTGGCCGGCGAAGCCGACGACCAGGTTGAGGCCGGACACCAGCACCCAGTAGACGCAGGCGCGGGTCGCGATCACGCCCCAATAGCCGCCGCCGAACAGCGGGAACGCGACGCCGACGACGAGCAGCGCGAGGAACGGCAACGCCGCCCCGAGCATGCGCGTCGCGCGGCCGCCGAGCGCGTCGGCGCGGTCCGGGCGCAGTTTTGTGATCGGCATCTCCATGCCGTCACACGCGGCGTTGCACGGCCGCGCCGGCGAGGCCTTCGGGGCGCGCCAGCAGGACGAGGATGAAGACGGCGAAGACCGCCACGGACGCGAAGATGCCGCCCACCAAAAAGTTCGCGGCCTGCTGAAACAGGCCGAGCAGCAGGCCGGCGACCACGGCGCCGCGGTTGTTGCCCATCCCGCCGAGCGCGACCGGAACGAAGCCGTAGAAGGTCAGCATGGGCGCGTTGCCGAAGAAGGCGAGCAGCATCTCGCCGCCCGCAAAGCCCGCGAGCGCACCGATCATGCCGGCGAGCGCAAAGCTCGCCATGCGCAGGCGGCGTTCCGGCAGGCCGAGCGCGCGCGCCGCATAAGTATCCTCGGCGATCGCCAGGAACGCGCGGCCGACCAGCGTGCGGCGATAGAGCAGCTCCAGCCCGACGATCACCGCGATGCAGGCCGCCATCGGCAGCCAGAACTGCTGATCGAAGCCGCCGCGCGCGAGGTCGAACAGCCGCGGGAAAGGCCGCGACTCCGTGCCCCACTCGATCGCGGTGAGCTGCTGGGTCATCAGCGCCAGCGCGAGCGTCGAGAGCACGTAGAGATGCTGCTCCAGGCTTCGCAGCACCGGGCGGACCGCGACCACCTCGGTCACGACGCCGAACAGCGCGCCGACGGCGAGCACGAGCACGAAGCCGACCACCACGGGCATGCCCGCCCGGGCGATGAACAGCGAGCCGAGCACGCCGCCGAGCATTCCGAGCGTGCCGGCCGTGAAGCTGAACACGCGCGAGGCGGAGAACATCACGTTGTAGGTGACGCCGATCAGCGCGTAGATGCAGCCGATCGCCACGCCGGACAGGACGATCGATTCGACCATCGGCTAACCCCGCACCACCGCCGTCATCGTCCGCGCCAGCGACGACCCAATGCTCCGCAGCGCAGATTCGTTGTTTGGCGCATATTCTTATCGGCGAACCGGTACCACCCCGGATCAAGTCCGGGGCAGGCTTTCGCCGGAATATGCGCTAGGCGCCGTAGCCGGGAGCCAGGTTGAACGCGCCGTCCTTGAGCGAATTGGCCTCGACCATCACGACTTCGTCGTCCGGATAGCCGTCGTGCTGATCGGGCGTGAACGAGATGTCACCGTAGACGCCAGGGAATCCCTTGAGCTTGTTGAGATAGTCGACGATCTGGTCCGGCTCGGGGCCGACATTCTTCATCGCCTCCGCGATCATGCGCGGACTGTCATAGCCGAGCGCGATCCACCACAGCAGCGTATCGCCCATGTCGATCTTGGCGCTCTTCAGCCGGTCGAGGAACGCGGTGGTGCGCTCGGGGAGCTTGCCGCCCGGGGCGTAGCAGACTGGCCGGAAGTTGTTCGGGTAGACCTTCGCCCAGTATTCGGGCTTTTCCAGCAACGCCTTGGTCTGGCCGGAGCCGAGCGTGGTCTGCCCGACGATCGGCACATCCCATCCCATCTGCCCGCGCGTGTTGATGATGCGGGACAGGAAGCCGGCATTGACGCTCCACGGCATGATCGCCTCCGCGCCGGCGGACTGCATGCGCAGCAGCTCCGGCCTGAGGTCGGGATTGGCGGCGTCGACATTGCCCTGGTAGACCACCTCGGCGCCCTTGGCCTTGAGCATCGGCACATAGGCGTTGACCGTTGCGGTCCCGTAGCCGCTGGTATCGCTGATCACCGCGACCTTCTTGCGCTTGAGCACGTCCACCACGTAGCGGTTCGCGGCGGCGCCGATCTGCTGATTGGTGGGCGCGTTGCGGAAGCACATCGGGTACTTCTTGGTGTCGGTCAGGGTGTCGACCCAGCAGGGATGGACCTGCGGGGTGCGGCCGCGCGCGAGCAGCGGTACGACGGCAAGCGACTCGCCGGAATTGACCGGGCCGAACACGACGCTCACCTTCTCGCCGTGCGTGAGCTCGGCGGCGCCGTTGACGGCCTTGGTGGGCTCGCTCTGGGTATCGCGGGTGATCAGCTCGATCTGCCGCCCGTTGATGCCGCCGGCGGCGTTGATCTCCTGCACGGCCAGCTGGATGCCGCGATTGATTCCGATGCCGGTGGAGGACGACGGGCCGGTGAGTGCCGGAAGATAGCCGATGCGGATCGGCTCATTGGCGGCGATCGCTGGCCTGGCAAGGCCGCTCGCAAGGGCGGCGGCGCCGGCGGACGCCAGCGCTTGACGACGAGTCAGCGGCATTTTTGATCTCCTCCCAAGGCGCGTTTTGATGGCGCGTTTCGATTCTGCTCCCGGCACTTGTTGAGTTTCTCGCACTTCTGCGTTGCATTATAGCTTCGGCGCGAGGGCCCGGAAAGCGGGTGCCGCGGCCGCAACGGGTGTGGGATATATTCCAACCTTCGCAGCCGCACGCGCTCGTCGAAGCCATGGCGATGAATTTTCTTCTCGACGGGCTGCGGCACCTCGCATCCAACCCGCCCGGCTCGTTTATCCGCTTGATGGCGCAACAGCTGGAAGCTCGGGGTTGTCGGTCCCGTCGACCTGCGGGCGGAAGGGCGTGCGCCCCATCCACGGCTGCAGCTGAAGGTTTTGCAGCCAGTCCTTGACGGACGGAATCCAGCCGAGGTCGTCCTTGACGTGCTGCTCGCCGATGGTTCGGACAGGAACAGCCTTGCCGGCGCTATTGGTCAGCGTCGCTCCAAAAATGGACTCACAAAGGAAGATGCCTTCGCTGTGATGGCGGAGCGCGCGATGGCGCACATCGGCGATGTGCGCCTTGCTCTCGTCGAACCAGTCGTGGATCGCGAGGTAGTCGCCGGGCTGGCCGCCGAACAGGCGCGCCGAACGGACGGCGTGATGATAGGGGTGGGCCATCGGGGACCTACCGATCGATAATGATGTTCTGCACCACCGGATCGGCGCGCGGGTCGTCCGTGACGGTGCACGTCGCGAGATCGACCGTGAAGGCGCCGAACATCCAAAATTCCCCCGTGCCGAAGCTCCTGCCCAACAGCGTCGTTGCCCAATCGTCGCACAGCATCTCGACGAAATATTTGAGCGCTCCGCGTTCCAACAAGCTGCCGCTGGCCGTTCGGGAAAATGGATCTTTGAGCTCGACCCTAGCGGAGCGAAGGACTGCGTGAACTTGAGCGTCGTGCAGTCGCTGCGCCACCGCATCCAGGTCGATCCGTTGGCCGTCCTGTAGCGCGAGGCTGTCGAACCAGGCGAATCCTTCGTCATTGCCGCCATCGTATCGGCAATAAATCCGTCGTCCGCCAATCTGCTGGAGCGCAGGAATCACGATGGAACGGGTCCGCTCCCAACATTGCTCCCATTCCGGCTTCGCATGCTCCCGATTTTGTTCGTGCGGCCCTTCGGTGGGCACATCAAATCGAACCGGTGCGCGGCCTCCGCCGAAGTCCGAAGCCGCGATGTAGACGAACTGGTCGACGCGCGGCGGTGGCGGCTCGGCCTCGTCGTCAGTCCACTCCTCCTGCGTCAGATCATAGACGAATGGCATGCCGTAATCTCCCTCCACCCTCTCGTTCCCGCGGCGCATCGTGGCGCCGGTCGACGGTGTGACGCAGTCTGCCAGAGGACAACCGCCACGGGAAGCAAACGTAACCCGACGACGCAAGGCGCCGTCCGGACTGGGTTTGCGTTTGCGAGTGCTTGATTGTCGGAAAGGCGCCCTGTACGCGTCGGAGGCTCTGAGCGCGGCCGCCGAGGCGCCGGGGCGAGAATCTTTCGAGGGGAGCGAACGCGATGGAACTGGGGCTTGCGGGCAGGACGGCGCTGGTCACCGGCGGCAGCAAGGGCATCGGCCTGGAGACGGCGCGCGCGCTCGCCCACGAGGGCGTGAAGGTGCTCATCTGCGCGCGCCGGAAGGAGGCGCTCGCGGACGCGGCGCGCGACATCATGCAGACCACGCAACAGAAGATCGAGACCCACCCGCTCGACGTGACCAAGCTCGGCGAGATCGAGACGATGCCGCAGGTCGTGCGCGACAAGCTCGGCCGCATCGACATCCTCGTCAACAATGCCGGCACCGGCACCTACAAGCCGTTTCTCGAGGTGACCGACGCGGAGCTGATCGAGGGCATGACGATCAATTTCTTCGCCCAGTTCCGCATCTGCCAGCGCATCGTGCCGATGATGATCGCGCAGGGCGGCGGCCGCATCGTCAATGTAAGCGGCGAGACCGGCATCATGACGCTCAACCCGCCGTTTCTCTCCTCGTGCACGGGGCCGGCGAAATCGGCCGAGATCCGCTTCTCCAAGGTGCTCGCCAACGAGCTCGCGCCGCACAACATTCGCGTCAACTGCGTGATCCCGGGCTTCATCCATACGCCGGAGCGCTTCGCCAAATGGGAGCGCGAAATGGCCAAGCGCCAGCTCAGCCCCGAGGAGGCCGAACGCGAGCGGGCGCAGTGGTCGAGCAACCAGGGTACGCGCGACACGCGCTGGGGTCGCCCCGAGGAGATCGCCAATCTCATCGTCTTCGCGGTGTCGGACGCGGCGAGCTACATCAACGGCGCCGAACTCGTGGCGGACAATGCGATGGACAAGTCGTAGCGCATATTCCATCGAAAAGCCTGCCCCGGACTTGATCCGGGGTGGGCACCGGTTCGCCGATAAGAATATGCGCCAAACAACGAATCTAGAGCGCGTTCCGATTCCGTAGGAACGGAACGTGCTCTAGCCCGGACGGAGCGACGCAGGCTCGTCAAAGGAACCCACCATGTCGGCCACATCCCCTCCCCAACCGAGCCTGAGCCACAACCACATCGCGGTCCGCCCGGACTGGCTCGACCGCCGCGACGAGCCGATCCTCGAGCCGGAGCTGCCGATCATCGACCCGCACCACCATCTGTGGGACCGGCCCGGCTGGCGCTATCTGCTCGACGATCTCCTCGCCGACACCGGTACGGGCCATGACATCCGGGCGACGGTGTTCGTGCAGGCGCGCGCCATGTATCGGGCGGACGGGCCCGAGGAGCTCAAGCCGGTCGGCGAAACCGAGTTCGTCAACGGTGTCGCGGCCATGTGCGCGAGCGGCACCTACGGCCGGATCAGGGTCGCGGCCGGCATCGTCGGCCATGCCGACCTGACCCTCGGCGCGCAGGTCGAGCCGGTGCTTGCCGCGCACGAGCGCGCCGGCGGCGGCCGCTTCCGCGGCATCCGCCACATCACGGCATGGGATGCCGACGCCTCGATCCGCAACCCGGCTTATACGCCGCCGCCCGGCCTGCTGGCCGATCAGACATTTCGCGAGGGCTTCAAGACGCTCGGGCGTCTCGGCCACTCGTTCGATGCCTGGCTCTACCATCCGCAGATCGACGAGGTGACGGCGCTCGCGCGCGCATGTCCGGAGACGAGGATCGTGCTCAACCATGTGGGCGGTCCGATCGGCATCGGGGCCTATGCGGGCAAGCGCAAGGAGATTTTTGCCGGCTGGGCCGCGTCCATCAAGGCGCTCGCGGCGTGCGAGAACGCCTGCGTCAAGCTCGGCGGGCTCGGCATGCGGATCGGGGGCTTCGGCCTCCACGAGCAGGCGGAGCCGCCGTCGTCGCAGGCGCTTGCCGACGCGTGGCGGCCCTACATCGAGACCTGCATCGCGGCGTTCGGCACCAAGCGCGCGATGTTCGAGAGCAATTTCCCGGTCGACAAGGGCTCGTACGGCTACCCGGTGTTCTGGAACGCGTGCAAGCTCCTGGCCAAGGGCGCGAGCGCGGCCGAGAAGGCCGACCTGTTCGCCGGCACAGCCGCGCGGTTCTATCGCCTCGACGGGATCGTCTGACGCCGAATCGAACCGGAGAACCCGAGTCATGATGATCATCGATGCGCAGGTCCACGCCTACGAGCGCGACCGCCCCGAACGGCCGTGGCACGCCGTATTGGTCGGGCCCGCCGAGGTGACCGGCGAACAGATGGTGGCGGCGATGGACGCGGTCGGCGTCGACGGCGCGATCCTGGTGTCGCCGTTCACCATGTATCGGTACGACGCGAGCTATGCACTCGATACCCACGGGCGCCATCCCGGCCGGTTCGCGCTGGTCAAGCCGGTCGATCCCGCCGATCCGTCGGTCGCGGACGTCATTGCCGATTGGAAACGCACGCCCGGCGCCGTGGCGATCCGCATGCTGCTCGTGCTCGGCCGCCTCACCGAGGACGCCGCCGATCCGGGCCTCAATCGCGTGCTCGCGGCGGCCGCGCGACTGTCGCTGCCGGTCAACCTGCATATCGCCGGCAGGCTCGATCAGGGGCACGCGCTGATCCGGCGCAACCCCGACACGCAGATCATCGTCGATCACGTCGGCCTCGTGCAGCCGCACCACCCGCCGGTGCCGGCGCAGCCATGGGCCGAGTTGCCGAAGGTGCGGGCGCTCGCGGCATATGACAATGTCGCGATCAAGATCAGCGGCGCCTGCACGTTGTCACGCGAAACCTTCCCCTATGCGGACATCTGGGATCCGCTCTGTCGCGTCATCGACGCATTCGGGATCGACCGCTGCATGTGGGGCACCGACTGGACGCGCGCGGTAAAGTTTCTCACCTATGCGCAGGGCGTCGATGCCTTCCGCGCCACCGATCGGATCTCGGCGGGCGACAAGGCCAAGCTGATGGGCGACACGCTCGCGCGCATCTACGGCTGGACGCCGCACCGCTGATCGCCGGCCGCGTCCCGCGTGACGACCGACCGCTCAGGCAAGATTCCGCTCCGGCAGGTGTATTCGGCCATCGAATGATGCGCTACAATCTATTATTGCATGTTTAGCGCTGCTCGCGGGGGCGACAGGCGTTGGTGGAAAGCAGCCTCCATGGGAGGCTTCGATGAAAGCACGGGTCTGGCCGACGGCAGACGTGAGGATGCCGGGATTATTCGCAGCAGCGGTCCTCGTTTTCACCACGCTGCCTGTTTCATCGCAACTGGCGCTGGCGCAGTTCACGCAGCAGGGACCCAAGCTGGTCGGCACCGGCGCGGTCGGGAACGCAGCACAAGGCCAATCGGTCGCGCTGTCCGCCAACGGCAACACCGCCATTGTCGGCGGAGCGCTCGACAATGCCGCGGCCGGGGCGGTGTTCGGGACCGGGGCGGCGTGGGTCTACACCCGCAGCGGCGGCGTGTGGACCCAGCAGGGCGGCAAGCTGGTCGGCACCGGCGCGGCCGGGATCGTCGCCCGACAAGGTTCGTCCGTCGCGCTGTCCGCCGACGGCAACACCGCCATCGTCGGCGGGTCCTTCGACAACGCGCTG
>Ga0126384_10002709_pt1 | contig 10735 bp, 13 predicted proteins | sample PanSoiMetPlot_36_FD_92543 | JGI IMG/M metagenome (GOLD analysis project Ga0126384, IMG submission 92543) | Tropical forest soil microbial communities from Panama - MetaG Plot_36 | ecosystem: Environmental > Terrestrial > Soil > Tropical forest > Bulk soil | place: Panama | collected 2016-02-17 | reverse complement strand
TCGGTCGCGATGGGATCCGAAGCTGATTGCCGAAGGACTTCGGCTGCTGGAGGCATCGGCGGCGGGAGAGTCGATCACCGAGTACCATGTCGAAGCCGGGATCGCCGCGGTCCACGCCGCCTCGGGTTCCGCGGAGGAGACTCGCTGGGGCGACATCGTTTCGCTCTACGACTCGCTGATGCGGATTCGGCCCTCGCCTGTCGTGGCGCTCAATCGGGCGATCGCCATCGCCCAACACCTCGGCCCTGTACCCGGCCTTGAGGCACTACGCGCAATTCCCGAGCCTGGTCGACTCTCGGCGTATCCATTTTATTCGGCCGCTCTGGGAGAGCTCGAGCTGCGTCGCCACAGGCTACATGCAGCGCGCGAACACTTCCGCACTGCGCACCAACTTGCGAGGAACGAGGCTGAACGCCGGTTTCTCGAGCGGCGCATCGCCGATTGCGAAGCCTGAGAGGCTGCCGGGCAGGCTGACGCGGGGCCCGGATCAACGGCCGGTGAAGATATAGGTGATCGGCAGACCATTCACGTTCTGGGCAGCGTGGGCGAAGGTGTTCCCGTCGACGAGCACCAGAATCTCGGCGTAGTTGCCGTCCCAGGTCTGCAGGATGACCGCCGGGTAGTTGGACCCGTTGACTCGGGTGTAGGTCCCTGCCGTGAAAGCCCGGATCGGACCAGCGTAGTTGTCGGCCGCACCGGTGTACCGATATGCGCGACCCCAATGGGTATGGGGATCGCTGTCGTTGAAGAATTGATAGGTGAGGACCCGGGCCGTGGCGGTCCAGGTTTGGACCACCACCAGCTGAGCCCAAATATTATCGAGGATGCCGTTGGCGGCTGCGTTGCTCGGCTCGAAACGGTAACGGTCCCCCGCTTCGAGCAGGTTGTGGACCTCGGTGGCGGTCGCGGGATTTGCGGCGGCGCTGATGGCGAACGGCTGAAGCCCAGAGGTGCCGCCGGCACCCAAGCCATCGGCCCCTCCGCCGCAGGCGACAAGGGTTGTAACCAGTAAGCCCCAAGGGCTCAGGCGTCGAAACATGGAATACCTCCGGTGGGTATGGACGATGCAGCGCAGCCAATGCCTCACCTCAAACGCGCAATCGGTCCGGACTCAGGGTCAAAAAAAACGTCCGCCGGTGTTTACTTCGAACGTTATCACTCGCAATCGAACCTGAACGCAGGCGTTTCTAACGAACGAAGGGAGAAACATGGCGACCGTATCCTTGGGTGCGAATTCGAAGATTGCCGCTTCCCGATGGGAGCGGGAGCGCATCCAGGCCTTCTATCGGGACGTCCTCGGATGCACCGTGGACGCGAAGCCGGAAGCGGACCTCATCTGGCTGCGGCCCGACTTCTACCTCGGCGTGGTTTACGAGGATCCGGTGGTCTGCGAGTCGCAGCTGTTGATGGCGATCTGGCTCGAGCTTCGAGCCGAGCGCCCCGAAGAGCTGAAGGAAAAAATCCTGACCTTTGGCGTCACCACCATCGACTACCCGAAAGACACGGATCACTTCTATTTTCAGGCTCCGGGCGGCCAGGTGTTTCGCCTGGTGAGCAATTCCGAAGACACCAACCTCCGTTGCCCACACACCACGCCGGTGCCGCAGCGCCAGCCGCGGCGCGACGCGCGCGCGGTGGTCGATGGGGATACGGTTGTGGCGAGCGCCGATGTCGCGATCTCGCCCGCCCGCGCTTTCCGCGCGGTCACCACCAAGCAGCTCGAGCGCTGGTGGGGATCCGCAGAAACCTACCGAATGACCGAGTGGAACGCGGATTTCCGCGTGGGAGGTCGCTGGAGCGTTCTGGTGCGCCACCCCGATGGCAAAACCTTTCCCGCCTCCGGCGAGTTTCTGGAGATCGATCCACCGCGCAAAGTGGTGCAGACACGGAAGTACGACTGGGACTATCCTGCGCTGGGCCGGCGCGAGACCATCGTCCGCTACCGGTTCGACCCGATCGCGGCTGGTGCGCGGGTCACGGTACGGCACGAAGGGTTCAAGGGTTTCATCGAGGCAGCAGACGAGCACGCGGAGGGCTGGGAACGCGTCCTGCGCTGGCTGGACGCTTGGCGACAGGACGCCTAGGCCGTGATCGCGACATTCAAACCGCACCCCGAAGAGCTCCTATCCCATCGAGACGTCGTGTACTCCCTTGCCCTGAACATGTGTGGGTATTCGAGCGAGGCGGAGGAGATAGTCCTGAAAACCTTCGCCTCGGCGTGTGAGTGGCTCCCGACCGCGACGCCCAAGCCAAACTTGCGCACCTGGCTTTGTGGAATCGCGGCGAACGTTGCCTTGATGCGAGCGGCATGCCGCCTCGAAGTGGCGGCCCCTTCACGAAGAGAACTGGAGGGCAATGAGCTTGCCGATCTGTTGCGCGCCGCGCTCGGCCGGCTCGATGCCCGGGTGAGGGCGGTATTCGTGCTGTGCGATCTCGCCTGCCTCACCGTGGAGGAAACCGCGATCGTTCTGCAGGCCTCGCCTCGGGAAATCCGCGTTCAACTACACCGCGCTCGGCTCACACTCCGTGAGGTGCTGGACGGGTTTTTCAAACGCAGGATGGGCAACGGCGGGCCTTGGCTTTCGGGAAGCGTTACCATGCCCGAATGAAACTTCCGGGTGATGGTGAATTTGGCCGAACGCAGCGCGCCCCGCTAGCCGCGTACGAATCCTGCGGCGCGGACCGCGGCGGTGTCATGAATCTGCCGGATTCGCTGGATCTTGCCGTCCTTTACCGTGAAGTGCTCCGCCACCCGCATCGTGCCGAGCTTCTCCACCTCCATGTCGTAAAGCAACATCGCCTCGTCTGCGTTGCCAAACTCGGCGAGCAGCTCGACCCGCTTCACCAGCGCGCCAAACGTTTTCAGAGCCTGCGCGAACGATTCTGCCGTCGGATAGTCGTTGATCGGAACCTCCACTTTGAGATCGGGCGCAAAGAGCTGCGCCGCCGCATCGAAGTCTTGAGTTGTCCAGCGCTGGTGGTAGGCCCGCGCAACCGAGAGTGCACTGCCGACGGTTTTCATGCCAAGAATCTCCGCTCTTAAAGGTGCCGGACGATCGGTATGGAGTTTCAGCACCGCTCCAGGGTCGATGGATTTGATTCAACCATGCGGTTAAGTATGGCGGCGGCCCAACCATCTGTCAGCCACTAGGTTGAATGATTCTGGCACCGCTACCTACCAGATGGTCGCTACCTCGCGCGATCGTCGAATCGAGCGATCGCTAGTCAACAGAGTTAAGCCGTGCACTCTCGCCGTGGCACAAATGAGTCGGTCGGCCGGATCAGACGGAAACCTGCTCGAGAATTGCTCGGACTCGATGGCCACCTCCGCGGTAAGGGGCAAGATGTCCAACTGAGGCACCGAGGAGGCCAGCCGCAACCAGTCGGCCCAGGAGAGATTCGGAGCCTCGATGACGATACGGCCACGCGCTAACAGCCAGGAGGCTTCTTTAAGGGAAATGGCGGCAAGCCCGATCTTTTCGTGGGAAATCGAATTCAACACTCGCCGCGCGCGCGGCCCAAGGCGTCGGTCATTGAGGACAGCCCAGATCCACGCGTGAGTATCGAGGACGTACTTCAATCGCCTTCGAACCAGTCGCTTTCCGGGATCCGAGCGCGGTCGATATCTCGGGAGGCTCGTGCGGTTCCTTTGAGGCAACCCAAGAGAGTCTTGCCGCCAACGCGGTTGCGTTGGGAGGGTCGGAGGGTGGCGACCTCCCGATTTCGCCGCAAGATCGTTATCGTCTCGCCGCCTTCTGCACGACTGATGTAGCTGCTGACCCGATTTCGAAATTCCGCGATTTTAACGCGTCGCATTCCTTGTATATATAGCCAACTTACTTAGCCACATCAATGTCCGGGGATCCGCGTCCGCCGGTGAAGGTGACCAGCGGCGACTCCAGCCGCTCCAAATGCCTGGCTTTTCAGCTCGACAGCTGTCGAGGGTTGTTCGAGAGTGGAGGGGAGGGCACATGAGGATCCCAGATATGTCGCGTAGAACCCTCGTGAAAACAAGGTTGGCCGGAAGGCAAGCGCGTTGATGCCGCGAATCGGCGAGGGCGCGGTCAAAGAAGGAGGAGCCGACGGCGCAGCAAGTCTCTCGATGGCGACGCTCGCCGAGGTATCGCAGCTTGTCCGTGCCAAGAGGGTCTCCCCGGTGGAGCTCGCGCAAGCGTGTCTGCGCCGCATTGAGCATCTCAACTCCAAGCTGAACGCCTTCATCACGGTCACCGCCGATTCGGCACTGGCCGAAGCCCGAGCGGCCGAGGCGGACATCCAGCGCGGCCGCTGGAAGGGGCCGCTCCACGGAATTCCGATCGCACTCAAGGACCTCGTGGACACCGCCGGCGTCCGAACCACCGCCGCGAGCGGTGTGTTCAAGGACCGCGTTCCTACCGAGGATGCCGAGATCGTTCGACGGCTCAAGGGTGCTGGAGCCGTGTTCCTCGGCAAGGCCAACATGCAGGAGTTTGCTTACGGAGCTAGCTCGGTCGTCGGGCAATTCGGCCCCGTTCGAAACCCCTGGGCGCCGGACTACTGCATCGGCGGTTCATCCGGGGGCTCTGCTGCCGCCGTCGCAGCGGGAATGTGCTACGGCGCGATTGGCTCGGATACCGGCGGTTCGATCCGGCAACCCTCAGCGTATGGCGGGATTGTCGGAATCAAGCCCACCTATGGTCGCGTGAGCACGCTTGGCGTGATACCGCTGGCCTGGTCCCTTGACCACGTCGGCCCGATGACCCGCGCCGTGAAGGATTCGGCCCTGATGCTTCAAGTGATTGCCGGGTACGATCTGGAGGATCCTGCGAGCACCAATGCACCGGTTCCGGACTACGCCGCGGGCATCGCGGGGAAAACCTCGACAATGCGGCTGGGCGTTCCACGCGCGTACTTCTACGAGTCGCTTCACCCTGAGATCGACGCCGCGATCGAATCCGCGCTTGCCGTGCTGAAAAAGCTGACCGCGAGCGAGCACGATGTTCCACATCTGGCGAGCGATGAGAAGTACACCTCGATCCTCGGCCCGTTCGGGAACATCCTTCGAGCGGAAGCGTACGCCTATCACCAAGACTTCGTCGCCAAGACGCCCGAGTTCTACCAACCGGAGACCCTCCAGCGGATCAAAGCTGGCGCCGAGGTCAGTGCTCCCTCGTACATCCAAAGCCGACGGCAGCTCGATGACATTCGACGCTCCGTCTCGAAGGCATTTGAGAAAGTCGACCTCCTGATAACCCCGACAACGCCAGTGCCGCCGTTTGCGATTGCCGATCTGCTCGGCGACATGAGTGCGCTTCGGACCAAGGAGGTCCTGATGGTGCACAACACCCGCCCGTTCAACGTGCTCGGGCTGCCGACGGCCTCCGTTGCTTGCGGCTTTACTCGGGCTGGTTTGCCGATCGGCATGCAGATCACCGGTCCGGCTGGAAGCGAAGCGATGTTACTGCGGCTCGCATACGCGTACGAGCAGGCCACCGACTGGCACAACCGACACCCCGCGACTGCTGCCTCCTAGCGTCCGCGTTTGGGCATGTTCGAAATCCGCGGGTGGAGGTTCCACTGTGGTGCGCACCGGCTAATGTCCGGCTTGGGGAGGTGCGCACCCTATGACCAAGGGACGACTGGAAGGATTCAGCGATGGCGTGCTGGCGATCATCATCACCATCATGGTGCTGGAGCTGAAGGTTCCGACCGGCGACACGCTGGAGGCGATCTACCCGATGGCCCCGATATTTTTTGGTTACGTGCTCAGCTTCGTCTACATCGGCATTTACTGGAACAACCACCATCATCTGATGCAGACGGTGAATCACGTCACCGGCGGGATGATGTGGGCCAACTTACACCTTTTGTTCTGGCTTTCTCTGCTTCCGGTAGTCACTGGCTGGGCGGGCCAGTACCCATCCATGCCCTGGCCCACGGCGCTTTACGGCGTCGTGCTTTTGGCCTCCGCGCTCGCGTGGTTGGTTCTTCAACGCGCCATCATCCGCGCCGGCGGTAGCCTCGCTGAGATGATTGGCTCCGACTTCAAGGGAAAGGTCTCCGCATTGCTGTTGATCGCCGGCGTAAGTCTGGCGTTCTTCCGAACCTGGACCGCCCACGTGACGTTCGCGCTCGTCGCGGCGATCTGGATTATTCCCGACCGCCGGATCGAGCGCAGGCTCGCACAGCGGAGCTGACGGCGCGGACACCGTCGTGAGGATCCGGTCTCCAGCTCCCGCGGTATTTGCCTCCAATGCTCAGGCGGCGACGACTCGCTTGACGGTGTCCCAAGTGCGGGTGGTGAGATCTTTGCCAAACGTTTTTTCAATCAGCGTCATAAAGACAGCGCCGCGAGGACTGGGGACATATGAGATGAACACCTCCCTGTCCTTGACGCAGAGAATGCGCGCGCCATCCACCTCGATCGGCAAGGATAGCTTCGCGGACTGCGCCTTGCGCAGGAAGGTGACCACCTGCTTGGAGCCGGGCGGCAGCCGAAAGGACGCATACGGATTGGAGTCGACGATCGCCCGCAGCGAGTCGATCGCTCGCACGATGGTGAAAAACACGCGACCCAGGTTTTCGTTCATCGCGGCCTCTGCTTTGCGCTCGAGCCACTCCTCGGGTCCGGCCCCAGTGCTGAACACCACGTTGCCGCTGCCGAGAACCGTCCTTACGTCGGTAAACCCGGCCGCCTCGAAGCATTTCTTGAGCTGCGGCATTTTCGCATTCGTCGGCATCACCCCGCGGAGGAATGCCGCGTACTGGCGCGTCGGACCCATGGCCTTCTTTGAAGCCACCGTGTTACTCCATTTTCGGAGGTATACACCGCGTTTAACCGCGTGAGCGGAGGAACTTGATGAAGCGGCTTGTCGCGTGGTTCTGTTTGCTGGGTGGTTTTCTCGTCGCCGGACTTGTTGCCACGGCGCGCGGCAGTGAAAAGCAGGAGGTGCAGCTCGAGCCTTACGAACTGGTGATGCTCTATCGCGGTACCAACCCACCGAAGCTGTCCCCCGAGGAGCTCGCCAAACTCCAGATGGAGCACATAGCTCACCAGCGCAGGATGGCGGCCGCCGGCAAGCTGGTGGTGGCAGGCCCCTTCAAGGTTGAATCGGACCAAGATCCGCTCCGGGGCCTGGCTCTCTATCGCGTCGGCTCAGTCGCCGAGGCGCGCAAGCTGGCAGAGCAGGATCCGGCGGTGAAAGCCGGCCGGCTGCGCGTCGAAGTGTTCACCTGGTACACCGAAAAAGGAGCGCTCGCCTTTCCCGTAGCGGAGAAGCTGCGCGCCGCTTCTAGCACCGACGCCGGTTCCGAGGAGGGCTCCCGCCGCCGCTGAGACGCCGCTTTCACGGCGGCGCGATCGGTAGCCTCCCCTCGGTGCCCCGGTCACTTCCCTTTCGGAGCTCGCCTTCGCATTTCCTCGGGAGAGACGTCCTCGATGTGGGTAGCGAGCCACCACTGGTTGCCCTGCGAGTCCTGCACGCCAGCGCTTCGATCTCCGTACCATTCGTTGGTGGGTTCGCGCAGCGATTTGGCTGCCCCGGGCGCGGCCATCGCGCGCCGATACGCCTCATCGACATCGGACACGAACATGTACAACACGTTGGGGTAAGCGGTCGGGCTCTGGCCGACCATCACCGCGCAGTCGCGGATGCGAACCTCGGCGTGACGGATGGTCCCGTCAGGGTCAGACATCTTGAATGTTTCCTCGGCGCCGAATGCCTTCTTCATGAACTCGAGCAAAGCGGCGGCATCGGTCACGCAGCAATAGGGGATCACCGCCTGATAACCATCGGGCACGGGCTTGACTGCTTTCTTCATGGGACTGCCTCCTTTTGCAGCAAGAAAAGCAGACCCACTCTTGCCCAGGATTGGAAAAAACTGACCCTAGTCCGCCAGTGGAACGTGGTTCTGATGTTCGCTTTTGAGCGAGAAGTACGAGCTCGGGGTCAACCCAGAGAAGGCGCGGAAGTCGTGGATGAAGTGGGCTTGATCGAAGTAGCCGCAGTCGACGGCGATGTCCGCCCAGTCCACGTCTCGCAGCGGATGGACGGTCCTGACGACCTCTTGGAAACGCTGTACCCGCGAGAAGAGCTTGGGCGTCATCCCTACTTCATGTCGGAAGCGCTCGATGAAGCAGCGCTGGGACATCCCAATTGCCTCCGTCACCTCGGCGATCGACCGCCGCCTCGGCGCGGACAGCTCTTGCAGCGCGAAGGCCACCGCCCGATGCCGGTCGAGTGTCCGGGCAACATCGATCAGCGCCTGTTCCAAGACATCGAATTTGGCTTCCGGCGAAGGCGCTCTGAGGAGCTGGTCTCTGACCGCCTCGGCCCTCGCTCCCCAGAGGCAATCGAGCGAGACATCTTGATTGTGAAGCTCGCCGGCGGGAATGCCGAAAAACGGGAAGGCGCCACCTGGCTTGAAATGCACGCCAAGAACCGACGCTGACTCGGACGTGTCCAGCACCGAGTACTCGGAGTGCGGACCGGCCACCACGGAGGCGGCGGAGCCCCGGACTCCTTCGCGAAGGTCGAAAACCAGTTCCGTGGTTGCGGTCGGCAGTAGCCGCTCATGAGCATGCGACACCACATAGGGATCGTAGAGCCAAAGCAGCTCAACAAAATTCCCCAGCACGCCACCTGGAACCCGATAACGGAACACCATACAAACGCCCTACCCAGTTTACGGCGGTCGCCGCTCGTTGGCTATTGCGTCTGCAGAACCTCAGCTCGGCCTGGGCTGAACGATGATTTCCACCCTTCGATTCTCCGCGCGTCCCTCGGGCGTGTCGTTGGATGCGACGGGACGGTCCTTTCCGTTTCCCTTGGCTTTGATCTGGTCGGCCGGCACGCCTTGGCGAATCAAATACTCTCGGACCGCTGACGCTCGCTTCTTCGAAAGTTGCAGGTTCGTGGCGTCGCTCCCCGTGGAGTCGGTGTAGCCCTCGACGAGGAAGGTCCTACCGTTTAAATCCTTCAGCGCTACCGCAATTTGGTTCAGCTTCGGAAGTGACTCGTTGCGCAGCTTGTATTGCCCGGTCGCAAACACGATGCTGCCCGCCAGGGTGAGGATGGTTCCGCGCTCGTCCTGCCTCACTGGGCCCATATTGCCCAGCCTTTGTGCGGCGTCGTCCGCCTTGACAGCCGGCTTGGCCTGCTGACGAAGCAGTGCTGCTTGTAGGTCCCTGTCCAGCCTCGCCTTCTCGCGGGAGGCGAGCATCGCATTAGCCTCCGCCTCGGCGAGCTGCGCCTTGCGCATGGCGATGTACCCCTCATCCCGCGTGAAGTCTGTGTCACGATTCTGCATGTACTTGTGATCCTCATAGGACTTATCCGCGCGATCCAATTCGGCCTTGGCATCGGCGAGCCCCGAAGGATTGACCGTCGCCGTGGGTCCCGCAGCAACGCGATTATAAGTGGCGTGAGCGTCCACCAATTCCTTGGGTCTTTCCGCCACGCATCCGGCTGCGCAGGCGCCCAGAAGGATCCCCGGTATCAGTCTCGTTTTCATGACGTCCTCCACTATTGAAGCTGCTTGAGCATCTCGGCGGTCTGCTTCAGGTCCGCCTTCGATGCGTTCTCACGTGCTACGGCAGAGGCGAGCCTGGCATCCACCTCCGCCCTTTCGAGCACCTTCTCGGCACGCGCTGGCTCGCCGCTGCCCGATAGCTTTTTGCCTTCAGCCAGCTGGCTGCGCGCTGTGGCCAAATACTTGGCTCCGTCGGGATCTCGGTCGGCACCAGTGGAGGTGGCGTTTTGGACGGCTTGTTCGGAAGCCCGCAGCCGCTCCGGCGACACCGGGCGCACCGATGCGCAAGCTCCCAACGTCACGATTGCGATCGCGGTCATCAATGCCTTACACATTTTTGGCCTCCCCTCGACATCTCTCGCTGCCCTGGGCCTTGTCGGGAAGACTCACCGCAGCGAACTATTCACTGATAGGCAATTCCATGATTTTGGGCAATCTCAGGAAAACGGCGGCTCTTCCGCCATGGCTCGTCTCCCACGCCCGGGCGAAGCGGGGAATTGGACCTTGTGCTGACGCATCGCCCCCGGGCCAAGCCAATGTCCGTGTGCGACGAGCCTGGATCACAGTCGTTGACACTCTCCCACCGCGGGACTAGCAATTTCGCACCGCTGGCGCGCACCGAGGGCTCGACCTCGCTGCAAGACGGGGACGCCATGCACCTTCGATGCGCCACATCTCGCGGTCGATCGGGGAAAGCGAAAATGAAAACAACTGCGTTGCGGGTAGGGGTCGCGGTTCTGCTGTCGGTTCCACATCTGGCGCAAGCCCGTTTGACGAGGTTCGTCGTCACCACCCGAGAGTCGCCGACCTTTGGCGGCTACTCGTGGCCTGGTGTCGGCCGGTACGAGAAGCTCGCCGGCAAGGCCTATTGCGAGGTGGATCCATTCGATCCCAAGAACGCTGGGATCGTGGACATTCAACTCGCGCCGCGTAATCAGAACGGGAAAGTCGAGTACTCGTTCGACTTTTATATTCTCAAGCCAATCCACCTAAACCGCGGTGCGCACAAGGTGATGTACGAGCCGCCCAACCGCGGCAACAAGACCTGGGCAACCCTGGGCCGCTTCCCGGGCGGGAACGATCCGGGTTCGGTCACCGACCCGGACGTCTTGGCGAACGCGTTTTTCATGCCTCGCGGCTACACCATGGTCTGGAGCGGATGGGACAAAGCAGCGGGCACCAACTCCAACAACTTCAACACCACCATCACGCTGCCGATCGCGGT
>Ga0126384_10002707_pt1 | contig 10736 bp, 6 predicted proteins | sample PanSoiMetPlot_36_FD_92543 | JGI IMG/M metagenome (GOLD analysis project Ga0126384, IMG submission 92543) | Tropical forest soil microbial communities from Panama - MetaG Plot_36 | ecosystem: Environmental > Terrestrial > Soil > Tropical forest > Bulk soil | place: Panama | collected 2016-02-17 | reverse complement strand
GCCTCGAACACATCATGGACGCGCCACAGGCTCCACATTCCCTGTCCGAAGTGCGGATAGAAGTGGCAGTGGAAGATGGAGTCGCCAGCCGTCTGGTTGCGGTTTCCGCCGCCGTTATAGGTCATCTCAAGCGTAAATGCCGCGCCCGGCCCGATGGCCTGGCTGTCGTCATAGCTCGAGTTATCGCTATTGGGCGTGTGCACCCACTGGTGAGCGTGCTGGTGATGGATGTGATGTTCCTTGACGCCGCCATGCAGGATGCGGAACTTGGTGTGATCGCTGATGTAGCTGTGATAGACGTTGGACGGATCGTCCGGATAGAGGACCTTGGTGGCTTTTGGCCCCTGGATCACATTGCCCTGGGCATCGCGGGTGTTGGCGGGAATGTCGACGATTTGCGCGGGGTCGCCAACCGCCCATGAACTCAGGAAATTCTCTTCGTACTTACACTCGTTGCAGTTCCATTGTGGGCCAACTTTCAAACGGTTCGCCAGAACTTCAGCGCCAATGCCCGCAACTCCGTAGTTGATGGCAAAACCATCCTTGGCACTGTGCAGGGTGAAGCCCAGCCCGATGTCAATGGGGCCTTCATTCGGTGGCGGTGGATTCCGGTTGGGATCGGGATCAAAAAACTCTGGGAAGGCCTGAACAGCCCCGATCTCGTCGTGGTAGATGATGGTGAATTCTCGGAACGGCTGTTCCCGGTCGGGCAGTTCGGGATTCTTCGAAAACGTGCCAGTGGGAAAACGACCGGGCTGGCCTGACGAGGTGAGAGGCCCCGTGATCAGGGCTGTGAGGTCTGACTTCACAATTTCCAGATTTTGCAGCATGTTCAACACTGGCTGGCCCGCTAAGGGATGTGTCGTGGGATAAACAGCCTCATAGTTGATGATTGGATGACCGTCAGACGTCTGGCCAGTGGTGGCCAGGTCGAGATCATCCTTGGTGACCTGGCTGCGATACCAGCGCGCGCCCTTCGGTTCCACATTGATTGTGCCGAAAAGTCCAGCGCTCTGTTGGCTGCCGTCGCCCTCCCCACCGACGGTATCTGTGCTGTACATCACGTAGCCGCCTTCATGCTGGGCAAACAATGTGTACACGACCGCAGGACCGCCCGGCGCTGCCAAACTACTGGTATTGGCGCCAACAAACGATCCATCTGAGGCAATGCTGTTGACCAATTGCATACCCATCACATGAATGGACGCATTGCGCGTGGCTACCTGGTCGGGATCTTTACGCGGTTGAGAAAGAAGATTGGTAAAGGTGATTTGCAAACAATCCCCGACGTTCATGCGCAATACCAACGGACGTGGCCGCTTGTCGGGACGCAGTTGAACATTGCCGGCGCTAATGACGTTTCCAGTGATCGGCACTACGTCTCGCTGCAGGGCAAAGATCATGCCCGTGGTTTCCAAAGCACCAAGCCGATTCAGGAAAAAGGGTTGATCCAAAGCCACTACGTTAGCCGTTAACGTGCGGCTGCATGTTGTAGTTTGGGCCTGCGCCACCGTTGAAATCAGCAGCGCCAGAAAGCTACAAATCACAATCAGTGGTGTTAACGGAAGTAGAGCCCGTGAAGAGTATTGCTGAGCCATAAATCTGATCCTCCTTCTTTTCAGTTTGAAATCAGCCTTTTCCTAAACCGGGATCAAGCGGTCAGACCCGCCGAACCACACAGGATGTGAGTGAGGATGAACCGTATGTTCACGGTCCGCAATCCCATACTCCCGGCATTTTTCAATGTGGAAAGTTGGTATTTACGGAAAATGGACCCGAAAAGGGAACTCGGGCGGCAAGGGAACGCAGGTTGCAAGGCGGTGTAACCGCAACAAGTTGGGGAAATACTTATGACTCGATCAGGCCAATACGAATAGCGTAGCGGACCAGTCCAGCGGCATCGTGAATATTGAGCTTCTCCATCAGGTTCGAGCGGTGGGATTCGGCGGTCCTGACGCTAATTCCTAATATGGAAGCGACCTCCTTGTTGGTCTTGCCTTCCGCAATAAGCTGCAGGATCTGGCGCTCCCGCTCGCTGATGGGGTTCACCGGGACTTTGTCTTGCCGAAGAAAAGCTTCCACGATGGTTCTGGAGATTCCTGGCGTGAAATACATCTGCCCGGTGCAAACGCAACGGATGGCCTGGACGAGCTCTTCGTACGCGTTGGTCTTGAGCACATAGCCCTTCACACCTGCCCTCAGGCTCTCCACAACGAGATGGTCCTCAGTATGCATCGTCAACAGCACGACGTTCGTACGTGTGTTCGATTTATTTATTTCCTGCGCGGCATCAATGCCATTCAAGAGCGGCATGGCAAGATCAAGCACGGCCACCTCGGGATGATGAACGGCGCATAAGTGCATGGCTTCTCGTCCGTTAGAGGCTTCGGCAACCACTGCAAATCCTTCTCGCTCCAGAAGGGCCCGCAGCCCTTGGCGCACAACTGTGTGGTCGTCCGCAAGTAAGATTCGAATTGGCATACCCTCCACCCGCCGAAAGGCTGCCCCTGCAAATTTGGAAACCCAAAAAGTGCTATTTTGAGAATTGCCCAAAAAGTTCGTAAGAAATCCAGCGGCACTGATGTGAGCCGTAGCGCACCTGACGTGATCTATTGTTCATCCAATGTGATCCACGTCACAGATTTGTGACGGCTCGATTTTATAAGATTTTCAAGGATGGAAGTAAGTTTAATAGCGCAGGATGTGGCTTCGGTCAAATAGTAATGTGACCTGCCTCAACATCATGCGGTTTCGCCAGTGACATAAAGTTGAATCTTTGGGCCCCTTCTGGCTTCATCTTATTTAGAACTACTATCCCGGAATAGAAGAGTTTCTCTCAAGCTGAATCGATTGCTTTAACGGCACCTGTTGCTGCCGTAGAGCTGCCGCTATTCCCAGGTTTTGGTAATGGTGAAGGAGGTCTTTTGAAGGAGCAGGATCCTGGACGCCGGCGCCAGCCGTTCTCCTGGCGGTCGATAACAGTGTTGACGGTGAGTCTGGTTGGCACACTCATCGCATGGCTTATAGTAAGAGCCGACGAGAACTCTCACATCCGCAAGACAATCGCATCGGCTGTGGCTTCCCTGCGCGCCGATGTTGCCTACGATATCGGATCATGGGTCCGCGAACAGGTCAGCCTGGCCGACCTTTGGAAACTCGAGGAACCCTCTTATGAGAGATGGACTGCATTCGCCAACACTTACGTGGAGCATCACCCTGGCTGTCTCGCCATTGAATGGCTCGATCGGGACTACCGGGAACATTGGGTAGTTCGTGCTAAGGGAGACGTGCGCCGGCAACTGCCGCTGCAAGGAGACAAATCTCGCGAGCGGCTGCTCACTACCGCATTGCAATCACGGAAAGCGGCTATCTCAAACATCCTCACCGGCGATAGCGGAGAGAAACAATGGCTGGCTGCAGTGCCGATCTACCGGCAGCAAGAGTTTCGTGGATTTGTTCTCGCTTCCTTTGATGCGCAGCAATCATTGGATTCGATGATGGATGACATCCAGGTACTTAATTTTTCTGTCGTCGTGGAAGAAAACGGGAGAGAGAGCTACCGCCTGGTGGGCGGCACGGACCAAAACAAGAACGATTGGCAGGAAGCATTCGATGTTCCTCTTCCGGGCAATATATGGCGGATGCGGACCTGGCCCAAACCGGAGGCCATGAACGAAAGGCGCTCGGGGTTGCCGCTGTTGACGCTGCTTTTCGGAATCCTGCTAACTCTCCTGTTGGCATGGATCGCCCAGAGCAACAATACGCTGCGAGTTGAAATTGCCGAACGCCGCCGTGCGGTGGACGCTCTACGGGCGTCCCAGGAGGAGCTGCGGAGAGCGCGCGATTACCTGGAGTTGCGTGTCTCAGAGCGCACCGCCGATCTGGCAAAAGCCAATCTCGCCCTACAATCGGAGATAGCTGACCGCATACAAGCGGAAAAAGAAGTCCAGGAACTCTCCCGACGAGTGATGCACGTGCAGAATGAAGAGCGCCGCCGTGTGGCGCGGGAACTACACGACGGAGCCATCCAGAACCTTGTTGCTGTCGCTTTGAACCTGAATAGTCTTCGTGAGGCAGCGGCCTGCGAGCCGATCGTCCATAACAAGGTAGACGAGTCCGTGCAGTTGCTGCAGCAGTGCACCAATGAGTTGCGCACCCTTTCCCATCTGCTGCATCCTCCCCTGCTGGAAGAACTCGGCGTGGTGCGCACCCTGGGCGGCTACGTTGATGGCTTCAGCAAACGCAGTGGAATCCACGTAAAACTCGAGGTGGAGCCGGGATTGGGACGCCTGGACTTTGATGTGGAGTTGGCCATATTTCGGATTGTGCAGGAGGCCCTCGCCAACATCCACCGCCATTCCCAAAGCTCTACTGCAAGCATCATTCTGGTCCACGAGGAGGATGGTGTTGTCCTGGAAATCGCTGATCGCGGACGGGGGATCCCGAAAGGAGCGGATGGAACAGGCGTAGGGATTGCGGGAATGCGGGAACGAGTGCGCTTGCTTCAAGGAAGACTGGAGATCAAAACAGGCACGAGCGGCGTCACCATCCGGGCCATTTTCCCATTCTCCGAGCCAAAACACTTCGTGGAGCTGAATGCGGCAGCGGTTTTGAACGAGCCGATCGCGAACAATGGTGTATTGGCGGTCTAGGTCAAGGTTTCACCGAACTTCAACCATCACGTAAAACTGCCTCCATGACCGGCTGCTATCGTCTCGGCGGCTTAAGGAGGCCATACTCTTGAAAAAGAAAGACCCTTGTTCTGGCCGCGCTTGCCCTCAAGGATGAAAGCGGCGAGAACAAACAAAAGGATCCCGTGATTCGGCAATGCTACGACGGATTAACGAGGTAAAACCTCTTGCTGCCTGTTAGCTGCAAAGCCGCTCTGAGCCTACCCACAGTTGAGCCAGATCTCTGAGGTTGCGTTTGTATGTACGCGTTACCAAGTATTCCTTCCCATCTTTTACACGCAGCCTGTACTCCCCCGTGGGTAAAGGTTGGATCTCCTCCACGGCCGAAATATTCACGATGACCGAGCGGTGGATGCGAATAAAACCGTAGGGTTTGAGCTTCTCCGCCATGGACGAGAGGGATTCGTGCACCAAATAGGGATTATGCCGGTGTCGCAACGAAACGTAATTACCTTCGGCCTGCACTGCGAGGATGTCGGCTAAATCCAGGAGTAGGATGCTACCCTTAGCCCTGAACGCGATTCGTGGCGCCTGTCGTTTTGCTATAACCTCCAACTGCCGCAAGGCGCGCATGAGATTTGCAGCATCAACTCGGATTACCGGAAGCAATGATGTATCTGCAGCTTCGCAGAGCTCGTCCGCTGTCGATTCAAGAGTGGAATCCCGTTTATTCCTGGTGGAGCAAATCGCAGCTCCCCGTAGTGGGCTGGCCGAAACGTCCGCATTAGCGTGAGCAGCTTGTTGAACAAACATCTCACGTGCAATGGCCTTCTGATCCTGAATCTCGCGGGCGCTCATGATTGAACTCCTCCGCATCTCATCAGCTTCTCCTGGGTCAGAATCGCCGCCGTTGCTTAACAACACGTCTCTTCGACATCAAACGCCGCCGTCCGCCTCTACGCGATTGACGAGGTGCGCGAAGAGACCTCAGCCATCCCACGATGTTTCTGATTCCCACATTCCACACCTTCGCATCTTGAGCATTTTTTGCTAACAAGACGTAGCCCTCGTACATCGCGATGAGAAAGCCGGCAGTCTCTTCTGGAACCAAATCGCGGCGGACTGTTCCCTGAGACTGTCCTCTCCGCAAAGCTGTGGCAATGCCTTCCTGCCAGGCATTGAAGATGGTCTCCAACCGCTTGCGGAATTGTTCGTCCAGAGGAGACATCTCCTGCGCCCAATTGACCAGGGGACAACCGCCCTTTACATCTTCTGGCCGAACTGATGTCGCCTGGACAATGCCGATCAAAGCATCGATAGGGTTCTTGCCCCGCTCGAGAGGACGCAACCAGTTGTCCTGGGGGAGTTTTGCGACGATCTCCTCGACGATGGCATGTCCGAGATCTTCTTTGCTATCGAAATGGTAGTAGAGCGCTCCCTTGGTGACATTGGTTGCAGCCAGAATCGTATCGATGCTGGCACTCTGGAATCCCGTTCTGTAGACCTCCTGAAAACCCGCTCGCAGCAAGCGTTCCCGCGTGCGCTCTGGATCACGCAATCTTCGCTTCTTGTCCCGGCTCCTTAACATACCGACCAGTATGTATGTTATTCATCTGAAAATCAATCAGAATTCAGCGGCCTGCTCACGTTCTCGAATTTCATACCCCCCACCTGGTGGGTGTATGAAAAGTTGGAGAAACAGTCGCTCTGGCCGTTTTGGGATCGACCCAGGAAGTTGTGAGTCCGCCACTGGTTTTCGAACTCTGAAATGCCGCGCCTGTTGTGTCACGTAATGGTTGTGAACGTGGAACACCAAATGCTTCCCCAGTCATCTCGGCAACACAACTTTACTGGAGGAAAACAAGAGCTATGAGAACGTTTAGATGGTTGCGGAATTTATGGATACCGTGGGTTATGACGATTGCTCTGGCTTGCTTCAGCGATGCGGTCGCGCAAACGAGCTACACGGTTACCGATTTGGGCACTCTGCACAATGACAACTTCGGCATGCCCATGGGACTCAATAATCACGGCTGGACGGAGAACATGGATGGGGTCGTAGAATTCAGCGGTTCGCTTTCGCTTTTCTCGCCCCTTGTAAGCGGCCGCGCGGTGATAAACATCGACGGAGTCAACATCGACCTGGGCACGCTTGGAAAACCCGACTCTGGCAACAGTTGGATCAACTGGGGCGGGATCAACGACCGCGGGGAAGCCGTCGGTATGTCCGAAACATCTGATCCAGATCCGAACGGCGAAGACATTTGCGGCTTCGGCACAAAACTTACGTGCGTTCCGTTTCTTTGGCGAGACGGCCACATGAGCGCTCTCCCGACAGTGGGCGGCAATAACGGGCAGGCCAGCGCCATCAATAACCGCGGAGAAGTCGTAGGATATGCGGAAACGGCTGACAATGACACCTCATGCCCGGCTTTCGCGCCTGCCCCTACTATATTGCCGGTGTTATGGGAAAACGGCCAGGCCCAGTCTCTTCCAACGGTCGATACTGATCCAGACGGGACCGCATTTGGGATCAACGATCTAGGCCAGGCCGTGGGCTACTCGGGAAACTGCCTCGCAGCGAAGCACGCCGTAATGTGGGAAAACGGCACTGCCCACCCGCTTCCTGACACTGGACATGCACGTTCCAATATCGGCTACGCCATTAACAACCAGGGCCAGATTGTTGGCCAAGTCCGCCGCCCTGACGGCACAACCTTCACAGCCGCTCTTTGGCAGAACGGCGCACTCACAATCCTCGGTACTCTGCCGGGAGATTTTGCCGCCTTTGCCACCGGCATCAACAGCCGGGGCCAGGTGGTGGGAAGCACCTTTGACTCCAGACTCAACTGGTCCCATGGCTTCATTTGGCAGAACCATGTGATGACCGACCTTAACACGCTGTTTCCCGCAGATTCCAACCTCTTCGTAATCTCGGCTAGCAACATCAATGAGCGCGGACAAATCTCGGGCATGGCAATTGTGCTCAGCGGGCCGGATGTGGGCAACGTCCACTCCTTTCTGGCCACCCCAGTAAACGCAAGCGTAGGCAAGTCGGTTGCGGACGTCGCACCGACGCACCCGCACTCCAATTTGCCCGCGAATGTTGGCAAACAGCTTTTGCAGAGACTCGGACTCGGCCGATTCCAGCGATAAAGGGTATTACCCACACCCCACCGCGCCAAAGAGCACCCCAGCAAGCGCAAAAGCGGCGCTTTCTGGGGGCCCCGCGAAAGACGGGCGCGGTCGGGGACGTTTTCGGAGCTTCCGCATTGCATTCCAGCCATGCGCTCTGCGCGAAGGCGCTAGGCCGGAGCTGTGCGGGACATTCTGGGTCACGCAAATATCGAGGTGACCCAGAATGTTTACGGCACGAGCTTAATTACAAAGTAGTACGACACCGTCGTGAGGCCAGCAGCAGTTGCCTCCGCAAAAGAAAGCATTTGGCAATCAGCAATTGGCATTTAGCTATTAGCTGAACCAACTTCAAGAACAAAGACGCACCGGAGGACAGCTGCGCTCCTTTACTACCGTATCTCTACCAGAGCCAGGCAAAATGGAGGCAGGGTGAGCTTTAGCTCGCCCCCGGTGAAGCTGACGCTTCGGGGCGGCGGGAGGTGAGCTGCCTGCTGCAGCTTAGCTATCTGTGACTGAGTCGGATACTTAGGACTGCCCATGGCTTCGTAGGCGGCGCGCACGGCGCCGTAGCCTTCGTCCGCGTGCTGGATGCTGGCCCGATGTTTTCCGCTCAATCCGGCAAAGTGCAATGTGACTTCTTTGCTCACGCCCTTTTCATCCGGGTTGGAATAATTCCAGAGAGCGAGCACCAGTGATCCATCCTTCCGTCTGGTTACAAGAATGGAGTTGGAGTCGGTGGGAATACGTTCGTCTCCCAGACGGTGGAGAAGTTCGAAGGCATTGAATGCAGGTTTGGGAACGCCGCCAGCAGCAATCAGGCCGAAGCCGCCATAAAAAGGCTGCTTCGGCACTCCCTGCTCGTCGAAGACATCAGAGAAGGTCCAGTAGGAGAGGCTGTCCACCATACCATCACACTGGCGAATGGTGTCAGCCAGCCACGGACCCATGTAGACCGAATCCGTGACTGCAGGTTCGTTCATGTAGCTGGCGTTGTACTCCGTCCATTCAATAGGAAGATTCGGACGGGCCGAGGTTTTAACCTGGTCATAAACTTTTTTCACAGCACGGCATACCATCTTGTTGCGGGGAATCTGCTCATGTGTGCCGAAGACATCTTCAGACCTGTCGTTGCCATAGACGTGAGTCGAGACGAAATCTACCGGCACGCCGGCTTCCACGCAATGGCGGATGAAGCGATCTACCCACGCCGCCTGAGCTGTGGCTGGCCCACCCACACGCAGACGCGAATCCACACGCTTGATTGCCCGGGCAGCATGATCGTAGAGCTGATAATAGGTTGGCTCCTTTGGATCGCCGGCCCAGAAATCGAGGTTAGGCTCGTTCCAGACTTCAAAGTACCATTTTGAAACTTCCTCAATACCATAGCGATCTACAAGATGCCTGGTGAAGTTGTAGACCAGATCAGCCCAGCGATCCCAGTCTTTAGGAGCAGACACAGTGGGTTTGTACCAGAAGGGATGAAGAACCGGCGGCGGCGCGGACAACTGCCGGGGCATAAAGCTGAGTTCGACGAACGGCCGCACTCCCGCCTGCAGCAGTCCATCGTAAATCTGATCGACGTAGGAAAAGTTGTAGACCGCATGACCCTGGGCATCTTCGTCGTAGACTCCAACACTATCGTCAAGGACGTCATGGAAGCGCACATACTGGAACTGAGTGACTTCCTTCACTGCGCGAAGGTCGCGGCGATACTCTTCGCGCAGAGCCAGAATGGCACGGCCTGAACCAAAGACCTGTTCCCAGTAATGAGGAAAAGGACGGGCGGGAGCATGCAGATCGATCTGAATGCGTTCAACCGGGGCCGCTGATTGAGCAGCATTTGTGGCCGGCACGGCGGCAGCCAAAATCAATACAAGCGTGATGCTCAGGACGCGCACGGCCCTCATTGTCCTGCACCTCTCGTGATGGCTGATAACAGAATCATTTTTAGTCTTTTGGTCGCGGTACCCTCTACCAACATTTGGGAAGAATTCCCTGAGGCTGCATCGTTACTATAGACATTCTCGGGGTCCTTCCACTCGGCCTCACTTCCCTTGCGGGGTCGCTCGTCCTCGGTCAGGATGACAGACTATTACAGTGTTGTGGTGCCTGTGGTGGATCAGTTGACCCACCACAGGCGCCTTGCTAAGGCACGTATCAAAACTCGCGAGATGAGCCTGTGCCTAATTCGGCCGCCAGAGGCCTCACCCCTTTGCGCTCTCGCTCACCCCTACCTAAAGGTCCGCGCATGCTGCGCATGCGCTAGGGGCTGCCACGCCGTCAATGCCGCTTTGCGACATTGACGGAGGCACGCAGCAAAAACTCAGAAGCTGACCCGCGCCTGTAATTCCAGGACGCGGCCTGCGAGCGCCGGTGTAGTGCCCGCCGTGCCGAAGAACTGACTCTGGACTATGGTGCTCGGCGTATTGAAGGTAAACGGCGACAGGTTCGTGTGGTTAAACACATTGAATGCGTTAAGCCTGATCTGCAATTGGCCGCCTTCGCCCAGACCTGGCAGTCGCGTGTTCTTACCGAATGTCATATCGATGGACTGATAATGCGGTCCACGAAATGAGTTCCGGCCAACGCCGGGAGGACCCGGTGTGAGATTGAAGAAGTTCGTTCCTCCACCCGGGAAGTCTCCGTTCTTGGTCAGGAAGATACTGTTTGATGTGTCGTCGTTGGCCCCGCCCTTGTAGCCGGAGGGACGGATCGGGCAGATAAACTGCTGGCCCGGAGTTTGCAGACAGTTGTTGTTCACCGCGGTCCAGGGAAATCCGCTGTGGTAAGTGAAGATGCCGCTCAACTCCCAGCCGCCGAGATACTTTGCCAGTCCTTCATTCTTGTGGCGGAAGAGTGGCAGCTCCCAAATGCCGGACAGCACCATGAAATGCTTTACGTCGAAGTCAGAAGGCCCGTATTCGGTTGCCAGGTTACGCGGGAAGGTCTCATTCACGCTGGCATCCG
>Ga0126384_10002706_pt1 | contig 10741 bp, 10 predicted proteins | sample PanSoiMetPlot_36_FD_92543 | JGI IMG/M metagenome (GOLD analysis project Ga0126384, IMG submission 92543) | Tropical forest soil microbial communities from Panama - MetaG Plot_36 | ecosystem: Environmental > Terrestrial > Soil > Tropical forest > Bulk soil | place: Panama | collected 2016-02-17 | reverse complement strand
TCTTCGTCGCAAAGCGATCCGTTGGATGTTGGATGGTTTGAAATCGGGCGTCATTCTCAAACGCCTTGGAAGAAGTCGTGCTTGGTTTTCGAAATGGAAAAAGCGCTTTGACAATTTGGGCTGGGAAGGACTCCGAAGTGAATCTCGCAGCCCACATACAGTTATACATCGCTACGACGGGTGAACCCGGCGTTTGGTGATTCAGGCTCGCCGGAGATTGGAACGGCGCAAAGTCGGATTGATCGGTCCGGAAGCGGTTCAAACTGAATTGCGGCGAACGCGGTTGTTGCGACGAATCCCTTCGCACTCGACCATCAAGCGAATCTTGCGCGAAGCGGGATTGATCAAAGCGTCGCGTCCTGCGCGGGAAGTTTATTTTCCGCAACCCTCCGCCACGCCTGATTATGTCTTGCACGCCATGGATTGGACCTCTAAGTTCCTCACTGGCGGTTGCAAGGTCTTTGCCTTTCACACGCTCGATCTGGAGACTCGCGCGTTGCATCAGACGATTGGCGCCGATAAGAGTTTGAACAGCGTCGAGCGCCACGCGCTTGAAACATGGCGTCAATTGGGCTTGCCCGATGGATTGCAGATGGACAACGACGCGGCTTTTTGCGGCGGTTACAAAGCGCCGCGCGTCTTTGGTCGGTTCGTCCGCTTGTGTTTGTATGTCGGGATTGAGCCGATCTTCCTCCCGCCCTACGAGGCAGAGCGGAATGGATTGATCGAACGAACCAATGGTTTGTGGAGCCAAAGCTTTTGGCGGCGGCGCCATTTCAATTCGTCGGCAGCAGTCAAACGTGCCAGCCCCAAATTTGAGCAATGGTATGCGCAGCAGTACAAGCCGCGGACTTTGAATGGTTTGACGCCGGCGCGAGCGCAAAAAAGGGTTGAGCGTCGCCGGATGACGGCCAGACAAATTCGCGCTTTGCCTGCCCGGCTGCCGATTACTGCAGGGCGTCTTCATTTTATTCGCCAGGTAGATCAAGAAGGATTGATCTCGCTGCTGAATGAAGACTGGAAAGTGGACAAGCGATTGGCCGGTCAATATGTCTGGGCGACACTCGTCACTCACGAGCGGCGATTGAAGATTTACCATCGTTGCTCTGCCGACGCCCCGGTTCGTCTGGTAAAGGTATTTCATTACGAAATCCCAGAGACAGTTTCTCCGCTTCTCCCAGAGTTTAAGCGCTCCCATCATCGGCGAAAAATGTTCACGATGTTGTGAGCCTTGTTTCAACTAAACGAATTCAAAAAATGTTCACGATGTTGTGACCCCTGACAGATATGCTCAATGGCCCATGGGAAAAGATAACGGCGCATAGGCGTCGGCATATCGTCCAAGCTCGAGGAGATACGCCAAATCAGGCGATTATTTTGACATCTGGAAATAAGGTATGCGCGGGCTTTCCGCTCCCAATGATCAATATGCGGGCTGAGCAACGGGGGGATCCGTTTGCGCCGAATCCATTCCTTGCGATTCCTCTTCAGCCAGCTTAAATAATCCTCTGTTGACTGTTGAGACAGAAAACGATCCGAGATATTAAATATTACAGACGGCGCCATTTTCCTTATACCGAACATCTCTCTGGCCCCCCCGGCTTCTTCGACAATGCGTCGGCAGATCGGGCGGCTATATTCGCCCGGCACGTCCCAAGGCTTCATCTCCGGTGAATTGCTAATGAGGTTGATGTCACGAATCTGTCTCACTCCCCAGAAAGGAAGCGGGCAATGAATGAAACCAACTTGAAGTCTATATTCAGCTAACGACAGGCCGGATTGGTCTCCCCGGACTATGTTCTCGCTCAAATCACCCGGATTTTTAGACCATACATTGTCACCATGAAAGCCCGTGAGCAGCACGCGACCACGAAGCAGCGGTTCCGCGCCCTTGAAAAAAATGTTTTCGCCTTTGGCGTCAGCGGCAATGAACTGAGGCTCTGAGAACGCCATCGAACGCCAGGCGTCACGGCATATGAGGTGGGGCGTTACCCCGAAATGAGCGGCTAGAACCTCACCGCTGTCTTCATAGCCGCCCCGCGCTCGGTCGACGCATATTACCTCTCGACAACCATACTTCCTGGCGGTTGTAGTTATTGTCGTCGAGTCATAGCCGGACGAAAGAGTGCCTAGAAAACTATACGAAAGCTTTCGCCCGGAGGAGGCCATATTTTCCGACAAAGACTGTAGCGAGTTCTCGAGAAAAGCTTTATACCGGAGGAAAGTGGTGAAATCACGATTGACGTGGGGTTTCTGCCGCCGCCTCAGCGCGTCCCCCTCCCAGACAAGGTCCTCGAAATAAGTCAATTGAACTGGCCCCAGCGAGGTTTCCAGAACCCGGCGGTACTTGGTCAAGCCCTTGACGATGCTTCCCAAGTCACTGAAGTAGGCGGGATAAGTGGGGTCGATGTCGGCGCCAAGGACCGCCAGAAGGCCGGAAAGTGAATTAGAAACCCAGAAACAATCTTCCAGTTCAAGAGAAACCAGCCGGTCGGCAGTGGAGCCGGAGGAGACGAAAACTACCTTGCCGTTTCTGAGTCTGCCGCCGCTCCCCGCGATAATGTCCGTCAAGTCGAAATCGCCGGCCGCATAATCCCCGGCCCAGACAGCCTCACAAAACCACTCATCGGCAATTTCAACGCCGCCGCCATGAAATACCCTCACGCATGGGGTTGACTTGCGAACACTCGCCAACCACATCAATGAAGGCCAACCAGAAACCAGTGAAAACTCAAAACACCGAACGCCAGACATCACAACTTACCCTCCTGTTATTCTTAAAGCGGCAGGTTATCGCACGGAAGTAATCCGATAGGTTACTTCACGCGCCCTCCCGCAAGTCGGCGGGCTATCTCCTTGCGCCGCCATAAGCCTGAAGAAACCTCGATAAATGGCATGAGGTAAAGTTTCCAGACGCTGTCATATTTACGCCGATCCTCATTGTAAAGCCCCCAGGACAGCTTTTCCCTCTCCCTGGGAACATAGAGCGATCCGGCCAGATAATCCCAGAATGAGAAAATGAAAGCATAATTCTTGTCGAAGTGTTTCTCCGCAGCGCTATGGTGGATTTGATGCATGGCCGGGCTGCTGAAAATATGGCTGAGGGACCAGCCGTATGAGATCCAGATATGAGAGTGGCGCAGGTTAGCCACAAGTAGATAGAAGAAGAATAGCGAGCTGACACTTAAAACGGTATATTCTGTCACCCAGCCTGAATATAAATACCCAAAAACGCCCGCGAGAGCGCCGGTAAACACGGCGACGAAGAAATTTTCCAGCAGCTTATCCAAGGGATGGTTTCTATAATTCGTTATGGGGTTTAATACCTCAGCGGAGTGATGCGTTTTATGGAATTCCCACAGGAAAGGGACCTTGTGTTCCAGCAAATGACCGAGAAATATGCCAAAGTCGAAAGCAAGTAGCGTCAAGACAGTGTAAATAGCCCTGGAGAATACGGTCAGCTCCCATTCCGGCCCCGTTCCGCCGAAAAGCCATTCCAGAAAATCCCTGAAACGCCCGGAGAAAAATTGCGCCGATACGACAGCGCCGAGAATCGAGCTTCCGTAGACAAGCTTAAGCGCGAAAGCATTGGCGAAGTAGAATTTGTAATCAACTATGGATGATCTGTGGAGAAAAATCTCCTTGGGAGCGCAGAATTTGAAGAAGCCCGCGAGTGATAACTTCTCGCCCTTCGCGTAATTGAACGCATAACTTAGAAAGGCGATGAATAGAGCAGTGATCAGATAGAGCCAGAAGAGAGTATAGCCCGAGTGGAACACCGAAGTGACCGCCCCCCATACCGGCGCGAAAATGTAATCTCTTATTGGTTCATAGAAAACGCCGAGCAGACCTTTGAGAATATTTTTGAGATTGCTGAGATCCATATTGCCCCCATATGCTATTTTGACAAACCCGCGCTCATCGCCCCGTTAGATTGAAGGAACGAAGCGCCTCCACAACAACACCAATTGCGTTCGTTCTTCATTGGTTACTACGCCTGTCGCTAACGCGGCAAATATATAGGCCAGGCCAAATGCCGCTGCGCAAACTGCGACCCTGGCGACGGCGTGCTGGCCTGCGAGCGGTAGTTTAAGAAAGTAAACCGCTAATCCGGCGACTGCCGTAACCAAGGCTATTTTCAAGACAGGCATGAAATGATGAAAGTCCCTGGCGCTCAGGCCGAGTATGCGCCAAACCGTTATCAGGGAGGCCAGCCTATCCAGCGAAAAAATGGCGATAACCGCGGCGACTGCGCCACTCAGCCCGGCTAGATGAATTCCAAGATACAGCGCGATCCCAAGTATCGGAAACGTCGCCAGGCTGAGCTTCAGGCGGAAAAATTTCAATTCGTCAAAAGCGCGCACGATCGGCCCGGTCAGCGTAATTGAAAGTAAAAGGCTGAACGAAAATATCGCGAAGATTGACGCTGACGACTCATATGCTTTCGTGTATAGTAACGTGATGACGTCATAGCGCATGATGAACAAGAAAGCGAAGGCCGGGAAGAAAACAAGCGCCAATTTACGCACCGAGCTCGCCCACACGGTGGTGATCCCCTGATAATCCTTTTTCGCTTCAAGCCGGGTCATCTCAGGAACGAGCACGCTGACGAACGCCCCCTCCAACATCCCCAGCAGGGGGAGCTGGAAACATCCTACAGCGTAGATGGCGAACATCGCCGGCGGAAAATGATAGGAGACGAAATAATTGTGCAGGTCGCCCTGAAAACTCTGAACCAGCCCTCCCACGCCATAGGGGATCGCATTCCTCAACTGCGCCTTGAACAAGCCCCAGTCGAAAGGCTGATAAAATCGTCCCAGGCTACGCCGAATGTATCCTAACGTGAAGATGGTCTGTAAAAAACCCTGAGCCACGGCGGCCCATATAATCAGCCGAACGCTCGGAAGAGCTATCGCGGCAGAGATAACCAATGTTGTTTTCGTAAACTGAGAGATAACTGTGAAGGCGCCGGCCGCGCGGGCGTCGCCAAGAGCAAGGGGAATTACTTCTAGACTCGAAGAGACAACCCATAGCAGGATTGCGAGGCCAATTAGCGGGATGTGCTTAACCAAATCGGGGCTATGAAATACACTTAGCGCCCACTCCGGATAGATGGCGAATATCAAAGCGATGGACAGTCCCACCAGCGCATAGAAGACCAGAATGTTATTAAGCACCTGGACTTTTTTATCCGGCAGGCGCGGAATGAAGTAATACGCGCTCGTCGCAACCTGCAAATTAAGCATGCCTACTGCGGTCGTCAGAATTTGGAGAGACTGCCTGTAAACGCCATAATCCGATTGACTCAGTTTACGTACAAGCAAGAGCGGAGTCAGAAATGACAAAATAAACGCTATGACATTAGCCGCGGTAATCCACGCCACACGTTGCGTGACACTGCCCTTCTTGTCAATCGCAAATATATTCATGACAAATAGAAAGTCGCCGGAGAGAGAACAGGTAAAATGCGAGCGCCAGTCACTGTTCAGTTCATAAAGCGCGCAACATCTTCGAGCATAATTCCAGCTATCACACCATTTCCCTTTTCGCTTATGTGGCAGTAGTCAATATAGATCGGCTCCTGAACCTGATTAAATATCGAGCTTACATCGTGAAAGGCGACGTCCGGTCCCAAATCCTTAGCCCGCTTTTGCAGCAGAGCGTATGTTTCCGTATAGAATTCCTTCATGCCGGCGTAATTATATTCAAGCTCGAGCGCCTGGCGCTCATAATCGGTCAGGTGTTGTTTCTGGTAGATGACCGGCTGCCAATAAAAGAGACATTTGAACCCATAGAATTTGGAGAAGGCTCGGACGAGCGTGACGTTGCTCAGGTATGTGTCCACCACCTCCTGGGCGAGCTTGTGTTTGTCTGACAACGGCTTCGCGCATTCCGGCGACCTGAACGGAGCGCCGTTCCGGCGCGCCCCGAGCCTGTCGAGAAAGCCGTTTATGAGACGCATGGTCGCGAGTCGGTTCGCCGCATTCTGAACTGCCAGACTTCTGAGCTCCCCTTTCTGTGATAGGTTGAATTCCGCTTCCCGGTTGAACTCGTTTTGCGGCAACCCCGCCGCGCCCTGTTGGAAAGCGGCAAATGTGTCATTGACGCCGTCATAAAAGATTACCACGTCAGGTACATTTCCCCTCTGTAGCTGGAGCAATAATTCGATAACTTCCTGAGTGCTAACATAACCTGACTGACCGAAATTGGTGACCTTGCAGATCACCCCTTTACTTTCAGCCCCCTTCGCAAAGAGTGACGGAATTGTGAAGTCATCTCTTACACCCGCCCCCCATATAGTGGAGCCGCCGAACACAAAAACCTTAGCCGCCGTCCCCGCCGCTTCCGACGCCGCATTATTGTAAGTTTTCCGCATGCCTTCGGAGTCGATATTTATGACGCTTCCCTGATGGGACTTTCGGTTCCAATAAACGTAAGGCTTCCACTTGAGTAAACCCATCTCTTCGTATTCTTTATAGTACAATGGCGCCCAGGAGGCTCCGGCGAAGGCGTCAGCCCTGAGCTTGTAGTTCGCGTCGGGAGAATGCCAAAAGCCGCGAATATAAAAACCGATCGAAATTGCAGCCTCTATAGCGACGAGCAAGAGTACGGCTATGCCAAATATTATCCAGGCGTCCCTGGCAAACTTGAGCGGTTTATTGGTATCCCTTCGGCAAATGTGCTTGACAATGGATGGTATGTCAATATTCATTGTCAAACACATTTGCCGAAGGGATACTCCCTACCGGTCTATAGCTTGAAGCATCGGCGGCAGCGCCAATCCCTCGCCGCAGACGTTGAGCGAATCGGTTAGTCTGGCGCAAATCTCCACTGCTTTTTTTCGGTCTCCCTGTTCAACGGCATTTTGATCGGTTGCGGCCGACGTAGCGAGATCAATTTTTGCCCTTGACAGCGTTAGAGTACGAGTGTACTCTTAAGTCATGCGATACTCACTGGAGCATAAAGCAGAGAACCACGAGAAGATCCTTTCCGTCGCCGCTCGCTCTTTCCGCGAGCAGGGTGGGGACAGCAGTGGTATCGGCTCCGTTATGAAGAAGGTGGGCCTAACGAAAGGGGGCTTCTACCGGCATTTTGAAAGCAAGGATGACCTGTTCGTCGAAGCGGTAGCGCGGGCGTTCGATGAGATGGGAAGGAGCATGGTGGAGGTTGCGAAGTCAGCGCCCGAAGGTCAAGCCCTGCGGGCCATCATCGAACACTATCTGAGCGCACGCCACGCGAATTCGCCGGGAACGGGTTGTGTTTTCGCCGCCCTTGGGCCGGAGTTCGCACGAAAGCCGCTGTCAGTGCGGAAACGGATTGAGGCGTCGCTTGAAACGTATCGTGAGCGGCTCTTGCCATTTGTTCCTGGTCAGACGCGAGAAGAAAAACTGGCGAAGTGTAGGTTGTTGTTCCCCAGTATGGCGGGGGTGTTGATGATGGCCCGCGCTACTTCGGCGCCTCAAATGCGTGAGCAGATATTGATGGAGGCGAGGAACTTCTTTATAAAGCGCTTCGTTGAAGAGTAAAAATTTTTGCCCATAAAGAGTACGAGCGTACTCTTTTTAACGAACCAGACTGAATCGAGAGGTGAACCGATGAGATTCATGATCGCTTTTCTTATAGCAATGCTACCGGTAGCGTCCGTAGCGCATTCACAGTCCGGGGGCGCCCAAGGCGTGCCCAACATGTCAGAAAGGAAATTATTCTTTATGTTCAACAACATGTCACAGTCCGGGGGCGCCGAAGGCGTGCCCAGCATAGCTATACCTAAAACCACCGAAGTGCTGGTCATTCAGACTGCCAAGAAGGGCGTAAACCCTCAACAAATCATGGCCGTCATACCGGCGGAGATTCGTGCAACTGTGAAGCTCTACTTCGACGGGAAAATCCGCCAGTGGTATTCGCGCGGCGACGGCAAAGGCGTCGTCTTCCTGGTCGACGCGAAGACCGAGGACGAGGCTCGAGCCATTATGGAAACGCTGCCACTCGCAAAGGAACACTTGATCGACGAAGTGTACATTCCCGTCGGACCCTTGATGCCGCTGAGGGCATTGATGGGCCCAGAAGCGCAGCAGTGACTCTCCTCGCGATATCGCCGCTGCAGGAAGGGAATTCTTATAGATCATTGCGCTATCAAGTTCCTCTCCGAGCAGACTAAAAATGCCAAAACCCCTCGGAAATTGATCAGTTTTCAATCAAACAAGGGGAACCTATCAATGCAACGATCTATAGAAGGAGACGATCATGATCAAGCCAAGGATCATCGTGACCGGCGCGACTGGGAAGACGGGCAGCGTCGTGGTTACCGAACTGCTGAAAGCCGGCTATCCTGTCCGCGCCCTAGTGCGCCGAGAGGATGGCCGCAGCGCGCGGCTGAAGGCGCAGGGGGCCGAGATCGCGGTCGCCGACATGAGCGATGTCGAGCGTGTGTCCGACGCGCTGAAGGACGTCCAGCGCGCCTATTTTTGTCCGCCTTTCGAACCGTACATGGTTCAGGGCGCGGTCGCCTTCGCGGTCGCAGCGAAGGAAGCCCGACTCGAACATATCGTCGGCCTGACCCAATGGCTGGCGAGCCCCTCGCATCCCTCGCTCATGACCCGCCAGCATTGGCTGGTTGACCAGTTGTTCTCGATGACGCCTGGAGTCGCGCATACGATCGTCAACCCGGGCTTCTTCGCCGAAGCGTACTTGGTGACGATTGGGATGGCCACGAATTTCGGTGTCTTCACCTGGATGTTCGGTGATAGCCGCAACGCGCCACCCTCCAACGAAGATATCGGGCGAGTCGCCGCCGCGTCCCTGATCGATCCAGCGCGGCACGCCGGAAAAACCTACCGCCCCACCGGTCCGGAACTCCTTGGCGCGGAAGACATGGCGAACGCGATCGGACGGGCCGTGGGGAGACCGGTCAGGGTCGTGCCGACGCCCACTTGGCTGTTCATGAAGGCCGCACGAATGAGCGGCTATCCAATCGACGTGTTCAGTGGCGTTCGCTACTACATTGACGATCACAAGCGTGGCGCCTTTGAGCTAGGCGCGCCAACCACCGACGTGCTCGATGTGACCGGCCGCCCCGCCGAAGACTTCGAGACGATCGCTCGTCGTTATGCGGCGCTGCCCCGCAACCAGCGGACCTTCGGCAACTGGCTTCGCGAGTTCGCGCAGTTCATGTTGGCCCCGCTCAGCCCAGGCTTCAATTTGGACCGCTACGACCGCGAACTCCGCCGGCCTTTCCCGTCGGAGCCGCAGTTCGCCCCTGACTCCAAGGTATGGCGATGCGAACACGCCATCGCCGATCAGCGATCTTCCCCGGAAAGCCGTTATGACCGATACCATCACCAAGGTGCGCGAGCACTATAGCGCCACGGGCCTCACCGATCGGATCAAGTCAGCGCTCGCGAGGATCACGCCCGAAGGTCAGATACTGACCGTCGCCCAACTGGCTTCACTCGACCAGTTCCACACCCGAGGTATTCTCGCCACCGCCGAATTGGCCGGCGCCGCTGGTCTTGAGCCATCGATCCGCGTGTTGGATCTTGGCTGCGGCATTGGCGGCCCGGCGCGCTACCTCGCGGCCACATTCGGCTGTAAAGTGACAGGCGTCGATCTGAGCCCCGGATTCATCGATGCGGCCACTTATCTGACAGCGCGCTGTGGGCTCTCGGATCGCGTCACTTTCCAGGTCGGCGACGCCCTGCATGCGCCTTTCGAGGACGCGGCCTTCGACGCGGTGTTCCTGCAGCACGTGGCGATGAATATCGAGGACCGCGTCGCCCTCTATGCCGAGGCGCGCCGCATCTTGACGCCGGGCGGCCGGCTTGCCGCCTACGACCTGGTGTTTCGGGATGGCGCTGTTGTGTATCCCGTCCCCTGGGCGCGCGACACCTCGACCAGCTTCTTGCTCAGCGAGGCTGATACACGCACAGCCCTTGAACAAGCCGGGTTCAAGGCGGTCCTCTGGCGCGACGATACCCAGACCGCGCTCGACTGGTTCAAGGTTACTATGGCCGGCTCGCCGCCGAGCGGACCGAACCTCGGTCTGGTCATGGGTCCGGATTTCCCGGTTATGACCGGCAATCTAGCCCGCAACCTCCGCGAGAACCGCCTCGGCGTGCAGTCCGGAGTCCTGATCCGCGACTGAAGCCTTTCGCAGCCGCAGTCTGTTCAGAGAGGCATGGCCATGTCAATGGCTGGAATTCTAAAAAGGAGACATTCATCGTGCCACAACTCTGGTTTTTCGTGAGCATCGCATTCAGCTTCATCGCGTGGGGAATCGTCACCGCCCGGTACATCTGGCCAGAACTCCGCCTCCGGCAACGGGCCGAAGCGTTGCGGCCTTTGCTCATCCTGCACAGCTTCCGCTTCATCGGGTTGGCATTCCTAGTTCCCGGCGTTGTGTCACCCGATCTGCCGCCTGCCTTCGCGCATTCCGCGGCCTATGTGGTAAAGGCCCTACCAAGTGAGCAGATTTAGCCCTCAAATATGAGCACTTGCCCTCAAATATGAGCGCCGGTACAAAATCTCCTGGAAAAGCTGCTCTCCATCGAGTATATCTCTTCCCAAATTTGTAAATTGTGTTCCTCATCGAGGGATTGACGAACCGTTGGAATGCGGAAGGCAGGGTTGCTCATGGTCGCGCCGGCAGTCGAAGGCATTGATCTGTTCAAAGTAGCGGGCCGCTCCACTTCAGGATGGATTCCGAGCCTCAAAACGGGCATCGCCCTCAGGCAGCCGTTTTGTA
>Ga0126384_10002705_pt1 | contig 10743 bp, 9 predicted proteins | sample PanSoiMetPlot_36_FD_92543 | JGI IMG/M metagenome (GOLD analysis project Ga0126384, IMG submission 92543) | Tropical forest soil microbial communities from Panama - MetaG Plot_36 | ecosystem: Environmental > Terrestrial > Soil > Tropical forest > Bulk soil | place: Panama | collected 2016-02-17 | reverse complement strand
TCTCATCAGGCGAGACCGGCTTTTTATTTTCCACATCGGCGTAACCATACCCTTTGGTAAAAAGAACTTTGCCGTCCTTAACGACGGCGATGGTGGCGCCAGCAATGTCTTCGCGCTTGAGCTGGGCGGGCAGGACGCCGTCAAGAAACGCCGCGACATCGGCAGGTGTCAACTCATGCACACTGGGCACTGTCTGTGACGCCGATTGATCTTTTTCTTTGTTGGGCGTAGGTGGCAGGTTCGGGAGCTGGCCCAATACTGCCGAGCAAAGGAGGAGAATGATGAGCGTGCACGACGCTTTCGACTGAATCATTCGTAATTAGCGACTGAGTTAAAGTCAGACATGTTGATACGGTGAGAAAAACAAGTTGCTCCGCACCAACCGTTCTCACTGTTCAAACATTTTTTGAAAAGCCCAATGCGGCACTCGGTAACGTCTCCCAGACTAAAAGTTTAACTTTGCAGCGAACTGAATAATCCGCGGATTCACGGCCGTGGATGTTATCGTGTTAAACGCCGGATTTGTCACACTCGTGTTGGGGTTGCTGAACTGCGGATGATTGAAGGCATTGAAAAACTCAGCGCGCAATTCGATGTTTCCGGCTTCACCGAGAAAATGAAGCGGGGTTCGCTTGATAATGGCGATATCAGAGTTATTCTGCCCCGGGCCGAAGGCAATGCCTACGCCGCTGTTCCCAAAGTCGGTCCCAATCCGCTTACCCGCGTTCGGGCCAGTTGTCTCAGGGTCGCCAATCACTGACCATATTGGCGTGCCGGCGGCGTTTCGCAAAATGCAGGCCTTGTTGAAGTAGTTAGTCAGCTTACTTTGGACGGAGCCAGAATTGACCAAATTCGCGTACGTGCAACCCGCCGCCAGTTGCGCGCGATCGCCTGTGATCCCGAAAAGGTTGTTGGTGTTCGTACCGGTTAAAGTCAATGGCGCTCCGGACTGGATGGTGGTAACTCCAGCCAATGACCAACCGTGCAAAAACCCTCTGACGAAAGAATTTGAAGTCTCGATATTCGGAAATTGATAGACGTAGCTGAACACGAATCGATGTTCGCGATCGAATTCGCTAAGCCCATAGGTCGCCCGCGGATCATTCTGGTTGCCAGTGATTCCGGAAGTTCCGCCCGCGAACGTGCTCCTTCCCGTGGTGCTGTAGGCATGGGCAAAAGTGTACGAGGCCAGGAATTGCAGCCCCTTGCTCAGCCGTTTCGACAGGCTTGCTTCGAGGCCGTGATACCAAGAGGAGGCTGATGAATCGACATCATTCAGTCCCGGCGCGGTGAAACCCACGATCGGAACGCGAAGTGGAATGTTCCCTACGGTGTTCGTCGTTTGTCCTCGAATCGGGCTGGAAGAACTGGCCAGCAACGCCTGGTTAAGCGATCGATTCTGAATTTGATGTGTGCCGCGCGTCCCGACATAACCCATCTCGAGCATGAAATTGTGTCCGAGATCAGTTTGGACGTTGAGGCCCCATTCCTGCTCAATGGGCGGACGATAAGCCTGATCAATAAATAATATCGAACGCTGAGTAGTCGGCGAATAAGTTGGAAATTGCGGGAATACCAGAGCTGGCCCAAACGGAGTGGCAAAGGTGGCCGCCGCGTTCGGCACTCCTACCAGCTGACGCAATTGTGCGAACGGTGGCGAGGTCGCCAGTTGGATAAACGGTTGGCCAGTAGCGCGGGTGAAGTACATCCCGTATCCCCCGCGCAGCACCATCCGCTCGGTAAAAGACGCAAAGGTTTTCGGCAGGTGCCAGGCGAACCCAAAGCGTGGACCAAGATTGTACTGATTATCTCCGCGAATACCGTACTTGTTATTCAATTGCTTGACGCCCGACGGCACAGCGCCAGGAAAGTTCTCTGAGACTACATAGCCCTCAACGGTCCCTGCGGCGGGCGGGTTAGGGTTCGCCAGAGTAATATCGAAGCCACTATTGCGACCGAGTTCGTCACCCAGATTCTCCAGCCGTTCGAGACGCAAGCCCAGATTCAAAGTGAACGTTGGCGTTACCTTGATATCATCCTGGATGAAAGCGTTCCCGTCTGTAAGCCGCCAGGACCGATCGAGCAGGCCGGGCAAGTCGATTGACGCGATCACATTGCTAATTCCTGAGCCGTTACCTCCTGACGCTACTGGCGCACCCGACAAGCCTAAGATAAAGTCCGGCCAGCTTTGAAAGATCAAACCACTGAGAAAGTGAAAGTTCGAAAGGTCGAGGTGGCTGCGCGTGATGCCTCCGCCGAAACGAAACGTGTGTCGTCCCCAGATGTAAGTTACCGAGTCCTGGAGCGTCAGATGTTTTTGAAGAATCTCCAATCCTTGTCCATTACCTCCCAACGTCATTGAGCCGCTAATGGCTGCGGCCGGAAAGTCGTTGTTCACCGGAGAATTGACCCCAACGTCTGACCAACTGAACGCTTCCTGTTGAATCGTGGGCGCGTCAGTGCGATGAAAACCGATCTCCGCCTGGTTGAGCAGGTTTGAGCTAAACGTATAGGTGTGAGCCAGCGAAAAGTTACGCAGTTTATTATCGGTCAGCCAGTTGAATCCGGCCGCTGGCGGGCCGCCAAGGTTTGTTGGTGGCAGCGATTGATCCTGGGTGCTATTCGCAAAAAAGAACCGACCCGCGAACTTACTTTTGGTGCTTTGCAGGTAGTCCATGTTAATGATGAACTGATCTTCATCGAACTTGGCTGGGACACTCAGTGCCGAGAATCCGCGAAGCGCAAACGGTTTCGTCGGATCGACGGTCTGGGGATTGGGAATCACGTATTGCCCGTTGGGCAACTTTAGGTTCAGCAAGGCGAGTGCGGGCGAGCTGATGTTTGAGCCATCCGCGGCAACCGCTACGCCGCCAAAGAATCCAGTTTGGCCGGCGAATAGAGCTCCGAGAGCGGCTCGCGAACGGTCATTGGTAAAAGCGGGCGAGTTAAAGTTACTAACGGACCCACCACCGACTCCATTGGTTTGCCGCAAACCCTGATACGATCCAAAAAAGAGTAGCTTGTCCTTCTTGATCGGGCCGCCGAGGGTGAAGCCAAACTGGTTTTGCTTCAGTATGCCTCTCTTCTGACCGGTCGCATTGCGGAAGAAATCGTTGGCGTTAAGCGCGTCGTTGCGCAAAAACTCAAATACAGTGCCGTGAAACTGATTGCCGCCGCTTCTGGTAACCACGTCTACGACGGCGCCGGCATTTCGGCCATACGAGGCATCGTAAAGACCTGTTTGCACTTTGAATTCCTGAATCGCATCGGGATTAGGCACTGCGACGCCGCCACTTAGAAATCCGCTTGCCTGCAGATCGTTGATCTGCACCCCGTTCATCTGAAAGTTGTTATCCGCGCCACTTGCGCCATGAGCGCGGAAACTTCCCTGACTTTCGCCGCTGCTGCCTCGCCCCAGGGCGGCCGCATTCCCAACGCCGGAAGCGATGCCCGGTGACAACATAACGATCTGAGTGTAGTTGCGCGTCACGAGCGGCATGTTCACCACCATGTCGTGATCTACGACGTGTCCGAGCGCCGGCGATTCTGTCTGCAAGAGCTGCGACTCGGACGTGATAGTCACTTTCTCTTCCACCGACCCGATCTCGAGTTGAATATCGAGTCGTTTGGTTTCGGTAACGTTGACCTGAAGATTGCTCTTAATCGCCAGCTTGAAACCAGTCTTAGAGAATTCCACCCGGTAGTTGCCGGGCAATAATAAGGCGACCACATAAATACCGTTGTCCTGCGAGGTCACCTCACGCTTTTCACCCGTGGCCTCGTTAATTGCTGACACCCGCACACCGGCGACCATCGCGCCGTTTGGATCGCTTATCTCACCGGTTAAGGCGCCGGTGCTGGCCGTTTGGGCCAGGGCTGGCAGCGCCAGGAAGAGAACTAGCACGACAACGCTCAGAATGGACGCGGTTTTCATAGCTCGCATTGCCTCCGTCAGATTATTAGGTGCTCCGACTTTCAAGTGGATTGTGTGGAGCAGCACATCGCAAGGGATACGCGGATGTTCCATTTACGGCCCGTCTGTTTACCGCAAGTGCTGCACAAAGTCAATAGTGCGACACATGCTGCACATGGTTCTTGCCACACGAACTTTGATTTGTTATCTTGCGCGCCGATGCAAGCTCACTCCGAAGTCGACCGTCCGCCGTTGGAGCTGATTTCAGAGCAAACCGCAATCGAGAAAATCGAGCTGCGCACCCTCCGTCTGCCGCTCAACGAACCGTTTGAGACAAGCTTCGGCAGCATTGACTCGCGCTTAATCTTTTTGGTCAGCGTCCAGGCCGATGGCCTGGTGGGGTGGGGCGAAGTAGTAGCCGCTGAAGAACCTCGCTACAGCTACGAAACTGTCGGCACGAGCTGGCATGTGATTCGCGACTATCTCGCGCCGGCAATGTTGGCAGAACCGGTAACTAGCCTGGGTGATCTGGCGGTGCGCTTCCGATCAATTCGTGGCCACAACATGGCGAAGGCCGGATTGGAACTCGCCTACACCGACTTGCTTGCCCGGGCAACAGGTCAATCCTTATCGCAGCTGATTGGCGGCACGCGCGAGGCGGTGTCCGTGGGAGTAAGCCTGGGGATTCAGCCAACTCTTACAGGACTTCTCGATCGAATCGAGCGATATCTGTCGCTTGGTTATCAGCGCATTAAACTCAAGATTAAACCGGGCTGGGATATTGAGGTGGTCCGGGAAGCGCGCCAGCGTTATCCAAACATCCTGCTTTCCGTCGATGCCAACTCTGCCTACACGCTGGCTGACGAAAAACACCTGCGAAGGCTGGACGATTTTAAGTTGCTGATGATCGAACAACCTCTCGATCATGATGACCTGATCGATCATGCGAAGCTGCAATCGCGCTTTACGACGCCAATTTGTCTGGATGAAAGCATCACGACGCCGGCGCGCGCCAGGCAAGCGATCGAATTGGGAAGCTGTCAAATCATCAACATCAAGATCGGTCGCGTCGGAGGTTACTCCCAGGCACTCGCGATTCATGATCTATGCTACGCCCGAAACCTTCCGGTTTGGTGTGGCGGGATGCTGGAATCCGGCATCGGCCGCGCTCACAACATCGCGCTTGCCAGTCTGCCCGGATTCTCGCTTCCCGGTGATATCTCCGCCAGTTCACGTTACTTCGCGCGGGACGTGATCAAGCCCGAGGTTACGGTGGATCCCGATGGCACAGTCGAAGTGCCGAAAGGACCGGGACTCGGATTTGAAATTGATCTGGATTACATTACCGATGCCACACAAAGGCTTGAGCGGGTTTTAGCCACGACAAACTAAGATGCTGGAAACTCCCGACGACCGCGAATGACCCAATCTCTCTCGATTCCTTTTTAGCGAGGCATTACTGAGCTGCAAAGTCGAAGATCAATGAAGCGAAAGGCGCATCAGGTCAAGAGCAATGGCCTTCAGAATTCTGATGGCGACGGGAAGGCCATACCAACCGTCCTTGAAGCACGTTTTGCCGAAGCCAGGCATCAGCTTAACCCGCGCCGGCAACGTCTGATCCGGGCCATTCTTGATGCGGCAGACGAAACTTGCTTTCTCTCGTCACGCGAGATGGCCAAGCGCTTTCATATCGACGCGACGACCATTCTGCGCACGACGCAGGTCCTTGGTTACGGAAGCTTCGCCGACTTTGCAACCGACCTGCGGCAGCATTTCGTCTCGCGCATCACTCCCTACACGGCGCTGAAGGCGGCCACCAGAGAGAAGCGCAGCATTGCGGATCACGTCGATCATTCTCTGGAAAAGGCCATAGAGAATCTCGATGTCCTGAAGTCGAATCTGGATCGACAGCGGGTAATTGAGGTGGCCAAACTAATCAAACGCTCGCGTCATGTCCTGGTGGTTGGGTTGGATTTCGCCGCGTCGCTCTCGTACTACCTGGCGTACGGTTTGTTGGCGCTGGGCTTTGATGCGGAAGCGCCGATTGGCAGCAGTGGAAATCTGCAATACAAAGTCGAGACGTTGACGTCCAAAGATGTGCTGGTGGCGATTAGCTTCGGTCAGTGCCTGAGAGATACCGTTGAATCAGTCCTCTGCGCGAAGCAACAGAAGGTGCCGACTTTTGGAATTACCGATAGCGAGACCTCCCCAATCGCGCGGTACTGCGACGCCTATTTGATCACGCCAGTCGTCAGTCCGTCCTTTCTTAATTCTTATGTTGCGCCCATGGCGGCGATCAGCGCGATTCACGTAGCGTGTGCCCATATTGATCCGAAGCGATCGCTTAACCGGCTCAGGCCAACTGATCGCGAGTACGCATCAGGACATCGTTGGTATCGAGAGCCGAAGGGGTTTAACCGGGATCTGTCATAGGAACTGTCATCTTGTCCACCGTCATTGAAGCACCAGCGATTACCATCCGCGCCATCGAGCGCATCGAAGAACTCCGAGACGTTGAACTGCTGCAGAAGGATGCCTGGGGTTGTGCCGATCTCGATGTCGTCCCGCTAACGATGCTCGTAGCAAGCCGGGAGGTTGGCGGAGTTTTGATCGGCGCCTACGACGGATCAAAGCTTGTCGGCTTTGTCTATGGTTTCCCAGGACACGAGCACGGACGGGTAACACATCACTCTCACATGCTCGCGGTTAACGCTGCGTATCGGAATCACAACCTGGGTTATAAACTCAAATTGGCGCAACGAGAAGCGGTCCTGGCGCAGGGCCTCAAGTCAATCACCTGGACTTTCGATCCGCTCCAAAGCCTCAATGCCCATTTCAATTTCGCCAAGCTCGGCGTGATCGCTGACACTTACAAAATCAACTTTTATGGTGAAGCGACCTCGAGCTTTCTCCATCAGCTCGGCACGGATCGTCTTTGGGTAACCTGGGTACTCGACAGCGAGCGCGTTCGCAAGCGGCTCCAAGCGAAAGAAAAACGCACTTCGTTTGCGCCGGCTATGATTCCATCGTTGGTCGAGGTAGATCCTGACAATTCACCAAAACGACACGACTCATCGACCGTGCGGGCCCATCAATATTGTTCGATCGAGATTCCCTCCGATATTAACGCCTTACAACGCGAGGTTCCCGACCTCGCCAGCGCGTGGCGCGAAGCGACCCGGTGGGCTTTCACCGAAACTATGGCCCGCGGTTACATCGTGGAAGAGTTCTATCGGATCACGCGAAAAGATCAATTAATAGGAACCTACCTGCTCAGTCATGGGTCATGAGCAATCAGCTGCGACTGGTCTCGAGCGCACGCTCGGGTTGCGTGATCTCATTCTTCTGATCATTGGCACAGTTATCGGATCCGGAATCTTCATTGTTCCCGGAGCGGTCATGCGGCAAACTAACGGCAGTATTGCATTCGCGCTGCTCGTATGGTTCGCCGGCGGAATTCTTTCGCTGCTTGGCGCACTGACTTATGGTGAGCTGAGCGCCATGAGTCCCAAGGCGGGTGGTCTTTATATTTTCATCCGCGATGGTTTTGGGAAGCTGCCGGCGTTTCTATATGGCTGGACGCTCTTCTTCGTGATCAGCAGCGGCTCAGTCGCCACGCTCGCCGTTGCTTTCAGCAGCTACCTTGGACAGATTGTTCCGCTGTCTCCGTTGATGGCCAAGCTGGCCGCGATCGCAATGATCCTGGTCGTGACCATAATCAATGTTCTGGGCACGCGAGAAAGCGCTAATGTTCAGGACTGGACGACAACGATCAAAGTTGCTGCGATTCTGTTAATGAGCGTGCTGTTGTTTGCATGGGGGCGCGGATTTATGAGCAGCCCCGCACCAGCGTCTGCCAGTGTAACTTTCGCATCGCTCGCGTCGGGGATTGGCGCCGCAATGATTGGCGTCTTATGGGCCTATGAGGGCTGGCAGTACGTTACCTTCAGCGCAGGCGAAACGGTCGATGCAAAACGCATCTTTCCCCGGGCGCTGTTGGTTGGCTCAGCAGCTCTGATAGGCATCTACATTCTCGCTAACCTCGCTTACCTCGCGGCGCTCGGACCTGCCAAGGCGGCTCAGACGGACGCGATCGCCGCGGCCTCTGTATCTGCGGTCTTCGGAGCGCCGGCGTCGAAGTTGGTAGCCGTGGCCATTCTGATTTCGATCTTTGGTGCGACCAACGGACTAATGTTGACAGCGCCACGCGTCTACTACGCGATGGCCCGTGACGGAGTCTTTTTTCACAAACTGGCCGAAATCCACCCGCGCTTTCGAACGCCGGCGTTCGCAGTGCTGGCAGGATCTGTGTGGGCCATCCTGCTGGCGGCCACGGGAACGTTTGAGCAACTTCTGACTTATGTAGTCTTCACGGGGTGGCTTTTCTACGCGCTCAGCGCGGCAAGCATCTTCGTTTACCGGCGCCGGACGTCTGAAAGCACTTTGACATACCGCGTCCCGGGCTATCCCTGGACGCCTCTACTGTTCATCGCAGCGGCGGCAGCGCTGGTGCTAAACACCATAGTGACGCAGACCGGACGAGCGGCAATTGGCTTGGGTATAGTTCTTCTCGGCGCGCCGGCCTACCTGTTTTGGGATCGAAGCAAGCGGAACTGATCGCGATCAGATAGCTGTAGAGGCGGTTCTACATCGAGTCCAGGACTACTCCATCAACGAACTCCGGCGACACCGGAGAGCGAAAACGAAGAAGTGTTTTCGACTGATCTTCTGATTCGATTTCCAGCGCTGCATTAGCGCCTTCGGCGGTTTGTTCAAGCCAGACGTGCGTCGGTTTGTCGACGAGATGGCTCACGTGGTCATCCGGCGCCTTACCCAGACTGATCGCGATGGTTTTCGATCCGCCGCTTTCCGCAGCGATGCTTACGCCGTCGAGTGGAAGTTCATGCGCCTCCTCCTGGGCACCGATATCAGCACCAAAGATCTCAAGCGTGGCCAGCCAGCCATCATGCGTTCGGCTAAACGTTTCAAAAAAAGTGTTCCACTCTTCGCGTGGTATTTCCTGTGTTGGCATCGCCAATTTCCGCCTCACTCACCGGTCTTCGTCACCCTATCTAACCGCTGTTTTCCGTTGCCGGGAGGTTCAGTTCCCTTCCCGGTGGCGGCGACGCCCGCACCTTGCGAAAAGACCATCTCGCCGCCATACCAGCCCTGGAAAAGTACCAGACCCGTAACCAACAATGCGGCGACTAAATAGAGAACTCCCGGACTCCGATCTCGTCGCGCATAAATTATTCGCCACGCTGTTAATACAACCACCGCGCCAACCAGGATGAAGCCGACGTCCTGATGAAAGTCGACGTAGCGAAACGTGTCTCCGAGTACACTTCGAGTACGAAGCATGTCGTAGTAACCAGTGGCCGCGGCAATCCCTCCAAAGATAAGCGCGGCGATCAGCGTCCAGCACGCGGTAGCTCGCAGTGAAGGTTTGCCAAAAATTCGCCCCAGTAAGTCAGTAAGAAATGAGACAACGACTAGGGCGATCGGAAAATGTACAAACGCAGGATGCAGTGGCGCCACTATTTCTCTTTCCTTTCCAAGAAACTCTGACGTTCCCGTGTGACCTAAACTCTGTCGGATACGATCCCTTATTGCATGTGAGCCAATTCCCGTGGTTGCTCCGACGTCTGCCCATCCGGGATATCTGCGAGAAGCTCGCCAACCTCTTCGTCGGTTGTTTGTGAAAAGTCTTCATACCACTGGCCAACGCCGAGAAATGGCTCTGGTGTCTTTCCGCAAACAATTTCGTCTACTCCCATTCGGTACTCGTTGCAGGTCTGCGTCGCCGATACCGGAACTGCGACGACGATCCGGGCTGGACTCTGCCGACGTAGCGCGGACGCAGCGGCGCGCATAGAAGATCCGGTCGCCAAACCATCATCCACCAGAATCACTGTCTTTCCGCGCACGTCCGGTTCCGGGCGGGTTCCGCGATATGCGCGCTCGCGGCGTTCTAATTCTGCTAATTCATGCGCGGTGACTGATTCGATCACACTCTCAGGAATCAGCAGGTATTCGACGACATCGTCATTAAGAACGCGCACGCCGCCGGTAGAAATTGCGCCCATTGCCAATTCTTCATGACCCGGCACGCCAAGCTTTCTGACGAGAAAAACATCGAGCGGTGCCTGCAGGGCTTTTGCGACTTCATAAGCCACGGGCACACCTCCACGTGGCAGAGCTAACACCAGCACGTCGTTTCGGTGCGCGTACTCACCGAGCTCTGCTGCTAGTTGTCTTCCCGCATCCCTGCGATCGCGATAGATCATTGTCATTGCTCCGTGCCTAACATCGGAGTTTCGAGTTTTGAGTTTATCCGAACTCGAAACTCGAAACCCGTAACTCGAAACTTAGGCGCCGCTCTTCTTACCGAAGACATGCAGAGCAATGGGGATTGTGCTCGCCAGTCCGGATAAAAATAGCGTCCATCCAAGCACCTTGCGCCGTTCGCGCTTGAACTTGCCGGCGAGCAATAGACCGGCGCCAAATCCAATCGCCCCGCGCGTGGCGGCAATTAGTGCGATTTCCGGTACAGTAATACTTTTAGGTTCTGAGATGTTCATATGGTTCCTCTAATCAGCGATCCCGGCTCTTCCTAATTTGCGATCTCGGCCGCGAGAAAAACCAAGGTGGAGCTTGAACCAACTTGCGGCCAGCGCAGCTACTTGCTCAAGCGCACTCGGTTCCTCAAATAGATGAGTTGCACCCGGAACAATTTGCAATTCCTTTTCGCAACGCAGCCGCGTCAGCGCCGCTTCGTTGAGCTCGATCACTGGGTAATCGCGCCCGCCCACAATCAAAAGGGTCGGAGC
>Ga0126384_10002703_pt1 | contig 10744 bp, 10 predicted proteins | sample PanSoiMetPlot_36_FD_92543 | JGI IMG/M metagenome (GOLD analysis project Ga0126384, IMG submission 92543) | Tropical forest soil microbial communities from Panama - MetaG Plot_36 | ecosystem: Environmental > Terrestrial > Soil > Tropical forest > Bulk soil | place: Panama | collected 2016-02-17 | reverse complement strand
CTCTATAAGGACAATCCTTATTCGCTACAGTGGGTACACAAGTTGAGAGTTCCCGTACACGTGCGCTCGAAAGACGAGTACGTTCAACTGCTCAAGGCGCATGCTTTTGAAGACGTAGAGGCATGGCAAGTTCCGGACGACACACCGACTCCCGACGACTACCAGACCACGTCATTCGATAGCCTCGAGGATTTAAGAGCATTCAAAAAGACAGGCGCGCTGCTCCTAATGGCGTCAAAGCCCGATGTCCGGAATCAGGCGCCGGGATACACGATCTACTGACATCGGGTCTGGCGGCCAGCGAAGCGAACGATCACAAATCACCACCAGGGCGGAGACTTCCAGGAAGCTTCGCATTTAGCGCGACTCCAGAGCTCCTAGATCACGATCAATCCATTTCGGATTCCTTGCGTGACCGCCTCGGTGCGTGTGGCAGCACCCATCTTCGAAAGAACTGAGCTGATATGGAATTTGACGGTATGCTCGGATATCCCAAGCTGGGCCGCAATAGCTTTGTTTGCAAGCCCATCCGCAAGCATTCCCAATACCTCAATCTCGCGGGCCGTCAACTCTTCGATTAATTGGCCGGAGGAAAAAGAGCCTGAATCCGGGACTCTTTCCAGAATTTTTTCTACGATATCGGGTTCCAACATGATCGATCCCGAGAAGGCTGCGCGGATGGCCGTGATGATCTCCTCGTCCGAGGCATTTCGGCTGAGAATGCTTTTTAGTCCGTTTCGCAACGCTCGAACCACCCAGGCGATATCCGGATCCTCGATGAGAGCAACAGTACTAACGGATGGGCTTTCTTCATCGAGCGTCGGGGCACGAACAATCGAGAGTGAGTCCGCGTGACTAATTTCGGCGAGGAGAATGTCAGGTTGAAACTCGCGAAGCTGGCGAGTGAGCGCGGTTAGCGAGTAGCTACTGCCCACCAGCATCGTGGTCTTATTCTTTCGAACTATGTTTTCCAGTTGAGCACGACGGGAAGCGGAGTACGACGAGACGAATACTCGGATCGCACCATCCCGCGCTTTGCTGCTCATGCCTCAGTGCTCCGCACGCTCGCCAACTACGATCGAAACCTGCAAGGGTGATCCTCCGCGAAGAACGGTCAACGGCAGAGTCTCCCCTATTTGCGAGGAAAGCACGACGCTATGTAGGCCTTCGCTTTCTTGCAGAGTACGATCGCGTAGGGCGACGAGTATGTCACCAATTAACAGGTCGGCCTTTTCTGCCGGTCCACCGGATTCGACATGAACCACGAGTAATCCACGATTAGTGGGCGCTTTCAGTTTGGCACCGAGCGCTTCCGGAATATCGACTGGCTGCATCGCCAAGCCCAGATAAGGCCGCGCGATATGGCCCTTCTCAAGGAGTTCATCCACCACGCGATTCACCGTCGTAGCAGGAATTGTCATGCCGCGACCACGAGCCAGCGCGCTGGTGTTGATCCCGATCACTTTTCCCGCTGCTCCTAGCAGGGGGCCACCGGAGAATCCCGGATACAACTCCAAGGCGAGCCGAATATGTTGATCAAGGCGGCCGCCTCGCCACGTGCGCAGTTCCCCGCTCAATCCGCCGATGATCCCGGGGCTTGCCACCAGGTTGCCGCGCCGGCTTCGCGCGAGAGCAAGCACCAGTTGTCCCAGCTTTAATTCGGGCGATGCATCGACACGAACTTCCGCTAGCGCTTCGCCAGTGACTTTGAGCACTGCAAGGTCGGTGGATGGATCGCGACCGGCGACACTCGCGCTTACAGACTCCTCAGGCCCGATCCTGACTCTGACTTCGTTGACACGGCGCACCGCGTGCTCAGCGGTCACGATCACTCCCTTGCGCCATTGGATGCCGCTCGCTCCGAATCGATGCGCGCCATGCACGGCAACTACTGACTTACCAACTTGCTCCGCCGCGGCGGCGAATTCATCTGAAAGTGTTTCCCACATGGATATTGGTAATGCTCCCATAACGTATCCCCTGTCCACTGATTTGCTGGACGGGATCAGGATCGCGCAGGACACGCTGATCGCGCATCAGTCGATCGGCTAGGTCACCTTGTGAGGCAACCGGAAGAGTGGGAGCGTGAAGCTTACCTCGATCCAATGGGCCGTCCCTTGATCTCCGCCTCGCAGATGAGGAATATCCCAAGAATCAGAAGAATAGGCTCGATGGGGTGACGGTATCGGGGTAGTGCATAGAGCAGATAATAAATTATCGGATAAAGCAGGGTGAGCCAGAAAAACAGCCATGCATTAGGCATGCCCTTGCGTAGCGCGCGCCCAAGTCCCCAGAGCATCAATACCGATGATGCCAGGAAGAGCGAGTTCTTTGTCTCGGCAAGCCACCAAACCTTGGTCAACTTCGGAGCGCCGTCCCAGAAAAAGATGAACCGTTTTATGCTGAGCCAGAGAAAGCGCCCAGGCCGAGCCTTAATGAAAGCCATCGAGCGCTCGTTCCGGAGATTGACATAGCCCAACTCACCGAGTGTAACGTACTGCTTCATGGCGTAAACATTTTGTGTGGGGTGCAAGAAGCAAAGACAGGTGCCCTCGGCCCAATCGAGGTTGCCGTAGCTCAGTTCGGCGCCAAAGTTGTCGCGCGAAAAGATGAATTTGCCGAAAACGTTGTAGTTGCGAATGACCCATGGCGCATTGCAGGCGAGAAACAGAACAGATGCCAGCACAATCCCACCCAGCGATGACTTGCCTAGCTGTCTGCGCCGGTACCACACCCACAACCCAGACGCAGGCAGAAACGATAAAAGCGATGTGCTATTAAGAGTTGCCACACCCCATAAGAATCCGAACATGGCCCACGGCTTCCATCCTTCTTTTTCCTCCAACTCCAGGGTTAGCAGAAAAAGAAAGGCCAACAGCAACGCCGAAAGACTGGTTTCCCAAACGACCTTCGTCGACCAGAACATCACATAGGGCAGCAAGGCCCAAGTCCACGCCGACGCGACCGCGACCTTTTCACCGAAACATCGTTTTGCGATCAAAAAGATCGGGATACAAGTGAGCGCCGAAAAAAGGCTGCTCAGTGCTAGCATGACGAATGCCGAGGCAAGGCTGTAGATCCCGAAAATCTTGAACACCCCTGCTATGAGATATGGATAGAGCGGTGGTTCCCAGGCGGTCAGACCGGTATGGCCTTCGAAGGGATCAGCAAATCCCCGTCCAGAGGCGATGGCTGCGCCAATGCGCCCCATCTCCCAACCAAAGCTGAAATTCAAGTCATTGGTCCGAAATTTGTAGGTGTGCAGAAGGCCAACGCTTCCCAACCGTAGTCCAAGTGCGACTACGACGATCCAGGCCAGTGAGGTGCGGGCATTCGACCACCAACGAGCAAAAGAAGGGGCACGGGAATGGGCGTCCTGTCGCGTGGGAATCGTGGCTTGATGCATTCGAACCAGTATTGGCTTGTTTCAGTTTAAGCGAACCGAACTTCTAATTTGTAATCGATTGCCGAAAGATTCGTCCACTCGCAGCGTCAGTCCTGGCTACGCGGATTCCCGATGAGCGAAGAGCCAATCACCCCTTAGATGAGAATCCGATCACTTCTCGCTCTGGTTCATCTAGGAGCTAAGAAACTTCCGGTCTGGATCAGGGTTTACTGAAGGGGGCGGAATTGTTTCCCAAGTTTGAAAGTGTTGGGATGTAACTCGTTTCGAGTGACGGGAGTAACTTTCGGGCTTCTCGAATGAGCGTTGAATAGCGATGAGCGATATACAATTCTGCCCAGCTCACCCTGTTCGTAGCTTCTAGTCGGAGGTTAACGATGCGATCGCCTCGGATGTTGAGATGGTTCTTCTCTACAACACTTGTGCTGGTTATCAGCACGGCTGCGCTGGCGCAGGAATACCAGATTGTGCGGGCCGAATACGGCGCTGGCAATCGCTGGATTGACGTAACACGCCAATTGCAGGAAATCGCTGCCAGCAATCCTACATTTCGCATGGGAAACAGCACATTTGGAGTGGACCCCGCCCCAGGCGTCGTGAAATCACTCCGGATCCTTGCTCGCGATGGGCGCGGGCGCGAGCGCACATTTCAATACCGTGAGGGTAGCACCGTTGACGGTTCCATGTTCGCAGGATGGGGCGGTGGTGGGTACTGGGGTGGCGGACAAGGCTATGACGCCGATGCGGGACAGTACCGCATCGTGCGCGCCGAGTATGGCGCGGGCAACAGCTGGGTCGATGTGACGCGGCGGCTGCGTGAGATTGCCTCCACCGATGCGACTTTCCGCATGGGCAACAGCACGTTCGATGTGGACCCCGCTCCGGGCACCGTCAAGAGCTTGCGCATTCTTGCTCGCGCTCCCCGCGGCGGAATGCGAACTTTCGAATACCGTGAAGGCAGCACCGTCGACGGCGCCATGTTCAGTGGGTGGAGCCGCGGAGATTGGGGTGACGGGTTTGGCGGTGGCTATGGCGGCGGCTATGGGAACGATAGCGATGCCGGGCAGTACCGAATCGTGAGAGCCGAATACGGCGCGGGCGAACGCTGGGTGAACGTAACCCGGCGGTTGCGCCAGATTGCATCCACCGACGAACGATTTCGGATGGGGAACAGCACGTTTGATGTCGACCCCGCACCGGGACAGGTGAAGTCTCTGCGAATCCTCGCTAGCGGGCCGCGTGGGGGAACCCGCACTTTCGAGTATCGGGAAGGTAGCACCGTGGACGGTGCGTTGTTCTTGGGCTGGAGTCGAGGTGCCTGGGGCGACCGCGATGATGACGATGATGACCGGCGGGGCTGGCGCGACCGCGACGATCACCAGGATGGTGGGGTTGAGGGTGGGCAATATCAGATTGTTAAAGCCGAGTATGGCGCTGGCAATCGTTGGGTCAACGTCACGCAGCGGCTTCGCGAAATCGCGTCTAGCAACAACACGTTCCGCATGGGTAACAGCACCTTTGGTGTCGATCCGGCGCCTGGGTCTGTGAAGGTGCTACGTATTCTGGCTAAAGATCCGCGCGGCAGTCAGCGTACGTTTGAATATCGAGAAGGCAGCACAGTGGATGGTTCGATCTTCAGCGGCTGGAGCCGAGGCGATTGGGGCTGGTAAGGCTCGGTTTACCAAATTGGTTGCCGCGAACTCGGGTAACTGCGCCTGTCCTGCACATTTGTCTATTCGTGTTGACCTGGTTTCTCTTCTGGATACAACCAGAGCTGTTGCTTGACGGACCGTCCCGCTGGCGGTTCGCCGTGCTATTCCTCGGTCGACTTTCCGATCTCGGCAATTGCATTCGGGGCAATATTCAGGTCAGACGCGTATTTTCCATATGCTCTGGTGGCATGGGGATTGATAGGGACCGGCTGGTGGTACTTCTTACGTTGCTTGATGGACGACAGAAACGGTTGCTGAGCCTGTGGTGTTCGTCCTTTGGTATTATCATGAAGTTTGGATTGAGGGCACATGGGCTGGCTGCAAAACAAATTCGAAAAGAATTTCCTGATTACCACGGTCGATTACGTGTTCAACTGGGCCCGCAAGTCGGCGGTATGGCCGATGACCTTCGGCCTGGCGTGCTGCGCGATCGAAATGATTGCTTCGTCCACGGCGCGCTTTGACATTGCCCGCTTCGGCTCCGAGGTTTTTCGGCCGAGCCCCCGGCAGAGTGATCTGATGATCGTGGCCGGAACCGTCACGCTCAAAATGGCGCCAGTGGTAAAGCGAATCTACGATCAGATGCCCGATCCAAAGTGGGTGATCTCGATGGGTGCGTGCTCATCGGTTGGCGGTCCCTTCAATACCTATGCCGTGCTACAGGGTGTAGATAAGATCGTTCCCACCGATGTATATGTAATCGGGTGCCCGCCACGGCCAGAGAATCTCTTCTATGCTCTGCTGAAGCTGCAAGACAAGATCGATCAGATGTCGCTGGCCAAGAAGCCTACCGAGGTTCGGCTAGACGAGAGTATGGTGGAGAACTTTAAGCGCCAGGTCATGATCGCGCAGACGCTGCAGCCGAAGTGACCGCGTCTGGCGGGCGTAAGTCCGCTGCGGTCATCCTGAGCGAAGCGCAGGATCGCAGCATTCTGCAGTCAGCCAAAGAGCAATGCCCGAATACACCAAGCTCACCACGGAATCCGAACTCCCACCCGAGAATGAAGCGCGCGAATATCCCTGCGGCGACAAGATGATTTGCATAGCGAATATCGATGGCAAGATCACAGCGATGGACAATGTCTGCCTTCACCGCGGAGGCCCACTAGGGCAAGGCATGATTGAGGAAGGAAAGTTGGTTTGTCCCTGGCACGGGTGGGCGTTTGATCCAACCACCGGCGAAGCGCTGCACAACCGCGCTGCCAAGGTTCCGGTATACCCGATCAAGATCGAGGACGGGGATGTTCTGATTCAGCTATAGGCGTGTAACGAGCGCCACCAGCACGATCAGGCAGATTCCGAGCACAATGATCGAGAACCGCGTGTTGTTTTCCGATTTTTTCCAGAAATCCAACATGGTCTGAATCCCGTCTAGCAATGCTAGTCTGCGCGATACGCTGAGTTTCGGCAATGGCTCATAGGTGGGCGGTACAGGGGTAACCCAGTGGCCGTTACTTTTGGCACTTTCGATGTCAGATCAACCCAGAACGTATAGAAACGCCTCCCGGGGTTGCACAAAGCCCGGAAAACCGTATCGAGTCGCGGATTTCCCCGAGAGTAGACTAACGGCACTGTTATTCGCCTGTGCTCCAATCGGCAGGGCACAATTCCAAAGTGCGAGCTGGTCCTCTATTCATCTCGACAACTGGACTTAGATTCGCTTCCGCTGCAGCCAACTGCTTTCGAGGGATAAAGCGCCACGCAATGACGGCGCTCGCAATGGCAAGACATACGCAAATGAGCATAATAACTCGAAACGCGAAAACGAATGCCTCCCGAACAGCGGTTTGGACTGCTGCCTTCGTGATCGGATCCATTTGGGCAGGCACCTCCAGTCCACCGAGCCTTATCTCGTTGGCCTTAAGCTGGCTGTGAAGTGCAGAGGGCAGTTTCATGGCAGTGAGCGACTCCTCCAATTTGTGCCCAAACGTTTGCACCATGACAACTCCCAGAATCGCGATCGCCAACACACCAGCTAATCGGGCAACGGCGTTATTGATGCCCGAAGCTGTCCCGACGCGGTCCCGTTCAACCGAGCTCATGACGACCGTTGTTAACGGAGCTACACTGATGGCTAATCCCAGGCCGAGCACGACGAATGCAGGGAAAAAAGTTGTCCAGTAACGATCACCCACTGAGGTTCGTGCGAAAAGGAGGAATCCTGCCGCCACGATCAGAGGCCCGATGATCAACGGGGCCCTCGGACCATAACGTGACACCAGCCCGCCCGACCAGCGTGAAAGAAAGAACAGGAGCAGAATGGTTGGAAGTGAAGCTGCTCCCGTAGCCGTCGCGGAATATCCCTGTATCTGGATTAGGTTCAGGGGAAATAAAAAGAAGAAGATTCCCAACGCAGAATACAAAAAGAGCGTCAATAAGTTTGCACCAACGAAGCTGCGCGACCTGAACAACCCAAAAGGCACCATGGGCGCCGATGTGTGCCTTTCGATGACGACAAAGAGAATCAGGGCGACAATCCCCGCGATCACACTGGCAACGACTCGCGGATGACTCCAGCCCAGCGTTGCGGATTCGATAAACCCGTACACCAGTCCGGCCAGGCTCACAGTTGCAACCAGCGCGCCTTGCCAATCGATAATCCGGGCGCGAGTGCTGCGCGATTCCGGAACATGGTATAGCGCAGCCACAACCACGAAGACAGCCAAAGGAAGATTGATGAAGAATATCCAGCGCCACGAAAGGTGCTCGATCAGCCATCCTCCAATTACGGGACCGAGAGCGGTCGTGATGGCAGTGAAGCCAGACCAGGTACCAATCGCCTGACCGCGTGATTTTTCATCGAAGGATGCACTGATGATGGCGAGGCTGCTTGGGACCAGAGCTGCAGCCCCGAGGCCTTGCAGAGCACGTGCGATGATCAGAGCAGAGATGTTCGACGCAAGACCGCAAGCAATCGACGCGCCAGCGAAAACTGCCGTTCCGATTAGAAAGACTAGGCGTCGGCCGAGAAAGTCGCCCATGCTGCCGCCAACGAGGATCAGCGCAGACAAAAATAATCCATACGATTCGACTACCCATTGAATTTCGGGAACCGACGCGTGCAGGCTGGATTGGAGCGCAGAAAGGGCGACATTGACCACGGTTCCGTCAATGAATGCCATGCTGGAGCCAAGAATCGCAACGGCAAGTATCCATGGCCGTGAATCAGGCTTGCAGGCGGCAGAAGAAGTTCCAGTCCAGATGGCCGCTTCATCACAGGGCTGTCTCATGCACTATCTGGATGCCTGGAGGTCTCACTTGGACTCTGACGATTGTGGTGCTAGAACTCTATTCGTAACGCCAACTGGCCCGTGCGGTTTCCGGCATTTTCCGCGCTTTGTACACTTGTGATTCTCCCCAAGGTCGACGGTGATGAAACTTCTGTTGATGGCGGTGCGTAGTTGAGGTGGTTCGGCACGTTCGTAAATGTGCTCTCGAACTTCAAGTGAACTCGCTCGCCGATGAAAAACGTTTTGGCTACCCCGGCGGCAATGGCCACGGTACCTGGGCCAACGAGACTACCAACCCGGCAGTTCCCGACTGGTCCGGCGGGCACTCGATTGAAAGCATCAATATCGAAATACTCGCTGACCGTGGGATTGCTCAGGCTCCCATCGCCCAGACAATCGGGGCGCTGAAAGGCGCCACGGTATACGAGGTTGAGATTACCCGGATCGTAGCTGGGACTCGTGATCGGGGTCAGGTATGGGCCCGTCTGCCAGAGACTCACTGTGCTGATCGACCAACCACCGAGGAACGCTTGTGGAACTGAGCTCAGGTGACTGAGGAATCGCCGCCCGTTTCCAAGCGGGAGCTCGTATATCCCGGAAACCAGAACTCGATGCCGGCGTACAGCAGCAAGATTGCCGCGATTGGCAGCCAATTCAAAACGATTCGCTACCGGAGTTCCGTAAATCACCTCGGGCGAGAAGCTGGTGGGAGCATCTCCTCCAACATTGCCCAGGCTCTTCGCCCAGATGTGACTCGCTTGCAGCGTGAGACCACCACGGCTGCGATGGTTAATTTCGGACTGCAATCCCTGATAATTAACCGAGCCCTGGTTCTCGGACGAGAGAATACGACCCCAGTTGAGATACGGCCGTGGGTTCGGATTGGGCGAAATGGAACTCGGCTGTACCTGGTTCAAGTCTACGGTCTGGCTCATGCGATACGAGTTGGTTCCAACGTAGCTCACTCGCAGAGTCGTGTCCGAAATCAGCTCTCTTTCGACGGTAAAGTTCCACTGCGCGGACTGCGGATCGCGGTAGTGAATCGGCGTGTTCTGGTAGAAGTCACCCGTCCCAGCTATCGCAAGGCGCCTGATAGGGGTTGTGACGTTCGGGAACTGGTAGGCTGGCTGGCCGTTGTGGAGGGAATTCGCCGTTGTGCGCACGACACCGACGCTGATGTTGGTCGTGTTGAACGAGAGCTGCCCCATATTTGTCATCGTGAACATGCCGAAGCCACCACGAATCACAGTCTTCTCGTTCCCAAAAGGACGATACGCCAACCCGAAGCGCGGCTGGAAATTCTTCTTGTAGAACGCGCGCACACTCGGCCCGAGTCCCTGCGAACTGGCGGATTCGACCGGACCACAAGGAAGCGCCGGGTTGGCCACGCCGTAGGGATTGTAGGTCCCGTCGCAAGCATTGATAGATTCCAAAAATCCGTGCACCGGAACGTTGTGGTCGGGAACGATTACACCCCGCCGTTTCGTGTGTCGAACGCAGTGAGATTGTTAAGCGGGCTCACAAACGGCGGAAGCGCTTGCCAGCGCATTCCAAAACTTAACGTGAGTCGCGAGTGAATACGCCACTCGTCCTGCGCATAGAGGCCGGTCTGGATCGTGTGCGCGAGCACATCCGGACCGGATTGCGCCGCGTAGGTCTTGGCCGGCAACCCGAGCAAGAAATCGGCGAAGGCGGACTCGCAGACATAGGCCGAGGTAGCGGCAGGATCGCCGCAAGCTCTGTTTCCCGTCAAGGCGCCCGAGGTGAACGTGAACGATCCGAAATCGTCCGACCCGCCGAAACTTTCGACATCGGCGTATGAGACGCGACGCAGGTCCACGCCGAATTTCATGCTGTGCTTACCGCGTACCCAGCTTAGATTGTCGGTGAATTGGATGGTCTGCGATTTTGTAACCGGCTTTGTCGCGGCCAATTGAAGTGAGTCCTGTGCCGTCGTTGAAGTTGAAAGTCGGAAACGCATGGGCGGTCGGATGGTCGCTCAGATCGAGGCCTTGCAAGCCTAACTGGCTGACCGCAGTCGCTCCTTGAATCGGAAACTGCACAGCCATCCTGAATAGCGATAGGCCGAAACGTGCCTCGTTTACCAACGTATTCGTGATGGCATAGTTGTGAGAGAAGATCACGTTTCGATCTGTTTCTTCGTCGTGATCGCTTGGTAGAAGCGCAATCGGCACCGTTGAAGAGATATTTTAGCGCTCCAGCGGCCATAGAGCGCTGCTTCGGAGTCAGCGTGTGATCGATCCGAACATCGTACCCATCGGTGTTGCTGGGTGTGGAAGTCTGTTGCAGATAATTGGAGCCTGCTCGGCTCGAGTTCGGAAGCTGCGTAAGGTAATTCTGCAGCAACGATGCGGACACGGGATTAATGCGATTCACCG
>Ga0126384_10002700_pt1 | contig 10746 bp, 10 predicted proteins | sample PanSoiMetPlot_36_FD_92543 | JGI IMG/M metagenome (GOLD analysis project Ga0126384, IMG submission 92543) | Tropical forest soil microbial communities from Panama - MetaG Plot_36 | ecosystem: Environmental > Terrestrial > Soil > Tropical forest > Bulk soil | place: Panama | collected 2016-02-17 | reverse complement strand
GAACTGCAGGAGAAGATGGAGCAGAACGCCTTCACGCTTGAAGATTTCCGCGACCAGCTTCAGCAGATGAAGAAACTCGGCTCGATGTCGAGCATCCTGGAGATGCTGCCCGGCGACATGTTCAAAGGCATGCCGAAGATGACGCCCGAAATGTCGGCGCAGATGGATAAGGAGATGAGGCGCACAGAAGCGATCATCAACTCGATGACGCCCGCCGAGCGCGAGAACCACCTGATCATCAGCGCATCGCGCCGCCGCCGCATCGCCCTGGGCAGCGGCCACAAGGTCAAAGACGTTGATAAATTGCTCAAACAGTATGTCGAAATGAAAATGATGATGGGACAACTGATGGGCGGCGATGGAATGTTCGGCGGTCTGAAAGGGAAGGTCGTACGCAAGCTGACCGGCGTCGGCTCGCGCAAGAAGAAACAGAGGCAGAAGCAGAAGAAGAAGCGTAGGTAAGTGGGGAGTGGGGAGTAGGAAATGGGGAGTGGGAAGAATGATTTCCCCACTCCCCACTCCCCACTCCCCATTCCCCACTCCCAACTGTCTGCTATAATTCAGACCTGATTACATTTGGAGGTGAGTTACTTTGTTAGCAATCAGATTGACAAGACAGGGAGCGAAGAAGAAGCCGTTTTACCGCGTTGTTGTGGCTGAGAAGCGGGCCAAGCGCGACGGGCGCTTTGTCGAAATCGTCGGCCATTACAACCCGTGCCGTGAGCCGGTGGAGTTGAAGCTCAATCACGATCGCATCAACTACTGGCTCAAATGCGGCGCCCAGCCGACCGACACGGTGCGGAATCTGATTCGCAAGAGCGAACAGCGGCAGGCTTCGGAGACAACCCAATGAAAGAGATGGTTGAGTTAATAGCCCAGATGCTGGTTGATCACCCTGAAAAGGTAAGCGTCAAAGAGATCGAGGGGCATCAGGCGACAGTGCTCGAGTTGCGCGTCGCCGACGGCGATCTTGGCAAAGTCATTGGCAAACAGGGGCGCACCGCGCGCGCGATTCGCACGGTCCTCAACGCCTCGGGGACGAAGCTCAAAAAACGCTTCGTGCTTGAAATCCTCGAATGAGCGGCTACGGGGAACAGGATCGCGCCGGCGTCGGCCCAGATGTCGGTCCCGATGTTGAAGAGGATGATTTGATCAGCGTCGCGCGGGTCGTCCGACCACAGGGCCATCGCGGGGAGGTCATCGCGGATTTGCTGACCGATTTCCCGGAACGCTTCGCCGGACTCGACAGAGCCTACGTCAAACGCGCGGACGGACGGCTCCTCGTCCTCGACCTTCAAAGTTCGAGGACGCATAAAGGGCGCGTCGCGCTGAAATTCGCCGGCTGCGACAGTATCAATGACGCGGAAGAGTTGCGAGACGCGCGGGTGATGGTTTCGCGCGATCAACTGGTCGGGCTGCCTGATGACACCTACTACGATTTCGACCTGATCGGCTGCGAGGCGGTCTCCACTGAAGGTCAACCCCTCGGCCGCGTCGAAGAGGTTCAAAATTACGGCGCCGCGCCATTGCTTCTGGTCCGAGACGGTAAACGCGAACTTCTGATCCCGCTCGTCCTGAGTATTTGCATCGAGATTGACACTGAGCGGAAGAGAATAGTGGTCAATCCGCCTGAAGGGTTGCTGGATTTGTGAGAGTCAGGTTTCAGGTTTCAGGTTTCAGGTTTGAAGTTTCAGGTCTCAGTGGAAATTGCTGCTTGCACTTACACCTGAAACCTGAAACCTGAAACCTGAAACCTGAAACCTGATTATGCGTTTCGACCTGTTGACCATCTTTCCGGAATATTTTGCGGGGCCGTTCGATTTCGGGATTATCAAACGCGCGCGGCAGCAGGGAATCATCGAGATCGTCGTTCACGATCTGCGTTCTTTTACATTCGATAAACACCACGTGGTTGACGACCGCCCGTTCGGCGGAGGCGACGGGATGGTGCTGAAGCCGGAGCCGATCTTTCGCGCCGTTGAATCCGTACTGGCCGAGGGACTTGCCGAGGATCAGGCGCGAGTGGGAGGAAAGCGCGCGGGCGTGATCTTGCTCTCGCCCCAAGGGCGTATGTTCAATCAGGCCGAAGCGCGCCACTTCGCGGATGAATATTCGCGGATGATTCTGATCTGCGGGCGATATGAAGGCGTGGATGAGCGGGTCGCCGAACATTTAATCACCGATGAAATATCAATCGGCGATTACGTGCTGACGGGGGGCGAGATTCCCGCGATGGCGGTGGTGGACGCCGTGACGAGGTTGTTGCCGAACGCCTTGGGCAGCGAGACCTCGGCCGCGCATGATTCATTCTCAGAAGGGCTGCTGGATTACCCGCATTACACGCGCCCTGCGGAGTTCCGTGGCTGGCGCGCGCCCGAGGTTCTCCTCTGCGGCCATCACGGCGAAGTGGCGAAGTGGCGAAGGCGCGCGGCGCTGCTCAAGACTTTGAAGATGCGTCCCGACATGCTCGAGAAGGCCGCGTTGACTGATGACGAAAGGCGATGGCTTGATGAAGTTAGCAAGTAAAGCAATATGGCCTGAGGTTGGAGTCGGTTCCGGCAAACTCCGCAAAGGTTGCGGCCCGCGACGACGAACGATCGCCTTTAAAATAGTTTTTGGAAATTTTTTTGAATTTTGAGGTGAAGAGCAATGAATAAACTAGACAACATCGAAAAGGCGCAATTGAAGGGCAACATCCCTGATTTCACTCCCGGCGACACCATTCGCGTTCACGTGCGAATCAAGGAGAGCGAGACCAAGGAACGGTTGCAGGCGTTCGAGGGGATTGTGATCGCGCGTCGTGGCAAAGGCGTCGGTGAGACGATCACCGTGCGCAAGACCTCCTTCGGCGTCGGGGTCGAACGCATCTTCCCGCTCCATGCGACAATCATCGATCACATTGACGTCATCAAGCATGGCCGCGTCCGTCGCGCCAAACTCTATTTCCTGCGCGCTCTGCGCGGCAAAGCGGCCCGCATCCGCGAGCGCGACACTCGTCAGCAGGCGTCCGCCAAATCGGCCGGCCGCGACAAGTAGTTTGCGGGCGCCAAAGCGTCCCGGGGCGACGGGACCCGCTTCGCCCCCGGATCGCTTACGGACGCCCCGCGGTTTTGAATCTGGAGTGGTTGATCCTGGACATGCAATCGAAATCTGCTCTAGTAATGCGAACGCGGCGCTCCAAACCGCTTCGGCGCGTAAGACTCTGATCCTGTCGTGACGGTTATTCCATCACCGTCGCATCGGCCTCCACCGCCCCAATCAATTCGGAAAACCGAGCCGGCGGATTTTACCGAACCCCGGTCTTTGGCCTCGAGGGCATCTGCAATAAGGAATCGTTTATGGCTGACAACGCTAATGAAGATAAGACCGTCGATGGCGCTGGAGGCGCTGAATTTGACAAAGGTTTTACGGAATCAAAGGCTACCGGCAAGATGACGATCGCAGGCTTAACCGCGCTCGTCGGAGTCCTGGCGATTTACTTATTACGTCTAGACGGAGTCGTAGGGCTGACGATTGATGACGCCTGGTATGTGCTTCTGGCCAAAGCCCTGGCGACGGGACAGGGATACACGCTGGTCAATTCGCCGACGCCGGGTATCCTTCCGCTCTACCCGCCGGGCTTTCCGTTTCTGCTCTCGATCTTTTATCGCATTTGGCCGAACTTCCCCGACAACGTCTGGCTGCTCAAATCGGTTTCGATGGCGGCGATGATGGGCGCAGGCGCGCTGGCGTATCGCTACTTCATCCGGACGCGCGCGCTGCCGGCGAGCCTTGCGCTATTGATCGCGGTCGCGACGGCGCTCTGTCCGCCGCTCGTCTTTCTCGCGACTTCGACGGTCATGTCGGAATGCGTCTTCGCCTTCATTTTGACGGCTACGGTCGCGGGCGCCGAGCGGGGCGCGCTGGCGAGCCGGGAAGGAGATAAGAAGGCCATCTTATACGTCATTGCGAGCGCGGCGCTGGCGTCTTATGCGTTCCTCACCCGCTCGATAGCGATCGCGCTGATCGGCGCCGTCTTTTTATATTATCTGAAAGAGCGGATGGCCCGCGCGGCGTTGATATTCGGCGTGGCTGTCGCGTTGTTCGCCGGGCCGTGGGTGGTTTACTCGCGTCTGCATGCCCCGACGCCGTCGCAGGCGCAGGAGCAGGGAGGCCACATCATTCAGCCATACGACCGGCAGTTCTGGCAGCGAGTGGCTTCGGTGACCACTTCCGACCCGATCACCGCCGCGGAGATACCGTCCCGCGTCTGGAACAACATTCTCGAAATCACCGGCAAGGACGCGTTGCGGGTGTTCGCCACGCCCCTCTATGAAGCGTTGCGTGACCCATACCAAGAGGCGCAGCGGGCGCTCACGAAGGGAATGACGGACAAGACCGAAGACACTCTTATCCTGTCGTTCGTTCTGAGCGTTTTCTTGATCGTCGGGTTCATCGCGGCCGCGCGCGAACGGATCACGTGCGCCGAGATCGCCGTCCCGATGTTGCTCGGAATCACAGTTCTCTGGCCGTGGGAGACGATCCGCTTCGTGGCGCCGCTCGCGCCCTTTCTGATCTTTTATTTCGTGATGGGGTTCCGCGCGGCCCACAGCCTGATCCGGCGCCTGATCGGGCCGGCGTCGCCGGAGGGGGTCTCTTGGATCGCGCCCGCAGTCATCGCCGCGCTCGTCATCGTAGTCAATCTTTACGGGCATCTGAACTACATCAGTAAGAAAATCAACGACGGTCTCGATCGTCCGCAGTGGCTGCAGACGTTCGATGACTTTGAGGCGATGATGAAATGGGTCAATCAAAACGTCCCGAAGAACGAGACGGTCGTCACGCTCAATCCGCCGCTCGTCAATCTCTACACCGGAAACAAAACAGTCGCTTGGGAGAGGCCCGCCGAGAAGTGGGATTTGTGGAAACATCTTGGCGTGCGGCGCCTGGTGTGGTTCGCGGCATACTATATGCCCGCCGAGGCGGAGCAGCGCAATTACACTCAGGTCTATCGCGCGCGCAATCAATTTGGGTTTCAAGTATTGGATCTGGGGCCTGCGGAATCGCGAGTTCCGTGGGGCGCCGCCGCGACTCGGAATTCAACCGGGAATTAGATCTGATTTCGATTGTGTGATAGCAAAGCGCTCTAGATCGGCTTTTTCTGAAAACAATTCTTGAATGTTTGCCAAACCGTTTCGAGAACTGGCGACCGGACCGCGAATTCGCAATCTGTTAGCAGTCCTATTCCTGATCTTGCTCCCGCCGATCTTCTTCTGGCGGGAGACGTCGGGGCAGAGAACGCTCGGCGATAAGGACGCCGTCTTCTGGTTCTTTCCCGCATACAAATTCGTCGCCGAACAGATCAAATCGGGAGGGCTGCCGCTATGGAACCCCTATCAATACAGCGGCGCGCCTATGTTCGCCGAATGGCAGGCGGGCTCGCTCGACCCGATCAACTGGATTTACCTGATCGAAACGACCTCCCGCGCGTTGACGCTTTCGCTCGAAATCAGTTTCGCCATCGCCCTCATTGCGACGTTCAGTTACACGCGGAGCCTGGGATTTAATCGCCGCGCCGCCGTCGTTTCAGCCGTGATCTATGGCTTGAGCGGGTTTGCGGTCGGGCGCACGCTCTATCCCGGATTCCTGCGCATCGTCGCGCTCGCGCCCTTCGTCCTCTATTTCGTCGAGAAGTTATATCGACAGGCCCGATGGCGCTACGTCGCCGGAGGCGCGCTGATCGTCGCCTGGCAGGTCTTCGCCGCGCACCCGCAACCGCTGATCTATTCGTCATTGTTGGCCTGCGCCTACGCCCTGTTCTGCGCGTTGTTGAGAAAAGACGGGTCGCGATCGAACATGTCGACTCTCAAATCTTGCTTGTTTCGAGTTAGACTCATTTTCCTGGGAAAGTTCGCGCTGATGTTTATCGGCGGCGCCTGCCTGTCAGCCGCGCAACTGCTCCCCGCGGCGGAATTCGCCAGCCAATCGGTTCGCCGGGAATGGCCGTTCGAGCTTTTCACGCTCCACTCGCTCCATCCGTTGTCGCTCGTGACCACGCTCTTCCCGTTCTTTCATGGCGAAGGGCGGGGGTTTTATCGAATGCCGTATTGGGGCGTCTACTGGCATCACAACGAGGCCCAGATTTATCTGGGCGTGATCGCGCTGTCGCTGGCGATCGCCGGAGCTGTCTTTGCCTGGCGGGCGCGATCGGGCGTCGGGGTGTTCTGGGTCTGCGCCTCCGCCATCGGCCTGATTCTGGCTTTCGGCAAATACGCGGGCCCGGTCGCCCACGCGCTCTATCACGTTCCGGTGATCGGCGCCTTCCGCAGTCCGAACCGCCATTGGATGGAAGTCGCATTGGGAGTGGCCGTGCTGGCCGGGTACGCCGTTGACAGGCTGCTCGGCGAAGAGTCCCGCCTCCTCGCGCGGGTCGCGCAGATCGGGTCTTTATCGCTGGCCGCGTTGTGTGTGGCCATTGGCGCTTTCGTTCTCTGGCGAAAAGATTTGGCCGAAGCGGTTGTCAGGTCGCTGTCCGACCTGGGACATGCGCCGCCGGGCGTTTTCCAAACGGCCGGCGCGGAATTTTATTTGCCGGTGATCACGGCCGTCTGCGCGCTGGCTGTGATTGTGATCTTCGCGCGGGCGCGACGGCGCAGCCGTTGGTTCGCATTGCTGCTGGCGCTGCTGATCATCGATTACCATCTTTACGCCGTCTTCGCGCCGATCACTAATCAAGCCAGGCTCGAAACGCTCATCGGAACCGCAATGCCACGAGCTCTGGCGGCGAAGCAGAGCGAGCGCGAGCCGATTCGATATCACATCTTGCTCGACCCGAATTCGGGCGAATTCAGCCCGTTCTGGTTCTACGGCAGCGAAATGGTCACCGGATACGACCCGGTGCTCAGCGCGCGCTACAAGACCTTCAGCGGGGTTGACGAGGCCGGGCGCACCTTCATCTCATCGCTCCTCGATCCGCGGGATCAGACGCTCGATCTGCTTAACACGCGTTATGTCTTCGCGGCGCCGTCGAGCCTCGATCCATCTGTTGGAGCGACAGGCGCCATGGCGGAAACGGCGGCAAAAAAATATCAGGCCGACCAGGTGGAGTTGCGACAGAACGGGACCGCCGTTTTCAAAACCGCCGCGAGCGGAGGCGATTCATTGGTCATCGTCTCTTCGCTGGCCAATTCGGCCGAGATCGCCGACGGGGAGGAGGTCGCGGAAATAACGGTCAACTGCGATTCCGGCCCGCAATGGCGGGCGGCGTTGCGCGCGGGGCGGGACACTTCGGAATGGGCGTACGACCGCGCCGATGTGCGGAGCGTCGTCAAACATTCACGCGCCGAGATCGCTGAAAACCGGAACGGCGACGCGTCGTCGAGCTTTCAGGCCCATTCGTACATCGCTCGCATCGAGCTGCCGGAAAATTTGCGGACCTGCCAGGCGCCTCGCACGGTTCAGGTCAAAGCCAAAGCGCTCGGCGCCGCCGCAATCAACATCAATCAGATCGCCTTCAAGGCCGCCGCGCCGGAGCGTTCGATCACGCTGACGCAAACAGTCCATTTCGACCAGTCGCGTTGGCGTGAAGTCGAGCAGCGCAGTGAAACGAAACCCTACCGCTATTTCCGCATCTTTGAAAACCTGCGCTCGATGCCTCGCGCGTGGTTGGCCCGTCGAGTCAAGGTCGCTTACGAAGGCGACCAATTGAAGTTGATTCGTGGCGAATTGGCCGATAGTTTCGATCCGCGCACGACCGCGCTGGTGGACCATGAGACGGCCGCGACTTTGAATCCGAACCTGCTCACGGCCGCCGAAGAATATGAGGGAGAAGATCCGAAAGCGCAGAAGGCCGAGATTCTCGAACGCGGCCCGGAGCGGATGTTGATCGAGACCAGCTCACGGAAGCCGTCGGTTCTGGTTCTGAGCGAGATCGCTTATCCGGGTTGGCGGGTAACGGTCGACGGATTTGGATCAGAGCTGTTGCGGGTGAATTACGACCTGCGCGGCGTCGCGCTTCCCGAAGGCAGTCATCGGATCGAATTGATCTACAGACCGGTGTCGTTGAAAGTGGGGGCGGTTGTTTCAATCACAACCGCCCTCGGTCTGCTGTTGATCGTTTTGTGGGAGAAGAGAAGGGCGAAGTGGATCAAGGACGTGGACGTTGTTTAGGCTTATTCGCGTCTTCTTTCTTCGTTTCGCCTTTCTTCGTCTCGCCGGGCTTGGCGCCCGGAGCCGGCTTTTCTTCCTTGATTTCTTCAGTGCCCAGAATTTTCACATCCGACGTGAAGCGGCGATAGTTTTTGTACTTAATGGTCATCCGAATGCGAGCCGATCCCCCTTTGGGAAAAAACACTCTTTCATCGCCATAGGTATAGGTCGGAAACCAGAAGCGTTCATCAATGTTTTCGCGGTAAGTCTCGAATTTGACGAAACGCTGCTCGAACTCCGGCATGATCTTTCCGGCGGTCTTGACGATCTGTAAGTCCTGATCGTCGACCCATATCTTCCCCTGGAAGAATTTCCCTTCGATCTTCTGTTTGCGCAGCCGATCTAGCTCGCGCTGGTTGGACATCACTTTCGGGGTCACATCGAAGACATACGTATTCAACTCATCAACCTTCTCTTTGCCCACGTAACTGACGGAATAATTCGGCAGTTCTTCGGTGGTCAGAGCGAAGGGTTGAAGATTGATAAACGCGTTTCTGTCTTCGGGGGTCAGGCTGACTTCATAAAGAGTTGACGGCGGAGCTTTGATGATGCGTTCAATGCGCTGGCCCGCGTCGTTGAAGACGAATTCGGAGACCTGATAAAACTCTCCCGTGATGGTGTCCCCCGGACCGATCGTCTGAATCCTGGATTCCTGCACGTAGGCGTATTCCTTCCAAACCTCACGCAGGTCGCTCTCTTTCTTCGTGAACCGGCGGATGACCTCCTCGGGCGGAATTTGCGTCCCGGCCTTCTGAGTGGGAGCCCCGGTTGTGTTGGTAGAAGTGGTCGAATGGATTTTCGCCGATACGGATAGCAACGAAGCCAAAACGCACGCCGCGGCGAGCGTCGCGAACAGAGTCTTTCTCATTTGTTTTCCCCCCTCGTTTGTGAACGGATTGTTCCGCGCTTGTGGTGGTGAGTATAGCGGAGAATGGCGCCTTTTGTAACCGGCTACCCGATCTCATCGGACGCCTCAACGCCCTTGCCAACGTCACGCACTTTGCGGATGACCAGGTCGTAGCTGAACCCACGCCTGATCAGATAGTCGAAAAGTTTCTTAGCTTCCTCGCGGGTAGCGGGCGCGCCTTTCAATCTCACGTGTTTGCTGATCGCGCGTTCGATCAACTCCTCTTCGCTCTGTTGTTCAAAAGCTCCGTCGAGCGCGCTTTCGATGGTTTCGGACGAGAGCTTTTTGCGCTGGAGGTCGCGGCGCAGTCGTGTTCGGCCTACCGGCTTCGCCGTCAGACGCGAGTTGGCGAAGTTCGTGGCGAACTCCTCGTCGTTCAGGTAGCCCAACTCTTCTAGCCGGGCGAGCGCCTGCTCCACGACCTCTTCCTCCGCCCAGTCCTTCTCCATCAACCGCGCGCGCATTTCGGCGCGACTGCGCGGCTTGTATGAGAGCAGATTGATCGCCCGCTCGAAAGTTTTCTCATAAAGCGTCTTCGTCATGCGACAAATCGTGAAGCCTCTCCCCGCGACTCGTCAAGCGCAATGGCGCCGAGTTAACGAGTCGCCGGCCCAGTGGCCTGAAATGGCGGGAAAGTTTACGATTCCCAAACAGGCGTGCTATATTGACGTCTAGTATCTCACATATTTTCCCGCACTCAGACAAACATCAGAAAGAGGTGTAGGCCTATGTCAGGGCATTCAAAATGGCACACGATTAAGCACAAAAAAGGGGCGCTTGACGCCAAGCGCGGAAAGCTCTTCACCAAGTGGATCAAGGAAATCACTATCGCCGCGCGCTCCGGCGGCAGCGGCGACCCGAACCAGAACCCGCGCCTGCGCAAGGCCGTCAACGACGCCAAGGCCGGGAACATGCCGAACGACACGATTGAGCGCGCCATCAAACGCGGCACAGGCGAACTGGAAGGCGTCCATTACGAAGAGGTCACTTACGAGGGCTACGGGCCGGGCGGCGTCGCCGTGATGGTCAACGCGACCACGGACAACCGCAACCGCACAGTCTCGGAATTACGCCACCTCTTTTCAAAGAACAGCGGCAACCTCGGCGAATCAGGCTCGGTCGCCTGGATGTTCAACAAGAAGGGGCAAATCATCGTTGACTCCGCTTTGAAGAGCGAAGACGAGATGATGGAGATCGCGCTCGAAGCCGGCGCCGAAGATATGCAGAACGACGGCGAGAGCTATCAGATCCTGACCGCCCCGGAAGATTTCCTCGCCGTCCTCGACGCGATCAAGAGCAAAGGCGTCGAGCCAATCTCCTCGGAGATCGCCATGATTCCGCAAAACACCATCAAGCTCGACAGCAATCATGCCGCGCAGATGCTCAAACTTTACGACGCGCTCGATGATCACGAAGACGTCCAGAGCGTCTACGCCAACTTCGAGATTGACGACGCTGTTATGCAGCAGCAAGCGTAGTGAGTGGGGAGTGGGGAATGGGGAATGGGGAGTGGGTTGCTGACTCTCATTCCCCATTCCCCACTCCCCACTCCCCATTCCCTATATGAACCTCAAACGTCGCGGCGCAGAAACCGGCAGCGGTTTTCAGGAGGCGGTCAATCGTATCAACGAAGGCTACGAACGCGCCGGACG
>Ga0126384_10002699_pt1 | contig 10751 bp, 12 predicted proteins | sample PanSoiMetPlot_36_FD_92543 | JGI IMG/M metagenome (GOLD analysis project Ga0126384, IMG submission 92543) | Tropical forest soil microbial communities from Panama - MetaG Plot_36 | ecosystem: Environmental > Terrestrial > Soil > Tropical forest > Bulk soil | place: Panama | collected 2016-02-17 | reverse complement strand
GTCGGGACGGCCGGATTTGAACCGGCGACCCCTTGACCCCCAGTCACGTTCCGGGCGTCGCTGGGCGTGGCTCAGTGTCGCTCAGTGGGCACTTGACCAGGCTTGACAGTCGCCTGGCGTCGCTGGGTGTCGCCTGATGTCGGCCTGCGTTGGCTCTTGGATTGGCTCTTTCGCGGGGAGGCCGGTCGACCGCCGGCCGGACAGCAAAGACTGTGAATGACGCACGCCTACCCGCCCTGCGCGCTCTGCTTGTGATCGCGGCCGTGTCGATGCCAGACACATAAGAATCGTTCTGTGGCATGACGGGAATCCTGGCATTGCTGGTGTTAGCACCGTGACCGGTGGTTAGCGTCTCCGCGAGCACTGAGTCTGCAAGATCAATGGGGGCGCGCGGGCGGATTCTGGTGCGCCTGGCATCGCTGAAAGACCCCAAGTTGCTGGGGTACTCTCCGTTCTCCGCACGCCGCAGGCTGTGGTCATGGACGCTATCGAGCAGAACAAGAACACCGTTACCGAGTTCATCGACGCCCTGTTCACCAAGGGTGACCTCGGCGCCGTCGACGACTACCTCGCCGAGGAGTTCATCAACCATGATCCCCCGGTCGGCGTCACGGCCGGCCGGGAGGGCATGCGGGCGGCCGGAGCCATCTTCCGCTCCGCCTTCCCCGACTGGCACAGCGAGATGGACATCCTGGTCGGCGAGGGTGACCTAGTGGTCGAGCACTTCACCGCCAGCGGCACACAGCAGGGCGAAATTTTCGGCGTGCCGCCTTCCGGGCATGCCGTCACCCTTCCCGGGATCAACATCTGGCGCGTCCGCGACGGCCGCATCGTGGAGCGCTGGGGGCGGCTCGACGAGCTCGGCCTGCTGCGCCAGCTCGGGCTGGTCAAACTTCCCTGACCGCACAACTGGGCGCCATCCACCTGGGCATCGCCTGGGCCGGTGCCCAGGTGAACGCGTCCTCCCTCAAGCCGGGGTGCCTGGTGCAGCGATCCGCAACTACGTTGTTGCCGCGTATCGTCGTGTCATGCCGGGGGCGTCCATGGAACGTCAGGCCACCGTCTTGATCGGCCGGTGCTACGCCGGGCTGGACGCCGCCGCGCTGCGCGAGGAGGTACTGCGCCGGCTACGCCGGATGCTGCCGGTGGACGCCGCGTTCTTCGCGACCGTTGACCCGATAACCTTGCTGTTCACCTCGGCGGCCGCCGACGAACCGCTGGGCGCCGCAACGCCATTGTTCCTGGAGAACGAGTTCGGGCGTGAGGACGTCAATAAGTTCGCCGCGCTGGCGGAGTCCGCCGACCCGGTCGCCTCGCTCGACCGGGCCACCCGCGGTCAGCGGCCCGCCAGTGCCCGCTACCGAGAGATCATGGGCCCCCGCGGCCTCGGCGACGAGCTGCGCGCGGCACTTGTCACCAAGAACGGCTGCTGGGGTGCACTGTGCCTGCACCGGGAGGACGCCTCGCACGGCTTCGACGCCAGGGAGATCGACCTGATCCGGCGCATCTGCCCGCACGTGGCCGAGGGACTGCGCCGCGCCACCACCATCGGGCCGGCCGCGACGGCCGGCGGTGAAGCCACTGTTCCCGGCATGATCGTTCTCGACGCGAACCTGACCGTCGTGTCGATGAGCCACGAGGCCGAACGGTGGCTGGCGGAAATCGGCGAAGCCAACTGGCCCAGCACCAGCGAGCTGCCTATTCCCGTTTACTCCGCCGCCGCCGGGTTGGCCCGGCTGGAAAATGGTCCCGCCACCGCGCAGCCGCCTGCCACGGTCCGGCTTCGCAGCCGCGCCGGGCGGTGGCTGTCATTGCACGCCTCCCGCCTGTGCGGCCCGCCCGCACCACAGATCGGCGTCGTGATCGAACCTACCCCCGCGGCGCAAATCAGCCCCCTGCTGCTCAACGCCCATGGCCTCACCACCGCGCAATCCCGTGTCGTCGCCCTGGTCCTCAGGGGACACTCCACCCGCCAGATCGTCGGGGAATTGCATATATCGGCCAATACCGTTCAGGAACACCTGACCGCAGCATTCGACAAGTTCGGTGTCCGCAGCCGCCGCGAACTCGTCGCCGCCGTGCTCGGGCATCACTGACCGAGCAGGGCCTAGGGTCCCTGTACCTGGCCATCCAGGTGCGGGCGGAATCCGGTTAGCCGCCGGTCGCCGGCGTCGAGGGCTTGGCCGGGGTTGAGCAGGTGGATGCGGTTCATCGGCAGCGGGTGTTCGGTGGACGTGATCCCGCGCCGAGGAACGTGGTGATCACGCGTGCCTGTAGGGCGGCATCCAGCAGCGCGAATAGGCCGCCGGTGTGGTCGCGGTCGGGGTGGGTCAGCCAGATCCAGGCGACGTCGGCCGGGTCGATCACCTCGGCCAGGCAGGTGAGGAAGTCCCGGTCGGGCAGGCCGAGGCCGGTGTCGGCGACGACCGGCTGCGCGGCGTGGATGACGAACGCGTTGACCGGCAGGAAGCCGAGGCCGGGAACCTCCAGGTAGTCGCCCAGGACGCTGACGTCCGGGTGGGCGCGGTAGATGTGCATTGGGTCCCCCCATGCGGTAGCTGGTTGTGGTCAGAACGGGACTTGGACGGCCAGCAGGCCGTCGGCGTGGCCGCGGCCGGACAGCACGCGGCAGAACTCGATGGCGTCGGTCTCGATGAGTGGCCCGCTGTCGCCGCGGCTCCAGGTGCCTCCGGTGGGCCCGGTTAGGTGCAGCGTGTAGGGCTGGCCGTGGCGGGCGGCCCATTCGTCGGCGACGTCGGCGACGAGCGCGCCGTCGTGGCCGGCGGTGAGCACGAGGTCGGTGCCGGTGGCGCGGGCGATGTCGGCGCGGTGCATCCACGGGTCGCGGGTGAGGATGATGTCGATCAGGTACCCGATCGTCCACGCCTCCTCACGGCCACCGACTTGCTGCGGGACGGGCGTGGTGCGGCGGCGGATGAGGCCCGGCGTGCGGCGCCGGGCGCGGGCTGCTCTCGGGGCCTGGGCGGCGAACCGGGCCGTGATCTGCGCCGGTGTCATCCCAGCCCGCTCTTCGACCTGCAGCGCGGTGAGGGCGTCAATGAACAACCCGCCGCGGGAGCGCGCCAGTTTGAGCTGCCGGCTGGTTTCCCGGATCGAGGCGACCATCTCCACCATGCCCAGCGCGTGCGCCGCCATCGCGCGCACGTCCCAGCCGGGGCACTCGGTCGGCTTGGCCCAGTCGCCGGGGCCCAGTGAGCGGAGCAGGTCGGCAAAGCGCTGGTATTCGGTGGCGGCGAGCCGCATCGCCGTGCCGCGGGGCAGGGCCGGGATGCGCGGCCGGCTGGGTGCGGTCATGGTCATCGGGTCCTCCTCAGCGGCGGGCCGGGCACGCCAACCTCGTTGCAGTACATGTCCACCAAGCGCGGCAGCTGGCGCCGCCACCGGGTGCCGCCGGGGTCGTTGGCGAGTTGCTGGTCGGCGAACCCGCCGATCATGGCCGTGCACAGGTCCAGGTCAGCCTGGGCGCGCACGCCGCACCGGCGCAGCACCGCCCGCATCCGCTCATACGCCGCGATCGATGCGGCGTACGCCTCGCCGCTGGGGCGGAAGTCCGGGATCGTCCGCTGGTTCATCAGCTGGTAGCGGGCCAGGTCGGCCACGGCGAAGTCGAAGAACGCCTCAGCCACGGCGAGCATCGCCCTGCGCGGGGCCGCGGGAAGCGGCCCCAGGGCGTCGAACATCGCACACAGCTCACCCCAGGCCTCTGTGAACATCGCGTCGTAGATGGCGTTCTTGGCATCGAAGTGTGAGTACAGCGACGGCGAGCGCATCCCGATCCGCCCGGCGACCTCGCGCAGCGTGACCGCGGACAGCCCGTCCCGCCGTGCGATCTCCCACGCCGCGTCGACGATCTCCCGCCGCGTTGCCTCACGCCGTTCGGTACGCCTATCACGATTAGGCAAAGCGCTCATAGTTAGGCAGTATGCGAGTGCCGAGGAGCCTTGTCAAGGCAGCCGACGGCGCTGAGGCGGCGCCGGGCTGGTCCGACCTGGAAGCTGTCCGCCCGATCGGCGATGAGATCGACAGGAGAGTCCGGCAGCTGCTTGCCGACCTGGCCAGCGCAGGGCTGAAAAACCATCCCCCGCAGCCAACACGCGACCCGGCCCGAGCGGCGGCCGCCAGCGCCCAAACCGATAGGTGAGCTGACACCACCGCCCGAGCCGTTCACGTCAACCCTTGGGGAGCCGGGTCAGTGCTTGGATGGCCCGGACGGCCGCGGGCTGGGTGCGCAGGAGCGGCTTGCGCTCGTGGGCGCCGGCGGCTGATGACAGCCACGGAATGGAGGCCAGCAGCCGGCGCGGGCCGACCCGAAGCGCTCAGATCAGCCGGTCGCTGATGGGACGCGCTCGGTCACGACGGCGTACAGCCGTGGGACCGAGTGCCGTGTCAACTGCGTCCGGGCCTGCGGGCTGTTCATGATTTGTTCGAGCTTGGGCAGGAATGCCTGCGCGGCGGTCTCGTCACCGAACTCCAGATCGATGAGGACCTCGTTCGGTTCGGTGACGCTGCGGCTCACCCGGTAGGACTGCACCCCCTGCTCGGCACGGAATCGTTCGTACTTGTCGAAGTTCGCCTTCCAGGTGTCGAAGTCGCCGACGGTGTTTTCGATGTGGACGGTTGTCATGTCTCCTCCTGGGATCGGTAGAAGACCAGACTGCGGCCACGGCACGCGCCGTCCTATCCCAGATCCGGGGGATTTCCGCCGCCCTATGCTGGGCCGGTGGCGGCCGCACACGAACTGGCCGACCGGGCCGCGGCCGTGTGCCGCCGGCCGCTGCCGGCCAAGGCACTGCGCGAGGAGCTCGTCGCGCTGACGCGCCGGGCCGTCCCGTTCGGCGGGTACAACTTCCCGCTCACTGATCCGGTGTCTCGTGTGGGCACCTCGCCGCTGGCCGACGTGCCCGGCCTGTCCTGGCCGCGGCTGCCCGCCTTGATCTGCTCCCGGTACCTCACCGCGTTCTGCCGCTGGGACCGCGTGCTCGAGGCGGGAATCGCGGCTACCTCACTGATGCGCGAGACCGACGGGCATCTTGACCGGTCACTGCTGTGGCGCGAGGTGCAAAGCCAGCTCGGGGTCAGCGATACCGCCATCGTCGTCTTCGCCGACCGGTACGGCTGCTGGGGAGTGCTCGACCTGTGGCGTTACGGCGGCGGATCGTTCAATGCGGACGAACTGCGCCTGCTCGCCACGCTCGCCCGCCCGGTGACGGCCGGACTGCGCGCGGCCATCGCCCGCACATTCGTCGATCCCGGGCGGCAACTGCACCCAATCGGACCCGCGGTCGTGGTGCTCGACCCCGGCTTGCACGTACGGAGCCAGACCGAAGCGGCGGCCGATGCGCTGCTGCGCCTGAACCCGCCCGAGGAGCCCATGGCGCCGATCCCCGCCGCCGCGTACAACATCGCCGCCGCCCTCATCGCCCAGGAGCACGGCATGCCTATCGGCCCGCCATGGTCGCGGATACACCTCGGCGGCAGCCGCTGGGTGACGGTCAAAGCGTCGCGACTGGGCACCGACATCGCCGTGTCGATCGAGCCGAGCACCGCAGCGGAGCGCCTGGACCTCTACGCCCGCGCCTGCGGATTGACCCGGCGCGAGTCCGAAGTCCTGGGACTGCTTTGCGAGGGCCTCGACACCCGCGAGATCGCCAGGCGGATGGTGGTGTCCGAACACACCGCCAGCGACCACCTCAAAGCCATCCTCGCCAAGACCGGAGCCCGCACCCGGCAGATCCTCCTCGCCCGCGGACTGGGCACCCGGTAACGACGCTCCGAATGCGCAGCAGCCATCGCCCGCGGTTCGCACCGACGGCGTCCGTCGCCGTGTGGCGCCATACAACCATCTGCCAGTGGCGGCCAGGCCCCACGCTGCCGATCAGGCCCGAAGAAGGATCAGCTAACGGGGTGTCCCTGCGCTGCCGCAGAACACCGTGCGACAGTCCGCGTCGCCAACGGCACTGACCTTCTTACCTAACCCTGACGAAGACAGCCCTGTGTACGTGCAAGCAGAGCTGGCTGATCTGCGCTTATCGTGCCTCACAGGTCAAGGTATTGAGAGGCATTCCTACTCGGCAGGCCGGCGCTTGTCCATTGGCCTCGCCGGTTAGGCCGGTCTGGACGTGCCCACAGTCGGCTATCAGCACCGGTCGGTGAGCGCACCCGCAGCGAGACGGCACTCGAGGGCCCGTGCCGGGCACACGCCTCCGGGCGGCTGTGCGCGGCTGGCCGGCTTAGTCCACGGCGCGAGCGGCTTGCCGGGCAGCCCCGCGCGGTTTCGCGGGACAGGGCCCGCGGGGGTTGTGTGCGGGAATGCACTGTGTCTTCGACCAAGTCTTGGCCGGCGGCGAACCGCGGGGCGGGCCCGGCCGTGCTACCGGTAAGCGGGCGGCATACCTCACCCGCGGATGTGGAGGGAAGTGAGGGACCATGAAGCCTCGCATGGCTGGCATGCTCTTCTCGGCTGGGATCGCTGCCCTGCTGGCAGGGGCGGTGGGCGCGGTTCCAGCTGCGGCCACGGCCGGCCTGCACGTGGTGCCGAGCCCGGTCATCACCAACTCGTGCCTGTCGGGCGCTGCGGTGATCGGCTCCGCCGACATGTGGGCGGTCGGCGACATCGGAACCGGAACCGGGTGCAATCCGTTCCAGACCGTCGGCGGCGGCAGCGGGCCGGTCCAGACGCTCGCCGAGCACTTCACCGGCACCAGCTGGAGCGTCGTTCCGACCCCTGCTCTCGACGCCGCCCTCAGCAGTGTGGCCGGCGCGGCCGGCAACGACGTGTGGGCGGTCGGCGACCAGGCGCAAGGGAGCTCGTTCATCCCGCTGATCGAGCACTGGGACGGCACCAGCTGGGCCGTCACCCCCAGCCCCAAGCTGCCCCAGGGCAGCCAGCTGACCGGGGTGACCGCCCCCGCCACTAACAACGCCTGGGCGGTCGGGTTCGCCGGCGGCTCCGCTAACGCCCTGGTGGAGCACTGGGACGGCACCAGGTGGAGCATCGTGTCCACCCCCGCCTTCACCGGGGTGACCATCAGCAACGGCGCGATCTCCGCCGATTCGGCTACCGATGTGTGGGCCATGGGGTTCCTGGCCACCAGCCCGACCAGCGACCAGAACGTGAGCCTGCACTGGAACGGCACCAGCTGGACCCTGAACCCCGCCGCGCACCTGCGCTTCGGCGGAGTCGTCACGGTCGCCGCGCTGTCCCCGGCCGACGTGTGGGCGGTGGGCGCCGGCCCGGGGGTGCCTACCGGCGGGTTCTCCGCGCACCCGACGGCAGTGATCGAGCACTGGGACGGCACCGCCTGGAGCGTGGCGCCCAGCCCCAACCCGAACCCGCAGGGCAATAACGGCCTGGGCGCGGTGGCCGCGGTTTCCGCCGGCGACGTGTGGGCGGTCGGGCACCAGCTGCTGGGGCCGTTCACCGAGCACTGGAACGGCAAAAGCTGGACCATCGTCAACACCCCGGCCGGGGTCAGTTTCTTCGGTGCCATGGCCGCCTCCAGCGGCGGCACCGTGCTGGCGGTCGGGCAGGGCACCAACCAAAGCGCGATCATCCTCTCGAACTGACCCAGCTCAGGCCTCACCCCGGTCGATGCCGCGTGGGGAGACCGCTGTCATGACCTCGGCACGGCTGCGGCGGAGCTGATCTGGGGTGGGCGAACAGTGCATCGACACATTCGCACAAGTCAGGGGAACCTCACACCCGGCACCTGTGCCCGCACCCCCACCACCGCCGCGCTGTGTCCGGCCGGGCGGGCCGGTCGTCACCTGGGATCGGCCCCGGCCGGAAGTTATCGTGGGATGGTGAGGGTGGAGGTGAGCCCCGAGGCAGCCGATTTCGTCCGTGCCCGCGGCGGTCGGCTGTGGGTCTGGGCGGCCCGCCCACGGATGTGCTGCCAGGGGACCCCGGCGTACATGCACGCGGCCATCGACCCGCCGCAGGGCATGTCGGGCTTCAGCGTCGCCCCGGCTGACGGGCTGGACATCTGGTTCCGGGCGCCGGCGGGCAGGCTGCCTGACGTGCTGGAGATAGGTCTGCGGGGCAGGCGGCGCCCCCGGGTCGAGGCGTATTGGGACGGCTGCCTGATCGCGCTGTGAGCCCCCTGACGGCGGGTCGCCTCGAGCAGTCCTTCCAGCCGGGTCTTCGCCTGGGCCTGCGGCCATAGCACGGTGTAGCCGTGCACCTGGCAGTCCAGCCCGCTGGCCCAGGTGCCCACGATGAGGCCGGCCATCGAGCCGAGCGATCCCGTGGCGACCACCAGGTGGGTGACCGGCTGGCCGCCGAGCTGGCTGGTCAGTTCGGACACGGCGGCCGCGTAGGCGGCGGCGCCGAGCGGGGTGGATCCGCCGAGCGGATCAGGTAGGGCACCTCGTCCATCGCGCGCAGTTCGTCCGCGCGGGCTGCGATCCGGTCACCGCGGTCGCGGTCAGTACAGTCGCCGAGGAGGGTGACGGCGGCGCCCGTGACCTCCTCGATGAGCAGGTTTCCGGCCCGGACCGGCTGTTGCTGCCCGGTCAGGTACAGTCCGGCGGCGCGCGCCTGCAAGAGGGCCATTTCACAAGGCAAAGGCTCTTTTGTGGCTCTGGTGGGGTAGAAGTATATTCGAAAAGGCTCAACTACCAGTCGGGACGGCCGGATTTGAACCGGCGACCCTTGACCCCCAGTCACGTTCCGGGCGTCGCTGGGCGTGGCTCAGTGTCGCTCAGTGGGCACTTGACCAGGCTTGACAGTCGCCTGCCGTCGCTGGGCGTCGCCTGAAATCTGCCCACGTTGGCTCTTGAAATGGCTCTTCCTGGGCGGGCGAATCTGCCGTTATCTGAACGCCTGTCGCGTGTTCGAACATCTGTGCGTACGGGCACGCTTGCCTCAAGGCCGGTCGATCTCGAGACGGTGGTTGACGGCAGCGGCAATGGCCCGCAGCTTATATGGGTCCGAGCTGACCACGAGGTCGTGGCCGCGTATGTGATGGTGGATGCCCCGGGCAGGGGCAGTTCACGTTGTCAGCCGAGAGGAGACCATTGCATTGTCGGCGGCGGTGACCTTGTAGCTGGCTGGTGACGATTACCCCGGCCTGCGCGAACCGCCCGTTCACGCGCTGTCGGTGAGCGTGCTCAAGACACTACGCAGACTTGCAGCGAAGGCGGGCAGTTGTTCGGTGGCGGTGGTGTGGAGGACTTCCAGGTCGATGGACCAGTAGCCGTGGACGATCCGGTTCCTCAATCGCATCGGCTGCTCCCAGGGTATTTCCGGGAACCGGTCTTTGAGCTGAGCCGAGAGCTGTCCAACGGCCTCGCCCAGCACAGTGAAGTTCCACAGCAAGGCGTCACGGCGCTGACGGTCGGTTTCCAGCTGGCTGACCGTGATGTCCGCGGTCAACCGCCGGGCCTGCTCCGCAGCATCGATCATCTCCGTGCGCAGAAGGATGTCACGCTGCATAGACGGGCCGGGCTTCGGCCAAGACTGACGGCTGCAGCAGTGGGTGCAGGGAGCGCAGCGACACCAAGTCGACCGGGCGGCCGAACAATTCGCTGAGCTCGTCAGCGAGCTCCTCGATCTCCCAGCCCAGTCGGCGCCCGGGGCGGAGTGAATAAAGAATGTCAATGTCGCTGTCCGGCCCGGCGGTTCCGTGGGCTTGTGAGCCGAAGACCTTCAGCTCGGCAATCCCGTACCGGTCGCAGATGTCGGTCAGACGTCGCTCGTCCACCTCAACACCCGGGATGATCAGCATGGTCTCAGGTTAGCCCCCATAGCCGTCCCGGGGCGTGCGCCGCAGCAGAAGTAGATCATCTTGGCCTCTTTCGGATCCATCCAGGCTGCTGGATTTGAACTGGCCACCCTTTACCTCCAGAACCGGGGGAGTAGGCGTCTGTGCTGCTCAAGAACGCTCCGCCGAGCGTGCACGATGGGCGGCCATCTGCGGGTTGTCCGGCCGCAGGTATGTCGTGTGGTCCCCAAAGGGCGGGCGTCAGCTCGTGATGCGGTCAAGGAACTGGCGGATGGTCGCGAGGAAGCGGTCCTGTTCTTCGGCGAACATCATGTGCGCGGAGTCCTCGAACACGACAAGCTCCGCGTTCGGCAGCCGCCGCGCCATGTCCTGCGACGCGCCGACCGCGCACGTCCGGTCGTGGCGGCCGCCCAGGACCAGTACTGGATGGGTCACCTCGCCCAGCCGGTCCTCGACGTCGATCCCTCCGTAGTCCTGCGAGGAAAAATGGCGGATGACATCCGGCGCGTACCGGGCAAGCCCGGCGGTCCGGCGCAGGTACTCCTGGAGCGCCGCGCCCTGTGGGTCCCGGAAGTGGAACGGCATCTGGTCCTCGATCAGCGCGCTCGCTTCGTCCTGGGTCTGGACGTGTCTCTCCCGCGCCCAGGAGGACGTTACTTGCTCGCGTAGCTCGACTGGTTCGAACGCGGCCAGCTGCCGGTCGACTTCGTGGAGCCAGCGTGCGGCGGCGATGCCCGCGGACACGATCGTGCCGCGCGGCTCCCCCGGATGATCGACCGCGTGCTGCAGAGCGAGGAAGGCGCCGTAGGAATGGCCCAGGGTGGCGTACCCGTCGATAACCCCGAGGCTGGCCGCCAGGTCGCTGACATCCTGGGCCATCCGCTCCAGCGTCCACGTCTGGTACGGGGCCGTGCGGTCCGAGCGGCCGCACGCCCGCTCATCGGCCAGCACCAGGCGGTAGCGACCACCCGCGGTCAGCGGGTCGAGATAGTCGCCAAACCACGT
>Ga0126384_10002698_pt1 | contig 10756 bp, 8 predicted proteins | sample PanSoiMetPlot_36_FD_92543 | JGI IMG/M metagenome (GOLD analysis project Ga0126384, IMG submission 92543) | Tropical forest soil microbial communities from Panama - MetaG Plot_36 | ecosystem: Environmental > Terrestrial > Soil > Tropical forest > Bulk soil | place: Panama | collected 2016-02-17 | reverse complement strand
TCCTCTCTTAACTGCGGGGGCCTCGAAATGGCCCCGCACTCCCCCCCTTTTCACGTTCGCGCGCCCTCGACGGGCGCGCCATGGCAGCCTTACGCGTTTCGATGTCCAGAGCGCCGGCCTTCGCTGCCATCGCTCCCGCGCCGCGGCTCGAACAACGGTCTATCCGAACCGGCCCGTGATGTAGTCCTCGGTCCTCTGCTCGTGCGGATTGGTGAAGAGGTCCCGCGTCACTCCGAACTCCACCAGCTCGCCCAGGAGCAAGAAGCCCGTGTAGTCGCTCACCCGGGCCGCCTGCTGCATGTTGTGGGTGACGATCACGATCGTGTAGCTGTTCTTGAGCTCGAGCATGAGCTCCTCGATCTTGGCCGTGGCGATAGGGTCGAGGGCCGAGCAGGGCTCGTCCATGAGGAGCACGTCGGGCTCCACGGCGATGGCGCGGGCGATGCAGAGGCGCTGCTGCTGCCCTCCCGAGAGCCCCAGCGCCGATTCCTGGAGACGGTCGTGTACCTCGTCCCAGAGCGCGGCGCCGCGCAGGCTGCGCTCCACGATCCCCTCGAGGTCGGAGCGGCTCGACACGCCGAGAATACGGGGCCCGTAGGCCGCGTTCTCGAAGATGGATTTCGGAAACGGGTTCGACTTCTGAAAGACCATGCCCACCCGCTTGCGAAGCTCCGTCACGTCCTGGTTCGGGTCGTAGACGTCGGTTCCGCCGATGCGGATCGTCCCGGTGATCCTCACCCCGTCGACCAGGTCGTTCATACGGTTGAGGCAGCGCAGGAGCGTGGACTTCCCGCAGCCCGAGGGCCCAATGTAGGCGGTGATCCGATGCTTGGACATGGACATGGTGACGTCGCGCAGCGCCTGCTTCGCTCCGTACCAGAGGTTGACCTTGTCGATCTCGACCATCGGACTCTCGATGATCGGCGCGTTCCCGGCCGAGGCGTGGGACTCTTCGGCGATGCTGACGGATGCCATGACGCTCTCCTCGCGGTGCCGGCCTAGACGGCCGAGGTCGCATATCTGCGACGCAGACGGTTTCGCGTCGCGATGGCGGCCAGGTTGAGCAGGACGACGATCAGCAACAGCAGCAGGGTCGTCGCGAACACCATGGGCCTCGCCGCGTCCACGTTCGGCGACTGGAAGCCCGTGTCGTAGATCTGGAAGCCCAGGTGCATGAACTTGCGCTCGAAGTGAATGAACGGCCACTGTCCGTCGATAGGCAGCGCCGGCGCGAGCTTCACCACTCCGGTGATCATGAGCGGCGCCACCTCGCCCGCCGCCCGGGCCATGGCCAGGATGAGCCCGGTGAGGATGGACGGCATCACGGCGGGCAGGACGACCCGCACGGTCGTCTCGAGCTTCGTGGCGGACAGCGCCAGCGAGGCCTCGCGCATCCCGCCCGGAATGGCCGCCAAGCCCTCCTCCGTGGCCACGATCACCACGGGTACCGTCAGGAGGGCGAGAGTCAACGAGGCCCAGAGAATGCCGCCGGTGCCGAAGGTCGGAGTCGGAAGCGCTTCCGCGAAGAAGAGCCTGTCGATGCCCGCGCCCACCCCGTAGATGAAGAACCCGAGGCCGAAGACGCCGAACACGATGGAAGGCACCCCGGCCAGGTTGTTCACGGCGATGCGCACGGCCGACACGAAGGGTCCCTGTCGCGCGTACTCCCGCAGGTAGAATGCCGCCAGCACGCCCAGGGGCGTCACGACGATGCTCATGAGCACCACCATCAAGATGGTGCCGAAGATGGCAGGGAAGACCCCGCCTTCGGTATTGGCCTCCCGCGGCTCGCCCGTGACGAACTCCCAGATCCGCGCCACGTAGACTAGGCTCTTGGCGATCAGCCCCATCTGGTTCGGAAATCGCACGTCGAGAATCTGCGAGAGCGGAATGTCCTTGTCCTTGCCGCCATCGGCCACCACGAGGGCGGAGGCAGTCTGGCTCTTTCGGAGAATCGTGAGGTGCGCCGTCTGCTCCTGGTATTCCGCCTCGAGGGCGGCCAGCTGCCTGCCGATCGCTTCGGTCTGGGGGCCCTGCGTGATTCCCTTCATCTCGAGGCCCCGGAGCTTGAGGCGAAGCGCTTCCTGCCTCGCGTTGATGGCCCCGATCTCCGATTTCTCGACGGCGCGGATGCGCCGGCGTGTGTGGTCGACGTCGGCCATGCGCTGCCTTATCTCCGCCCAGGCGGCCGGCGAGCCCATAGCTACTGTCTGGCCGTTGTCGCGCACTTCCTTGAGGGTGCCGATCAGCAGGCCCCATTCGGTGCGCTCGATCACGGCCACGTCGGGCGGGTATTCGCGCTTCACGATCCTTGACTCGTCCACCCACTGGAAGTCGGCTCCATAGAGGTCACGGTTGGCAACCTTGACCTTGATCCGGTGCTCGTGAAGCTTTCCGGGCAAGGGCTCGCGCTCGACGATCTGCCCCGTGACGACGGTGCCGTCCGAGAGGGTCAGCCGCGCCACGCTCCGCGGCCAGAAGAAGCCGCTCCCGTTCACCACGATGAGGGCGATGAGCCCCACCACGAGGAGGAGGGCCAGGCTGAGGGCGCCCCCCGTGAGCCACACGAAGGGCTCGCCCGTGCTCCAGAGGCTCTTGTGCCGCGCGCTCACAGGTACCGGTACCTGCGGCGAAGCCGGAGACGAACCAGCTCCGCGATGGTGTTGAGCACGAAGGTCATGCAGAAGAGCATGAAGGCGGAGAGGAACAGGACGCGGTAGAGGGTGCCGCCGTCAGGCGCTTCGGGAAGTTCGACAGCGATGTTCGCCGAGAGAGCCCGGAAGCCGCTGAAGATGTTCCAGTCCATGATCGGCGTGTTGCCGGTGGCCATGAGCACGATCATCGTCTCGCCCACCGCGCGTCCCAGTCCGATCATGATCGCCGAGAAGATGCCCGGGCTGGCCGTGGGCAGGACCACCCGCATCGCCGTCTGCCACCGCGTGGCGCCCAGAGCCAGTGAGCCCGCCCGGAGATGGCCCGGCACGTTCGCGAGCGAGTCCTCGGCGATGGTGAAGATGATCGGGATCACCGCGAATCCCATGGCCAGCCCGACGACGACGGAGTTCCTTTGGTCGAAGGTGAGCCCCAGCGCCGACAGGATCCAGCCCCGGTAGTTGCCCTGCATCAGGACCGCCTCCACGAGGCCACCTAGCGCCAGGGCGATCCACACGGCGACAACAATGATCGGAAGGAGGAGAAACGCCTCTGTGCCCGGCTTGAGCCGTCCCCGGACTCGCCGCGGCACGAGGCGCCATGCCCCGTATGCGGCCAGGATGGAGAGGGGCAGCACGAGCGGGATCAGGAAGAGCCCTGGCACGATCGGCTCGAGCACGGGCGCGAGCCACAGGCCGGCGAGAAAGCCCAGGACCACGCTCGGCAGCGCCGCCATGATCTCGACTACCGGCTTCACGAACGCCTTCACAGACGGGTGCATGAACTCGCTGACGTAGAGCGCGGCCAGGAGCGCCAGGGGAACGGCGAAGAGGAGCGCGTAGAAGGTACCCTTGATGGTGCCGAAGAGGAGCGGGGTCAGGCTCAGCTTCGGTTCGAAGTCGTCCGTGCCCCCGGTCGACTGCCAGACCCACGCTGGCTTCGAGTAGCCCTCGTACCAGACCTTGCCGAACAGTGTCTTGAGGGTAACCTCCGGGTGCGGATTGTAGATCTGCCACTGGGCCACGGCACCTTGCTCGTCGGCACTCAGCAGCGCATCGCTCTTGGGCGCGAACACCAGAGACTGGAGTCCCGCCTGCTCGGCCTTCAGGGAGAGGAGCGTCTGCCCCGACGTCCCGTAGCTGACGTGGACGGCCCCCGATGCGTCGGCCGTGGCGAAGCCCTTGTCGCGCTTCGAGGCGGTGATCGCGATCACGGGCAAGGCATGGGCCGAGAACACGTGGATCCGCGTGAGACGCTTCTCACCACCGCCCGGAGGCGGGACGACCTGCCAGCTGCTGACGCCACCGGCCTGGTCTCCCACGATGAGTGTCCGATCACCCAGCAAGAAGCCCAGCGAGCTGACGGCAACGCCCGCCCTGCTCGTTATGGCGACGGCCTCTGCCAGCCTCGGCGCGGAGGGATCCTTCATGTCATAGCGGAGCACCTGACCCTGCGAGGTTCCGACGAAGAGATCCTCGCCGCGGCTGTCGAGCCTGAGCGCGGTGATCTCTCCCGACATGTCCGGCGTGAACGACTGGAGCGACTCCTCCCGCCGACTGCCCCCGATGAGCGCCTTGCGCTCGATCACGCTCTGGATGACCAGATCCGTCGGCCCTACCTGCGCCACCATCACGCCGCCGGGCTCGGAACCGCCGGAAACCAGACGTCGCACCGCCCGCTTCTTTTCCGGGTCGAGCGCGGTCGCCTCTCCGAAAGTGGGAGCCGGCGCCACCGCGCGCTTGCCGTCCTTGAACGTCACGTCGAACTTCATGTCGAGCGGGATGCTTCGTCCGTCGGACGTCCCGAGGGCGAGCCGCGTCTTGCCCGATGAAGTGACCGAGGTCACGGTCGCTCCGTCCAGGCCCGGCACGGGCACCTCAGGAGGTGCCTGGCCTCCCTTCAGAGTGAAGAACGCGGCGTTCCCGCCCGAGGTCAGGACGTAGGCAATCTCCCGGTACTCGTCGACCCCGATGGCCTCGCCCGGGGCCGGCGAGCGCTCGACGCCCACGGATCCCCTGTAGGTCCCGAGGAAGGCGGCCGTAGGGGGCTTGAAGAGCGGATACACCTCGGTCGCGATGACCACAAGGATTGCCAGGATGCAGGCGATGACGACGATCCCGCCGACGATGACCAGGTGCGACGCCCACCGGTCGGCCAGGATCCGTCGGCCCGTACGGGCCCGGCTGACAGCAAGCAGGCGGACCGAGGTGCGCGGCCCGCCTGCTTCGAACGCTCCGCTCTGTATAGCCACTACTGGATCTTCGCGAGCTCTTCCTTCGCGATGGAGGCAGGGATCGGGAAGTACCCGTCCTTGATCACGCCCTCCTGCCCCTCCCGTGAGGCGATGAGCTTGATGAATTCGCGCGTGAGCGGGTCGAGCGCCTTGCCCGGAGCCTTGTTGATGTACACGAAGAGAAAGCGGGCCAGCGGATACGCGCCGGAGTAGGCGTTGTCCGCGTTCGCCTCGACGCACTTGGCGCCGTCCTTTTCAGCGAGGGGTACGGCACGGACGCCGGCCGTGGCGTAGCCGATACCGCTATAGCCCGCGGCGTAGCGGTCCACCGTGACGCCCTGAACCACCGCGGCTGACCCCGGCTGCTCCTTCACCGTGTCCTTGTAGTCGCCGTTCTTCATCACATGCTCTTTGAAGAAGCCGTACGTGCCGGAGGCCGAGTTGCGGCCATAGAGGCTGATGGGTTTGCTCGCCCACTCTCCCGTGACTCCCAGCTGGCCCCACGTGACGACGTCCTCCTTCGCACCCGCCCGGCGGGACTTCGAGAACATCGCGTCCACCTGGCTCATGCTGAGGCACTTGATCGGATTGTCCTTGTTGACGAAGACTGCAAGGGCGTCGACCGAGGTCCGGATCGGGGTCGGCTTGTAGCCGAACTTCTTCTCGAACTGGTCGACCTCGGTCCCCTTCATCTCGCGAGACATTGGTCCAAGCTGGGCCGTTCCTGCGATGAGGGCCGGCGGAGCGGTGGACGATCCCTTCCCCTCGATTTGCACCTTGGCATTGGGATAGAAACGGCTGAAGCTTTCCGCCCAGTGGGTCATGAGGTTGTTGAGGGTATCCGATCCCACGCTCGAGAGATTGCCGGACACACCGCTCACGGTCCGGTAGGGCTGAAGGCCCGGATCGAGCTGGACCTGGCCACGGGCGACCGCGATGCCCGTGACCAGCACGGCCGCCGTCAGGGCCACCGCGATGACAGTCTGCTTCCTCATATCGTCTCCTTTGTCAGGGGGTTACATCGATGGTGGCGCCGTCATGTTTCGCCGACATGACCGCAGTGTTACAACCGCGTTAATTCCGCTAGACGCTCAGGGCGGACTCGGCCTCGCGGAATCGGTACCCCACACCCCGAACAGTCTCTACACCGCCGCGAGGAAGGCGGGCGGAGGCAAACTTGGCCCGGAGCCGGGCCACGTGGACATCGACGGTGCGGGGCTCCACGAACCCGTCCTGCCCCCACACCAGATCGAGAAGCTCCTCCCGGCCGAAAACCCGGCCCGGCGTGCCGGCCAGGGTCGCCAGGAGCTCGAACTCCTTCGGAGTGAGGTCGACCCGCTGGCCCCTGACGGACACCTCGAAACGGTGCCGATCGATCTCGAGATCCCCCACCTTCAGGTGAAGCTTGCGGCCGACGGCTTCGGCGCCTTTGCCCCGACGGACGACCGCGCGGACGCGCGCGACCAGCTCACGCGGGGAAAACGGCTTGGTCACGTAGTCGTCTGCGCCCATCTCGAAGCCGAGGACCTTGTCGCCCTCGTCGACTCGCCCGGTCACCATGATGACGGGAATGCCGCGTGTATCCGGCTCCTGCTTCAGGCGGCGGCACACTTCCCAGCCGTTCAGCTGGGGCACCATGATGTCGAGGAGGATCAGCTCGGGCTTGCTCTCCCGAGCCCGCTTGAGGGCGTCGGCGCCGTTGCTCGTGAGCAGGACCTCGTAGCCTTCTTTCGCCAGGTGATAACGAAGCAGCTCCGCCACGTCCTGCTCGTCCTCCACCACGAGGACGCGCGAGCCATTCCGAGCCGGGACGGGAGGAACGGAGGCAAGGGAGCGCCGTCGCGTGACCATCCCGGATTCCACCTCCCCCGTGGCTCGTATCGTCACGGGGACAGTGTCTGCGACCGGCGTTACGCGATGATGACGGCGCGGTAAATCCTGCGTAACGGCCGCGGCGTGCCTCGGAGGGGGGAACCTAGCCCGGGAGGGCTACGCCGGCGGCGGTCAACTCGTAGAGGCGCTCCTGCGAGCGGAAAGCCGGGCGGCCGTCCATGGGCACGCGCACCGAGGTGCCGTCGGGCAGGATGCGCCGTGCCTTCACGGTGTCGGCCAGCTGCACCTCGAGCACCTCGCGGACCTGCGCCTGCAGCTTGGGATCAAGCACGGGAAAGGCAATCTCCACCCGACGGTCGAGGTTCCGCGGCATCCAGTCCGCGGAGGCGAGCAGATATTCCCCGGCGCCTCCGTTCTCGAAGAAGAAGATACGCGCATGCTCGAGGTAGCGGTCGATGATCGAGACGACCCGGATGTTTTCCGAGAGGCCCGACACTTCGGGGCGCAGGCAGCAGATTCCGCGCACGATCAGGTCGATGCGTACGCCCGCGGCGCTCGCCGCGTACAACTCCTCGATGAGCCGCCGGTCAACGAGGCCGTTCATCTTGGCGATGATTCGCGCCGGCTGTCCGGCTCGCGCGTGGGCGGCCTCGCGCTGGATGCGCTCGAGCAGGCCCCGGCGAAGACCGTCGGGCGAGAGGAGGAGGTGGTTGAAGCCGCGCGGCCGCGTGTACCCCGTGAGCAGGTTGAAGAGCTCGGTCAGGTCCTCGCCGAACGATTCCCGGCTCGTGAAGAGCCCGAGATCGCCATAGATACCGCCCGTGCGGACGTTGTAGTTGCCGGTTGCGAGGTGGCAGTAGCGCCGGATGCCGTCGGTTTCCTGGCGCACAACGAGGCAGGCCTTGCAGTGGGTCTTGAAACCTGCCACGCCGTACACGACATGGGCTCCCACCTCTTCCAGCGCCCGTGCCCATCCGATGTTCGCCTCCTCGTCGAAGCGGGCTTGCAGCTCCACGAGCACGGCGACCTCCTTTCCGTTCTCGACCGCGGTTCTGAGCGCATGCGCGATCGGTGAGGCCGGGCTCACGCGGTAGAAGGTCATCTTGATGGCGAGCACCTTGGGATCGACAGCAGCCTCTCGGACAAACCGGGTGACGGCATCGAACGTGTGATACGGGTGGTGCACGAGCACGTCACCGGCCCGGATAGCGCTCCAGATGTCCGGGGCCCGGTCGAAGGCCGGCACGGGATGCGGCGGCATCGGCCGGTCCTTGAGCCGCGGGACATCCACGGCGGCGTACAGCTGGAACAGGTCCGAGAATGCCGTGAAGCCCTCGCCTTCGTAGAGATCCTCGGGCGCCAGCTCCAGCTCGTCCAGCAGCGTGCGAAGGATGTCCACGGGCAGGTCGGCATCGTACTGCAGGCGCACGGCGGCGCCGAGCCGGCGCTCACGAAGGCTTTCCTCGATGCTCGTCAGGAGATCCTCCGGCCGGCTCTGCGGCTGGAGGTCGGCGTCACGCGTGACGCGGATGGCATAGCTCGAAAGGATGTCGTAGCCGTTGTAGAGGCTCGGCAGGTGCAAGCGGATCACGTCCTCGAGGAGCATGAAAACGTGCTTGCCCCCCGAGTCTGGCAGGGCGATGAATCGCGGAAGCACCTGGCCCGGGATGTGAATCACCGAGAGTGAGGTGTGCGGCAGCGCCGATGGCTTCGAGGAGCGGATGGATGCGACCAGGCACAGCGAGCGATTGCCCAGATACGGGAACGGATGTCCCAGGTCCACCGCGAGCGGCGTGAGCACGGGCAGGAGCGTGCGGCGGAAATAGCCCTCGAGGAACCGCTGCTGCTCTTCCGTCGCCTCCTTCGGGCGGAGGAGGTGAATGCCCTCGGCGGCGAGGAGCGGCTGCACCTCCTCGAGGAAGCAGCGGTGCTGCTCGTCGACCAGCTCGTGCACCCGCGACACGACGGCCGACATCGTCTCCGTGGGCGTGAGACCGTCCGGACCAGTGTCCTGGTCCCCGGAATGGATTCGGCGCTTCAGCTCAGCCATGCGGATCATGAAGAACTCGTCCAGGTTCGAGCTGAAGATGGAGAGGAACTTCACCCGCTCCAGCAAGGGCACGCTCGGGTCCTGCGCCTCTTCCAGCACCCGTCGGTTGAACTCGAGCCACGACAAGTCGCGATTGACGAACGCTTCTGGACCCATATCACCCTCGACCGTTGAACGTTTCGTGGAGGAGGAGCCCGTCGCGTACCCCTCGCGTGCAGACCAAGAGCGTCAGATACCCACCGAAGACCATGGCCTCTTCGATGACCACGGCGCCCGACAGGATGATGTCGACGCGCTCGGCCTTGAGCCCGCGGATCTTGCGGCGCTTGCGCTGGGAGAGGCCTTCGAGCCTCTCTCTGATCGCTGTGACGTCGGACTGCCGCATCCGGAGGCCATGCCTGTGCTTGCGCTCCCCCGAGTGAGCACGGAGATGGATGCTGGCCAGTGTCCGTACGGTGCCCCCCATTCCCACCATGACCTCTCCGCGTCCCGCGGGTGGCAAGGCGCCCTGGAGCTGCTCGCGGACGCGGACCCGAAAGGCCTGCAGGTCGCGGGGCCGAGGGCGCTGCTGAGGCAGAAAGAGTCCAGTGGTCCGGACCGCCCCGAGCGGCAGGCTCGACATCGAGACGACCTTCCGATGGCGGACCCTGCTGAGCTGCAGGCTCGCGCCCCCGAGGTCCGCTACCACTCCGTCCTTGAAGGACAGGCTGTCGAGCGCGGCATAGACCCCGAAGCGCGCTTCGTCCCGCGCGCTCAGGATCTGCACATCGATGCCCTCCTCACGGCGGAGTGGACCAAGCAGGCGCTCCCTGTTCTGGGCTTCCCGAACTGCGGAGGTGGCCACCGCGACCACCCTGGGACCCCAGGCGCCCCGGGAGTATTTGGAGAAGAACTTGTGCACGGCCTTGAGTGTCTCGGCTATCGCCTCGCGGGGCAGGACGCCGGGCGGTCCTCCCCCGAGCCGCGTGGGCACGCGCTCCTCGACCAGAACGCGATAGCCGGATTCCGGGACAATCCTGGCGAGCAGGAAGCGCACGGCCGTCGACCCCAGATCGACGACGGCGACGAGCTCTGCCATCCGGCGGGCATCCTGTCTTGACCACCCCAACGGGTCAAGTTGCGAAAGTGTAACGCGGAATCCTCAAGGGCCCCGATGTTACCACACCGTCATGCCGCTGGGCGTGACCCTAGCTATCTCCAAGAGATCTTAGTATTCGCGGCTTTATAAACCAAACCAGCCTGCCGCCGGCGCCTGGTCCCTGAGGCAGGTCGACGAGCGCCGCGCCGCCTTTCCGAAAGCCCAGCCGCTCCGGCTTGGTAGCCCCCAGGAGACGCGCGAGGAGCTCCGAGAGAGTGGGCTCATGGCCAACGACAGCAACCTGCTCCGAGGATGCCAGCGTCTCCAGGACCTTCACGATGTCCTCGACGTCATCGCCCGCGAGCGCCTGCTCTATCCTCGGCTCGACCCGCCTGAAAGCCTCCGCCGCGATCTCCGCCGTGGCACGGGCGCGCGGGAGCGGACTCGTCAGCAGAACGTCCGGGCGATCGGCTACCCGGGCCAGACCCCTCGCCGCGGCGCGGAATTTCTTCTTCCCGCTGGGCGTGAGCGGCCGATCGTCGTCGGCAATTCCCTTGGTGCCCCTCGGCACCGCAGCCGCGTGGCGGATGATCAAGAGCTTCATGGGCCCGGCAATTATCGTTCAGGTCACTGCCGACCGCCACACCCCTCCTCGAGCTGTGTTTGTGAAGCTATCGCCCTCAGCGATGATCAGGTGCCTGGTCCATCAAGAGAACCGATTTGACTCTATCCTCCGGACGGCCGATACCATTTACACCTGCCCGCTACCACGGCGGAGACATCAAAGGAGACCAGGCGCATGGAGCGACGAGACTTCCTCAGAACCGGAGCCGCTGGCCTCGCTGCGGCAGGGTTCGCGCGGCCGCTTGCTGCATTCGCCGCCGAGACCAGCGGCGGAGCGAAGTGGCGC
>Ga0126384_10002697_pt1 | contig 10756 bp, 16 predicted proteins | sample PanSoiMetPlot_36_FD_92543 | JGI IMG/M metagenome (GOLD analysis project Ga0126384, IMG submission 92543) | Tropical forest soil microbial communities from Panama - MetaG Plot_36 | ecosystem: Environmental > Terrestrial > Soil > Tropical forest > Bulk soil | place: Panama | collected 2016-02-17 | reverse complement strand
CCCCAACAGCCTGTGGCTGCTTTCAAGAAGCCGTAAAAAGCGGTGCGCCGCCGAACCAGCGCAGCCAAGGCTGGTACGATGCTTCTGCGTGGGGCCGCTATGCCCACGAACGACCAAGTTCGAGCTGGTGATCAATCTCAAGACCGCCAAGGCGCTTGGCCGCAGCGTGCCGCAGACGCTGCTCGCGCGCGCCGAGGAGATGAAGCTCCGTGGTGGGTGACCATGGGCTATGCTCGGGTTCGCAGAACCTTTTTCCGGGGGTTTGAAGGCGTGTCGCGGTCCGCTCTCGTATGAAATGCGCCGTTGGCGGCGCACGAACGTTGGAACCAACAAGACGGATGTGCCCGTTCACCCGAGCGAAGGAACTCAGCACGATTGTGGAACGAAGTCCGCTTATCGATTCGCGCTGGTGACTGCAGGAGTACGGAGGGTCGCTGCTGGCAGGCAGCCCGGGAACCGCGCAAGCGCGGTTTCCGGCAGCACAGCGAGCACCGCACCCGGACGAGAAAAGTCCTGCAAGGCTCGGACACGCTCTTCCGGAAGGCCGATACAGCCTGCCGTCCCCGTGTCGGGTGCACCCCAGATGTGAATCAAGATGCATGAGCCGCGTTGAGTCGCGCGGTCGCTCGGATAGTCAACGAAGAGGCCGCTGCGGTAGAACGGACTGCTGCGCATGTCATCCGCCTCCACAGAACCGATCTCCGAGCGCTTGGTGATGGTGTTGTAAAAAGGTGAGGTGGGGTCCTCCACACAGACCGTCTCGCCTCCCTTGAGCTCAATGTAGCCAGGCCGCCGTGATGGAGCAAAACCGAAGCTCGCTCCGATACGGAAAAAACCTGCTGGCGTCCGCTTATCGCCTTCAACTTTCTCCGGTTCCTCACGGTCCTTGAGGTCGACGAAAGAATAGCCCCACCCAAGACCAGCTTTGCCGACGACAGCCGGCTCGGCCGCGCCGACCTGCTTCCAAGGGTTATTGGCCGACTGGCGCGTGAAGAGCTGCATGTTTGCGAGTTGTGTGTCCATTGATCGCGTCGTGACCAATACCAGCCGTGACGCCTCAGCGATTCGGTCAGGACAGGTCTCCGCGCAGACGGGTGAAGCAAAAATTGTCGTCGCGGCAAATATTAGAACCTTGTCTTTACGCATTCTTCGCATGCCCCACGTGTTTCCGCGTCAAGAATGGAAAGGCAAATCGCGCCTCTGAGCATTCGTGACGCTGGCGAAAATACGAGTGCGACACCGTGGCCGAATTGCGGCCTGCGCGTAAAGCATTGGCAAAAACCTGGAGGTGTCCGCTCTGGATGAATGTTTCCGAAAAGCCTTAGCCCCTCTCGCGCAGAAGCGATTGCGCGTCTCTCGCGCGATACACCTCCGCCCCCTTCGCTGGGCTGAAGGTGCGGGAACTCGGGTGGCGAGCCACGGATCGCCGCTTCGGCGATCGCGGCGCTTTGGTTGGCAGGCATGCGCAATGAAGCCGAGGGGCAGAAAATTGATTAGGCAATGAGTCAGGCTCGCAGGACAAATCGGAGTCCGCAAACCTCGGTTGAGCGTAGGTCCATCGGTATCCGGGGGCGCATAGCGCTCCTTCGCGGACAATATTGCGTCGATAGGGTTCAGCGATAAGCCAGGCAATCCAAGGACCTAACATCAAGCATAGAACGAATATCCAGCAGAGGATCTCCCCGGCGCGCGGACGTTTCGTTTTGTCCTGGTCGAAAAAGCCATATCCCGTTTGGCTCCGTCGGGTGTTGAGTTTGCTAATAGCGGTGCTGCGCGTTGGAGCGGCGCTCGTCCGATGCCGGGCTTGCGGTGGTGACGGCGGTAACCGGCCGCCTGCCTTTGTGGCTGCGCAGTGCCTTCTTGCTGGAGTTGGCCGCTGCGTTTGCCGGCCATGAAGGCGAAGGCCTCCACAAGCTCGCGGTTGAGGCCGCCAAGCGGGTGGTGCGGATCGAGGCCGCCGAGAGCCGAGCCAACTCGCCCGCACGCCGGGCGGAACGTCGGCAACTGGTCGAGCGGCTGCGCGCCTTGCAGGCTGAGGCACCGGACTGCCCTGACGGCGCTACCAAGGCGCGATGGCGCAAGCGCGCGAGGCGTTACGGCTGTTTGACAGCGGGGGGATGAGAAGCCGGAGTGAGGTCCGCTGAGATTACGCTGTAAGTGGCGGCGCCTGCCTGCTCGAGGCTTAGTTTTAGGCCACGCGGCGAGGCGTTGGCCGACTCGGCGGTGCGGACATGTTGCTGAGAAGGCACGGCCAAAAAATCTCAGCCGCGGAATATTGGCCGAATCACAAACAAGGGTCACAATGTTTTAGGGATCGGAGAGCGTCACCCATGCGGTTGGTGCTGATCGGAATTTTGCTGCTACTCATCGGCCTATGGCTGGCCGTCTTGGCTCATAGCAAGTCCAGCGGCAAACCAGCGCGCATTGGTGCGCTGCGGCGCGATCCATCGGCCGCCGATTCGCACGTCTAATGCATTGGTCCTCAATAAGGAGCAAATCGACCTTGGCTCACAGGAGGCGTACCGATCGACTATTCGAAACAAAAAGGCGGGATTTACGTCAGCACCGTCTGCATCGTCTGCGCCGCTGTTGTCTATTCTCTGACCCCAGGAAAAATGTCTTGATCGGCTTGAGACCCATGACTGCGGGCAGCACTGACGATGCTGACGGTACTGACGCTATTTTCAGCATTCGTGCTCACCCTAAATCATTCTCGTCCCGGTGCGGCCTTCACGAGAGAACGTGATCTCGATGCCCAGCGTTCGGTGTGGTTCACGATCAGGCCTTCCCGGGTCAACAGGACGTGCAGGCGGCGGTAGCCGAACCGACGGCGCTCCGAGGCGAGCTCCCGCAGCCGTACCCGGATCGGCTCATCGTCGGCTCGCCTGGCTCGGTAGCGGACCGACGTGCGGTCCGCTCCAATCACCGTATACGCCCGCCGCTCGCTCACCTCGAACGCGGAACGCAGGTGACCGACGGCCTCGCGCTTGGCGACGGGCGTCACCATTTTTTGTGGCAATCTCCTTGAGCATCGCGTTGTCGAGCATCGCCTCGGCAAGAAGCTTTTTAAGCTTGGCGTTCTCGTCCTCGAGCGCCTTCAGCCGCTTGGCGTCAGACACCTCCGCCGTACTTGCCCTTCCACTTGTAGAAGGTCGCGCTTGAGATCCCGTGCTGGCGACAACCGTCGGCCGTTTTCGCCCCGGCCTCATGCTCCCGTAAGATCCCTATGATCTGCTCTTCCGTGAATCGGCTCGGTTTTATGTCCATCCCCATTCGGATGGGATAGACTCTACTCAGATTCGGAGGACTTTCCGGGGCTCAGGTCATAATATCCAAGGTCTTTCGCACTTTCGGACTGAGCGGCACCCGAGTCGAGCTGTCGGCGATCAGCACCAGGCACTCGCGCGCTCCGTCGCGGGTGTTGCCCGTCAGCATGAGGCGCGGTTTTGTCGATGAGGCGCGCGCCCTGTGGTGGCGCGACTTTCCAGTGGCAACGCTTCGTATTCGAGATTGGACCATTTAAGGCGGGCTACGAGGCTACGCTTTGCAAGGATCAACCCAACGCAACCCGGGAAAACGCGCGAAGTCGGCGTCCGTCGTGTAGAGAACGTAGCCGCGCTCCATCGCAAGCACGGCGAGATGCGCATCGGTCGTCAGATTTCCTGCCGTGCCCAGCCGCTCGAGCTCGGCGCGAAGCCGCGCGAAGTGCGTATCCGACGGCTGTACCATGTGAATGTGGGGCAGATCGAGCCAGCTCTCGATGCGCGCCGTCACGTCGCCGACCGGAAGCGGCCGCGCCACGATCTTGCGATTCGTGGTCAGGCGGATGAAGCCGAGTAGCGTCGCCCACGCGAGGCCGACCCCCTCGGGGCCCGACAGGCACTCGTCCCACCAGTGTCGCGCGCGCGCGTGCACCGCCGACTCGGCGTTATGGGCGTGAACGAGGACGTTGACGTCGGGCAGGATCATGCAGCGCTGCCTGGCGAGGCTTGCGCGCGGACATCTTGTCGGCGTAGGCCTCGGCTTCGAGTTCGTCGGTGAGCTGGTTGAGCTTATCCAGATCGATCCCGGGCCTGAACCCGAACGCGTGGGGAATGGTCTTCGGCGCCGCGTGCCGACGCGGCTTCGCCGCCTCTCCGAGGCCGGCGCGGAGCGTCCGGTTGACCACATCCTTGAACGGCACCCCGAGCTCGTGGGCGCGCCGCTTCAGGAGACCGGCCACGTCGTCGTCGATGGTGAGCGTGGTGCGCATCGAGGACATCATGGCTGCGATGCTATTTGATGTCAAGACATCATAGTCTTGATGGCGCACCAAAGTGCCTTCGTCGGCCCGCAAACAAAGCGCGCCACGTCTCCGCTGTTATTACAGCGCATTTACAGCGGGCCATACCCCTACCACGGTTTGCGCCTGCACGTTGGTCGTCACCTCGGCATTATGGGGCTCTTGGCCGTTTGCCCCGCAATCAGTGAACATATCAGCGGGCTCAGCGATCTGCATCTGCCTTGTTAACTTTGGTCGCCAATTTAACGGGTCGCCTGATTGCTTCGGCGCGGGACGGAAGGTCGAGCTGGGAATGGCGCCAGTCGGCCCAGCTCAATCCAGCTCGAACGCATTCTTGTACTCTAACCTAAGCGCGGAATTCTGTTCGCTCTTTTGCAGATAAAGATCACCGACCACGAGCACCTCGAGCTCAGTGCCCATGAAGCAGCGAAAGGCGTCCTCAGGGGTGTGCACAATAGGCTCGCCTCGCACGTTGAAGCTGGTGTTGACCAGAACGGGGCAGCCGGTCTTGCGCTTGAAGGCCGACAGTAGGGCGTGGAAGCGCGGATTGGTCTCGGCATGAACGGTCTGGATACGGGCGGAGTAATCGACATGCGTCACCGCTGGAATGTCCGATCGCGGCACGTTGAGCTTGTCGATGCCGAACCGCGCACGTTGTTGCGCCGTCATGGATCGGCGTCGGTGCTCGGCAACGCTAGCCACCAGCAGCATGTAGGGACTCTCGGTGTCAAGGTCGAACCACTCGGAGACGTCTTCGCGCAGCACCGCGGGTGCGAACGGTCGGAAGGATTCCCGATATTTGATCTTGAGATTGAGTGCAGACTGCATCGACGGTGAGCGCGCATCGGCGATGATGGAGCGATTGCCCAGCGCACGTGGGCCGAATTCCATGCGTCCCTGAAACCAGCCGAGCGCCTTGCCCTCCGCCAGGTCACTGGCGGCACGTTCAATAGCTTGCGTGGCGTCGAGCCGCACGAAGCGCGCGCCGGCGCGCTCAAGGCGGCTGGCACATTCGTCGTCATCGTAGCTGGGTCCGAGATAGGCGCCGTTCATGGCGTCGGGCTGGTTGTCGAGGCGGCGGGGCTGGCCCTTGTGCAGGTGGTAGGCGGCAAGCGCAGCCCCCAGCGCACCGCCTGCATCGCCAGCCGCCGGTTGAATCCAGATTCGCTTGAACTTGCTGTCGCGCAGCACCTTGCCATTGGCAACACAGTTGAGAGCGACCCCCCCAGCGAGGCAGAGATTCTCGGCTCCGATCTCGGCCGCAACTGAGCGGGTGAGCCGCAGCATGATCTCCTCGGTCACCGCTTGGATCGAAGCCGCGAGGTCCATATGACGCTGGCTGAGCAGTTCCTGCGGCTTACGGGCGGGCCCATTGAATAAGGCGTCGAACTTCTCGTTAGTCATGCGCAGGCCGGTACAGTAGTCGAAGTAGGACTGATCCAACCAGAATGTGCCATCGGGCTTGAGGTCGATCAGCTTGTCCAAAATGAGATTGGCGAATTTCGGCTCGCCGTACGGCGCGAGCCCCATCAGTTTGTATTCGCCCGAATTGACCTTGAACCCAGTATAGTAGGTGAATGCCGAGTAGAGTAAGCCAAGCGAGTGCGGGAAGTGCAATTCCTTCAACATCTCGAGGTGATTGCCGCGTCCGTACGCGACCGACGTGGTTGCCCACTCGCCGACGCCATCCATGGTGAGGATGGCCGCCTCGTCGAACTGAGATGGGAAGAAAGCGGAAGCGGCGTGGCTCTGGTGGTGCTCAGTGAACAGGAGCCTGCTCTCCCAGTCATAGCCGGGGTCGAAGGCGCGTAGTTCGTCGCGCAACAGCTGTTTCTGGAACAGTTTCTCTTTCAGCCAGAGCGGGACTGCCATTCGGAAGGAGCGAAAGCCCTTGGGCGCGAAGGCGAGGTAGGTCTCAAGCAGACGCTCAAACTTTAGGAACGGCTTGTCGTAAAACGCGACGTAGTCGACGTCCCCAAGGGTGATGCCGCCTTCCTTCAGGCAATAGGCGAGCGCATGCCGTGGGAATCCGCAGTCGTGTTTCTTGCGCGTGAAGCGCTCTTCCTGAGCGGCGGCGACGATCTGCCCGTCAACGACGAATGCGGCGGCGCTGTCGTGATAGAATGCGGATAAGCCAAGGATGCGCATGCGCGTTGCGGGTTTAGAAGAGAGTGTAAATGAAAGGTGCGACTGCTGAGCCTTTAGTAAGTACGATTAATCCGCCGAAAACCACCATCATAATAAAAATGGGCATCAGCCAGTATTTCTTTCGGACGCGCAGGAATGACCAGAATTCGCGCAGGAACGACAGCATTGGGCTTAAAATTGGTTCTTCATGGATTCTGGCGAGGGCCCTGGCGGCGTTCGGTTGATCCAATAGCTTGCGGCATGGGGATCACGGCGCAGTCGCAGCGGGTCCTTCCCCAAGAGGCGCATCAACATCGCAACTGGGCTCACCGTCAGATAAAATAGGAGAGCCATCACGATCGGATTGACGACGCTGTAGAGAACGGCACCAAGCTTCACCCAGAGTCGGTTTAGCGGACCGAGCGCCTGCGTCCATAGCAGCGCCAGACCAGCGAATACCGCCGCCACTCCCAAGGCCCACCAGCGGACCGGTTCCGTGCGCACGAGCGGCCACAGGCCAACGATCACGAAGAAGACCGCGACCACCAGGCCGAAGCTGAGGTCCGAGGAGGGCTTGATCTCCTCTTGCCGATTGAAATCCTCGTGTGTCAAGCGAGAGTGTAACCCGGAATCGACGTGCCCATTATCGCGATGTAAGGCAGGGTAGCCTTGCGGACCGGCTGGCGCAACGGCCCGGCAATAGCACGGTGTGTAGGTCGGAACGGGATGCCGGAAGCGGCATGAACTGAACTCGCGAGTTCTCGGTCAGTCGGCGCAGGATAGAGCCCCCGAACGAACAAGAGTACGAAACCAGGGCCGTCGGTCTATGAGCTTTTTGGCGCGCTCGCAGTCTCTGACAAGGTTGACGTCCCTGAGGCAAAATCGGCCTCGCACTCGTCTCCTGCCCCGGACGCTCCTACGCAGATGGCAAACGTGCACCCTGCGGTTGCGCTCCTTGCCGTGGGGGTTATCGTGCGCTGCGCATACCGCGGCGTCGTATCCAAGCGCCTCTTCTCGCGATATCATTCTGGCGCAACGAGATAGGTCAAGTTCAAAATCCCAATCGGACTGGCCGCGAAGGGGGACGCCGAAAAAGGATTGCGATAACTGAAACTGGCTTTGGGTTTCTACCAGAGGCTATTCGTCGTGGATACGGGGTATCGGGAGCTGCTTATACGCCGCTAGTAGAAGCTATGTTAAAAATCGGCCGAGACGTTCTGATTATTGCGCTGACTACAGTTGCGTTGGGTGAGCTGAGCCTTCGGCTCTATAATTATGTGGACCCTTTGCCTATCTTTTATAGTGATTCCTACAATCGGTTTCGCGGCAAGCCGTTTGAACCGGATTATTCGTTTCACCTCAATTCCGAAGGCTTCAAAGATGTCGAGTTCGCCAAGGCTAAAACCGCAGGGACAATTCGTATCCTCGGCATCGGTGACAGCTTCGCGTTCGGCGTCGTGCCATACGAATACAATTACCTGACCTTGGTCGAGCAGGAACTCAAGCAAGCCGGGCACAACATCGAATTGATCAACATGGGCATTCCGAATATAGGACCAAGAGAGTATCTGTCGTTATTGGTGCGGGAGGGATTTGTACTCGACCCAGACACAGTTCTTCTATCTTTTTTCATCGGCAATGATTTCGAAATCGAACGAAGAAGAAGCGTGCTCAGTTATTCATACGTGGCATCTCTGCTCACATATGCACTGGCCCGTTGGAGTAAATTCGAAGGGCAAATCGTTCACGGACCTGCGAGATATGACGATAATGAACCCACATTCACCGATGATGCCTATTTAAACCTTGAGCTCGCGAGGAGCACGATTTTCCGGCGTAATAATGCGGGATTCGAAGAGCGCTTGGAAGCGACTATGTCATATCTATCGCAGATCAAGCGACTGTGCGACGACCGGAAAATCGGATTGACGATTGCATTAATCCCAGATGAGATGCAGATGGACACGCCACTACAGAGGCGTGTCATCGCAGCGTCCAGGCTTTCCGCGCCAGCATTTGACTTCACGCTGCCCAACAGATTACTGCGCGCAAGATTGGAGGAGCTCAAAATCGACTATATAGATTTGCTCACGGAGTTCTCTGCTCACGCGGCCAACGAGAGGCTTTACCGGCGAAATGACTCCCATTGGAATATCGCGGGGAATGGATTGGCGGCGCGGATACTTCGGCAACACGTTTCCGCTCACCTCGGATCATCCAATAATTGATGCGAGGCGGTCGAATCAGTTAGCAACGGTTGCAAGGATGGTGAGCTTTCGAGATGCATTACCTTGGTGGGCACGGAGACGCCTAGCGCCAGGTACTTCATAACCGGGGCAGTGCGAGCAATATCGCCGCGGGGCGCGTTTGTTGCCGCCATAGATTGTCGTGTCGGGTCCGACTTAACCGAGACTGGTAGCGGTATTGTGAGACTGAAATTGGTTACGACGTGCTGCTCATAGATCTCGGCCATCCGCACGATACACGCGGCGGCGAGCGACATCGGTCTGTCCCGATATTTCTGATGCAGCTTGCGGAGGGCAGAGATGTGCTCGTCGATACGCAATGCGATCATGAGCGCACCATTTTCGAGAAGCCCGAATAGTGCATCATGCGCCCTGGAGAACCGCGCGAGCAGATGCATCGCCTTCGGCTAGCACCGGCTCACACGAGAAGCGGCGTGTCTAGGTCCTCGATCCGCTCAGCGACCCAGCGGTGATGTCAAGAGAACCCCCCGTATCAACGGTGGCGGCGCGCATCGTGACCGAGAAGCAAGATCCGGAATCCCAGAATCCACCGCTCCGCGTGCACCCTTCATCAGCGCGGCCAGGCTCCGACGCCGAACCGATTTGCGCGGAGTCTCGAGCACGAGCCGCAACACTTTGTTATTACAGCGCATTTACGGGACGAATTTACAACTTGCAACCGCACACCGCGGACCCCCTAGTGACGTGACCATAGCGCCATGGCGATTCGAGGGTCGCATGGCCGGTCGAAGTACGAAAGCGTTTTTGGAGTAAAGCGTATGAGTAACGACGTCATCAAGCCAATGCTAGTAGCGCCGGTCGAAGCTTCAGCATCATCGCCGGTGGAGGCTTCAACCCCACGCGCCGACCGTGGAGCGGGGATACATAAACCGCGCGGACGACCGTTTGAGCCCGGTCGAAGTGGCAATCCCAACGGCCGCCCCAAGGGTTCGCGTAACCGCATTACGCGCGCGTTGGAGGAGCTGATCGACGGCAAGGCCGAGGCGCTCGTTGCCAAGGCAATCGAAAAAGCACTCGAGGGAGATTCGAGCATGCTGCGCGCCCTGCTGAGCAGGACCGTGCCCGCGCGGCGCGCGCGAACAGTCGAGCTCGAGTTGCCCAGCATTGAAACTGCCGCCGACGCGCCCGCGGCCTCGGCCGCCGTTTTGGCCGCCTGCACTTGCGGCGAGATATCGCCAGCTGAGGCGGACGCGATCATGGCGCTGATCAGAACTCACGTACACATCATTGAAGCAACGGGTCGCGCCCGGCTAGCCGTACTCGAAGCGAAGTTACCGGAGGCCTTACCTGAACAGCGCAAAAGTGAAGAAGGGCAGAAATGTACAAGCCGACGCGAGGTACTGACGAGTAAGCCCAAGTTCGAGCTTACGCCGCCAGAGATTTTGGAGCTGGGAGAACTGCTTCGGCAGGACCCGCTCTATCCCTCATACATAGCCTGGGGCCGGGGACTGCCGGAGGTGCGATATGAGGGCAAGCCTTTGAAACACAAACTGCGGGTGCGCAACCCTTGTCCGGCTTGTCGGACCACGTCTGAACAACTGTGCTAAGATCGGATGGTGCAGCATGAGCCGGTCGGGCAGGCCACGTTTGTAAAGCGCTGGCCAGAGGGCCACCTCCCCGTTACGTATGACAGCTTATCGCGTGGCCACATATGGGCGATCAAATGGGGCCCGTATGGCCAGAGTGGTGAGACCGGCGATTCAGAAGAAAGAATGGCAGCTATGAGTAGGCCGGATCATCATTCCTCCCACCACTGGTCAGCTTCTTCAGTAGAACCTTAGCTTCTTTCAGATCTGCGGTGCGAACGCGCGGCTTGCGCAGTCGCTCACCCTGGGCCAGCGCCACCGCTCTCATCGGTGAACATTAGGTCAACAGGACCAACCGCGGTCCTCGGCGGCCGATATCGGCATCGAGCTCCAGCGCGTACGCCATCGCCGGCGAGGCGATGACAATGGCCAACCAACACTGCCTCATCCGCCTCGATCGCACGTGGGTTGCACTTAGCGTCCGGGTGACGGCACGAAGCTCGAATAGGCCCTCTCGCAACAATCGACGCGCGACCCGTCACTTCGTCTCAATG
>Ga0126384_10002696_pt1 | contig 10763 bp, 9 predicted proteins | sample PanSoiMetPlot_36_FD_92543 | JGI IMG/M metagenome (GOLD analysis project Ga0126384, IMG submission 92543) | Tropical forest soil microbial communities from Panama - MetaG Plot_36 | ecosystem: Environmental > Terrestrial > Soil > Tropical forest > Bulk soil | place: Panama | collected 2016-02-17 | reverse complement strand
GGCGCCGAGGTCAAGGCCAAGGAGACGCGCTATCCGGACGGCGCCGCCGTGATGGAGCACGTCATCCACGGCAAGGGCAAGGAGATCGGCTTCGGCGCCATGACGGAGATCAGGCTTTATGGCGACAAGGGCGCGCAATTCGTCGGACCGCTGCCTGCCGATGCGCAGAATTACACCAGCTACGCGGCGGCGGCCACGGCCGCGCCGGCGAACCGCGACGGTGCAGCGGCATTCGTGAAATTTCTAGGCAGCCCGGCCACGCGGGCCGCTTTCCTGGCAAAGGGCATCGAGTAGCCCGCCACACGAGCGGGCATCCAGAAACGACCGATCAACAAGTCCAAGTTGAAGGGCCGGGGCGATGAATTCGGACTTGATGCGGCGCGTCGCCATCACGCTGGGTGCACTCCTCATCTACCGAATCGGGACTTTTATTCCGCTGCCGGGCATCGATCCCGCCGTCTGGGAGAGGCTTTTTCGCGGCCAATCCAGCGGTGTGCTTGGGATCTTCAATCTGTTCTCCGGCGGCGCCGTCAGCCGAATGGCGATTTTCGCCCTCAATCTCGGTCCCTATCTGACGGCGGCGATCCTCGTCCAAGTGGCTTTGTTGTTTTCGTCCAGGCTCGGCGCGTTGAACGACCGCGGCGATCGCGGCCGACAGATCGTCCGGCGATGGACGCTCGCGGTGACCTTGTTCCTCACAGCCTTGCAATCCTATGGCATCGCCATCGGGCTCGAAGGCTTCGGCCAGACTGTCGCCGAGCCCGGCCTTTTCTTCCGCCTTTCGACCGTGATCACGTTGACCGGAGGCACCTTCCTGCTCATTTGGCTCACCGAGATCATCACTGTGCACGGCGTGGGTAACGGCTTGGCGCTGATCTTGTTCGTCAACATTGTGGTTGCGATACCACGATCGGTCGCCGGGCTGTTGGAGCTTTACCGTACGGGAGTGTTGCCGAGGGGGCTCATCGGAGCGCTCGCGGTTCTGACGATCGCGCTCGTGACGTTCATCGTGATGATGGAACTGGCCCGGCGCCACGTCCCCATCGAGTATGAGCGACGCCAGATCGGCGATCGCATCATCGAGAAGCAACCTTCAACCCTCGCGCTGAAGCTCAATGGCGCTGGTATGATTCCGGTCATCGTCGCGCCGTGGCCTCTCGGCATCCTGTTGCTGATCGCGTCTGTGGTAGATTCGAATGGCTCAGGGTGGTTGTCGTCGATCGCCAAGCAACTTGGTCTTGGGCAGCCGGGGTACATCCTCTACACCGGGATCGCCATTGTTGTCATCGCGCTGTTCTACGTCGCGCTATTGATCGATCCTGATGCGGCGGCGGAGAAGCTAAAGCGATGGGGAGGCGTCATTCCGGGAATTGAGCCGGGGGCGGCTACGGCTGATCACATTGACCGGGTGCTCTCGCGCACCATCATTCTGGGCGCGGTCTATCTCGCGTTCGTGTCTCTTGTCCCTATAATCCTGATCGCCTATGCCGGAATACCGATTTATGTGGGCGGGGTGCCCGCGCTGATCGTCGTTTGCACGGTTCTAGACGTCTTCCACCAGGTGCAAGGTCGCAGGCGTACAAAAAACGGGTAGGAGCGATACCAATGGAGATTGAGCACGGTCACTGGGACATTTCCAGTATGACCGGCTCGGGATCACCGCGGTATTGGTGGCGGGAGTGCTGCTCGGAATGGTGCGCCGGAGAACCGGCTCGACTACGCTCACGATCCTCCTACATATGCTATCCAATCTGGAAGGTCGGATCGTGACGGGGCCCGATTGCTGGGCGCCCGTGAGCAGGAGGACATGAATGCGAGGCTTGGTGGTTTTGGCGGCACTGATGGTGAGTTCCAGCGTGTTCGGACAAGAGTGCATCCGGCCGGAGTGGGGCAAGTGCGTTTCGTTTCCAAATGGCGGATCGCATACCGGCACCTCGATCCAGAAGGAAAAGATCCAAGCGGAGGTCACTCCGGGTCCTGATATCTGCGTCGTCAACGAGGAGGAAATCGGCGGCTATACGTTCGCGCGATTTGCCCGCAATGGCGCGCCGTGGCCGGATGCCGACTGGGCCGCCAACGTCGACGATTTCTGCTTCTTCAAGAAATGACCGCCAATGTCGAGTGGGGCGTATGCGGTAGCACGCGCGCCCGCAGGGTCGTTCGAGGCGGCGCCAGAGCCGATAGATGTAGCGGTGCGCCAAATCGTAGTCCGACATCGTGTCCGCTTCGCGGTGAAGAAGACGGTCTAACCACAGGAGCGGACAGTGGCGGATCCCTGCTAGGCGGAAGGTTTGGTCGCGCATCCGGCTAAGATCTGTGCCGAGCGGTAGGTGAGCAATCTCCGCCATACGCGTCCCATTAGCGCTAATTTAAGGTGGAGCGGGCGCCCGAGATTGAATCGAAGGATCGCATTGATCGCTTGCACAGCAAGCAGCCTGGGCTGCAGCGGCTGTCAAGGGCGCTTCGCGCCGCGTAGCGGGTATACCCCTTGACAGCCGCTGCAGCCCAGGCTTTTGGGGCATCCAAGCGATCAATGCGGTCCTGCATCTTCCGAAAACGCCCGCCTGCCAAGACGACCGGGGCCGGGCTGACGTACCCAGGATACCTGGCAGGGTGTTGCGAAGGGACGCCCCGCTGTCCCGGAAAATGCAAAGCCCCGGGCGTCGCCCGGGGCTTGTCGTCGGTCATCGGCGACGACGGCCGTCACACCTTCCTCGGCCACGGCACTCCCTGATAGCCGAGCGGCACCGAGCCGATGCCCTTGTAGTTGAACTTCTGCACCCGTTTACCCTCGTAGGTCTCGGTGGTGTAGAGGTTCCCCTTGGAATCTGACGCGATGCTGTGCACGCCGTAGAACTGGCCCGGCTGGCGTCCGCCGTCGCCGAACGAGGTGATTTCTTCCAGCGTCTCACGCACGATGACGCGTACGCGCTCGTTCTGGCCGTCGGCGAGCATGATGAAGCGCTGCTGCGGGTCCTTCGAGAACACGATGTCCCACACCGCGCCGGCGCCTTTGGTGTTCTTGGCGTAGAATTGCTCCTTCACGAAGGTGCCGTCGGGCTTGAACACCTGCAGGCGATCGTTCTGGCGGTCGCAGACATAGACCAGGTCGTCGACCGATTTCTCGATACAGTGCACCGGGTTGCGGAACTGCTGCGCCGGCGCCGCCTTAGGATCGTAGGGCCCGAGATTGGTGTCGTCGGGCTTGTTGCCGTAGGCGCCCCAGTGGCGCTTCATCTTGCCGGTGTCGGCGTCGATCACGGCGACGCGCTTGTTGAGATAGCCGTCGGCGATATAGGCCTCGTTGGTTTTCGGATCGACCCAGATCTTGGCGACGCGGCCGAAGTTCTCCTGATCGTTGCTGCCCTTGTTGCCGCCAAGATGGCCGACCTGCATGATGAACTTGCCGTCATTGGTGAACTTGAGGATGTGCGCATCCTTCTCGCCGTTGCCGCCGATCCACACGTTGCCCTTGTAATCAACGTGAATGCCGTGGTTCGACTGCGGCCACTCGTAGCCCGGCCCTGGACCGCCCCAGCTCCGCAGCAGCGCGCCGTCTGAGTCGAAGACCAGGATCGGCGGTGCGGTGCGGCAGCATTCGGCGATCGGCGGATTGAGCTCGGCGCCGCGTTCGTTGTTGTGGAGGCCGCCGGCGCCACGATGGATGACCCAGACGTGATCAAGCTCGTCGACCCAGATGCCGATGGTCCAGCCGAGCAGCCAGTTGTTGGGCAACGGCTTCGGCCACAACGGATCGACCTCGAAGATCGGGGCCTGCACCGTCGAGCCCTGCGCCTCAGCGCGCTTCTGCAACACGGCCTGGCCGAACCCCAGGCCGACAATGACGGCCGCGAGCGCGGTGCCCCACACGAATTTGCGGTCGCGCAATAGCGTGATCATGATTTCCTCCCATCCCGATCGGTCGATGTTTTGTACCAATTATAGACAAATCGGTCGGACTTGGAATGGTGATTTCTTAGCCTGGCACCGTAGGGTGCGTTAGCCGAAGGCGTAACGCACCGCCGCCAGTGCCCGACGGATTACGCAGCGCTAATCCGCCCTAGGTCGCCTCCGCGACGGTCGTTTGCGCGAGGCCCGTCGGGGATGGGTTGAGCGATAGCGAACCCAGCAGGGCTTTTCCAGCGGCGAGGTCGATGGTGGGTTTCGCTCCGCTCAACCCACCCTACGACGTGCGAGCCGCCATATTGCGGCTTTTGCCAGTGGCGAGCGCGTGCTAGTCTTCCGGCTCAAAGGCAGGCTCGCAGTTCGCAGACAAGCTTGGCGGAGGCGGTCAATGAAACGGGCGCCGTTTGCGATCGGCATCGCGGCAGCGATCATTGTTGCAGGCTCGGCGGTGGTACTGGGGGTTTGGGCACCGCCAGTTCCAAGCGCCGCCGTTTCAAGCACCATCGAGCCGGTGTGGACTGAGGCCAAATGGCCGTTCCTGCAGGACCAGTGGGGCATCGGCAAAGCCTTCGTCTGCACGGCGGCGGACTGCGGAGCCAAGATCGACCTGTTCATCCGGCCGAAGATCGGCTTTTGCAATTGCTCCACTGGCGTGTCCGACGACAACGAGCTGGAGCGCGTCGCCGACACTGACCTCGTCAGCCCGAAGGTGCGGCCCCTCGGTCCTGGCAGCCCCGTCAAAGTTGGCTGGATGAGAGGTCTCAGCCGGTCCTATGTGATGTCCGATGAAAGGCCGGACGAGCGCCTGCTCTCAGTTGCCTTCAATGACGAGTGCGATGTGGTCGTGGCCCTCGTCTCGCTCGGCAAGGCCGATCCGAACGCTGTCGCGCCGGCTGTCCTCTCCTTCCTCAACAGCGCGCCCATGGTGCTGTGGGCAAAGAAGGAACTCGGCCTGGAATTCGTGCGGCGCGAATGGTGAGGTGCAGCGCAGTAAGGAGTACCCGTCATCGCCGGGCTCGTCCCGGCGATCTCGATCAGGGCAGGTTCCAATTGTCGGGATGCCGGGAGATGCCCGGCCATGACTGCGGAGAAGTGGTTCAAATGACCGGAACGCATCCTCGCGAAGCTTCGTGTGTCCGGTCTTGACGAAGACGACAGGGAGGAAGCGATGATCAAGCGTGTACAACAGCGCAATCTTCTGTGCGGCGCAGCATTGGCCGCAGGCGTAATCAGCTTCGGCGCCAGCGTGGCGATGTGGCAGCACGCCGCGACGGCGCAAAATGCGATGGTGGAAGCCCCGATCTTCGAGGTCGATCCGCTGTGGCCGAAGCCGCTGCCCAACGAAGCGCTGCTCGGCATGACGATCGGCGTCTCGATCGACGACCAGGACAACGTCTGGATCACCCATCGCGGCGGCGCGACCTTGAACAACAATGAAAAAGGCGCCGAGCTCAATCCGCCGGTGGCGATCTGCTGCCGGAGCGCGCCGCCGGTCATCGCCTTCAACCAGGCCGGCGACGTGATCCACTCATGGGGCGGCCCCGGCCAGGGCTACGAGTGGCCGGAATCGATGCACGGCATCTTTGTCGACTACAAGGGCAATGTCTGGCTCGGCGGCAATGGCGCCAAGGATGCCCAGATCCTCAAGTTCACCAAGGACGGCAAGTTCGTGCTGCAGTCCGGCCACCAGGGCAAGAACGCCGGCAGCAACGATCCGGAGAACTTTGGGCGGGTAGCCCAGATCTATGTCGACCCGAAAAGCAACGAGGCCTTCGTGGCCGACGGCTATCGCAACCGGCGCGTCGCGGTGGTGGACCCCGACACCGGCAAGATCAAGCGCTGGTGGGGCGCCTACGGCAACAAGCCCAACGACGACCCGCAGGGACCTTACAATCCGACCGCGGCCGCGTTGCAGCAGTATCGCAGCCCGGTGCACTGCGTCGCGCTCGCCAACGACGGCCTGCTCTATGTCTGCGACCGCCAGCATGACCGCGTGCAGGTGTTCCACACCGACGGCACCTTCGTGAAGGAGCAGTTCTTTGCCAAGAACACGCTCGCATCGGGTTCGACCTGGGAAATCGCCTTTTCCAAGGACCCCGAGCAGCGCTTCATGTACATCACCGACGGCCAGAACGAGCGCGTGCGCATCGTCCGTCGCGACACCATGACGGAGCTGACCTCGTTCGGCCGCGGCGGACGCCAGCCCAGCGAGTTCTTCGGCGTGCACTCAATCGCGGTCGACTCCAAGGGCAACATCTATACGACCGAGACCTACGAAGGCAAACGCGTGCAGAAGTTCAACTACAAGGGCATCGGAATGGTGCCGGCCGGCGACCAGGGCGTGGTCTGGCCGAAGCGCAGCAGCTGAGGATGCTGTTAGGGGGCGCCCCTTGTGGTCGCCCCCTAAGGCGGCATGTCCGGACAATTTGAGGACCGTAGGGCGCAATAAGCGTAGCGCATTGCGCCGTTCTCGTGCCAAGGCGAGAGGGTCCCGACCGGGACCTCCGACAAGCATGGTTGAGATGAGGCGGCGCAATGCGCTACGCTTATTGCGCCCTACGGGCTACGCACCGCGCCCAGGCGCAAAGCCCCGGCTGCACTCGCGGCGGCGTTTCCTTGTACGCCTGCGCCGCGGCCGCGGGCGGTGAGGAGGAGCGCAGCGTGCGCTGGTTAATGATAGCGGCGATGGCACTCGCGGCGATCGCCGCCTCGCATGCATCCGCTCAGACCTGTCTGCGGCCAAAGTGGACCGAATGCGTGTCGTTTCCCAACGGCGGCCGGCATACCGGCGTGTCCCCTTACGGCGTGCCGGTAGAGATGGCGGTGCCCGCCGGGGCCGAGATATGCGTGAGCAACGAGTGGGAGATCCGCGCCGAAACCTACGCGCAATTTGCGCGCGACGGCCGGCCATGGCCCAATCGCGATTGGGAGGTGGAAGTCGACACCTTCTGCTTCTATAAAAACTGAACATGAAAGTGCGTCACCTGGAAGGCGTCGCGCCGCTGCGCCAGCTTGCAATCGCAGTGGTTGCCATGTTCGCCTGCGTCATGTCTTACACCGGCGGCGGCTGGACTTCGCCCGCCTGCGCCCACGACATCCCGGCCGACGTCAGGATCAACACCTTCTTCAAACCCGCCGGCAACCGGCTGGAACTCCTGGTGCGCCTCCCCCTCGCCTCCCTGATCGACACCGACTTTCCGATGCGGGGCGCCTTTCTCGATCTCGCGCGCGCCGACGAGCCGATCCGCGGCGGCATCAAGGTGTGGCTCACCGACAATATCGACGTTTACGAAAACGGCGCTCTGCTCGAGAAGCCCCGCATCGTCGCCGCGCTGGTGTCGCTGCCGTCGGACAAATCCTTTGCCTCGTTCGCGGAGGCCCGCGCCCACGTGCTGGGGCCACGGCTTTCCGACGATCTCGACCTCTACTGGAGCCAGCAACTTCTCGACGTGCTGCTCGAATATCAGATCCGGTCCGATCGCTCGCAGTTCGCCATCGAGGCGCGCTTCGACCGGCTCGGCGGCACCGTCAACACGGCGCTGCGCTTCATGCCGACCAACGGTACCGTGCGTCCGTTCGAATTCCGCGGCTCCCCCGGCCTCGTCTACCTTGATCCGCGCTGGCATCAGGTCGTGCTGCGCTTCGTCGTCGAGGGCTTCTGGCACATTCTCGACGGCACCGATCACCTCCTGTTCCTGGCCTGCCTGGTCATTCCGTTCCGGCGGCTGCGCCCGCTCATCATCATCGTCACCTCGTTCACGGTCGCGCATTCGATCACGCTCATCGCCTCGGCGTTCGGCTTCGCACCCGATGGGATGTGGTTCCCGCCGCTGATCGAGACCCTGATCGCCGTCACCATCGTGTTCATGGCGCTGGAAAACATTGTCGGCAGCAACGTCGGTCTGCGCTGGATTTATGCCTTCGTGTTCGGCTTGATCCACGGCTTCGGATTTTCGTTCGCGCTACGCGATGAGCTGCAGTTCGCCGGCGACCATCTCGTCACCTCGCTTCTCGGCTTCAACGTCGGTGTGGAGATCGGCCAGCTTGCCGTGCTGTTGGTGCTGGTGCCGGCGCTCAACCTCTTGTTCCGCTACGTGGTCGCAGAACGCATGGGAGTGATCATCCTCTCGGCGCTCGTCGCCCATACGGGCTGGCACTGGATGCTCGACCGCGGCGCGGTGCTCGCCAAGTTCCCCCTCCCCACCCTCGACGCCGCCTTCTTGGCGAGCCTGATGCGTGGCGCGATGGCGGTGCTCATCCTCGCCGCGCTGGTATGGCTCGCGAGCGGCTTCGTTCGCAGTATCATGCAGGGGAAGGACGCATTTGCCGACGAGGCGCTCGCCAAGGCGCCGGCGGACAAGCGGCGGTGAGGCGCGTTGCCGCCTTTCGGCCCCACATCTCAATAGAACCGCGTCGACGCGCTCTCGCGTCCAACGATCGCATGTCGTTGAACCCGTGCAACCCAAGGGGATTTCCCTGAAAACAGGGAATATAGCAGGGAATTTTCGAGTTCTACGACCCGTTTCGGCGCTTTGCGCCCGCTTCTGGCGCCCATTTGCGCTGCAATTTCAGCACGCTGCGGACGATTCCCTGCTTCTGCAAGACAGGGAATTTTGTTTCCCCGGACAGGGAATTTGCTCGGTCGGAACAGGGAATTGCGCTTTCATATCGATTTGCTTTCTTCGTCGAACTCTTCCTCGAACCCTCTGTCGAACTCCTCTGTCGAACTCCTCTAACCCTCTCTCGAACTTCTCTCTCGAAAATTGTATATCATTATTTATACCACAGAATTGCGAATCCGGCGAGTGCCGCGTCGCCTTTCGATGCGCGATCGGTCGTACATTCGATTGGCGATCGGCTTCCTGTGCCGCAGCGGCAACGCTGCAGATCAAAATTGTTGCAGTCGCAACTAACGGAGTTGGAATTATTCCAATTATAGCTTAGAATTCTTATAAAGGTGCTGTTTCAAGGATGCCCGGGGAAACTGCTCGGAGGGGGAATGGTATCCGGATCATGCGTTGCGCGGCGTGCCGCGTTGGTGATACTTGGCGCGTTGGTGGCCATCTCGTCGTCCACGCAGCCCGTCCGCGCCGTCGACGAGATCCAGCTCTACAATGCCGAAATCGCCGATGTCGGGCAGTTCACCATTCAGCATCACTTCAACTATGCCATCAGCGGACGCAAGGAGCCGGATTTCCCGGGCGGATTAACTCCGAACCATGCCCTCAACGCCACGCCGGAATTTGCCTGGGGCATCACCGAGTGGTTCGAGCTTGGCCTCTACATTCCGTGGGCGATCGACTCCGACGGGCGCTTCCTGTCCAACTGGTTCAAGTTACGGACGCTGTTCGTGACACCCAATGCCGACAAGAAGAGTTTCTTCTACGGCCTCAATTTCGAATATGACTATACGGCGCCGCGGTTCTCGCAGACGCTCTTTGCCATGGAGATCCGGCCGATCCTCGGCTGGCGCAACCCGCAATGGGAACTCATCGTCAATCCGATCGTCGATCTCGGATTCGGCAAGAACGGCGACATCGATTTCGTGCCCGCGGTGCGACTTGCGCGCACCCTTAGCAAGGATCTCGCGCTGGGGGTGGAGTACTACACCGATCTCGGCCGGCCCGGCAGCTTTTTCCCCTTCCAGCAGCAGTCGCACCAGTTGTTCGGCGTGATCGACTTCAAGATCGGCGATGTCGATGTCGACTTCGGGCTCGGCTATGGGCTGACGCCGGGCTCGGACCGGTTTATCGCGAAGACCATCCTGACCTATGCGCTACCTGTGGGGGGGAAGCAGGAGTATAATCCGTCGATAAAGGCGCCACCGACCATGATGCCGTCCATGCGACAGATCTCACCCGTCGAGATGGCGAGCGATCCGTTCGCCGGGATGCGGTGACGCTGCTGACGGAAAGCCTCGCCATGGATCACGCACGCCTGGTCGAGGCGGTGCTCCGCAATCCGATTAACCGCGCCATCCTGGAGCGACTGCCAGCGCTCGGCCTCGCGGACGCCTGGCTGGTTTCGGGCGCGGTGTTCCAAACCGCTTGGAACATGCTCACCGGGCGACCACCAGACTATGGCATCAAGGACTATGACATCTTTTATTTCGATGCGGACACCTCGGTCGCGGCCGAGGATGCCGTGGTGCGGCGCGTCGCGGCCTGCATGTCCGACGTTTGCGATTGCATCGAGCTACGCAATCAGGCGCGCGTCCATCTGTGGTATCCTGTGAAGTTCCATGCCCCCTACGGTCCGCTATGCCGAGCAACCGAAGGAATTGATCGCTTCCTCGCCCGGGTGGCGCAAGTCGGGCTGCAGCCGACGGGCGCAGGTTGCGCGGTTTATGCGCCGCACGGTCTCGACGATGTCGCGACGATGACGGTGCGGCCGAACCCCTGCCCCAATTTTCGCGCCGAAATCTATGACGCCAAGGCCGCGAGCTGGAAAACGCGCTGGCCAGAGTTGACGATTCTGCCCGCGATGGCCGCTTAGGCTCTTCCGCGAAACAATCGCTTCAATTATTGCGCGGCCGCGCAGCGAACTTCCTCGCAACTGGCGACTTTTCGATGCGCGCAAACGGGTCATTGAGCAACATTGCACCAATATTGTCATTTGAACTGCGGTGACGTTTGCTTACACTATCGGTCAGCTCGAGCGTTTCGAGATGCCGGTCCCGAGGCTGTGATGCATGCGCGTCGTGGCGCGTGACAGCTTCACGCAGGGAAGACCCCAGTCAGAATGTTCCGCAAGACCGGCCCAAAGGACGCTGCGCCAAGCATGCAATCCCGAGAAAGCGTAGCCGGTCAGGCCTTGCGCATTCGCGTCCTGTCCTCGATCGGCGAGGTCGCCGCAGC
>Ga0126384_10002695_pt1 | contig 10766 bp, 9 predicted proteins | sample PanSoiMetPlot_36_FD_92543 | JGI IMG/M metagenome (GOLD analysis project Ga0126384, IMG submission 92543) | Tropical forest soil microbial communities from Panama - MetaG Plot_36 | ecosystem: Environmental > Terrestrial > Soil > Tropical forest > Bulk soil | place: Panama | collected 2016-02-17 | reverse complement strand
CGCAGGGAGGCTGCCTGGCGATTAACTGCGAGCGCTGTGACGATCGACTGACACTTCTTTTCGTCGATACTGGCTCTGGTATGTCAGAAGACGTGCGTGAGAAAGTATTCGAGCCCTTCTTTTCAACTAAGGGCGCACATGGGACCGGGCTTGGCTTGTCAGTAAGTCATAGCATAATGGAAAGGCACGGGGGCTCGATCAAAGTCCAGTCTGAACCCGGCAAGGGAACTACCTTCACCATTGAACTTCCAGCCGCTGAAGCGCCGGCACAAACAATCGAGGAATTGATTACTGATGCGGCGACGAATGCTTTGTCGATTCTGGTTGTAGACGACGAACCCTCTGTACGCGAAACGATGGCGGATATGCTTTCAGCCCTCAATCATCACGTGGAAGTTACTGATCGCGGAAGCGTGGCTCTTGAGCGGATAAGCAAGAAGCATTTCGATGTCGTGTTTACAGATCTGGCGATGCCTGAGATGGACGGCTGGGAAACGGCGCGTGAAGTAAGGAGGGTAAGCCCTGACACGCTGATTGTTCTGGTAACGGGATATGGCACGGGCACGGTTCCGCCGGCGGAAGAGCCTGGCTTGATCGATGCCATTATCGGCAAGCCCTTTGAATTCGATCAGGTTAGCGACGTCATCTCGCGTCTACCGCTGACGCGAATGGGTTGCGAGCCTGAAACAGTCTTGATGATGTGAACTTCGGAAGGACCTGTTGAAACGAGAAGGCCAGCCCACATCCGGCTGGCCTTCTCGTTTTGATCGTTTGGCTTAGTTCACCCCGCGATGGACGATCCAAACCTGTCAATTCATGCTCATTACTCCTGCACTGGCTGCGAAGCCAACGCCAAAACCCACGATTAGCGCAGGTCCCGTCCATTCATTCTTTTCCGCCATCATGAAGCCGGTCGAAGCGCTGGAAAGATTGCCATAATTGCGAAGGATTTCGTACGAGCCAGTCACCTTCGCTGAATCCTTCTCAAGTCGCAGCTGCGAGCAGACGCCATCGAGAATCTTCTTGCTGCCGGTGTGAATCATACAATCGGTTACTTCGCCAAGGTGCGACACAGGCGAGTCCGGATGTTCAAGCACGCTCCTCACTGTGCTTACTGCGTAGTGCGCGCCGCGATTGGGAACGTTTGGCCGCATGAAGTATTGCGGCCGCCCGCGTAACAGGGGATGTGAACTATTCTGTGTCATGCAGAGCAGATTCACGTCTTCAATCTGGTCGTTCGTAAGATGAGAGATTGGACCAAAGACAGGCTTTCCTTCCTCGCAGCCGACCAACAGCGCTACTGCTCCATCGCCAAAGAGCATCGACTGGACCACGAAGGTGGTGTCCCAGCGAAGCTTTTCGAAAGTGGCCTCGTCAATCTTTTCTTCGCGGCGCATGCGGATCAGTTCGCGGAATCCGTGGTACTCGCTGTTTACCAGCGGCGCCACATACGGAGTGTGCGCTTCCGACATCAGCACCAGTGCGAGCTTGTTCAGGTTCGCTGCCAGGTACCACTGGGCTACTTCGACAGCTTTGAGCAATACCGAGCAGCCTTGTGACTGCATGCTGACTGTTCGCAGCGAGCGCGAAAGCAAACCATGTGTCTGCGCCATAACTTCGGACGCAAGGCAGGGCAACATCTGATCGGGTGTGTTCGTTGCGGCTACTAGCAAGCCGATTTTTGAGGGGTCGCCGCCCCACTCTTCCACACATCGCTTGGTGGCGTCCACGCCAAGCCCGGTGGTCGAGTTGGTTGAATCGATGCCTCCGCCTTCAAGAAATTCCGGGTAGTTGCCAATCACCGAATATCGCTGGTCGACACCGAGACCGCAAATCGTGTTGATTAGCTCCGGCGAGAGCTTGTGCATAAGTGAAGCAACAAGCTCCGTTGTAGAGAAGTGGTGCTGGGGTGTTGATGTTGCCGCTGACATCAGGTTGATCATGGGGGAGGGTTCTCCTTGGGCTCCAAGGTTCTCCGAATCCGGCATTGCTCTTTCGTCAATGTCCCACCCCGCATTCGGAGAACCTTTATGTCTGCTGCGTCCTTCTTCTTTATCAATCCGCGTTCCACAGCAGCCGGAAGTCTCACAACACAACCTAAGCCCTCTAACGATGCGATTTAAATCTCAAATGAGTGGGGTTCGTGAGCATCAATCGACGTGCGTAGCAGGTATACAAGGTGTGATGCTTTTAACGAGTTTTCTACTTTTTAGCCGGAATCCGTAAAACTACGTGGTGATTAGGAGGTATACAACTGAATAGCTAGTAATCACAGTTCACAGCCTACAGTTGCGGCTCAACAATCGATTGCAATCCGTTTAGCGGTCGCATTCTATCTGCTCGCGCTGGAAAACAACGAAAGAGATCTCTCGATTTCGTTACCTACTCAACATAACGGGCGAGCTTCTCCAGCGACGCCTGGGTGCCCGCCTCATTGTCTGCGGGATTGATACCTGCAGGTATGTTCTCAAAAAGGATCGTAACTTCGGTTCCTTCTTCTCTCTCTTCCAGCATTACAACCATGAACATCCTTCCTGAGAAGGCAAGATCCCTGGAATGAAAACTGATCGCTTCTACTATTCTCTTCGAGGGACTTAATTCCAGGAACTGCGCGCTGAAGCGGTCCTCGCGTTGGGATGTCTTACCGGCTGTTCCCTGCTCGGACTGAGGATAGTAGAGCGACATCTCATATCCTCCACCAACGCGCAGGTCAAACTCATGCACCTTTGCGGTCATTTCGCCGGGCGCCTGCCAGGTAGCAAGTGCCGTCGGATCAGTGAACGCGCGATACAACACTTCTGGGGACGCTTTGATAATTCTTGAGTTTCTGGAAGAGCTATTCCTGGCTGGATTTATCATGACTGCATTATAGCCACGACAACGCAGCCCTGACTTTTATTTTGTGTAACATATGAAAGGCTTGCACGGCTTTGAGGCTTGTTTATTAGCGCTCCGCGAAATCAGATGACCGTGAAAGCATTCACAGTAAGCAAGCAAAGGCTCGTGGATTTTGCGTTATACTGAGCGTGGCTGCAATACCTCTTCAAGCCAGGATTCGCGGCGTCGAACCTGTGAATCGTCACTCACAGACCAAGCGAGTTTGAAGTAAGCAGACTAACCGAAAAGATGACCGTCCCCTCAATAGTTGATCATCGAACACGGCAACGCGTGCTTGAGGCCGCGGTCTCTGCGTTGGCGGAGCGTGGTCTTTCAGGCGAGCTGCTAAACGACGCGGCTAATCGTGCCGAATGCCCGAACGAGCGGGCACGCGTGTTCTTTCGTCGTGATGAAGATCTGGTGCTGGCGCTCTACGCAAGATTGGCCGCGCAGCTTGAAGAGCGTGTTGCTGAATTACCCGAGGCCTACATCTCAGAGCGCTTCCGGCAGATCATGTTGGCGAAGCTCGAGCTGGTGTCGCCTTACCGCGCGGCACTGGCGGCGTTACTCGCAGCGCTCCTGGATCCACGCCATGAACTCGGCGCGCTCAGTCCGCAAACGGAGATTATTCGCAATCGCGTCATGGGTGTATTTGCGGCTGTAGTGCTGGGCGGGAAGGACTGTCACAAAGTCGATGTCGATAGACTGAAGCACAGTCTTTACGCCCTGCATTTGGCGCTGATGCTGCTGTGGACACAGGACCAGACCAGCGGATCGACGGCTACGCGCGCTGCGATCGATCTTGTGTGCGACCTGCTGGCAGCTTCAGCCAAGTTCTCCTGGCTACCGAACCTGAAAAGCTCGCTCGGCAAACTCGACGAGATTGCCGCAGCTTTCGTGGAGCCTGAACCTGACCCCGAGGTCAGCGAGCTTTCCACCAGCATTCTTCGTCAGCTGTTTCGCCATCGCCGCTTGCAGAGTAATGCCGGTGATTGTTCGACGCGTCCGTGTGAACAGTGTTTGGCGTTGCATCTGCCGAAAGTGCGCCGCTTTGTTCGAACCGGCGAGCCCATACACTTTTTGCTGCCGGCCTTTCCCGCTAAGTCACCAAGCCCGAGGAAGGTTCTGGGCAAGCTGCCGGACATGGCTGAAGAGCTCGCACTAGAATTCCTGGAGCATGTTTGCGCGGAGATTAAGGAGTTATACCCTCCGGGCGCCAGAATCACGATTTGTTCCGATGGCCGAGTATTCAGCGATCTGGTGGGTGTGTCGGACCAGGACGTAACTGATTACGCCAAAGAGATTGGTGTGCTGCGCGAACGGATTGGAGCGACGTCGCTCGATCTGTTCCGTATGGAAGACTTGTTCGAGATCACGGACCACTGCCGCATGCGCGAGCAGCTTTGTCTTAATTACGCTGACACACTCGCCGCGATCGAAAATCGTGTTCATCGCTTTGAACATCACCAGGCTCTCTTTAATGGCATTCAACGCTTCCTGTTCGAAGACCACATCGAGACTGAAACCGAGAAGAGCCGAACTCAGGTGCGCAACGAATGCAAGGAACGCACTTACATGGTTATTCAACGCAGTGATGCGTGGAGCCGGCTGCTCAACGATTGCTTCCCGGCGGCGCTGCGGCTATCCATTCACCCGCAGGGACCGCATTCGGAAAAGATTGGCATTCTCCTTGGCGAGGCTAACGACACCTGGCTCACGCCCTGGCATGGGGTTGCAATTAAACGCAACGGCACCTTCTGCCTGATGCCACGGCACGAAGCTGAGTCGCTGGGGGCATGCGTGGTCACCGTTGATGGCCGTCCCCGCTATTATCAACTTGGTGAGAATTCATGAACCTCGAGACGGTACGCGAGGGCCGCGATCGCTATCTCGCCGAGAACTCGCTGAGCACTGAAAGTTATAAGGCACCACGGTTTCCGATCTATGTCGGCAGCCGTCCGATCTACGTGCCTAATCCGGGCTTTCTTCCCTGGCACGATCTTCATCATGTGGCGACCGGGTATTGCACAGGTTTGATCGGCGAAGCTGAGATTAGCGCTTACGAGCTCCGGGCCGGCTGCGGCTCATTGATGATTTTCATTCTCTGTGTGGGGGCTATTCTGATTGCGATGTTTGTGGCGCCGAAGCGAGTATGGCGAGCTTGGAGGCTGGCAAAGGGATCGCGCTCGCTTTATCACACCAAGGTTGATTATGAAGAGTTGCTGGAAATGAGCGTGGAAGAATTGAGGAGTTATTTGGGATTGCCACGTGAGGGATGCACTTAATGGGAATCTCTTGGGCGAGCAATCACGGGCGGGACGCCCGTGCCACTTTGTATGACTGAGATTGAACAGCTGGAGCCTTTTGGTTTGGTTGTGACGAGCAAACAGCGCGGGCGCGACCTGCACTCAGTTCCCGTTGCTACATTGGAAGATTGGGTGGCGGCTCATCGAGTTGTCGTTCTACGTGAGTTTGCACGTCTGGAGGCAGATGCGTTCCCAGAGTTTTGCTCACGGTTCGGAAGGATTCTTGAGTGGGACTTTGGAGCTGTTAATGAGTTGCGCGTTCAGAGCGAGGCGCGGAATTACCTGTATACAAATCGCGAAGTTCCCTTTCACTGGGATGGCGCCTTTGCCGGCCGCATTCCGCACTACATCTTTTTCCACTGCGATGAGGCGCCCGAGGAGAACTGTGGTGGCCAAACTTTGTTTTGCGACACGGTTCGATTGCTCGAGCTTGCGCCGCTCGAGCTACGAGCACTATGGGAAAAGACGAGCATTACCTATACCACGCAAAAAATCGTTCACTACGGCGGCGGCTTTACCTCGCCTGTGATCTGCAGCCACCAACCGACGGGCGATCAGGTGATCAGGTTTGCCGAGCCAGTCGATGACCTAAACCCGGTGCAGCTCGACATCCATGGTATTCCCAGGACTGAGCAAGCGCGGTTCCTGAAGGACATGCACGAACGGTTGCATGATGATGAAGTGTGCTACCGTCATTTATGGCGCCAGGGTGACGTCGTCATTGCCGACAACTTTGTGCTGCTGCACGGGCGTGACGCGTTTGCGGCCGGCACGCCTCGGCGGATTCGACGCGTGAACATTCTCTAACATGATGCGGAGAAAGCTTCGTTATCTTCTGTACATGCTGCGCATCCGGCGAATAGAGTTTCGCATCGCCGAGATTCCGATCCTTGTCATTCCGCTGTTGTTGTTGCTTCGTGACACCGCGCCGTTGAAGACCTTCACGTTCTGGGAAGGCATCTTCGTATTCTTCCTGCTGTTCGCTTTTGGCGACATGATCAACTGTCTCGCCGATCGTGACCTCGACGCGGTTTACAAACCACATTTGTCGGAGGCCGTCTACGGATTGGGAGTCGGGTTTGTGACTTTCCAGGTCATCGCCTCGGCGCTGCTAGCCCTCGCGTTGACGGCGCACCTGGCCTGGCAATTGAATCGCTGGCTGCTGGTACCACTGGTGGGGATTGGCCTCTTACTGGGCGCTGCTTATTCAGTCAAACCAGTCCAGCTGAAAGGCCGCGGACTTGCCCAGGTGTTTTGCCTCTGGCTCATCATCTTCGTTGGCCCAATGCTTTTTATTGGGCTCCTGGTTAGCGCTAGGCCGTCGTCGTCGGTGCTTGCGTTCGCAGCCGCATTCGGTGCCTTGCAAATGGGCATTATTCTCGTCAACACCGCAGAGGACTATCCTGAAGATCTCGAAGCGCATATCAGGACGAGTATCGTGTCGCTGGGCCTGCATCGCGGCATCGCGCTGGCATTTTGGTTGACGTTAATCGGGGCGGTCGGCGCAGTTGTGACCTTGCTCGATCTGTTCCGGCTCCGCAGTGTTACGCCAACATGGTTTCCGCTCTTGCTGCCTGCGGTCTTCGCTTGTGCGTATGTTCTGCTGGCGATCTGGAAACTGAATCGCACGATAGGACACCAAAGTCTTGCAGTCGCGATTCAAACTGTTAAGGTGGCAGCCAGAAGAGTGCCGATTTGGCTTACAGTCGTAGCGTGGACGATGCTGGGTGCTACCTGCGTGATCTTTATTGCCGAGCGCCAGGGCTGAACTTGAATGAGAATTGTTGAGTGCGTGCCCAACTTCAGTGAAGGACGCCGGCCGGAGGTGGTCGAGCAACTCTGTCAAACGCTGGAGTCCGTCGATACCACTGTCGTGCTGGGTACGCATCGCGATCCGGATCACAATCGAGCTGTGATTACCTTCGTAGCTTCTCCGGAAAATGTAGTTGAAGCTGCGGTGCGCGTGGTTGGATTAGCGAGCCACCTGATCGATCTGCGGCAACACATGGGCGAGCATCCGCGGATTGGCGCCACTGACGTCTTACCTTTTATTCCCGTTAGCGGCGTGAGCATGGAAGAGTGCGTGGCCGTAGCTCACACGGCCGGCGAGCGAATTGCGCGCGAACTGGGGATTCCGGTTTACTTTTATGAACGAGCAGCATTGCGAACAGAACGCGTGCGTCTTGAGAACGTGCGCCAGCGAGGGTTCGAAGATTTGCGTCAACGAATTGCGATCGATCCCTCGCGAAGTCCTGATGTTGGCGAATTAAAGCTTCATGAGTCCGCCGGAGCTATCGCGGTGGGTGCCAGGCCTTTCCTCATTGCTTTCAACATCAATCTGAGCACAAAGGACATCTCGGTTGCGCGCAAGATTGCACATGCAGTTCGAGAACGCGATGGTGGACTGCCTTATCTGAAGGCGCTCGGTTTTGAGCTACATTCGCGTGGTATTGTGCAAGTGTCGTTGAATATTATTAACTACGAAGTCACTGGCATGACTGAAGCTTTTGCTGTGGTGCAGAGAGAAGCGCAACGTTTCGGAGTGCAGATCGAAAGTACCGAGATTGTGGGGCTGGTTCCCGAAGCAGCGTTGGATCGAAAGGCACCCTACTTCCCATTGCTCGAGAACTTCAGCGAATCAATCGTCCTCGAAAACCGGATCAGGGAGCGACAGCGGAATGTGGAATAGTCAAATAAAGAAAGAGATTAGCCGCGGATTAACGCGGATAGGCGCGGATCTGAAAGCAAAAAGAAAATAAAGATTTCTGTTTCTTCGGATCCGCGTTTTTCCGCGTTCATCCGCGGCTAATCTGTTCCAGACGCAATCTAAAGATTGAACTCTGAACCCCTGCTGCCGAGCTTGATCAATTCCTTGCGCAGACGTTGGTGACGCTGCAGGGCGCGTAGGTAAGCTGACTCATCCGGGCTAGTCTTAGCGCGAATGACGCGGGCGAGCTGCTTCTTTTCGATGTTGCTCCACCTGTGCAAATCTGGAATCAGTGCGAGCACTAATGACAGTTCTTCGAGCGCTCGTTCCGCAGCGGGATTCCAGCCGGAGACATCAAGCCCCAGTGTTCTCGTCACGTACGCAAGCGAAGCAGTGCGCATCTTTTCCGGATCACCTCCGTATCTCTGCGCCATGCAACCGTCCACGGCGAGGCCAATCGTTCGCACCTGGAAGTTGTCCCACTCTCGCGATTGTTCCGGCTCACTTTCATAGATCATGTAACCGGCTGCAAGTTTGCCCAGCATACTCGGCCGTGTGCGGTAGTCTCGCTTGCTGTTTATTCTCTTCTCTTCCTGAAGCGTCAGCTTTAGCAACTCCCTCCGCATGGGCCTGAACCCAAGCTTTCGATAAAACCAGAAAGCTCCGGACGAAATTCCCTCTTCGTTTTCATATCCAATCTGATAAGGATCCAGAGTGAACGCTGTTACTCCGAGCAGCTGTTTGTAGACACGCAGAGTTTGTGCGTAAAGCCAGGCTGTTTCGCCATCTCTGAAGGTGTAGTAAAGATTGAAACCGCTTTCCATGCGCTCGAACAATGACAAGCCTTCGAAGTAGGCCACCGGGATGCCATTTTTGAAAATCATCGCAGCGTGATACGCACGTAGCGGCAAACGTTTTTCGGGTGGCAAGCCAAAGACGAACAAATCAACGCCGCGTCCAGGAGAAAACTTCAACACGCGCTTGGGATCACCGTGGGTGAATCCATAAAGCTCCCGGTAACGTACGGTCGAAGTCTCTCGCGCGAGGTTAAGGATATTCTCCCCAGCTGTGGTTGAAAGTCTGATCACAGGGAGCGGCGGCCGGTTCAATTCAGCAGCGAGCGAAACCTCCCTACGGGGGATCGGCGGTTGGCGGTGATAGAACATCGATCGCACCGGCAGGCGCATTCCAGTGCGCGAGGCTCGATATGTTGGCAGCCACCGCACATACAGCTGCATCGCTTCGTACAGCTCAGCTTTCTCGTCATCCGACTTCGGTAGTGACTCGAATCTTGAGATTAGCCACTCAAGCTCGGCGGTGCGAGGCGGCTTGCCTGCTCTCAACCACTTTCGATATGGAACATTCGCTTCAACCAACGCGTCTTCTTTCAGCAGTGGCAGAAACCTCGGCAATGTAGCTGCCAGGCGGCTTTCATCATCGACCCAATCAGCGTCGAGCCTCACTCGGCCTGGCTGATGACGCAACAGCCAGCGCGCGATGCGATAGCTAAACGCATCGCTAACTCCAGTTCCGGCAATTCCCGATATCTCAGGATGCTCAAGGACGGATGGATCGACCTCCAGCTCCAATAAACGAGCCACATGTCTAGCGAAAGAGACTAATTGAGCATCGGTCAGCTGAAGCAGCTTCGCACTTTGCGGATAGGCCCGCAGAAAAAGGAGCGTTTCGTGGTAACGAATCAGGGAATCAGCATCGTCGATGTTTGTACGGCTTAATCGTCTGAGCGTACGCTCCAGCGTGAGGCGTCCCTTTTCAGAGAAGATCCGCTTTGCTTCATCGAGACGGTCGAGCAAGCGCCTGGTTGCGTTTGAAGACATCAAGCAATTTGATTTGGAACAACTGCGCGAAGTGCGCGTCTAAAAGGGCATGGCTGACCGTCGCGTAAACTGGTTACTGGTTGCGAAGTGCGGATGGCTCTCAGCCAATGTCACCATCTTGCTGATGGGACTGGGCAGTTGTTTGAATGATCCGTACTGTGTACCTGGATACGCGCTCCTGACCTTCGTCTATTTGCTATCGTTTCCTGCCAGCACTCTGTTTCTTGTCTTTAACAGCCTGATGCTCTCGCTAGGGTTGTTCTTCGACGGACCGCCAATCTCGCATTACGTTTTTTTGGGTCTGGGATCTCTTGTCGTTGGCTATGTTCAGTGGTTCCGTGTGGTTCCTGCTTTGTTAGGCAAACCAAGAATCACTGTGCTCTCACTGAATCAGATGTCGTCTGACAAGAAAGGCTGCACAGAGCCAACGGGGCAGGCTGGTTTGATTGAATCCCAGATCCAGCCGTTCGACGAGACTGGTTGTACTCCGCTTGAGCGAGTAATCAATCAGAAATAATCGACTGCTCACAGATGTTTTCGGAAAAAGGTCGCAATCTTCCACGCGTCAATCGCCTTCCACGGCAATTCAGCAAGCGTGTAGTGCCCGCAGGGAAGCCAAACCACGTCGAGATTTAAACCGAGGCTCTTCACCTGAGCGATCACCTGGCGTGACATCTCGGCCGGAAAAGTCAGATCGTAACGTGCAGCAATAAACCGCATCGGCCGCGACTCCATTTTCAATAGGCGCGGAATAAAAGGTACGGGACTGATCGGCAGCCAATAGTTTCGTAACTCATCAAGTGTCAGTTGCGGGTCGAGCCCGGCGCGCACGTGCTGCGTTGAAATACCCTGCCAGACTACGTCCGCGAAGTAACCCGAGACATGATTGAAAACGCCGACATTGATCAACGGATCGTGCGTGTATGAAAGAAAAGAAATACACGAGCCAATGCTTGTTCCCAGAATGCCTATCCGTTCGTATCCCTGGTCCGCAAGCCATCTCACCGCGGCGCGCGCATCCAGAACAGCTTGCCGCAT
>Ga0126384_10002694_pt1 | contig 10767 bp, 7 predicted proteins | sample PanSoiMetPlot_36_FD_92543 | JGI IMG/M metagenome (GOLD analysis project Ga0126384, IMG submission 92543) | Tropical forest soil microbial communities from Panama - MetaG Plot_36 | ecosystem: Environmental > Terrestrial > Soil > Tropical forest > Bulk soil | place: Panama | collected 2016-02-17 | reverse complement strand
TGCTTAACTCAGCTTTTTGGTATATTAAGCATTCTTTTCTTCTTCTCTACCTAACATTGTTTCCACGAATTAGCAACAAAGCGAATTTTGGAGAAGAGCATCCGTCAATGCACGAATTGGCTTTCAGCGACTTGAAAATGTAGCACATCGCCGCAGTCCCGCCTTCGACGGCGTAGAGATCAAATTTGCCACTCGGCCGCGGATTCCCGCACATCGCCCACATTAGGTACTCGTGCGCAATGCGCTCGTTATGGACCAGCATGCGGTCGGGAACTGGGTAATTGTCCCCGATAATTGAGTCCACAAGTTCGTGAACGAACGCATCCGGCTCGAACACAAATTTCTTTACCGTGAACGCCACCATCTCCTTGAGAAACGATGCCCCGGGCATATCTGAGTGCTTCGCGAGCCACGCTTCCAGACGACCCGCGATCCCCTGGAGCTGCGGCATTCCCCCAATGCCGGCGGGATGGTCCATCACACGCTTGCTCTCGGTAATTGCGAACTGACCGAGCAGGAAATAACCCTCGCGCGGAGTGGTGGCAATCCAGTTGGGATTACCGCGGCCGGCGTTTAGGAATGCCGACTGCGTAGTCCGCGAGGTCTTTTTGGCAAGCTTGATCAGTTCGTCTTTGATTTCGAACGGGCTGAGCGATTCGAAGTTACGAAGCTCCAATACGTCCATGGTCGTCTCCTTTTAGTGTCCCCTCGCCATCAAAACGATGAGAACCATACCCCAGATCGTGAGCAGCGTGTTTCCAACGGCGTAAGTAACGGTGTAACCCAGCGCGGGAATCTGACTTTGCGCCCGATCGCAAACGAGGCCCAACGAAGCAGTCGTCGTGCGCGCCCCGGAGAGGATGCCGAGCAAAATTGCGTCATGGAAACGGAAAATGTATTTGCCGATGTACAGGCCGAAGATGAGGGGCAAAGTCGTGGCTAAGGCCCCCCAGAGAAAAAGGCTGATGCCTTGTGTCCGCAGGCCGTTCACGAAACCTGGACCAGCAGAGATACCAACTATGGCAATGAAAATATTGAGGCCGACCGAATTCATGAACCAGACGGTGGGCGATGGTATCCGTCCAAAGAATGGGCGCGTCGAGCGTAGCCAACCAAGCACGAGCCCCGCGATGAGCGCGCCTCCGGCAGTCGACAGGGTCAGCGGTATGCCGCCAATCTTCCAGACGAGCGCACCTACCAAGGCTCCCAAGGTGATCCCTGCACCGATGAACGCGACGTCGGAGATATCTGTTGGCCGATCTGCGACGCCCACCATATTGGCAGCGGCGGTGGTGTCCTGCGTGCGGCCCACCAAGGTAAGAATGTCGCCTCGGTAGATTTTCGTATTGGGCAGGATTGGAATGGATGTAGCGGTCGCACCGCGCGTAATTTTCCGGAGAAAAACGCCGCGAGAGGCGGGCAGCTGGGCGATTTCTGCAAGAGTCTTGCCGTCAACTTCTTTCTTGGTCACGTAGGCATCAACACCTTCTACTGGCACGCTGAGCAACTCGGGGTCATCCACTTCAATAGAGACATTGCTCATGTTCACGACCGAATCGCGGCCGCTTCCGACCGCGGCCAGCTTGACGCGCTCGCCGATGATGTTCACCAGCGCCTCGCGAGTACCTGCGACCGCTACCACATCGCCCTCACGCAATACCGTGTCCGCGGTGGCTTCCTCGATGACCCCGTGGCGACGAAGACGCTGAACAAAGACGCGCGCATTCGGTACTAACGCCTCGGCCTCGACGGCACGGAGACCGTTGACCTTGCCGCCAGGCTGCACGCGAAACGCGCGCATTTCCCAACGGTGCCAGGCGGAGCCGGCGCCGCCAAGATCTTTGGTGCCTCCCTGCGTTTCCTCGTATTCCTTACAGGCTGCGGGAAGATTCATTCTTAACAGCGCCGGGCAGATCAGAGCGATCACGATCGCTGACCCGACGGTGCCGAACATGTACGTCACGGCGTAGGCGATAGGCATGGAGTCGAGCAGCCGCTTAGCTTCGTCGGCAGCCAAACCAAGCCGGTTGATGGCGTCGGTCGAAAGGCCCATCGCTGCGGAGATGGTCTGAGACCCCGAGTAAAACCCAGATGCGTAGCCCAAGTCGTAGCCGACGAACTTACATATCGCGACGGGGACTAAAAGGCAGAACGCACATTGCACTGCGGCAAAAATTGCCTGAGGTAGGCCATCTTTGGCGACACCCCGGACAAATTGAGGGCCAACGCCGTAGCCAACAGCAAACAAGAACATCAAGAAGACAAACGCTTTGAGCGGCTGAGAGATAGTAATACCTATCTGTCCGATCAATACACCGGCCAGCAGGGTAGCGGTGACCGATCCCAATCCAATACCCTTGAAGGTGAATTTACCGAAGTAGTAGCCCAACGCCAGAACGAGAAAGATAGCGATCTCCGGATATTGTCGAAGGGTCGCCGCAAACCAAGCCAACATGCCCATTGTTTAGCTCCTCAGGAATGCTTCGTCAGCAATTCTCAAAACCGAGTCCGTCTTGCGCATCGGCCCTCGAACCTAGTCAGCCGCCGCTGACTTCCTCTTGGCAGCTTTTGCTGCGTGCGTAGCTTCATCGGCCTGTGGCTTTGCGGATTTGAAAAACGCGGGATTTAACAGCTTTAGCCCGAGAGAAGCGGTGTAACCGTGAATCTCCTTGACGTCCAATTTGCGCATGAACCCAATTGTTTCCGCATCGATGACTTGGCCAGGAACCATAATTGGAAATCCCGGAGGATACGGAATCACGAAGTTCGCCGAAACCAGGTCGGGCCCGTCCTTCAAACGCTTATCGATCTCCGGGCTGAACAGCTTTAGGTGCTCGCACTGATTTTCGCGGTACGCTGCAAAGAATGCCGAGCGCATATCCCCTTCTCTCGTTATGCTCGAAGGGTCCTCTCGGAAACGGTTGAAGAACGATGTGAAGTTCGGAAGGTTGGGAACATCCGTCATGAGGGACTTAACGCGTGCGGCAAACGCCACCTGGGCTGGACTCCCTCCGTCCGCGAGCTTCTTTTCGATCGCCTGTGAAATCTCGACAAGCACCTTGATGAGCTGTGCGATATCACTGCGCGTGTTGTTAATGTTTGTCTGCAGCAAAACGCTGTTTCGCGAAGTCTTGTTAAGCTGGATGTCGTAATCAGCTGCCAGCATGTTTTTGAATTGCGTGCCGTCGAATCCAGCCGAGCCGCAGACGAGCGTGAGTCGCGTGACATCCAGCGCAAACTCGTCTTCCCGGAAAGCGTCCACCGCTTTTGCCCAGTTCGTTCCTGGCGCCAGGTAATCGATGAACCCCGAATTCCTGAACTCGGCGGGAACCATTTCGTCCGCGCCCAATACCCTGAAATACTTGGAGATTAGCGGGTGAAAATTCACTTCGCGACGAACATCCAGCGCCAACTGGATGGCCCGATTGACCAGTTCATAGCCCTCGAGTTCCATCTGCCGCCTTGCAACGTCCAGCGAGGCAATGATCTGCAGGTTGGGTGAAGTGGAGGCGTGGGTGAAGACAGCTTCGTGGAACTGTTCTTCTACTGTGTGATAGTCCGGATCTTTTACGAGCACCATCGAGCCCTGTCGTAAGCAGGACATGGACTTATGCGTAGAGTTTGTCTGATACACACGCAGGCGAACCTTTTCGGGGTTTGCGAGGAGTCGAGTCTCCAAGAGCGCCTTATCTGTAGGATTTGCGCCGAGTTTTTTCTCTTGTTCTTTGTATGCCCGGTGGTAAGCGGGATCTTTGAACTTGCGCTCAAGAATAGCGGCAGCCCCCATCGCCGTGCGCCGGCGGTAGAAGGGGCTCCATCTTGCGAACCCAAACCATGCCTCATCCCAGAGAAATATCAAGTCGGGCTTTATTGCGAGGCACTCCTCCATGACCCGCTCAACGTTATAGATATGTCCGTCGAAGGTGCAGTTTGTAAGCACCAAAAGCCGGGCCCGGTCCAGCTTCCCCTCAGCCTTTAGGTCGAGTAGAGCTTTCTTGATGGTTCGCAGCGGCACTGCCCCATACATGGAGTACTGCGTAAGCGGGTAAGCTTCTACGTAAAGGGGAAGCGCGCCGGCGATCACCGCTCCGTAATGGTGGGACTTGTGACAGTTGCGATCGACCAACATGATGTCGCCAGGGGCCAGCAGTGCCTGTTCGACCATCTTGTTCGACGTCGAAGTGCCATTCGTTACGAAAAAAACGCGGTCTGCTCCAAATGCCCGTGCAGCCTTCTCTTGAGCGAGTTTTATGTTTCCAGTGGGCTCCAGCAGGCTGTCGAGACCGCCAGTTGTCGCGGAGGACTCCGCAAGAAAGAGGTTTAGTCCGTAGAACTGGCCCATGTCACGAATCCAATTCGATTTAAAAATCGACTTGCCTCTCGCGACAGGCAACGCGTGAAACGTGCTTATAGGCCTTTGCGCGTATTTCTGCAAGTTATCGAAGTAAGGGGTGTTGTACCTATCTGCGATGCCGTCGAGGATGCTCAGATGCAGTTCGAGAGGCTCCTCCACCTGATAGAAGACACGGCGGATGCAGGCCCCTCGGACGTCACCGGCAAGCTTCTCCGGTTCTCGGTCGCTCAGGAAATAAACATCAAGTTCGGGACGAAGCTGCTTCAATCCTTGGGCAAGCGCCAAACCAAATTGGCCGACATCTTTATTAATATTGCTGGCAGCCAGATGCGCGGTAAGAAATTCGCGCAAGACTGGACTGTAATGTGACGAAGCAAAGGAAATGCCTTCATAAATGACAACGGCTTCTATGCTGCCGTTGAGGATGGCCCCCAGAACAGCATCTTCGAAATTGCCAACAAAAACTGGCTCGTAGATGAACTTGTCCTGGGGCCTGCGCAGTTTGCGCAGTTCTTGGCCCAAGTCTGACCACGTTGCGGCACGAGCGGGGCTCACCATCAACACTTCGAAATAAGGGCGGTATTGAACTTCTTCGGCGGCTCCGGGCACGCGCTCAGACAAACCTATCGCGGGCTGATCCTCGCCTTCCCAATCGGCGAGATTCGTGCGATAGGAGTGTGTGAGAAGAGCGGTGCTGATGGATTGCGCCAGATGAGCCGTTCCCGTCGCATCACCTGAAGAGATACGTTCGCCAAGCGTTCCTAGCAGCGCACCCCCAGGATAAGCAAAAAAATCCTCCCACTGACGCAGTTCTTGAAAGGTGGCCGACGTTGCCTCTTGTTGTTTTTCTTTTTCGGAAGGCTGCCGGGCTGCGACAGCTTCCCACAAGCGCGCTGATTGAAGCAGCGAGCGCCAGCGGTCGAATCGAGCTTCTGCGACTGTAAAGAACTGATCCACTCGAGCTGCTGGTGCTCTTGGTGCAGTACTCATACCCGCTCTCCAAACCTTTCAGCCAAAAGATCTGCTCGAGAGACTCGTACGCCTCGGATGCACGTTAGGCAATCCACTCCGAGCGAGGAACTGTCAAAACTTACAGCCAAAAACTCACCAGAATCAGCTATTGGAAATCCCAGAGTGACTCAGCGTTTCCGACATCAGTTGAAAAAATCAAGGTGGGACGGCATCGGCTACGTAAAACTGTCAAGACTGACAGTGCCCGAGCATGCCTCGGTCGGCGCACGCTGTTCGCAGAGCACACAAATCCACGGTGCAGGGATCCGAGAGGATCCGATAGGTCGTACGGCACCAGGCCAACGGGCCAATAGGCACGGCATTGAAACTGGTTTTAAGGCTCCAACCGGAACACCAGCCTATGGATGAGTCGTGGAATTTTCTGAACAACGATCGAGTGGAGCACAAGGACTATGCACTCTGCTACCCGATTACGAACTCAGTCGATTCTCGTGAAATCCGCACTTGTAGTTGATGCCGACCCTCAAGTTAGCGGTGCCCTTTGCGGCGTTCTCAACCCGGAAGAGTGGAGCGTTGTGCACGCGCCGGACAATGCGTCTGGCTTGAAGGTCGTCGAGGCAAGATCTTTCGATCTCATCATTACGGGGACAGACTCCAGCGGAAAAGAAGATATCGCTCTGTTAAAGAGAATCCGCCGGGTCCGACCACATGCTCGCCTCATCATCCTTACAGACGAAAGTACGCCGGCAGACGTGATTGAGGCTATGCGAGAGGGCGCATTCAGCTATTTCTCCAAGCCATTCTCGGCTGCCTCATTTGCCGATATCGTGCGCTCCGCCACGACTGAGCCTCCTTGGGATGATGGCATCGAACTTGTCTCGGCCACACCTGAGTGGATCAGCATTCTCGCCCGTTGCGACCGGAAAACAGCCGATAGGTTGGTCCAGTTTTTGCGGGAGATGTCGGATCTGCCTCACCCTGAGAGAGAAGACGTCGCAACTGCTTTTCGCGAGATGTTGCTCAACGCGATAGAGCACGGGGGTAATTTCGATCCGAACCAATATGTTGAGGTAGCCTATGTCCGCACGCGGAAGTCAGTCATTTGCAGGATCAAGGATCCCGGGCAGGGCTTCTCTTTAGAGGAAATTCATCATGCAGCTGTCAATAATCCTTCTTATGACCCGATTCGTCATGTTCTATTTCGAGAGGCCCAAGGCTTGCGCCCTGGCGGCTATGGGGTTTTGCTGACCAAGCACCTGGTGGATGAACTGGTGTACAGCGAGAAAGGCAACGAAGTTCTTCTAATCAAGTACATCTACTCTGGCGGCTCCAAGCATTCTCTGTGACCCCTGTCGGGCAAGCGCAGGGGCACTTTCATCGCGCCCTGCCTACCTTTGGGTCAGACCCACTCATCGCTAGCACTTCTGACAGTTTCGCACAATAACGAGATTCGCAAACTGTAGATGCTTCGCCGACGTCGAGGAGGCACGGCCATGAAGCTTTCCTATATTGCGATTCCAATGTCCGTGTTTTGCTGTGCGCTAGCAGCCCGTGCCCAGCTCCCCATAACCCAAACAGCAAACCCGTCCGGAATAGAAACACACAAGTCCGGCAACGACCAAGACGCGAACGCCTTAATGGATGCCGTACGAAAAGTTTCTGAACTTGGGGAATCGGATCCCCGATATGTATCAGCCCTCTACAATCTAGCCGGACTCTATCGGCGACGACATAACTACGCCGAAGCGGAGTCCTTGTACAAGCAGGCCCTTACAGTTTCCGAACGAGTTCATGGAGCAGAGAATGAAGAAGCAGCCACGCTGCTTAACGAGTTGGCTCTCCTGTCCCAGGAACAAGCCAAATTCTCTGAGGCACAGGCATTTTTTCAGCACGCCCTTGCAATCCGCGTGCGAGTCTATGGACCGGAACACCCGCTTACAGCCACAATTCTGAATAACTTGGCGGGTGTCTATAGTAGCCAGGGCCAATATTCGGAAGCCCAGACGCTTTACCAGAAGGCTTTGGCCACTTGGGAAAACCTTGAACCTGAAAAACTCAACTTGGCATCCACCTTGGACAATCTCGCGTCCGTGGAGCAAGATCTGGGTGAGTACGCGAAAGCTGAAGAGCATTTTCGGCGCGCCCTGGCAGTTCGGGAGAAAATCGTCGGCCCCGACGATACGGGCGTCGCCACGATCCTCAACAATTTTGGGATGTACTACAACGAGCAGGGAAGGTATACCGAAGCGGAGCCCCTGCTTCGGCGCGCGCTTGCTATCTGGCAGGAATTGCTCGGTCCGGAAGACCCAAACGTTGCCGCGGCATTGTGCAATATCTCAACGGCTTGGAGACATCAAGGCAAGTATTTAGAAGCGGCCGTCGCTCTCCAGCGTTCCTTAGCCATTTGGGAAAAGACGTACGGGCCGGACCATCCGTACGTTGCTAGCGCCCTTAATAATCTAGGTGTACTTCAGAAAACACTACAGAATTACCCGGAGGCGGAATCCGACTTTCAGCGAGCAATGGCGATTTGGGAAAAGACCTATGGACCGGAACACCCGGTAGTGGCAAACATCTTGGGCAATGTCGCACTGCTTCGGAAGAACGAAAGCAAATTCTCGGATGCGGAAAACCTTTTGGGACGAGCAATGGCGATTCGCCAAAGGTTTTTTGGAACAGAGCACTTGACCGTGGCAGTTACTCTCAATGACTTAGCGGAAGTCTACAGCTCAGAGGGCAAGCATAAAGAAGCGGAGTCGTCCTATCTGCGAGCGTTAGCGATCTATGAAAAAAGCCTTGGGCCGGACCATCCGGGCGTCGCCACTGTGCTGCATAACTTAGCAACCGATCAGCTGAGAGCGGGCACATATGAGGCATCCGAACAGAGTCTAAGGCGCGCGCTCGCCATCCGCCAAAAGCGGTTCGGGCCGGACCATCCGGACTTAGCGCCGCTACTGAGCAATCTCGCGGGAGTGCAACGAATGCAACACAAATACGCGGACGCTGAATTGTTGTATAAGCGGTCCTTGGCCATCTGGAACCAAGCCGGATTGACGCAATCCCTGGATTTTGCACAAACAATGCAAAACTTTGGCGATCTGTATCTCGAAGAGCGTAAGTATGACGAGGCCGGGCCTCTCCTTGCGCAGGCTCTCACGATCAAGGAAAACTCACTCGGTGCGGAAAATCCGGAGCTAGGTCATGTCCTTACCTTCCTGGCCGCGGCTGATGTATTTCGCGGCTACTATGGCGAGGCTGAGCCGTTTTGCCAGCGCGCACTCAACATCCTGGAGAAATCTTCACCTCCCGATTACCCGGCATTGATTTATGCCATGAAAGTCTACGCGGTGCTGCTGACCAAAACGCAACGCCAAGCTCAGGCGGAGTTGCTGGAGACCAAGGCGATGGTCTATACCGCCAAGATGAAAAGCCAATTCAAAGACGACGCAAAAGCCGCTTCTCCCTGATCGCGGATAGGTAGAGCACCGTCCCGCCAGGTACTCCAAGTTGACAGATCGGCGTGTTACTCCGGACGATTCTTAGGTGTCCTGTGACGTCCCCGCCACGGGCAGGGGGGCGTTTCTCCCAGGTTGCGGATCCTACTTAAAGCCAAGCGGAACTTTATCAAATCGTGCGTGTTATACCCCGTGGGGGGGGTGCGCGCTTGTCCAAAACCCGCGTATTGTTGGCTGATGACAATCTCCAGGTCTTGGAGTATGTGCGCGACTTCTTATCCGCTGACTGCTGCGAAGTCGTTGGTGCGGTAACCGACGGGCAGGCGGCTGTGGGCGCCGCCGCCCAACTTCAGCCAGATGTTGTCGTGCTCGATCTTTCCATGCCTGTCCTCAATGGTATCGAGGCAGCCAAGCGCATGCTGGAAGCTAAGCCGTCCACAAGAGTTGTCTTCCTCACCGTCGAAAAAGATCGTGATCGGTGTAGCGCCGCTCTGGAAGTCGGTGCCTTTGGGTACGTGCTCAAGCCTCGCCTAGCTACTGACTTGATTCCAGCAATTGGGCTGGCAAAAGATGGCCGTCGCTTTGTTTCCCCGGGTTGTGAATAACCCAGCCACGGTCTTCGCATTCTCCGGTTGGTCCAAATGCTGTTATAACTTGACCGTGCCCAACCAGCACATGCTCGGCCAAGTTGGTCGTTCCCGGGCCGGGAATCTCTCAAACAGAGTTGCGTCGACGCAACGACACGTACATACCCTGAACTCATAGCCACGCAAGGCTTAAGATTCGCAAGCGCAAGTAATGGTACTCGCTGTCGTTTGCCCCGCCCTTTGAAGAGGCCGTACAAAAGGGCCAGGCTTGCAAAGACACGTCACGTGGTTACAAAACTTATAAACTCCATGTTGAATATTACCAAGAGACTGAGATACATTCCGATACGTTACGCATAACTTATCGAGTTGCGACGCTTGGTTTGTCCTGTGGGGCTATTTAGGCCAGCCAAGGTGCTTTGCGACATTTGAACGCTCACGTCAGGTGCTTGGCAGCGAACGTACTCGGATTGAACGGTCCTCTGTCATGAAAATGTCATGAAAAGGAGGAATGCCTTGGCGTGAGCGGATTTGGTGACCTAGGTCATCGAGAGGTCGTGAAATATGTCCCACTCTCAAACTTCTCTTCCTCTATTTCGCTTGCGGTCAGGGATCGATTCTTTCGTTGCGCCTGGCAGAAGCGAAACGCCGGCGGATGCCTCAGCATTTCATCGTGCCGCAATCGGGCTCCTGGTTGCCCTCGGGTATTATGCCGGATCACAAATTGGCTTTCTCCTGAAGCCTGCAGGCACGCCGATTGCTACCTTTTGGCCTCCCAATGCAATCCTTCTTGGTGCTTTCCTGTTGACTTCTTCGCGAATCTGGTGGGTTCTTGTCTTGGCCGTGCTTCCCGCTCATCTCTTCGTTCAGCTAAGTGCTGGTGTACCGTTGATCTCCGCACTGGCCTGGTTTGTCGGGAACACGAGCGAGGCGCTACTTGGCGCACTCTGCGTCCGAATCTTCAAAAAAGACAAGCCATTGTTCGAAAGCCTTTACGGGGTTGTCGTTTTCTTGGCCTTTGGAGTCCTCCTGCCGACACTCGCAACCTCTTTTTTGGATGCTGCAGGTACGGTGCTGACCGGGCTTGGCCAGAATTATTGGAGGCTGTGGACAACTCGGCTCACGTCCAACATCGTCTCCGACCTCACCATCGTTCCGACCGTGGTGATCTTTGGGGTCAAAGGAGTCTCTTGGGTTCGCAAAGCGAGTGTTTCTGCATATTCCGAGGCGGCCGTGCTAACCGTCAGCACCGTGATTGTCAACCTTCTTGTATTCGGCCGGGAAAGCTCTGTAAGCGGTTTTTGGGAATTCATCTGTGCTCCTCTTCCGCTCATGATTTGGGCGCTACTGCGATTTGGATGCGGTGGAGCGAGTGCCTCCCTGCTGACTGTTGCAATGA
>Ga0126384_10002693_pt1 | contig 10773 bp, 10 predicted proteins | sample PanSoiMetPlot_36_FD_92543 | JGI IMG/M metagenome (GOLD analysis project Ga0126384, IMG submission 92543) | Tropical forest soil microbial communities from Panama - MetaG Plot_36 | ecosystem: Environmental > Terrestrial > Soil > Tropical forest > Bulk soil | place: Panama | collected 2016-02-17 | reverse complement strand
CCTTGCGAGGCTGCACGGGTGCACAGTGTTGGCTCGCCTAGCGAAGAGAGACTACCTCCAGCTGGCCTGTGGCGGCTATCAATTGACCGTGGTGTGCTCGTCCATCGAGTGTCCCGAGGCCGGCGTTGGTTCTCACCTTGATTGTCGCCGCCCACGTCATGATATTCGCTGAAGAAGACGTTCCCGATTGTCCAGAAATGGGGTCATCTCCGGCGCGATTTGGGCGGCTTATCATTGTGGGCCGCTCATCCTTTGCCGCCTTCATTTGCCCGCGGACAGCGTTGCGCGTGATAGGCCTCAATCACATCGACCAGCTTCGGCTCTTCGGGAGCTACCTCGATGCACCGACGAGCGCATCGGCGCGTGACATGCATCGCGTTGGGCGCTTTAATTATTGGTGAGCGGTTCGATTTCGCGTGCCATCTTTTTTCGCGGCAGGAGTAATTAAGGCAGGACCTCCCTTGCCTCGTCTTGAACCGAGTGGGCTAGGCAATTTGGTCAGATTGCGGCACGCCTGTCCCACAGAGGCTGCGGCCGGCGCTGGCATCGCCAATCGGACCACCAGGAGGTGCCGGTGCCGCGCGCGCCCAGCGCTTGGCAATGGCCTCCAGCGCTGCGGTCGCGTTCACCCAAAGAATGGTTTGGATGACACCCATGGCCAGAATGCCGACAAAGTGCTCCGCGATCTGCATTCCGTGTCACCGAAAAATGGTCCGCACACCAATCGCATTCGAAGACAGAGGCCTGCATCTGGCCACAACGCACCCACCAGGCATGTCGCATCAGCTGGCGCGCGGTACTGCCGTAGTGGATCCTGCGGAGCTATAGGAACACCGCGCAACCTCATTGTTGCGCCTTCAGGACATTTTTCAACGGCAATATGCGTGCGTTACCGTACACTGAGGATTGAAAGGAGTTAGCTTCGCAAAGTCGGTCTTACAGTTCGTTCACGAAATGAATGGCGTTCTGTTCGCCGAACGGATGCTCGCTGCGGACTTTGCAAGGACATTTGTCAGCAGACGTCTGACACCTTCAAACGCGTCCCTCCTTTGGAACTGTGAGCGCATGCCCGATCTCAAAATTTGTTCAAGTAGTTCAGCTTCATATTTTGAATGGCGTTCGCAAAGGGCGACCGCACCTTGTTCTAGCGACATATCGGCTGCGGTCACGCTCGATGAATGCCCATTTGGATCGAAGGTCGGCAAAGAGGTAGGCCCCCGCCATTTGCGCGCCCTGGTACCCGCGCCAGAGCGCGTCCTAATGGCGGCCAACTCTCTTTCTTCGGAGCCGCCCTGAGGCGGCCCATGAGGGCATCTGCGTCGCTCAACGAGCAATGCGTGCATTCGGTCAGCCACGCTGGAAAGTGTGTCAGCGTCTTAGCAGATTGATTGAGGCCAATTGCTTCGCCTTCCTGGTAGCCGTTGCCAAATCGAAAGCTCGGGGGTTGCCGTCTCCCAATAGACGGTCAAGTGTTTCGCCCCGGATTGGGAAGCATTAGCTCTAGAATAAATGGGGGACGCGTGTGGCCCAGCGTCCCCTCTCTTGCCGATCCCCCCGTATGTGTAGATCGGGCCGTCGGTGCGGGCGCCTGCCAGAGGGTGTGTATTCTGGCACTAGGCCCGCCCCGACAGATAAACTATACGGCGAGAGTATAGAAAAGTCTTCAGACCTTCGGACAGGCACAACGGGCGTTGAACGGGCGGCCGGGCTCAATCTGGAGCACGCGGTTGCCAATCATGATCCGCCTCGGCGACGCGTGACCGTAACTCGCCCGGTATAGTCGCGAGAGGGACACAAAAGTATCAATCTGTCCAGGTTGCGGTGGCCGCAATCAATCGGGCGGCCGATGCCGCCTGCCGATCGGATCCTCAAGTGTGGTTGCGACGCAGAGCCGATCCTGACGTCCCGAAGGGCGTTGAACTGCACGCGCCGCCGGAGCCTTACCTCAAATTGAGGTCTAAGCAGGGCTGGTTGCCGGTCTGGTCGTGGCATTGAGGACTTGATGCGGGAAGCTCAAGAGGGAATAGTGGCAGCGGTGCGACCCGTCACCTCTGGTTTACACTGGGAAAGCCAATGCGTCGATCGGCCTATGCGGTGTATGCAGCCTGCTTCCTATTTGCGCTCCCTGTAGGCGCTCAGGAGCCCCAGGAAAAGCAACCACTCACTCCTCGCCGTCCTCTTTTTAGACTAGAAAAGCAGAATACGCCGCCTACCGTCACTGAAGCCCTGAAAAGTCTCGGAGCGATCACTGTCGGCGACGTGCGCGCCATGTCAGACGGCGATCTGCGCCAACTCACCGACCTTCTCAAGCAATGGATCGATATCGCGGCAATCGAAGAGAAACGTCGTGAAGAGCGCAAAGGCAAGGGCGGCAAACTGCCTTGAGGTGGGACCGAGCCAGGCTTTCGATCGGGCGCCAAGACCCTGCCCAGTCAATGCGCGTTTGAACGGTCCGGAACTCGGTTGAACGAGATAGGCAAAGCGCACCCCACCGCATTCTCCACACCATCGATGAGCCGCGCATGACGGACGCACCTTGCCCGTCGCCCATCGACGCCGACCGCGCTCCCGTTGCGGACATAAGCAAAGAGCGGTGCGTCTACCTGCGCACCGCCCGCATTGCCTTAACCGTGGTCACCGACGCCGATGGTCCGGCGCAAGGTCCGCGCGTTGATCAGAATTGCAACCACCGCCTGTGTCATGCTGATCACCGTGAGCAGGAGAAATTCGGTATTATTGAATAACCCAAGTGGCCGCACGCCAGCCGCTCCGAGCGCGAACAGCAGCACCTGGGTGGCTGCGACTCCTGCCATCAAGATCGCTTCAATGGTGTTGTCGATCCCAGGATGAGACACCCGCAACTGCTCGGCCATCGCCACGATGGCGGCAGCGACGAACAGCACCTCAACCCAGGTGAGTTGGTATCTTCCGACCTGGAAAAGGATCGCTCTCGGATCCGCGATCATGAATTTCCCGGCGACATACAGCGCCAGGATATAGAGAAAGCCTGGGACAAACTTGATTGGCGTACTTTTAAGCGCAGCGTGGACCTGCATAGCAGTTGCCGCGCTCGCCAACGCGCCATCCGAGCTTGCCAGCGACGTTCGGGTCATCACACCCCTCCTTTGCCGGTCGCAGCCGGGAGCGCTGCCCGCGAACGGGCAGCCGTCGTCACAGCTGCGGGGAACGCTGATGATTTAGGGAGGGTTGGCTATCGTTCAATGCGGCAGGGAAGGCGCACAGTGTCGAAAACGGCACACGCTCTTCCCGCACCTACAAGCGGTTGATGGTTGGCTGATTTCCCTCAACCGGTAGGGCGCTACTGAGCTCGCAGATTTTGGGATGGAAGGATCACGCGTTTTGCATGCGTAGTCCTTCGATGCTGCCAAAGGATGTGGCAGCGAACGGATGACGCGACGTAGCCACCGTGCGGAGCTTCAGAGCAACCAGGTATGCCCCCACCGCCGGATGGCGCAGCGCATCGAGAGTGTGACGGCCTCGTCGCGAACCGCGAGAGACGTCAAACCGAGCGGCGGGCGGCGTCCAACGCATGGAGCGCCGGCCATGGTCCAAGCGCCGATGTCGCAAACTGGAGCAAAGTTCGCCGTTGCTGTTGACGTATCCCCCTCTGGCGTCAGCGGCAACGCCTCCAGCTCGCCGCGAAGCGCGTCACCTGGGCCATGTTGAGCACATTGTTTTACAGGGTACGCCGCCGGTATTTCCTCGCCCCCAAAGGGCAAAATCCTTGGCCTCGGCTGGAAGACGGTCTATGCATGGAAACAGCGCTACAGTTATGCGCTGTGGCGATAGGCGAGCGCACACAGATGATCAAAGCGGCCATCGTCGGCCTGGGCTGGTGGGGTGGCATTATCCAGCGGCAGCTTGCTACAAGCGACGTCATCCGCCCCGTGCTCGGGGTCGACCCGGCCGACGCAGCACGCACGGTGGCAGAGGCTGCCGGACTGGAGACCACCGCTCGCTTTGAGGATGCGCTCGAGCGCCCCGAGATCTCGGCCGTGATTCTGTCGACGCCACACAAGGTTCATGCGGCACAGATCGTGGCAGCTGCCAAGGCCGGCAAGCACGTCTTCTGCGAAAAGCCGCTGTGCACAACGGCGCGCGACATGGATGCGGTCGCTGACGCTGTAACCGCGGCGAAGGTCCAGCTCGGTATCGGTCACGAGCGACGCTTCGAGCCCGGCATTATCGATTTGCGGGCCAAACTTGCCGCTGGCGAACTCGGCACCGCCCTGGCCATGGAAGGCAACTTCAGCCAGGACAAGTTCCTAGCGCTTTCCCCCGATAATTGGCGCCTCTCGAACGTGGATGCTCCGGTCGGGCCGCTGTCCGCGACCGGCATTCATCTCGTCGATTTGTCGATCGCCCTCTTGGGCAGGCCCAAACAGGTATGGGCGCGGCTCGCCACGCGTGCCAGCGCATTTGCCAATGGCGATGTGCTTGGCGTCATGATCGCTTTCGAGTCCGGTGCAAGCGCACTGTTGACCGCGATTCTGGCCACCTCCTTTATGGGTCGTGTCGCGGTCTATGGCTCGCAAGGTTGGATCGAGGTTCGCGATCGCACGCATCCGGAGCACCCAACGGGATGGGACGTCACCGTCGCGCCACGCGGCAAGTCCCCTGCGACGCATTCGCTTCCGCCGCATCCGGCGGTGAGGGACAATCTTGAGGCCTTCGGACGTGCCGCTGCTGGGGGCGCGCCTTACCCGGTAAGCATCGCTGAGATCGTTAGCAATGTGCGCACGTTCGAGGCCATTACGCGTTCTGCACTAAGCGGCAAGCTGGAGCAGGTCTGAGACAGAGCTGAGCCGGTCGCTGGGGTCGGTGCCTGGCGCGGGGACGCGCCGATCAGCACCGATACGGTCTTTGTCAGCTCGGTGAAAACCACACCTATTGGCCCACACCGCCAAGCCAGTGTCGCCCAGCCGACCGAGCCAGACTGCTGGCTAGGTGCGACATGCGCTTCGTATGGACATGGGCCTCTCGAACTTTCCCAACCACAGGCTCGTTGCATTCGCGAAGAAGCTAGCAGAACTCCCTCTCGCGGGGGCACGTCTTGGTCTTTCGAGCACTGAGCCGGCGTCGCCAGCGTGCTGACGTAAATCTATCGTATATACGGCGCAAATGCTGGGGAGGAGCAATATTGCCAGTCCTCAACGTCGTCGTCACCGGTCTCGGCCGTACCATAAGATGGTTGCCGCGTCTGCTGGCGATCTATGGGCTGCCCTGGCTGCTCGGCACAATCGCCCTCCTCATCCTCGAAGTCGTTGCTCAGGAGCAGCTCCAGCTCGCGGCGGCTCCCGATTGGGCGCGAAACCTGGTGTGGGCACCATTCTCAGCGATGGCAAACCTGATGCTGCTGCGATGGGTGCTTGACGACGTCGCCCCCACTCGTCCCCTCAACGTTTTGGCTCAACGCGAGACCTGGCTGGCGGCGCTAGTTCTGGCGCTATGGTTCCTCAGCTATCCCGCAATCAGCCATGCGCCGCTCGTGCTGTTGCAGTGGCTGGTTTTTCCAGAGGATTTGCGCGATCGGTTTAAGGATGTCCTGCCCTATTACTTCGCCTTCACGATCGCGGCCTGGCTCGTGAATGCTGCCCTGGCACCGTGCTTCTTTGGGTTAATCGTTGTGGCGAGGCGCGGTTGGCTCAACGTTGGCGAGTATTGGCGATTGCTGCGACTCCATCCGGCACGTCTGCTCTCGGTCGCCCTAATCGCCACGGCGGCGGTCGACGGCGTGGCGATGTTTGATACCCTGGCTTGGCTCCAGCTGGCGCCGGGTGGCCTCATTCCCGGGGGGGCCAACATCGGTTGGGCCTTCCTCGCTGAGCTTGCCCAATTCCCGGTGCAATTTCTGGAATTCGCCATCAAGGGCTGCATACTGGCGGAAGCCTACCGGCGGCTGTTGGCAGAGACGAAGCGCTGCAGTCCGACAGATGTCGGGAATTGACAGAGCCAGTTGTCCGGCCGATCGCTTTAGCGACGTACCATGTAGTAATGGTGCGTGGGCGGCACCAACCGGCACACCGGTGAGGGTAGAGCGGGCCAGGGCTCGGGCATCACTGATCGCTGTCCCCTGACCCGATCCCGCCAGGCCGTCCAGCGGGCTTGAGCATGACAAACGAAGAAGCCTTACACTGTATAAAGACAACCGACTATTGTTACGTTGTCTGGTCGATCGAAAAGAACGTTGTCATTGCGGTTTACCCGGTTCCGCGCGATGCGACCATCGAGCAAGGCTCCGCTGCGTTGTCGAAGGTCGACAGCGAACATGCGGGGCCAACCAAGGGTCGGTTTCTGGATCCGAGAACAACCACGCTCACGACGCTTAGCGAGGAGCAGCAGCAGACGGAGACAATCCACGATCGAGAGCGTACCTTTCGTTCGTGGCAAGCTTACTCAACCAACGATCTTCTGGGCATCCTCGAACACGGGGAGTTCCCACCCCCGATGGACCCATTTTATGGCGCTCAACACATCATTGAGCAGCTGTACTATTCACCAAGGCGCGCACTGTCGAGCGAGCAGCTCGGCCGGCTTGACGCCATGGCTGCCAGCAGCTGTGCGTCTCTAGAGCCGGCTGTGGCACTTCGATTGGAATGCTGGCTCGCGGTGCTCCATCGAGATCGGGATCGCTTAGAGCGTTTTTGGTCGCGCTGGATCGGCACCGTCAAGTTGGCAGCTTCGGACGCATTTGCGACGGCCACCGGTGATCTCCAGCTCGACAGCGGCCCTGTGATCGACAGCTTTATGGAGGTGGTTCGGAGCTCCGGCATGTTTGGTCCGCGTTTCGATGCGATGGTGGCCCTTGGAAAGATTGGATCGAGCGCTGGCGAGACGGCGGCGGCGACAATTGCCGCTCACATCTACCAAAGCAGTCAACAAGTGGCTGCGGTCTGTGACCTATCGATTGAAAGAATTCGATCCTCGGCGTCTGATTGGGGCCCTGTAGGGTGTGTGTCCGTGGAATGGTACCTGTAGTCCATGGAGTGATCCCGCGCTTTGCAGCCTGCCCGGCCTGCAAGTGCCTCGGGTGGGTTCGAACCGCTGGCGTTCAAAGCAAACACTCTGGCTGAGAACAGGGATCACCCGACGACCCTCATCGAGCATCGGCACTAGTCGCCCTTTTTGCTCTCCCTGTTAGGGCACTACCAGGCGGTGTGCTAGGCCGGCGCTTGCGCCCCGCCGCCTTGGCAATCAGATCGCCCATCGCCGCAAAGTCACGCTTTCGCGGTGATGTCTCACGCCAGGCGAGGCCAATAATGCGCTGTGGCTCTGGGTCGGTGAAACGCATAAGGCGTATGTCGGACCGCTTTGCTTCTAGCTCGAGGCTGAGTTCGGGCAGCAGCGTGAGTCCGAGGCCGTTCGATACCATTTGCACGATGGTCGAGAGTGTCGATGCGCCAAAGGTGTCGATGCTCTCAACCTGGCGCAGGTGGCAGAAGGTCAGCGCCTGATCCCTGAGGCAGTGACCCTCCTCCAGAAGAAGCAGACGATCCTCCCGCAGCAGATCGGGTGTGGCGCGCACGTTCTTGGCGATGGAGCGCGACGCGGGCATCGCCAACAGGAAGCGATCTTCGAATAGCGACAAGGTCTCAACACCGGCATGTTCCACGGGCAGGGCCAGCAACACGAGATCGAGATCGCCGTCTGCCAGTTCCTCGAGCAATCGCTGCGTCTGCGTTTCGCGCAACTGCAGGTCGAGATTGGGATGGCGCGCACGGATCAGGGGGAGAAGCTGCGGCAGCAGGTAGGGCGCGATCGAGGGAATGACACCGAGCCGTAACGGTCCGGTGAAGCCGTCCGAGAGATGCCGGGCGCTATCCACCAAGTCGCGCACATCGGCAAGCACCCGCGCGGCGCGAACGGCAATGTCCCGCCCAGCCGCGGTCAAGGCCACGCCCTTGCGCCCGCGCTCAAGCAATTGCAGCCCGAGCTCATGCTCCAGCTCCTGAATCTGCATCGATAGCGCTGGCTGCGTGATCGCGCATTGCTGCGCGGCGGCGCCGAAGTGGCCGGTGCGAGCCACTGCCAAGAAATAGCGAAGCTGCTTGAGCGAGACCATCGTCGATAAATAAAGCTTATCAGACACCCAATGTAAACCGATTGGAGCTGATTGGCGGCGTCAATCTAAAGTGATCGAAGAGTCAAACACATGCGCCGAGGTGTGAAGATGGACGCAAAAGCCGACAAGCGCGCGGACAAATGCCCATTCACAGGCAACCGCGGACATCACAACCGCGACTGGTGGCCGAACACGTTGAACGTTTCCGTCCTACATCGGAACTCGAATTTGTCCGATCCGATGGGCAAGGCGTTCGACTACCCCAAAGAGTTCAAGAGCCTCGACCTCAACGCGCTAATCAAGGACCTTCATGCCGTAATGACCGCCTCGCAGGAGTGGTGGCCGGCCGACTTCGGTCACTACGGTGGGTTGATGATCCGCATGGCATGGCATAGCGCGGGCACCTACCGCATCACTGACGGCCGCGGCGGCGCCGGCACGGGACAGCAGCGCTTTGCGCCGCTGAACAGCTGGCCGGACAACACCAACCTCGATAAGGCGCGCCGGCTCCTGTGGCCAATCAAGCAGAAGTACGGCCGCAAGATCTCCTGGGCCGACCTGATGATTCTCGCGGGCAACGTTGCGCTCGAGTCGATGCACTTCAAGACGTTCGGTTTCGCTGGCGGCCGCGCCGACGTTTGGGAGCCGGAAGAACTCTTCTGGGGTCCTGAGGGGACCTGGCTCGGGGACGAACGCTATAGCGGCGAACGCCAGCTTGCGGAGCCGCTCGGCGCCGTGCAGATGGGCCTGATCTACGTCAATCCTGAAGGCCCGAACGGCAATCCGGACCCGATCGCGGCGGCCAAGGACATCCGCGAGACCTTCTTCCGCATGGCCATGAACGACGAAGAGACCGTCGCCCTGATCGCCGGCGGTCACAGCTTCGGCAAGACGCACGGCGCCGGTGATCCGTCGCTGATCGGTCCGGAGCCAGAAGGCGGCGCCATCGAGGATCAGGGCCTCGGCTGGAAGAGCAGGCACGGCACTGGCATCGGTGCTGATACCATCACCGGCGGCCCCGAAGTCACCTGGACGCAGACGCCAACCAAGTGGAGCAACTTGTTCTTCAAGAACCTGTTCGAAAACGAATGGGAGCTGGCGGAGAGCCCCGCCGGGGCAAAGCAATGGAAGGCGAAAGCCACGACGGCCACCATTCCGGACGCCTTCGACAAGTCGAAGAAGCATGTGCCGACCATGCTCACGACTGACCTGTCGCTGCGCTTCGATCCGGTTTACGAGAAGATCTCGCGGCGCTTCTATGAAAATCCTGATCGGTTCGCGGACGCTTTTGCGCGCGCTTGGTTCAAGCTCACGCACCGCGACATGGGCCCACGCGCGCGCTACCTTGGCCCGCTCGTGCCAAGAGAGGTGTTAATCTGGCAGGACCCAATCCCGGCAGTGGATCATCCACTGATCGGCGAGCAGGATGTGATCGCACTGAAAACGAAGATCCTGTCCTCGGGCCTGACCGTGTCGCAGCTTGTTTCTGCTGCGTGGGCATCGGCCTCGACATTCCGCGGCTCCGACAAGCGCGGCGGCGCCAATGGCGCGCGTATCCGGCTCGCGCCGCAGAAGGACTGGGAGATCAACCAGCCGGCCCAGCTTAAGACGGTACTGCAGAAGATCGAGGCGATCCGGAAACAATTCGGCAAAAAGGTTTCGCTTGCCGACTTGATCGTTCTCGGTGGCGCCGCCGCAGTCGAGAAGGCCGCCAAGGATGCTGGCGTCAATGTAAAGGTTCCCTTTACGCCGGGGCGCATGGACGCGTCGCAGGAGCAGACCGACATCGATTCCTTCGCGCCGCTCGAACCGCGTGCCGACGGCTTCCGCAACTATACCAGCACCCGGAGGCTGCAGCTGATGGCGCCGGAAGAGGCGCTGGTGGACCGGGCGCAGCTATTGACCCTGACGGCACCCGAGATGACGGTACTCGTCGGCGGGCTGCGTGTCCTCGGCGCCAACGCCAACGGCTCCAAGCACGGCGTCTTCACCAAGCGGCCAGAGAAGCTGACCAACGACTTCTTTGTCAACCTGCTCGATATGAGCACAGAGTGGTCGCCTGCCGGTGACAACGTGTACGAGGGCCGCGACCGCAACACCAAGGCGGTGAAGTGGACCGGCACCCGCATCGACTTGATCTTTGGCTCGCACTCACAGCTCCGCGCCTTGGCGGAAGTCTATGCGTGTTCGGACTCGCAGGAGAAATTCGTGAAGGACTTCGTCGCTGCGTGGGCCAAGGTCATGGAACTCGACCGGTTCGATCTGCGCTGAGCCTTGCTCCAGAAGTCGCGAGCACTTGTGCAATGTGGTGATGGTCAGAATGAAGTGAGAGTCGTGTTTGAGCGCGAGCACAATGGCGTGGCGGAGTTCATTACCGAGGCGAGCGTTGAAATGCTCAATGCCGAACTCGCAGATCGGGGAATTAAACCCGATCGTATCATCACGGTGTTGCAGGTGCCTGGCAAACCATGGCCAACCCGACGACACCGAAGTTCCGCGTCCTCTATTGCACGGATTGACAACGCTCGGGTGGCATCACGCCGTTACGTTGCCGCCCGGCTGCCCTGTTGGGCGTTGATGGGGTTAGCGCGATCGCCGCTCGCCAGCTGCGAACTGAGGAGTACTGCGGTCATGTCCGCCTTACACCCAAAGCGCCAAACCGCCGCGCAATCCGCGCCGGTGCTGCGCGT
>Ga0126384_10002692_pt1 | contig 10774 bp, 7 predicted proteins | sample PanSoiMetPlot_36_FD_92543 | JGI IMG/M metagenome (GOLD analysis project Ga0126384, IMG submission 92543) | Tropical forest soil microbial communities from Panama - MetaG Plot_36 | ecosystem: Environmental > Terrestrial > Soil > Tropical forest > Bulk soil | place: Panama | collected 2016-02-17 | reverse complement strand
CTGAGCGTTGCGGAATATCCACCACATAAACGAGGTGAACTCAGTCTGTATGAATTGACCAAAGCTATCGGCGTAATAGAGTCCGTTGACCAAGCTGGTAGTCTGCTTGCCAGGATTGCTGTAAACCGAGTTGTTCTCGGTGCAGACGAGTTCAACTCCGGCTGCGGCTGAACCAAGGTAATCATTCAGCTGCTGACGCAGGTCGGCGGCATCGTTGGCCCACGTTCTGGCGGACTGCAACAATGCCGAGTCGCTTTCCGCGCCGGGTGCTTGCTCGTAACGATGGTATATGACGAAATCTGGTGTGACCCCGAGCGTCCTGAGTGTGTTAAGCATTACCGGCGTCCAACCATTATGGACCTGGCCGGTACGCGGATTTGTTGCCGCGTGGTCGGAGTAGTTCGCAAACGAGTCTTCGCCGGTGATTACTACCGCTCCTACTTTAATCGATGGATCGACCGCCTTCATCGCGTTTTTGTAATCGCGAAATGCAAGTGCATATGTGTACGGATCGTGAGGTCGACTGCGAAGGTCATACTCCCAGCTTCCATAATTTTCATTGCCTACTTCCCAGTAGTGAAACCCATAGTTTCTCGTAACGTTCGAATAGAGCACCCAATCTGCAGCCTCTTGAGGTGAGCCGCTGCCATAATTGACGGTGATAAACGCATCGGCGTTGATCCCTCGCATCACGTTTGCAAATGCATCGAAGCTGGTAGCCCACTGCCAGGTGTTGTCCCGAGTGGTGTTTGTGCGCCAGTGATACTCATCGGAGAGCGATCCTCCGGGGAAACGAGAGACTTGAGTTCCGTTTGCAGCGAGCAGAGAAATGGTCGCACTGGTATTGAATTGCGAATCCCAAACTGCGCCAGCGACGCCGAACAGCCTTCGATCGACAATCCGTCGAACAGAATTCGCGTCGACGGATACCTGGACTTGCGCTGGAGGTGGAACCGCAACAAGTTCGATATCATCAACATAGAAGGGAGCCTGAGCGCCCCCGCTTGCATCCTGGAGCCAGAACCCGTTGAAATTGGGACGGTTCGCTGCGTTTAGCGCTGAAAGAGGTACTGTAGCTTTTCGCCAGGTTCCTGCTGCGACCGAACCGCCTTGAATAAACGAGTTTAGATTTACGCTGTTTTGAGCAACATCGTTGAGCTGTGCGGCGATAGTGATGTTCCGACCGTTTACAGTGCCCCCGTGAATCCAGAAGACCAGGTCGCTGTATGCTGAACTGTCCTGAGCTGCGTGTCGTAAGTAGAACCCCTGCCACGCGGCGGCATAAGTCACGTTCGCGCTGCGGATGCCGGAATGAACAAAGGTTGTCGAATTAAAGTCGCGCGTGCACCAGGACCAGTCTTGCCAACCGGCACCGAGCGCGTCTGCATAAATCGACTGATTGGATTGCGCATGCCCTTCCTGGGACGCAAGCAACAACAGGAAGAACGCAGATGCTAGCAGTAAGCGTATTCTGATCATCTCTTCGCTCTTGGATATCTATTTTAAGTAGTCCGCGACACTGGGGGTCACACAATTTCAATGTTCTTCTGAATTAATCTTGTGAGGGAGTGAAAAATAGAATAACTGGCTTCTTGTTTTTCGATATCCGGGCTAACTTTATCTGCGTAATCTGCGTAATCTGCGGATGAGTCCGGTTTCTATGGGCCGGTTGCCCACCGATTTGCGCAGACAGAGTTCACCAAAAACCGACAGAGTTCACCAAAAACCGCAAACCAGATGTTATTAGAATATTTGGCGCATAAGCTTCGACGCTGGACGCAAGAGACTCGGGGATCTTATCAGAAGTGAATCAAACCGAGAAGAGTAATAACAACTGGCACAACAGTTCTCTTAAATGTCTCGGATTCTAGCTTGACTCTCGTTGACTCGCCTTTGAAGCTCCAGTTCATCGAGCGTCTTCAACTCGCCTTCGAATAATGTGCGCCCGGCGACAATAGTCAGCACGACGTCGGTGCTCAATGCGCTGAAGAGTAGAGCTGTTACAGGGTCGTAGATCGGCGTGCTGTGGGTGCGCGACAGATCGACGACAATTACGTCAGCTTGTTTGCCGGATTCGAGCGAGCCAATCTCGTGGTGGAGGCGAATAGCACGAGCCCCCTCAATTGTTGCCAGCTTGAGCAGATACTCAGCAGATGGTTGCTCAAAATTGCCGGCAGACGCTCGGTGTAGTAAGCCGCAGAATCTTACTTCCTCCAGCATATCGCACCGGTTGTTCGAGGCCACGCTGTCTGTACCCAAACCCACTGTCACGTTGGCTTCGAGCATTGATCTGAGCGGCGCGATGCCGTGACCGAGCTTTGCATTTGATTTGGGACAGTGTGCTACACGAGCCTGGCGGGACGCGACCAGCGAAATATCCTCATCGTCCAGTCTAACGCAGTGAACGAGAAGAGGTTTGTTCTCCAGCACGCCCAGAGAATCGAAGTACTTGATTGTAGACATATCCGGTGCTTTCCACTCGATCCCGCGAGACTTCAATCCACTCACAAATTCGCCGCTGCCGTTAACCATCATCAATTGCTCTGCATCTGATTCGGCAGTGTGGATACAAACATCAAGCGATTGAGTCCTCGCGTAACCGGCTACCAGGCGAAACAGGTCGGGCGAGACGGTGTAGGGAGCGTGAGGCGAGGCTCCGACGCGAACGAGGTTCGTCTCACGCTCACGCATTTCTTCGACCTTTTCTCGAAGCCCTTCGAGACTGGTCTTTGCGTCCGTTGGGTTTGGACCAAATACCTCCCGATATGCAATACCCCGCAGACCGGCTTCCAGCAATGCATCGAATGCAGCGATTGAATCGCCTGTATCGCCGATTGTCGTGACACCGCTTCGAATAGCTTCAGCCGCGCCTAACAAGGCCGATGCGCGCAGATCATCCAGCGAGAGCCGTTCATACTTTGCGCGAGTCAGCTTGAGTATCCATTGGCGAAACTCTAGGTCTTCGAGGAATCCGCGCATGACGGTGAGTTCTAGATGGGTATGCGTGTTGACAAAGCCGGGCAAAATCGCGGCTCGCCCGAAATCTGTTTTTCTGAGGTCTCGAAACTCTGCGCGAGAACTAACGTCGTCGAATGTTCCAACGAATAAGATGCGATCGTTCTCGATTACCAGCGCGCCATTGTGAATAGGAGGACTGCTGACAGGAAGGATCCATTCAGCAGTAAATAATTGCAGCGGCATCGGCGATTGATTAGACAGTAACGAAAAAGCCAAGTCAATGTTGGCGAAATCACACGCAGTATGTTGGCGAAATCACAAGTAGTAAAGTCTCGCAAATCCTAACCGCTACGCGGTTACCTTGCTTTCTGGAGTTTGGCGCGTGAAAACAACACAAGACTGATTGGTAGCAACACACAGTTAGGACACTACCCAGAGCACACTACCCACAGCACGCTAACCCAGAGCATACTATCCAGAGCTCACTACCCATAGCACACTACCCAGAATTGACCCTACCCGAATTGCGATGATAGACTCGCTTTACTGATGATCAGAAAGCTTATCGGCTTAATTTTTGTGTTGTTTGTGTCTGTGGACTCGTTCGCCGCAGCGATGCTATTGAACGATGGCGAATGTATCGACAGATGCTGCCGTCCCGCCGTCCAGAGTCCCCAAAGCGTAAGCTCTGGCAGAATGCGTTGTTATTCGGAATGCGACGAACGGGGACAAACTACACCCATTTTGACAAAAGCACTGATCGGATCAGAGTACGTATTCAAAGCCGACGCCACTGTTTCCGGTAGCATTTCGCTTCAAACTGGACAGCAGTGGTCGCGAACTCTACAGAGTCCTGATCATCCCTGCCTTCGTTCCAATAGCATTTACCTCAGAACCGGCTCTCTCCTGATCTAAGGGCAGAAGTGTGTCTACCCCGGCACAAGTGCCTAGTCGACGCTTGAGTTACGCTAGTTAGTGAAGCGTTGTCACTAACATTGTCCCTTAGGATTGAGGAGAAACTGATGTTGGTTGAGGACGCGCGAGCGATCAGCCGCGCCATGTTGATCACGTTTATACTGATAGTCTTTTGTTCAGGCGATCAGAGGCCATCTTATGCTCTTTCACCTGCACAAGATCCTAAAGACGAATATTCACATCGTCTCGGCGGCTCTAAAAACGCAGCTGACGGCAAGACGGAGGCGAAGTGTGTTGACGAGAGCCATCAAGGCCACGGATCGCAGAAACCCGCCGATAAGTCCAAAGCTCAATCGCAATCAAAGCAAGAGCATCAACATCCGCAGACACCTGCTAAGAAGCCCGCTGAGCAGAAGGACCCCCACTCTGAACACGATATGTCCACAATGAAAAAAGAGGGAGCTGAAGCTGGCCATGAACACGAAATGATGAGCACGGTAAGCGGTGGTCCTTTTCGTTCGATGATGGCGATGGGCTCCGGAACGAGCCTTATGCCGACCAGCTCCCCAGGCTATATGTGGCATTGGATCAAAGATAGCTGGCTGTTGATGGCACATGGTGATATCAAGGTCGGGTTTAATCATCAAGGAGAGCCTCGGGGAGTCAACAAAGCCGAATCGCAAAATTGGTTTATGCTGACGGCGGAGCGAAAAGCAGGTCCAGGTCAATTGCTTCTGCGTGGAATGTTTGCCGCCGAGCCCTGGACTGCACCGCGGCGTGGTTTTCCCGAACTCTTCCAAACCGGAGAGACGTTTGAAGACCACCCGATCATAGATGCTCAGCACCCGCACGATCTCTTTATGGAGTTGGCCGCTGCATACAACATCCCTTTGACTGAGAAGGTCACGCTCAATTTCTACGGCGGACCAGTAGGCGAGCCGGCCCTGGGCCCGGTGGCTTTCATGCATCGAATATCGGCTTCTGAGAATCCTGAAGCGCCGCTGGGTCATCACTGGCAAGACTCGACGCATATCACTCACGGCGTGATCACTGCAGGAATAACCGCCGGACGGTTCCGGGTTGAAAGCTCGCTTTTTCGAGGCGCGGAGCCTGATGAGAATCGCAAGGACATCGAAATGGGCAAGTTGGATTCGTGGAGCGGCCGAGCCTGGTTCACACCGACCCCGAATTGGACATTGCAATTTTCATATGGGCATCTGGTTGATCCGGAAGTTGCGGCACCGGGCAATCTCAAGCGGCTCACTGCCTCTATTTCGCACAATCACTCTTGGGAAGATGGAAATTCGGCTTCGACGATCATTTGGGGACGCAACCGCGAGACGCATGGTACGTCTAACTCCTACCTGCTTGAGTCCACCGCAAATTTTCTCGATAAGAACTATGTGTATACCAGGATGGAACTCGTCGATAAGACGGGGTTGCTTGAAGAGAATATCTTTGGCCGTCCTGGAATTGAACCTTCGCCACTGATCGGGGATGGTGGAGAGTCAGGCGAACACTTTGAGCAAATGTTTCGTATTGGCGCGGTGACGATTGGAGGAGTGCGCGACATACTGGTCCAGCCTAAGTTTCGAGTTGGAATCGGCGCGGATGTAACTTTTTATCATGTGCCGGAAGCCCTGGAGCCGATCTATGGTTCGAGTCCAACCAGCTTTCATATTTTCGTGCGTATTCGTCCAGAGAAGATGAGTCATTGAAGATGGTTGCTGGTCGTTAGTCGAAAGTTGCAGGTAAACTCTAAGATTTGAGGCAGCGATGAGGAAATACACACTACTGGTACTTTGCAGCTTGTTGATGTTGCTGGGAAATCAGCTCACAGCCTGCGCTGAGGTTAAGACGGTTCAAATGAAGATCGCCGGTTATCTCTGCGGCAATTGAGTGTACAACATCAAGAAGGCCGTGAGCCGACTGGATTTTGCACCCAAGATTGAAGAGATAAGAGTAACCGACATCAAACAGGGACTTGGAGCATTCACACCAAAGCCGAACAAAGCGGCTTCATTTGCGGCATTAAGAGCAGCGCTGAAGAAGGCCGGATACACATTAGCTTCGGCTGAGATTACTGTTGCCGGTTTGCTTGCAAGAGACTCATTCGGATGGTGGATCGAGAGTGAAGCGTCCGGACAACGGTTCGCTTTGAGCGGCGAAGGTATTGATCAGGTATTGGCAGGCCATGACGCTGGCGCTCGAATAGAAGTCAGCGGTGATTGGCAAACGGTCGGATCGGGAACTACAGCTCGCGAGACCATTCATCCAGCCGTTGCAAAAGCGGTTCCTGCTCTCAAGTCAACGTCCGATGATGAAAATCGCGGAGATAGTACTGAGCTTTATGCGATACAGGTTTCAGTGAACGGCGTGGGAACTGGTCTTAGCTTTTTTCCAGCACCAGTTCGTACAACGAGTCCGGGGTTGACTGTTTACAAGGGTGGCGCTGTGACCCCGAGATATTTTTTTATTCGACAACATCTCGGTTCGCTGGACGTCACACGTCACGTGTTACGACTGAGCGCTTCATATACTCCAACGCCAACGCTCCAGGTCGAAGCTGAAATCCCGTATGCGACAACCTCGTTTGAAGACCAAACGCACTCTGGCTCCGACGATGGTTTCGGCAACTTAACTGTGTGGGGCAAGTATCGGTTTTATCGTGAGCTCGAAACCTGGGGTGATAGACAGGCAGCAATTAGATTTGGAATGGAGCTCCCAACTGGGAAGAGCGACGATACTAAGCCGAGTCAATCGACGGACGCTGATTTTGTTCGGCAGCAACTCAGCCCAATCGAGGGCGGCCTGGCATTTCACAGCGATGTCTCTTACTCTCAAGCTCACCATCGCTTTGTCTTCGGAGCAAACATAGAGGGTACAGTACGCGCGGAGCGGGACGGATTCAGGATGGGCCATCAGATAAAGGTGAATACTGATTTTGAATATGTGATGCTGCCATTGAAGTATCAGGATCCGGGTCACGAACTGTTCTTAATCCTTGAGACAACCTATTCATATCGAAGTCGAGGGCAGGTCAATGGCACTTCGGTGCCCGGGAGTTCCTCCTCTGAGTTCTATCTGGCTCCTGCAGTGCAATTCACCGCAAGTCCACGCGTGGTATTAGAAGCAAGCTATCAATTCCCTGTTGTCTTAAATAGCGGACCAGCTGTCTTGCGAACAGATCGGAACTTACTTGTGGGTCTAAAGTACCTTTATTGAGCGAGGACATGATGCGGTTTATTCTTGCAGCCTTATTCCTGATAGCTAACATAGGATCAATTGGTTGGTCGCAAACCAGTCAGCAAACCAATAGTGATTCGACGCAAACCAATGGTGATTCGACGGTCGCGCCGTCTTTCAATTTAAAGGGCCTCAATGGACGGAGCGCGCGATTGAGCGACTACAAAGGCAAGGTTGTTCTGATAAATCTATGGGCGACGTGGTGCGCGCCGTGTCGAATGGAGTTGCCCGAGTTGGTTCGGCTCCAAAAGAAGTACGGGGCACGCGGGCTGCAAATTGTTGGAGTGACTTATCCGGATGATGAACCGGCCGACGTGCGACGAGTGTCCCGCAAACTCGGGCTGAACTATCCGGTCGTGTTTGGTACGAATGAGCTTTTGGAAGCGTATAAAATTGGCGAGGTTCTGCCTGCAACGGTGATAGTAGATCGAGATGGCAAGATCCGCGATCGCATTCTAGGAATTCTGGAACCAGAGGAATTTAAGGAGCGGGTGGCCCCATTGCTCCAATCTGCAAATCTGCGATGAGATACCTTTACTACCTTTAGGACTGGACCAAAAAAGGGTGATCCGATCTCGTCCACACCAGCGTTGCGGTATCGCAGCTTAATGGACTTAGTTCTCGAATCCGCAGCCTGAATCTACAATATGAATCTGAATCTGCTATCTGAATCCGCCTTCTAAATCTGCAATCTGAATCTGCAATCTGAATCTGCAACCTGAATCTGCAATCTGAAAAAACGTACTGATTAGGTAGATGACTCAGTCACTACCTCCTTCTCAGCGGTTTCTCCTCTTTCATAGCGAGCCTTTCTGAGATAAGAATAACCGAAATAGATTATCAGCCCTAAAACGGCTGCGATGAAGGCATCGCGCGCATCGTAGAAAGTACTGTTTGTCAACAACCAGACCGTTAGCAGAAGCGCAGCAATGGCCACAGGGACTCCGGCCCTGGCTGTGAACTTAGCTTCAGGAGCAGTCCCCTTATAGCGAAACACCAATAGCGCAGCGCACGTAGCGCCATACGACAACAACCGCGCAATTACGCTCACGTTGACTGCTTTTGCAAAGGTGCTTGGAATCGTCAGTAAGAGACACATCGCTGATGTGAGCAAAATCGCAATATGAGGTGTACGAGAGCTTCGATGTGCCGCGGAAATCACAGCAGGCAGGTCGCGCCCCTCGGACATCGCGAAGGGCAGCCGCGAACCTGATAGCACGATAACGTTCAGATTCCCAACAATTGAGACAACTGCGCCAGCTGAAATGATAGCTCCCCCAGCTCTTCCCAGAAAAATGTTGCCAGCGTCTGCAAGCGGTTTCGTAGATGTTGCGAGCCCGGGTAAAGTTCCGATGCAGATTAATTGAATCGTTATGTAGATAAACGCGACGACTCCGATTGCGGTCAGCAGCGCTCCAGGCAGATTCCGTTGAGGATCGCGAACCTCGCCGGCAGGAATCGCCGCCATCTCAAATCCTGAAAAGGCGTAGACCAGCACCAGGACTGATGAGGAGAATGAAGCGTATGCAAACCCCGGACGATTGGCCAATCCATAGTTATCGGAGCTAATAAAAAAAAGACCAACTCCGATGAAAAGGACGATTGGGATGAGCTTAGCGACGGTGAAAAAGTTCGTTACGCGAGCGGCATCGCGAACACCTACAACGTTGACAGCAGCAATCGCCGCCACGACGACAAGAATGAATAGCTCTCGCCAGTAGTGCGTCGTGGCAGGGGGCCAAAAGAATCCCAGATAATCAATTAACAAGTTGCAGTTTGCCGCAAATCCCGTTAATCGGGCCAGCCACATCAGCCATCCAACCTCGAATCCGATTGTCGCGCCAAATGCTTCACGCGCGTACAGGTATGGTCCGCCAGTCTTGTTGAACCGGCTGCCGACCTCGGCGAAACAGAGCACAAGCAGGGCAACCACGATTGCACAAACGACAAAGGCTATGAGGGAATAGGGCCCGACGAGTGCGTAGACTCTCGAGGGTATCCCGAAGATACCAGCTCCGATGATCGCGTTTATCGCTACGGCCACAAGGTCCCAGCGCCGAATCGCCCTGAGCAGGCCTTCATTGGTTGGTTCAGCCATTCCAGATTCTCGTTTTTGCGTCTAATAAGGCGCCGGAATAGTAATATCCAGAGAGTGATTCTTCAAACCGGATTATTCGGATCATCATCACGTAGTAACGACTTCAGTCGTTTGCCTTCGAGCTCGAATTGAATGACAAAGCGAGAATCCCACCAACGCACGAGGCTGTATGAAAGAGACGTTCGAAGTTCGGCCTTCAGGCGGAAGTTGGTAATTTCCCGCGAAAATCAAGCTACGAACTTCCGCCTGAAGGCCGAACTACGAACTTTTCAATTAATCTCACACGCTGGTGGAATTTGCTGAGCCGATGACCTCTCATCAATTCAAAGTGCTGAGCGATACTTTCTGATGAGCCTTTCGGTGCGCTACAATTACCGGCTCAGGTTTACTGCAAGAATATCAGGAGAGAATAATGAGCGAAGAAAAGGAAACTACTATCGTCGTCATCAACAACGGTCCATACCGGATTCTCGGTGAGAACATAACCATCAAGGACACCGCCGGAAACACGTTCGGTCTCGCCGGTCGCACCGTAGTGTCGCTATGCCGGTGCGGGCATTCTGAGAACAAGCCCTTCTGCGATGGGACTCACGCAAGAATCGGCTTTCAATCCGAGGTTGAGGCAAGAGAGCTGCCGCCTCCAGTACCTAAACTCTAAGCGGCGTCTGCAAAATGAGAATCCATCGGCTTCAATGTCCGAGTCATAAACCGTAACAAGACAAAGTTTTCCACGTCTCAAATCATGAAGACCGTCAGAATCGCAAACGGACAGGGCTTTTGGGGTGATTCCCTTCAGGCCCCAATCGAGCAGGTTCGGCGAGGCCCAATTGATTACCTCACTCTCGATTACCTCGCCGAAATCACCATGTCGATCATGCAGAAGCAACGCGCGCGCGATCCGCGCTCAGGATACGCGCGAGACTTCGTTGCGATGATCGAGGAAATCCTGCCCGACCTGATCGAACACAACATAAAAGTCGTTGCGAACGCCGGCGGTGTAAACCCCGAAGCTTGCCGCGACGCGGTGATCGATGCCGCTCGACGTCGAGGATTCGCGAAAAAAATAAAGATAGGGATTGTTGCCGGCGATGACATTATGTCGCAGCTCGATGACTTTATCGGTCGCGGAGTCGAGTTGCAAAATCAAGAAACAGGCGAACCGCTCGCTTCAATTCGTGATCGCGTGCAAAGTGCAAATGTTTACTTTGGCGGAAGAGAAATCGCCGATGCTCTCGGTCAGGGCGCGCAGATAATCATTGCCGGTCGCGTCACTGACACCGGTCTATCGCTGGGTCCGATGATTCACGAGTTCAACTGGGCGCGCGATGACTGGGACAGTCTTGCGGCAGGGACTATCGCAGGACACACCGTTGAGTGTGGAGCGCAATGCACGGGCGGCAACTGTTTGGTTGATTGGGAGACTATCCCTAACGTCGCTGACATCGGTTACCCGATCATCGAGGCGAACCCGGATGGCAGTTTTGTAATAACCAAACATAAAGGAACCGGTGGGCGAATTACCGTTGCTTCAATCAAGGAGCAACTCCTCTATGAGAT
>Ga0126384_10002691_pt1 | contig 10775 bp, 10 predicted proteins | sample PanSoiMetPlot_36_FD_92543 | JGI IMG/M metagenome (GOLD analysis project Ga0126384, IMG submission 92543) | Tropical forest soil microbial communities from Panama - MetaG Plot_36 | ecosystem: Environmental > Terrestrial > Soil > Tropical forest > Bulk soil | place: Panama | collected 2016-02-17 | reverse complement strand
CGCGACGCAGCTCTTGAGCCGCATCAGCTCGGCCAGCATTTCGGCGCGCCGCACCACCGGCAGGCGCTGCTGGCGAGCCGCGACCAGCTCCGGATTGTCGCGCTTGATCGCCGACGACACCACCAGCACGTCGGCGCCGTCGAGGTTCGCCGCCTTGTGGCCGATCGCGACCGCAATGCCCTGGTCGCGCAGCCGCTTGACGTTGGCGCTGTCAGCGACGTCCGAGCCCGTCACCCGATAGCCCAGATTGGCGAGCACCTCGGCGATGCCGCTCATGCCGATCCCGCCGATGCCGACGAAATGGATCGGTCCGATGTCGCGCGGCAGTTTCATCTCGTCGTCACCCCGTTCCAAGTTCCGTCGCGGGTCCGGTCGCAAGTCCCGGCGTAAGTCCCGCCACCCGCAGCACCAGCCCGGCGAGCTGGTCGGCGGCGTCCAGCGCCCCGACGGCGCGCGCACGCTGCGCCATTACGATGAGCCTTTCGGGCTCGGCCACGATGCGGGCGATCTCGGAGGCGAGCTTGTCGGGCGTAAATGCCGCCTGGTCAATCCTTATCGCGCCCCCGGCCTGCTCGAGCATCTTGGCGTTGGCGAGCTGGTCCTGGTCGAGCGCATGGGGCAGCGGCACCAGAATGGCCGGCCGACCGATCGCGGCGAGTTCCGCGACCGTCGAGGCGCCCGAGCGGGAGATCACCAGATGGCTCGCCGCCATGCGGGCCGGCAGGTCGGAGAAAAACGGTGCGACCTCGGCCGGCACGCCGATGCGCGCATAGGTCGCGCGCACGCGTTCCAGGTCCTCCATGCGCGCCTGCTGCGTCACCGCAAGATGGGCGCGCTGCGCGAGCGGCAGGAGTTCGATCGCGGGCGGCGCGATATCCGCCATGATGCGCGCGCCCTGGCTGCCGCCAAACACAAGCAGGCGCAGCGGCGCGGGGCGCTCGGGCGCCGCAAACGGCGTTTTCGCAGCTTCGATGACGGCGGGCCGCACCGGATTGCCGGTCCGGGTCGCCTTGGCGGCAAGCGCGGGCTCGCGGTCGAGAACCCCCGGCAGGCTCAAGGCGATCGCGCGCATGCGCGGCGCGAGCAATCTGTTGGCGCGGCCCATCACGCCGTTCTGCTCATGGATGATGGTCGGGATCCTGCGCCAGCTTGCGGCGATCAGCGGCGGGATGGTCGGATAGCCGCCGAAGCCGACCACGGCTGCCGGCCCGATGTCGGCCAACAGCTTCAAGGCGCGCAGCGTACCGCGCGTGAGCCGCCAGCCGGTGCGCGCCAGCGACACGGGATCGCGCCCGCGCAGCGTGGCGCTCGGGATGATATGCGTCTGCCGTGCCGGAAAACCCTGGCCGTAGTTCGTCGCGCGCTCATCGGTCGCGAGATCGACGGCGACGCCGCGCTTTGCCAGGGCGACTGCGAGCGCCTCGGCGGGAAACAGGTGCCCGCCGGTGCCGCCGGCAGCCACCATCACCAGCGGCTGCGCCGCGGCGTCCGCCATCAGGCCCGACTCCCGGCGGCGGCCAGCGTCTCGGGAGTCGCGATCGCCTCCGCGCGCGGCCGCTCTCGCGTCAATGCCAGCATCATGCCCATGCCGTAGGCGAGCGAGATGATCGAGGATCCGCCATAGGAGATGAACGGCAGCGTCATGCCCTTTGCGGGAATGAGCGACAGGTTGACCGCCATGTTGATCGCGGATTGTGCGCCGAACAGGATGGCGAGCCCAGCCGCGCCGAAGCGCGCGAACGGATCTTCGCTGCGCATCGCGCGGGTCAGCGCGCGCATCACGATGAAGCAGAACAGCGCGACCAGGATGAGACAAAGCACGATGCCGAACTCCTCGGCCGCGACCGCGAACACGAAATCCGCGTGGGCATCTGGCAGGTAGCGCTTGACCGTCCCCTCGCCCGGCCCGCGCCCGAACCAGCCGCCGTGACGGAAGGCCTCGAGCGCGGTGTCGATCTGGAACGAGTCGCCCGACGCCGGATCCAGGAACCGCTGGATCCGACGCATCACATAGGGCACCGTGAAATAGGCGGCCGCAAGGCCGGCCGCGGCGGCGCCACCGAGCCCGAGCACCCAGACGACGCGCATGCCGGCCATGAAGAACAGCGCCCCCCACACCAGCGCGATCAGCATGGTCTGGCCGAAATCGGGCTGGCGCACCAGCGCCGTGATGGTCGCAAAGAGAAGCACGAGTGCGAAGGTGTTGGCCGGCATCTCGGGCCGCTTGGACGACTCGGCAAACAGCCAGGCGACCAGGATCACGAAAGCGGGCTTCAGGAACTCGGACGGCTGGATGTTGAGGCCGGCGAGCACGATCCAGCGGCGTGCGCCCTTGACCTCCGCGCCGACGAACGGCGTGAGCAGCACCAGCGCAAAGGCAGCGACGAAGACGATCAGCGCGAGCCGCCGGATATGCCGCCGCGAGAGGAACGACGTCGCCAGCATCACGACGATCGCAGGCAGCAGATACATCACCTGGCGGTGCACGAAGTAGAACGGCTCGAGGCCGAGCCGCGCGGCCACCGGCGGACTCGCGGCGAGCGACAGCACGAGGCCGGCGAGCATCAGCACGATCAGCGCGCCGAGCATCGGCCGGTCGACCGTCCACCACCAGGCCGCAAACGGCGTGCGTTGGGCGCGCGAAACCATGCATGGGCCTCCGGGCGGATGGGTGGGGTGCCGGCGGGAGTATGGTTGCCGGGGGGTTAAGGAAAAATTGAGAATTGGAAGGGAGTGCGGGCGGGGCCTCGGCGCCGTTCGCGCCCGACCAGACCGCCCATGCGGGCGTTTTTATTTAGCCTCCCGACGAATCCGTGGGACAATGGCGGGATCGGACGTGCGGACATGCGTCCGCGGGCGGGGACGCGCCGCAGCCACGGGAAACCGAGCGACCTGCGCGCCCGCCGAGGGGACAAACCACCATGGCGACTTTGACCACCAAGAGTGGGGCGGTGATCACATTCGTGCCATCCAAGGTCGACGTGGTCGCGGATCACCACGATTCGACCGGCGAGGCCGTCACCTGCGTCTATGGAATTCCTCCCGTCATGCTGACGATCGACGAAACCGTGCAGGAATTCATGGGGCGCCTGCGGGTCGAGGCGCATTTCGCGCAATTGACCCGTCCGAACGGCTGGCCGGTCTGGATCAGGGCGTCCTCGGTGAGCGCGATCCGGACGCCTGTGCCCGGCGAGTATCCAGCCGCCGTGAAGGCGGTCATTTCGACCGACTCGCTGACGCAGGCCGTCCGGGAAACGCTCACCGAGGCGACGAGCGCCCTCAATGCCCACGGTGGCGAGTTGTAGCGTCCCGCTGCGCGGCCCCGCGCCGGCCGTTGTCGCAAAAAAGCGTTAATAGCCCCTGCCGCCTTGGAAAAACCCGCCGGCGCGGGGCCGTACCCTCCGCCGGATTTGTCTTATGGTTGCAGTAAATTGTCTTACGGTTGCAGTAAGCCTGATATAAACTAAAATAACGTCGCGTCGAATCTGAGCGTTCCCTGCCATGACCCGCAAAGCCCGCGTGGGCACCCTGCAACTGATGTGTGCGGTGACGGGCCAGCCCGTCGACACCGGCGTCCGCTTCCAGCAGGCCGCCCTCAAGCGGGTCGCCCGGGCACAACTGCGAATGCGCTGCCCGCATTGCCGCAGCGCGCACCTGTTCGCGTTCGCCCAAGCGAGGCTGGGCATGCGCCTCAACGGTTTGGGCATTGCGGATACCCCCGCGGGCCGTACCGGGCGCCACCCGCCGCGTTTCAGGGACGCCGTTTGGCGCGCCGAACCAGGTAGTCGAAATTGATTTTGAACTGCTCCGGCCGGCTGATGTCGTGCTTGAGCTTCTCGATGTCGGCGCGGGGAAATTCGGCCGCCGCCGCGCCCGCCGCCTCGGTGATCATCTGGATCTGCGCCGCGTTCTCCAGCATGATCGTCGAGATCACAACCTCCTCGATGCTCGCGCCCGCGACCACGATGCCGTGGTTCTTGAGCAGCACCGCGCGGTGAGCCCCGAGCGCCGTGGCCACGCCGGCGCCCATCTGCGGCGTGCGGATGAGATTGATGGTGTCGTCGTAGACGCCAAGCGCCTCGTAGAACAACGCGCCCGGCTGGCTGTAGGCCTTGATCGGCCGTCCACTCGCCGACAGCGCGATCGAATAGGGCGGATGGGTGTGCAGCACGCAGGCGACGTCGGCGCGCGCCCGGAAGATCTCTGAATGGATGTAGACCTCGCTGTGGCGACGCGCCGTGCCAGCCACCACCTCGCCATCGAGCCCGATGGTCAGGATGTTGTCCAGCGTGATCTCGTCGAGCCCGATCGAATGCGGCTTCATGTAGAAGCGCGACGAGTCGTCCGGCAGCCGCACCGAGATATGACCGCGGGTGAAATCGTCCTGCCCTTCGCCGACCAGCACCTTGCCGGCCCAGATCAGCGTCTGCTTGAGCTCGTCATGCGCCATGAAGCTGCTCCAAACCTTCCGTCGCCGTCATTGCAAGCGCGGCGAAGCAACCTCGATCACGCCAGGAGATTGCTTCGGCGTGCTTCGCACGCATCGCAATGACGAGCAAGCCATGGATGCGTGGGTAAAGCCCGCGCGTGATGGCGTCGCTGGACACCCCTAATGTCGCGCCCCCGAGAAATCCCGCGCCAGCCGGCAGCTCGCGACCCGCACCTTGCGGGTCGGCGCCGGCGTGTTGCGGCTGCGGCCCACGAAGCACGGCTCGCCCCCCGCGATCACGGCGCCGACCGCGGCGATGTCGCCGTGACGGATGGCGTCGAGCGCGGTCTCCTGCGTGCCGCCCTCGGGCGCATCGATCAGTGCGACGTCCGCCGCCTTGCCAGCCGCGAGGACGCCGGTGTCGAGCCGGTAGACGCGCGCGTTGCTGCCGGTCGCTGCCGCGATGGCGCGCTCGGGCGCGACACCGCCGATGCTCGCAAGATGCGCGATGGTGTAGAGCATGCCGAGCGGCATGATGCCCGAGCCGGTCGGCGTGTCGGTCGCGATGATGAGCCGCGCGAACGCATCGTGACGCGCAGCGAGCGTTGCACACAGGAGCGCTGTGCGCAGGTTGCCGGCGGTACAGATCTGCAGCGCCATGTCGCTCTCGACGATGATGCGCTCGAAGTCGCGATCCGGCATCGCGGTCGGCCCGCCGTTGATGTGAAACGAGACGTGGGGCTTGAGTGCCAGCAGATGATCGCCGGTGATCGCACCCGAGCCAGGGATCGAAGCCCCGCCGGTATGCACGGTCGTGATCATGTCGTGGGCGCGCGCCGCCGCGATCAGCGGCGCATAGTCGTAGGCGCTCGCGAACGCGCCGAAGCCAGCCTTGACGAGCCACACGCCCTGCTTGGCGATCTCGCCGAGATCGTTGCCGGAAAGTGTCGGCTCGAGAATGACCGAGCCCGCATGCACCCGCATGCCGCCCGGCCGAAAAGTCTCGAAGCACTTGTGCGCCGCGACCGCGAGCGCCTTGACGCCCGCGGCGTCACGCGGCCGGCCCGGCACGTGCACCTCCGAGGCGCTGATCGCCGTGGTGACGCCGCCATGCAGGTAGCTCTCGAGAAAGCCGACGGTCTGCTGGCGCGGCGTGTAGTCGCCGAACGTGACATGCACGTGGGAGTCGATCAGGCCCGGGATCGCGGTCGCTCCGCCCGCATCGATGACGACGTCGCAGGCCTCGACCGATTGCGCCGCGGCAGTGCCGATGCTGGCGATGCGGTCGCCGTCGGTAACGATCGTGTCGCCCGCCACGAGCGGGCTTGCGAGATCGCCCGACACGATCGGGCCGATATTGACGATGGCGACGCGCATGGGAGCAGGACGGCCCTCGGGCGGGTTTTCGGCTAGCTAGCGCATATTCCGGCGAAAGCCTGCCCCGGACTTGATCCGGGGTGGGTACCGGTTCGCCGATAAGAATATGCGCCAAACAATGAATCTGGAGCACGTTCCGATTCCGCAGGAACGGAACGTGCTCTAGTGTCCCGGTTCCGAAGTTCGTACCCGCGGAGAAAATCGTGCGAACCTCGGACTCGCGGCACCAGCCTACGCGGGCGGCGCCCTCGCCTCAACTCGGCGCAACCGCGCCCCGCCTGACCGCCCGTCGTTGGGGACGCCGCGCTTTGCGCCTACCGAGGACGAACCGGAACCAGTAAAAGCGCACCAGCCAAAATCGTCGAGTTCGGATATCCTGCTGCTCATGCGCCGATTTTTGCTTGCCCTGCTGCTCGCGCTCGCCGTCCTGCCGGCCCGCGCCGATCCGATCGACGACGCCGCCGCGGACAGCGGGCGCGTCACAGCGTTCCTCGGCGCGCTCAGGGCCGACGCGTCGAAGCGCGGCATCACGCCGGCGACATTCAACCTGGCGCTTGCCGGCTTCACGCCGGATGCGCGCGTCATCGCAGCGACCCGGAACGAGCCCGAATACGGCAAGCCGGTCGGCGTCTATGTGGACTCGGTCGCGTCGAAATCGCGCATCGCGATCGGCGCCGCCAAGGCCGCGATCTGGGCGCCGGTCCTTGATGCGATCGAGCAGAAGTACGGAGTCGAGCGCTGGATCGTGCTCGCGTTGTGGGGCATCGAAAGCTCGTTCGGCTCCGGCTTCGACCGGTGGGACGTCATCCGCTCGCTGGCCACGCTCGCCGAGGCGCGCTACCGCGATCCCTATTTTCGCGACGAACTCCTGGTCGCGCTGCAGATTCTTCAGGAAGGCCACGTGGCGCGCGACCGCATGATGGGCTCGTGGGCTGGCGCCATGGGCCAGCCGCAATTCATGCCGTCGAGCTTCTATCAGTACGCCGTCGATTTCACCGGCGACGGCAAGCGCGACATCTGGACCAACGTCCCCGACGTGCTCGCCTCGATCGCGAACTACATGGCGCGCAGCGGCTGGCAGCGCGGCCTGCCCTGGGGTTTCGAGGTGACGATCCCGCCGGAGTTCGACTACGGACACAGCCGCGCACCCTTCGCGGATTGGACGAAGCTGGGGCTGCGCCGGGTCGACGGCGGTACGCTGCCGGCCGCAGGCGACGGCTTCCTGCTGTTTCCCAGCGGCGCCGCCGGGCCGGCGTTCATCGTCACCGCCAATTTCAATGTGATCAAGCTCTACAACAATTCCGACGTCTACGCGCTCGCGATCGGCCACCTCGCCGACCGCATGGCCGGTGGCGCACCCTTCCGCGCCGTATGGCCACAGGAAGACCCGCAGCTCTCGCGCGCCGCCCGCATCGCCCTGCAGCACAAGATGGACGACCTCGGCTATCCGGTGAAGGATTTCGCCGGCCGGTTCGATTTCGACCAGCGCGATTCCATTCGCGTGCTGCAGGCAAGATATGGCTTTGTGCCGGATGGGCATCCGACGCCCGCGCTGATGACGCGGCTCGGCCTGACCAAGCGGTAGCTGGCGCATCTTGCGGCGACGCTGCCCCGGACCGGATCCGGGGTGGGCGCCGGTTCGCCGGCCCTGTTGTCTCTCGGCCGTCAAATTGCTTTATCCGGAGGCGCGGCAAATCTGCGTGACCGCCGGAGAGAGAACCATGGCCACCAATCGCGTCTATCGTGTCGCCGTCATTCCGGGCGACGGCATCGGCAAGGAGGTCATGCCCGAGGGCGTGCGGGTGCTCGAGGCGGCGGCGAAGCGCTACGGCTTCGAGCTGCGGCAGGACTGGTTCGACTTCGCGAGCTACGACTACTACGCCAAGCACGAACGCATGATGCCGGAGGACTGGAAGGAGAGGATCGGCGCCCACGATGCGATCTTCTTCGGCGCGGTCGGCTGGCCCGCCAAGGTCCCGGATCACATCTCGTTGTGGGGATCGCTGATCCAGTTCCGCCGCGAGTTCGACCAGTACGTCAACCTGCGTCCGGTCCGGCTGATGCCGGGCGTCCCCTGCCCACTCGCCGGCCGCAAGCCGGGCGACATCGACTTCTGGGTGGTGCGCGAGAACACCGAAGGCGAGTATTCCTCGATCGGCGGGCGCATGTTCCCGGGCACCGAGCGGGAGGTCGTCATCCAGGAAACCGTGATGAGCCGCACCGGCGTCGATCGCGTTCTCAAGTTCGCGTTCGAGCTCGCCGCCGCGCGGCCGAAGAAGCACCTCACCTCGGCCACCAAGTCGAACGGCATCTCGATCACCATGCCGTACTGGGACGAGCGCGTGAAGGCGATGGGCGCGAACTTTCCCGATGTACGCTGGGACCAGTACCACATCGATATTCTGACGGCGCAGTTCGTGCTCAATCCCGACCGCTTCGACGTCGTCGTCGCGTCGAACCTCTTCGGCGACATCCTCTCCGACCTCGGTCCGGCCTGCACCGGCACGATCGGCATCGCGCCGTCCGGCAACATCAATCCTGAGCGCAAATTCCCGTCGGTGTTCGAGCCGGTGCACGGCTCGGCGCCCGACATCGCCGGCCAGGGCATCGCCAATCCGGTCGGCCAGATCTGGTCGGGCGCGATGATGCTGGAGCATCTCGGCGAGAGCGAAGCCGCGAGCGCGATCGTCACCGCGATCCAGAAAGTGCTGCCCGACGCCAAGCTGCGCACCCGTGACCTGCAGGGCTCGGCCGACACGGTCGGCTGCGGCAAGGCGATCGCGGAGGCGATCGGTTAACCGACACACAGGGAAAGCGCGGCGCGCTTGCCTTTCCAGCTGCAAGCGGCTCTCGGTCGCGGAACTATTTTGCCGTTGCGGGCATCATCCGACAGAAGGTCACGGGGCGAGCTGTTCGGCCGAAGAGGGCCTCGTGCGTGATGTCCCTGGATCAACCCGCATTGCCCTCAGATGTGTCGCATGCCCGACTCACAGGCTCTCCCCAGGAAGCGACGCGTCCACACGATGAGCCCGTCGTCCGCAATCGCCTGCTCCGCAACCTGCCGCCGCCGAACTGCGGCGCTTCTTGACGTGGGTTCAGCCGGTCGAAATCCGTTCGCGTCAAATCCTGCATCACTGGAACATGCCGATGCGCGACGTCTACTTCGTCGAGCGAGGCCTCATTTCAGTTTCGGTGAGAATCGACGAGGGACGTGCGGTCGAAGCCTGGCTGATCGGATCGGAAGGCATGACCGGGGTTCCGGTCGTCCTCGGCGGCTGTGATAACCCGTCCCATCGGCGGGTCGTGCAGGTCGGCGGCCGCGCCTTCCGCATCGCCGCCGACGATCTGCTGGCGGCCCTCGCCGAGATCGAGACGCTGCGCGGCGTGCTGCTCCGCTTTCCGAATTGTGATTCCTGAATCGAACTGACGATGCTGCCCTGCCCGGATTGCGCGCGCTGCATCACGTCCTGAAATTCGCTGATCATGCGGCTCCCGAACAAGTACGCCATGCCCGCCACGATCGCGAGAATCGCAAGTCCCGAGAGGGCGAGCGCGACGCCCGCCGGAAGACGCAGCCGACGGCCGATCTGCTCGGTGCACATTCCCAGGAGTTCGCAGATCAGCAGTGCCGCGACGGCGATCATGATCACGTCGAACAGGTACCAGACCAGGATTGGGAGCAATACGATCGCGAGAGCGATGAAGCAGCGCGCGATGAATTCGGGCCGGCTCAGCGGCATCCAACTTACTCACGGTGGGGCGGCCAACGAGGCGGATCGCCACTTGTCGCACGCGGCAGCGCTGTGCCCGCACGGATACAACTGTGGAAGGACAGGCGGTGTTCCGGGTCGAGCGCCGCCGCACATCCGGTAAACCGCGTCGCCCACCGCCGCCGGCAGGCGCCGGCAGGCGCCGACTTGCGGGCGGCGCGGCGTTCCGGCGCGAACCCGGCCGCCCCGCCGGCGTTATCCGAGCAGGGAGAGGCGGAGACGTCTGATGACCACGCTGTTTCCGGCCCTCACGATCCCGCTCGAGAAGGTCCGCTTCATCGTTCTGAAGGCGCGCGAGTTCGACGCCAAGGACATCGTCACCGACCCCGACTCGGGCTCCAACCCGACCGACGACGCGATGGTGTCGGTCCTCGAAGATCACAGCGACGATCCGACGGCCCAGGAGCTCAATGCCTTCATCGGCGCGCTGACCGAGGACGAGCAGGAGGATCTCGTCGCACTGATGTGGCTGGGCCGCGGCGACGGCGAGATCGCCGACTGGTGCGAATTACGCCGCGAAGCAGCGCGCCTTCACAGCCGCCGCACCGCACAATACCTGCTGGGCAAGCCGCTGCTGCCCAACCACCTCATCGAAGGTCTCGCACAGCTCGGCCTGAGTTGGAACGATTGATCGCCGGCGGTGTCTCGCGCCGGTGCCCGTGTGACGAATCCGTGTACGCTAGGGTACCGGACCGACGAGAACCGGCATCCGTCGCACCCGTTGAATTTGCGTGACATGACGATCTATGGAGCCGGACATGCGAAGCATCTTGGCCGTCACCGCTATTGTCGATAAGCCTTCTGGTTCCTGCGGGCGCCAGTGCGGCCGCAGGGCACCAATCGACCTCGGCCCAGACGGACCTGCGGCAAGGCGTCAAACAGGAGAGGCAGACGTACAAGCGCCACCAGATCATCCGCGCGGAGAAAGATCAGAATAAGCCGAACGTCGCGCGCTGATGCGGCGGCGATCCTCCCAGCAAAATCATCGCATCACCGCTTCGCCACCACGCCCGGGATCGCCCGCACCAATTCGCGGAACCGGTCGCCGCGCACCTCGAAATTGCGGTACTGGTCGAACGACGCGCAGGCGGGCGAGAGCAGCACCACTGGCGCCTTGAGGCCGGACTTCTCCGCATCATCCGCAGCCGCCGCGACCGCGCGGTCGAGCGTCTCGACGATCGCGTGCTCGACATTTCCAT
>Ga0126384_10002690_pt1 | contig 10775 bp, 6 predicted proteins | sample PanSoiMetPlot_36_FD_92543 | JGI IMG/M metagenome (GOLD analysis project Ga0126384, IMG submission 92543) | Tropical forest soil microbial communities from Panama - MetaG Plot_36 | ecosystem: Environmental > Terrestrial > Soil > Tropical forest > Bulk soil | place: Panama | collected 2016-02-17 | reverse complement strand
TCTGCGCGCATCAAGCAGATCACTCTGCTAAAGCGGCCAAAGAAGCCGGCGCCGCAAGGAACGGCGGCTTCCTAGCCGTCGAGTTTTTTGTAGCCGCTTCGCTGTGCGAAGCGCAATTATCCGTTTGTCTGCCTCGCGTTGGCCACAGGGCGACGGCTACACTTTTCATTCGAGCGCGCCACATCTGTTCCGGTTCCAGCCCGCACTTCCGGGCGCCATCGAAATTTATTCAACAGCGGATTATCTTTTCCTTCCACTGCGTCGGCAATGATCTCGCCCAGTACCGGGGCAAATTTGAATCCATGTCCGCTGTCTCCTGCTGCAACGACTAATCCTTCACGCTCTGGGTCGCGCGCGATCCAGAAATGTCCATCGTGCGTGTCGCAGTACATGCACACACGGGTGTAGACAATCGGCGCGTCGGTGAGCGCAGGAAACGTCGAGGCCAGAAATTCGCGCAAGTTCTTTTCGTCATCGGCAGTCACCGCGCGCGCGGTAGCACGCCAGGTCGTTAAGTTGTCCGGAAGCTTAAAGTTGACCGTAGCTTTGCCGTCGCCGCCCGTTACGACGTCAGGTTGCCAAAAGGCTGTATCTTTGAATTCGCGTCTGATCGTCGGCTCGGAATATTGCGTGGCGTCGGTGTTCTTGAAATCGGCAAGTTGATAACCGGACTTGTTCTTTGCCAAGTCCGCGGGCTTATCGCCCGAATAGCCGGTGAAGGTGTAATGGATGGCGAGACTGGTTTGCACTTCGTTATAGCGCTTGCCGTAAAACTCGCGCTTAATGTTGCCGGCCGTTTCGGACTGGATGCTGTAAATCGCTTCGTCAACAATTCCGAGGCTGACTTCGGCGTTGGCTGCGGGTGAACCATCCTCATTGCGGGCGAAGATCGTGTATGAGGCAACGTCGCGAGGCTTGAATTCCTGTTTGTTGGGTATGATGTCGAGAGTCAGCATCTTATCGCGCGCCGGCACAGCGATTAGCTGACTCTGGTTATACATGTCGCTGTCTTGAACGAACGAGACATCCAGGTAGACGTTCGGCTCGTATTTTTTGTCGATGGGAACGTCGATCACGATACTGCGGCCAGCGGCGTCGATTTCGCGTACGCTTAAGACACTGGATAATTCAGTGGTGACGAGGAGATGAGCTTTATCGACAGGTAACATCGCGAGCACGTGGGCCGTGTCGCCCGGTTTATAAGACTTCTTGTCTGGAACAAGTTTGATTGTTTTCTCGTCATAGTCACGGTATTCAAAGTCCGACCACTGGCCCAATTTATCGGGCGCCCAGAAGGAACCGCCGCGATTCACAATCTGCCGGCCATTCTCACTAATGATCGCTTTGACATAAATGCTACCGGGCGAGGGAACAGTGAAATCGTAGGTCGCATTGCCCTGACTGTCCGTTTGGACATCGGTGGTTTGCAGGTCGCGCTCATGCAGAATGTATTCGTAGGATTTGTATTTGTAGCCGTTGTATTCCTCTTCTTTTTCTTTGCGCTCGTACTTCTGTTCGATAAACTTGAGCGTCACTTTTTGCGAAACAGGATGGCCGGCGTAGTCCGCCGTCTTTATGCGAATCTTTGCGGCATCGCCCTGGTAATAGAGGTATCGTTCGGGATACGCATCAGCTACCGTCTTTCCGCGCGTGCCTATGAAGGAAGCCGCGCCCTGCATCTCGCGACGTGAAGCATCAGTAACCTGTGTTTCCAAACGATAGGAATAGTCCCACTCGTCTTTTTCTTCAGGCGTGGGAACTTCGAAATCGACGGACATTTCGCCGCGAGTATTCAACGAACCGTCGCCTTCGGTGACCATGTCGCTACCGTAGTACCCTGAATCCTCGTCATCGCCGCCTTCGTCTTCCGGCCCCGCCGTATCATCGAATTCGTCATGCGAGTCTTCGCCCCACCACCAGTGGTAATAGCGTTGTCGATAAATGTAGTAATGAACGTCCGCATTCGTGACCGGTGCCCCGAAGAAGTAGTTAGCGCCGATTGTGAACCGTACCTTTTCGCCAACGGCCGCGAAATCTTTCGGCCCGGTAACCTTAACTTTGAATTCAGGTTTCTTATACTCCTGTACTTCGAAGTAGCCGGTCGCTTTGGCTTCATCAATGGCCGCCGTGATGTTGTAGTTGCCAAGCGGAGCGTCAGCGGAAATATCGAGGTCGCCACTGAACGTGCCACGCGTCGAGAGCGGCAATTCCTTCTGAAAAACTTTTCCGTTGTTAGGATCTTCGATCGTGACGTTGACAGTTTTGGTGTCCAGCAGTTGATAACCGTTACGGCTCCACTGTCGCAGGATGCCTTTAAAGAAAACCTTCTGCGCCGGACGATAGATAGGACGGTCGGTGTAGATATAACTGGTTAGATTCTCGCTCGAGAGGACGTCGTCCTCTCCACCTTCGCCGCCAAAGTAAAAAGATTCCACATCGGAAATGACAAAGTTGTCGCGTTCGCGCGCCAGGATTAGATAAGCATTTTTACTGGCAGCTTCCGGATCGTAATCTTCTGCTGCAGCGTCGGAATCGGAATCAGTCTCGGGCGGTTTCACTTCCGTCTTGAAGATGCCGGTTTTGTCGGTGGCCCCTTTCGCCAACGTCTCCTTTCCGCGGGCGACTTCCACGTTTACTCCTTCGTGCGGCGCGCCGGACTTACGATCCACGACATAGACCAGAACCTGTCCATCTTTGGTCGTCTTTTGGATCATCGTTAAGTTCGTCACGATGGCGAGCGCGTAAGCGCGCAACCCGCCGTTCACTGCTTCGATCAGATAAACGCCCGGTTCCTGTTTGCCGAGCGAAATCATGCGGCTTTCGTAATCCGTCTCCAGGGCCGGCAGTTTCTCGCGCCAATCCTTCACTTTCTGGTCAGGATTTAGCAGCGGCACGCGAGCGTAGTCCGCAATGTTCAGCGGCGTGCGGGTTGGCTCGTCTTCCTTGCGAAACTTGTTATTGAAAATTTCGCGATGCGTGCGTTGAAGTTGCGTCCGTACGAAGTCCTTGATTACTGAAAAAATCGAGATCTTAAACCGGTGAGTACGCTCAAGAATCGAGACTCGGGAACCGTAGCCCTGCGACGTGGCCTCTTTTTCCTGCTCTCCCATCTGGTGCGGATCCGCAAGCTTCTTGAAGAAGGCGGAAGGGTCCTTGACCCGATAGACGCGGAAATCCAGGTAATCAACATTTTGATAGCTGGCCCAGAGACGCGCCGATTCGTTGGGTGAATACGTGCGATTAGTGGTTAAGGAAAAGTACGGCGCAGTGGTCGATGTCACCGTTGAGGTTGGTGGCTCCGGCGGTGCCGGCGCCGCCGGGGCTCGTCGTGAACGAATGATGTTGAAACCAAAAACTGAGGCAACAAGCGCAAGATAGATTATTGCGGTGCCAAAATAACGACCGACGCGGGGATTAGTTTGCGACACGATATGTATCCTCCCAGGAGGAAAAACGGTATTCACCACATGACACAAAGATTACAAAGAGCACCTGACCGGGCTGTTTCTTAGTCCCTTGTGACCTTGTGGTTAATCTCATTCGCATCTCAGTGCAGAATCTTGAATCGATAAAAGCCAAGGAAGTTCTTATTGCTTTCAATGGGCCGCCAGCGTGGATCCGGATGGCCTTCAAGGACCGATAATTCGACCTTTTTCACGGTACCCTGGTCGGTAGGCGTCGAGCCGGTGTGGTAGACGACCCAATCCTGTCCACCATTACTGCCGATGCGTCCCGCACCCAAGAAAATCATTACGTGGTAGGGATACTTTTGGACCCATGGTTGATAAAAGAACAGGAGGTCACCTGGTCGAGCTTGCCGGCGATCGCGGCTAACAAACGTGCTGTTGAAATTCTTCAGTGACCGCGCGTCGGCAAATTCAGCAAACCGCCCGTTGCGCAAGTCACTTTCATCGAACGACCCAAAGTCAGTGCGAAATATTTTCTCGGCCAATGGATTCTGATCGAGATCGAAACTACCAACGTCAGGCGCCACCGCTTCGTATCCCTGACCCATTTTTTGCAGCCAGGAGCGATCGTGATGCCGCAACGCTTCGCGCATGGCGAACCGAACCAATCCAGCGCAGTCGCGCTGATCCGCTTTCCACTGAGTGCTTAATTGATAGAACTGCATCTCAGCGATGGCCGTAAACCAGCGCCGAAAGTTTTCGCGATCCTCATAAGTGCGAAGTTCCAGCACGTCCGGAATCCCATCCCGATCGGAATCAATCAGCTCAGCATGCTCAGCGGGCGAGACCGCTCCTGCCGTCTGCCTCCTGCCGTCTGCTGTCTTTGTTGAGTAGGCGGGTGTCCGTTCAAAACCGGCACGCAGTACGAGTCGATCGAAACCCCAGGCGATCGACGCGAGGAAAACAACCAGGACGCTCGCTGCGACGATCCAGCGCTTCGAACGGACACGCGATTGGAGGGTATGCGTAAGCATCACTCCGAAGAATACGAGTCGAAGGTCTCGCGAAACACGCGGATGCTATCATGTTCCGCTCAGGCCAACCACCACTGTCTTTGGGATTAGTACCGCAATTGAAAATGTGGATTTCCTCAGTGACGGCACGCGTGCTAAGCTGCGCACCGAGCGGCGCGCGGTTTTACCGCGCCCGCCGATCACAAACTTTCAAGCGGCCATGCCTACAGAGAACGTCAACCCTGAAGCGATTCTCGACGCCGTCAAAAAGATCGATCTACTTTCAGAGTTACTCGACGAAAAAAACAAAAACAATTTGAAGATGGTCGTCGAGGGCAAGGTGTCCGGCGGCAAGCAAATCGGCCCTTACGCCCGCTTACTGACCTTCGCGCCCGGCGAAGTGATTGCACGGCAGGGAGACTGGGGTGGAAATACTTTTTATTTTACGGCTGATGCTCCGCTTGATGCCTTCGTTACCGACGATGACGGAAACCAAAAGAAGGCCGGCGAGATTGAACCCGGCTCCTGTTTCGGCGAAATGTCCGTGCTTGCCGGCGTTCCGCGGAATGCGACGGTGATTGCGCCAACTAGCGGCGGTCCCGTAACGATCCTGGAAATCGTTCGGCCCGCTCTGAGATTGCTGAGATCACTCAAGAAATTCGCTGAGCGAGTCGATACTATTTATCGAAAACATGGCCTGGGAAACACGATTACGACTTTGCAGCATGAGGCCGGTGGCACGCTGACGCCCGTTGAATTAGTCGCGTTGGGAAATCTCGGCCGATTCATGGTGTATGGCAAACATCACGTGCTTGCACAGGAAGGTAAGCCGATAGACAAGCTGATACTCGTCCGCAGTGGGTGGATTCGACGCGTCCGAGGTGTTCCAATCTTCCAGAACACCATGCTTGACAGCGGCCCAAGCGTTTTCATCCCCGAAGATTTTCTCGGTGCCGGTAATTGCCTGGGACTCGAAGCGCTCAGCGGCCAGGCGACATGGCCCTACTCAGCGGCGCTAATGTCGCGCAGCGAAATTCTCGAAATACCGTTATCTGCCCTGCGCGCTGATCGTCAGCTGGCGGATCAGCTGGTTCGGACTTTTTCCCGATTTTCCGTCGCTGACGATGACGCCAGTTTAGAAGCCCGTTCGGAGCCGCGCGCCCTGGCGGCAGCAGAAAAGGAAATCGGCACAGGTGTTGTCGATGGCGTGAACCTGCTGGTCATGGACATGGATCTGTGTATCCGCTGTGGGAATTGTTCGCTTGCCTGCCACAAAGTGCACGGCCAATCGCGTTTGTTGCGGCGCGGTATTCATATCGAGCGGCCAGTAACCCTATCGAGCAGCCAAACTCAACATGTGTTGTCGCCTTCAGTCTGCTTGCACTGCAAGGATCCGGAATGTCTGACGGGTTGTCCGACGGGCGCAATCTTTCGCGATCCTCGCGGGCACGTGGACATCGATCCAAAGACCTGCATTGGCTGCTTTGATTGCGCGACGCAGTGTCCTTACAACGCGATCTCAATGTTTCCGCGTGACGGAAAACCGCCGGTATCTCCGGGACTTGGTTCACGGCTCAAAAGGCTGTTTGGCTCCAGCGCGCCCCCGGCTGCCGCCGCGACGGCCGAAAGTGAAGACATGGTGGCCATCAAGTGCAACCTGTGCCAGAACACCCCCCTCAATCCGGCTGGTTCCTCGCGGCTTGCTTATTCCTGTGAAGAGAATTGCCCCACCGGCGCATTGGTACGCGTTAATCCGCAGACCTATTTCGATGAAATCGATCAGACGTTAGGGTTGGTCTTTCGCGATTCGACCCACGCGGTCGGACGGAATATTCATAAGAGTGATCCACTGGCGATGGCCTGGCACGTTACCGGGATACTTGCGACGTTCTTGATCTCCGCAGCTGTAGCTGTCGCTGCATGGCATTACGGATTCAGGCAGCAGCTCGGCGGTACCTGGCTGAATATGCGTTGGGTGACGGGACTTCTGGGCCTTGTCGGTATTGCAGTCGTAATGACCTATCCGCTCCGCAAATCAGTTTATCGCCGGCGTGCAGGCGCTCTGAGATATTGGTTGTTGGCTCACGTCTATTTCGGCGTGGTGGCGGGCATAGTGCTGTTGATTCATGGCGGCAGTCACGGTGGCGGGTTGCTGACGACGACCTTGATGTTTTCGTTTGACGCCGTGATTCTCACCGGTTTGTTCGGTGTGGTTTCGTACCTGCTCGCCCCACGAATCATGACCAGCATTGAAGGTGATCCGCTTTTGATTGAAGACCTCGAGGGCCGTCGCGTCGAGCTGCGGGAAGAACTGAAAGCGATGAGCGAATCCGACGAGCAACTGCGGGGACTGATTAGCGGCCGGGTCCGCCGGCATTTCGCTTCGTTGTCGTATTTAATTCGTCAATACCTGCGGCGTGAGCCATTGCCCTCGCTTTTAGCGAAGGCGCGTTTGGAATTTCGCTCTGAGATGAGTGCCTTGAGCGTCAAAGCTCAGCGGGCAAAGTTCTTAAAGGCGATTGAGAATGCCGCGACTCTGCGGCGGGTTGAATCACTTATTTTTCTGCATCGATTGCTTAGAGTTTGGGTCGCGCCGCATGTCATCACTACGTCCATCATGCTGGTGTTGATGATTGCGCACATTGTACAAGTGGTTTTCTTTCATGTGAGCTAAGACCAGGAGTCAGAAGGGAGTCAGAAGTCAGAAAAGTCTTGCTGACTTCTGTCTTCTGATTCCTGACTTCTGAAATCATATGGATTCGAGTTTCATCATTATCCGCGCAGATCTCCAAATCGATCCCATCACGATCGTCGGAGAAAGTTTACTGCTTGGCCGTTTGCCCACTTGCGAATTGTTGCTGAATCATCCTTCGGTTTCACGTCTGCAGGCCGGTATCACTAACGCGCGCGGTGATTACTACCTGCGCAACCTCAGACCGTCGAACGCGATTACCTTAAACGGGCAGGTTGTTGAGCAGTATCAGGCGTTGGCTGCGGGTGATGTGCTCGGGATCGGGCCTTTCGCCATTAACATTGATTTTCTTGGCGATGCGCTCGTGTTGAAGGTGTCCTTGCAGATCGCCGCGACCCCAGGCGACGCGGTCGTGCGAAAAGAAGGTGATGAGTTCTGGAATCTGCCGACGACCGTTCACTTATCTTTACCTGGCGCGCCGAAGCCGGATGAGGTGGCGGCAGGAGCCCATAAAAAACCCGCGGCGCCGCGCAAACCCAAGCCTGCCGCCGAAAGCGCAAAGGCGCTTGATGTTTTTTGGGACAAGCGAATCACGGCAGCGACGAAAGCGGTGAAACCCTCACCATTACTTCCCGTGCAGGGCCGGCCAGGCGGAAAAGCCCAATCTGTATGGGTGCCGACCACTGATCTCAAAAAGCACCGGCGCTATTCGTTGATGATTTGGGGAGGATTGATTGTCGCGCTGCTGGCCGGGGGCGCTGCGTACCTTTACGCGTCAGCCTATGCGCCTGCGCCAATCTCTGAAGCGCATTCCCGAACGAGTTTGCAGCTGACACCTGCGGTGGCGACACATGCGAACGCCGGCTCGTGCACTTCTTGCCACCAATTGCGGCAAACGATGGAGTCAGCGTGCACGTCTTGTCATACGACCGACGCTTTCACCGCAACCGTAATTCCGGCGCACATGAGCGCCGGGATTAACTGTGTCACTTGCCATCCTGAACATCACGGGACGCAGTTTAAAGCGATCGACGGTGCGCTGCTTTCGTGCTTCCAATGTCACAACGATCAGAATAAGCAGACCTACAACGGCTACACAGTGTCGACGCCCCACGAAGGCACCCTGGGATACCCCGTCGTAAACGGTCGTTGGAAATGGCGCGGTCTGGATCGAGAAGAATTCATGCAGCGGCAGCCGACTTTGAAACTTGAGCGTCTGCCAAGTGACTCGGAAGACAAGTGGCGCAGCAAGCAATTTCACGCGGTGCACATGTACCGAGTCAAAGCTGTACGCGGCGTCGCCGGCAACAAGAGCGGCGAACTAAGCTGCTCGAGTTGCCACACTTCATTCGACCCACTGGACACAATCACGCCGCGCGCTACCTGTGGCAAATGTCACGAAGGGCAGACTGAACCACGCTCGGGTCACCAGGTCATTGCTGCCGACAAACCGAACTGCACTTCATGTCACGTACAGCATACCCGGGACAAACGGCATTGGAATCCGGGTTTGTTGACGGGAAATTGATTTGAAGTGCGGCGGCTTGACGCCGCTTTGAATCTGTCTGGTGCTTCTATGAAAGCGCCGTCAAGCCGGCGCACTCCAAATCATTTCGCGACGTGGCACTTGTTGCAGCCCTTCGGATCAGAGCCCGAGATTTTGGCGGCAAGTTCCGGCTTGGCTTTGATTGCCGCGTCATGACATCCAAAACAGTTAATGTGGTAAGCGTTTTCATTATCCATTTTTACCTGCTTACCATCCTTCGTAATGACAGGCAACGGCTTACTCTCATCTCCAGCCTGTAGATGACAAGCGCGACAGGTCTTTACGGGAGCAGCGGCGGCATCTTTCAGCGCGTCAGCAGACAGCACTACATTTCGCTCTGAGGTGACCAACGGCGGCTTTAAGTTTGCTTTCGGTTGGTCCGTATGGTGACATTCAACGCAGGCAGTGATGCTCTTGCCATCCGGATTGTAGTTCCTCAGCGAATGCGTTTCGTGATCGAACGCAACTTCGCCCCACTTATCATCCAAACTGTCCGTGTCGAGTTTGACTTTCTTCGGCTGCTCTTTGCTTTCCTTGGGAATCTCCTGAAACACCGAAGCGACGGAATGCGCGGGATTGCCAACCAAAATGAGTGTGATGAAACCAGATAAAGCGATTGAAATAGTAAATAATTTCATTCCGTGAAAGCCCTCCTCGTCAGTGCAATGCGCGAATCTTAGGGAGACCAAACGAGACTTGTCAAACAACTGCTGACAGAGTTCCAACTTCAGTTGGGTTGTTGGACTCCAAATACGCTACCAAGTCGGTACTCCGACAGCGTTAGACACCCACTCGGAAACTCTGTCCCGTGTGGCACCGCTGGCAAGTTTTGAAGTCCAGGTCGCCACCGAACGACCGGCGGCCATTGTGGCAGGTCGCGCACGTGCTGTTGCCGACCGGAAAATGTTGAAGCGCGCGCGGCGAACTTACTTGCCGCCGTTGGGCGAGTCCCGCCGTATAGTTGTGGCAATCCGGGCAGCTCAGCCGTTGCCGGGTGCTGTGCTGCGCATGACTAAACCCCATTCGATACGCTGGTGAATCTGTGGGAGTTCGCGAGAACGCTCTGGTTGCGTGGCACACACCGCAGGAGGCTAGGTCGCGCCCGTTTGATTGTGAGCCCGGAGTATGACAGGTGTAGCAACCATTGTGCGCAGCAATGCCCGTGGGAATCGAAAGCGCCGCGCCTCTTCTTAGTGATCCGCCGTGACAAGCAGCACACCCGGTCTTTGGTTTCGCGCTGCCCGTCAGGTGCTGCGCATGATCGAATTTGACATTGAATGGTTCCTTAAATTCCTGCGGGAACGTTTTCATTGGCGGGGGCACGCCACTAACGCTGGTGTGACAAATTGTGCACATGGCAACGTTAGGCGTGGTGAATTGGGAAAGATGGCAACTGGTGCAATCTTTGTGACCCGGGAAAGTCGGTTGCGCGGAATTGTCATTGCGCCGATGGCAACTGGCACAGGCAATCGACGCATGCCGCTGACTTGCGTGCAGGAATTTTGAGTAGTCGAGTGCATTGCCCTGGCCGAGAACGGACGTGCTAATTGACAGAGAGAGGGCAAGCGTCAGCGCCGCGCTCACAAGAAGCTGTCTTGGCTCGAGCTGAGATTCTTGCTTAACTTCGACTGTTTGAACTTCTTTGCTCTTTGCTCTTTGCACTTTGCCTTTCCTACTGCGCTGCCGCATCGTGACTCGGCGGCGGTTTCTTCTTGCCAATGTCAGACGTGTGGCAATAGGTACACATCGCCATCTTCTTATATTGCTCAAACTCCTCTTCGATTGTTGTCATTTTGGGATAGGTCGTCTTCTTATTCTCTTTATGGCAGCTCGCACACGCGGCGATCGGCACGTCGGGAGTCAATCCCCGCACGCTGCTGGCGCGCGTGATGTTGATGTGACAAGTCGTGCATTCCATAACGTGCTCGCCTTTGCCACCTTCATGATTGAACTTGGCCGAAATTCGTTTAGGCAAAGATGCTGCATTGAAAGGCGCCGCGGGCTTGTGACAACCGCGACAGTCGCGGCTGGCGGGTTCCTCGTTCTTCCAGTGACAGTTGAAGCATGCGTCATGCGCGTGCGGCATCGTCTTGAATGTGCCGACTGTGGGGACGAAT
>Ga0126384_10002689_pt1 | contig 10777 bp, 9 predicted proteins | sample PanSoiMetPlot_36_FD_92543 | JGI IMG/M metagenome (GOLD analysis project Ga0126384, IMG submission 92543) | Tropical forest soil microbial communities from Panama - MetaG Plot_36 | ecosystem: Environmental > Terrestrial > Soil > Tropical forest > Bulk soil | place: Panama | collected 2016-02-17 | reverse complement strand
TTTCTCGTGAGCATCCTGATGCGGCGCGTAAGCAAACTCTCCGCGATCGAGCCTGAGTCCGGCTTTTCTCGCACCTGGGTCCGGACCATGACATGCGTAACAGTTTTCCGACAAGATTGGCTGGATCGCATCATTGAAGGAGATCCTGGTGTTCTTGCCGTCGGACTGAGGTGCCGGCCCCGCTTCAATCGATCCGGCAGCGAGTGTGATCACGACCCAACCCGCAGCCAGGCCCGCGATCACCGTGTTGAACCCGAATCGACCTTTTTGACCGCGCCGATTAAACATCTCAGGCAGTCTCCCACAGCGCCATGCGAGTCTCAGCGGCTCGCTGCACCGTACAGCTTACACCTTTGTTATCTCGCGAACCCATGATCTCGCGACACTGAACTCACCGGACTCGATCCATGGAATATCGTTCGCTGCCGGGCCGCGAGACCTTTCCAGCGTTGACAGGGCCAAATTGTCTCAAACAAGAAATGTGAGATTCCGGTTGAAACGTCGCGCAGCAGTTTGCGGATCGTTCTCTGGTTACCTCGGCTGGGAACAACTTGTCATACGTCCTCGGCTGCGCATGAATCGTAAGCAGGGCCTACGCAGCTCAGATCCGCTCCACGCACAAATTCCCTTGAAGTGACACGAGAACTACTACTTATCATCATGGTAGGCCTTTTCAATCCGAACTTTCCCTGGAGGCTCTATGCCCAAGGTAGCCGTCGCCGGAACAGAAAACGATGCCCACTTGGCCGTAGTCGGTTTCAGTTCTTCGCCACCGAACGTATTGCTTGAGGCCCCCTCTTTTTCGCAAACCGAAGCCCGCGTTCCGGCCATGGCGTTTCGCCGTTCCAGAATGGCCGCGCCTCCAATTCATTCTGGCTCGTTCGCGCGATGGTTTCTGTTTCGTATTCACCATCGCCAGCAGCGGGCGTCGAATTCAATTCGGCGTCTCTTAAGATTTTTTCTTTCGACCCGTAGTCATCGGTCTCGTTCGAGAAGCGATATAGATACTCGGCGTCAGGGCTGTCCGAGGAAATCTCCCAAGCGATTTTCTGCGTCGCCGGGTTTGCAAAAGCCCCGCTCGATCAGCGTTTTAATTCTGTGCTGCGTGGCCGGCCGCGCCATCGAAGCAACGCAAGCGTTCCATCCGGATTCGATTTCGATCTCAGGAGGCAAGCTGGCAACGTTGACCAGACGCTTGGTATCTGCGATTGTCTGCCTATCGAAGGAGGCGATTCGAGCGGCAAGCGCATCGACAAATCGGTCGAGGTCAGCATCCGGCAACGAGCGATTCACATAGCCGTAGAGCTCGGCCAGCTCGCCCGAGACATCGTCCGCGCTTAAAATCACTTCCAGTGCGCGCCCTCTTCCCATGAGGCGCGACAGTCGCGCCATGGGGCCACCGCCAGGCACCAGACCGGCGCCAACTTCGAACTGCGACAAGATGGCTTTTTCGCGACTGGCAAAACGCATGTCGCAGGCAAGGGCAAGCTCGCTTCCCATACCAGTCGCACGCCCGCGAATCAACGCTATCGACACGGCAGATGAACGGCTCAGCCGCACCAGCATCTCGGGCCATGGATGCAATCCTGTAGGTCCAGGAGGGAGATGCGCCAACGGGTCAAGATTTGCGAGAAAATCCAAATGAATCAGAAAGAAGCCTTCGACCGCACTGTCAAAAACCACCACCTTTACCTGCTCGTCAGTCTCGATTGCCGTGATGATCTCGTTCACTTGTAGAAGCATCTCTGGACCGAAGATGTTGAGCGGCGGGTGATCAATCGTGACTCGCCAATATTCGGGCGTACGCTTGGCCAGACGTATCCGAGTAGCCTCTGCTGCGACGTAATCTTGACGTTTCATGTCTGTGGTCTCCTCATCACCTGGTTTCACCTTTGATTCTGTACTGCGGTGGTTGGATGGGACATTTTCGTTACGCGGCTTCGATGAGGATGACCCGGGTAGGATATCGAGTGCGCCTTCTGGGCGCATTCATCTTTGGCCACTTCCCTGATCGCGCGAGACCGAAGATCGCGTTCCTGATCAACGTCTTGATTGTGGAAGGCAGCACCTGCCTGACCGGCCTCTTGCCTTGAGATGAATCTTGGAGCGTATAAGCGCACCGTTGAAGAGTTGCTCCGCACAAAGGCGGAACGAGCGCGTCTAAACGGCGCGGAGAATGACGAGGGTCATGTCGTCGCTTTGGGGAGCGCCGCAGACGAAGGCGTCGGCGGCTTGAATGATTCTGGTGATGGAGTCTTTTGCGGGGAGGCCTTTGCAGGTGGTGATGGCGCTGATCAGACGATTTTCGCCCCATTCTTCGAGGTGCGGATTCATGGCTTCGCTGAAGCCGTCGGTGTAGATCACGAGAAGATCGCCCGGGGTCAGGCAGACTTCGGCTTGTTCGTACGTGCATTCCGGTAGTAAGCCGACTACAGTTCCGCCGGCTTTATCGAGACGATCGACTTTGCTATTTTGAGGGTCATTTTTCAGGCCATTGTTTGTGCCGCTAGAGACGTATATCGGCGGGCAATGGCCGGCGTTCACGTAGCTTAGGCGATGGGTGGCGGGGTCGTATTGCGCGTAAAAGAGCGTGGCGTAGCGGTCTTCGGTGGAAGCGTCGTAGAGCATGGAGTTGACGCGGGTGATTAGGCCGGCGATGTCGTTGCCGGCGCGCATGGCGTCGGCGCGGAGGGAAGCCTGGAGGCTGGCCATGGTGAGGGCGGCGGCGATGCCTTTGCCGGAGACGTCGCCGAGAGCGACTCCGAGTTTGCCGTCGGGCAGGGCGAGAAAATCGTAGTAGTCGCCGCCGACGCCAAGCGCAGTCCGGCAGCGGCCGAAATAATCAAGTCCGGCGATTTCCGGCAAATGTTGGGGAAAAAGGCGTTCCTGCACTTCGCGTGCAATTTCGATTTCGCGGTTTAACTTTTCTCGGCGACTGATTTCGACGGCGATGGCGGAAGTCAGCTCGGCGTTCGAGAGAGCGAGAGCCGTTTGCGACGCGACGGATTTGAGGAGGCGGACGTCCGTACTAGAGTACGGAGCTTCGGAGCGCTTTTCGCCGAGGCTGATGATGCCAAGAAGATTTTGTTTCCCCATGAGAGGCAGCAAAAGTTGCGGCTGGAGAGATGCAAGATTGCGGCGTTCGTCGCCGGAAAGGGCCGAGTCGTTAACCCAAGACTTTTCGTCGTCGAAATATACGCGCTCGGCGCCGGCTTCTCGCTTGAGGCGTTGAACCGTGGCGCCGGAGTCGGGCAAATCGGCAACAAGAGTATCGGGAAATCCAAGCGTGAACGCGGGCCGGTAGAAGCCATCCTCTTCGAGAAGGACTGCAACGCGGGGAATGTGGAGGGATTCAGCGATTTTTGTCGCGACTCTCTCGAGCAGGGGGCGTTTCTCGACGATGGAGCGTACCTCATCGCTGAGGGCTTCAAGGATTTGCTCGGCATTGTAGGCATCGCGGAAGAAGCGGCGGTCGGTCCATTTTCGCAGGCGATCGGCGCCTTTGCGGAGCCAGAGAACCGCCAGAATCAGGAGCGCGATGGTGGTCATTTCACTGGCGAGACTGAGATTGTGGCTGCGGGCGAAAGTGACAGCAGTGATGAGGACGGCGGCCGTCAGAATGATTTGCAAGACGCGGATTCCGCCGGTCGCGAGAGCATATTGCAAGCCCTGGCGAATGACGACGCGCACATCCATCGCGCGATGTACCACGATGACGTATGCCAGCGTGATGGGAAAGAGAAGCATCAGCGACAGTGCGGACAGCACAAACCATTCCGGAAAGATCTGCTCGAGCGCGCCGCCCTTGATGCCCTGGGTGACAAAGAGAATGCAAGCGGGGGCCATGGCGATGCTGCAGCCGGTATAAAGTAAACGAAGGCGCCGCTTCGCATCGGGCGTGACGGCCTGACGCATCTTGATGGAAATGCAGGCAAAGAAGGAGCCGATGGCCGCAAACTTAAGCAGGAAATCAACCAAACTGAGGCGATCCACAGCCTCGGACAAGGGAGCTACGGATGCGAAGTTCTCAAATTGACCGAGCCGCACGGTAACACTCATTACGCACGAGAGAGTCAAGAGGGTGATGACGATGCGCTTGGACCACGTCCACCAGGTTGGATCCTTCTGGGGAAAGGGCTCGGGGAAATACACACCGAAAAGCAGCATGAAAATGGACCAGGCGTTGCCAACGGCGACGCGATACGCTTCCGCGACATCGCGCTCGAAGGGCCCCCAACTCTCGACTCCCGAGCTGTAAAACACAGAGAAAAACAGCATGACGAGGAAGAGGCACCACGCAGAAGGATCCCGTGGACGCACAGCCGTGACCCAGAATCCAAGCAGGATGCAAAACGTGGGAACGACAAGCTTCAATGCCAAAATAGAAGCGGCAGGCAAACTGATAGGAGGAGCGGTAGCCTGCTCAAGTTGAATACTGGCCGAGCGAGGATCTGTTTCACCGGGGCGCAGGACCTGAACGGTGAGGGTTTCGCCGGGTCTTGTGGTGCGGATCGCTTCCCCAAACACGGCGAGCCCGGTCAACCGGTGGCCATTCACCGCCAGCAGGGTGTCGTTGTTTTGCAGGCCGGCCTGCCAGGCGGACTTTGTCACGAACTGAAGCACGGGGCGGCCATTCACGTAGTCCGGCACAAACGGATAGGCAGCGGCCTTGAGATGGAAATAATTCGGGAAAGCATACATAGCCGAGCGAATCTGATACGCCGAAGCAAGTGCGAAGAGAAGCGCGAGGCAGACGTATTGGAATATCGGAGGTTTCTTCTTTGGCATTTTCAGTAACTTCAACCTTCGAGGAGCGATCCCGCTGCTTTTGGTTGCAAGCAAGGTAGCATCACCGGAGCGCGGCGACAAAATCTTAGCAGAATGGACAGCCCGTCAACTTTTGAAAGCATTCCTTTGGGACAATGCCCCGCGCTATTTGCTGCGCGACCGGGATTGCACAGAGCCTGAAGCAAGGCGTTCAGCGGTGGTTACGTCCAAACCACGCCTCACTTCCTTGGCGAAATGATGGTTCCTCTTTTTCGCAAACCAAAGCCTCCGTTCTGGCTACGCCGTTTCGCCGCTGCACATAGCGATCGAGTTCGAGCCGGTCGACCACGCGGCGCTTGCCGGGGACAAAGGACGGGATGACTTTTTCCCGTAGCAAGGTTTCCACCTGCCAGGTCGTCGCGCTCAGGTACTTGGCCGCATCCTGAATGCGCATCAGGCGGGGCACGACGATCGCCCGCAAGGCGACGCCCGGATCGTCGGCCACTGGCAGAATCGCAATGTGTTCGGTCTTGGTCGCCATGGTCCATCCGGTCAGAGTCCTTTGCCTTCCGTTCTTGCGTGAACGCCATGCATTAGTTCGCGATCCGTGTCGGTCATTTGCAGCTCGGCTTGCGCCTTCAAGACCGTGCGCCTTGCGTAGTATTCCGGATCGTGTTTGTCGTGTGCGCGATAGTCCGCGATACGGCGAATTATTTCTTCCTGTGGGTCTCCTCTGGAGAGTGCGCGTTTGGCGTAGGCCCAATCGGCTTCCGACTGGCTCTTGTGTCCGCGAGGCAAGGAACGCAACGAGCTGGAAAACTCTCCGACGCAACGGCCGGACTCGAGCGAATCTTCGCAAACCGCAAATTCCCTCAGCAAGTGGATGCGGCTCGATTCTTGATAGGCCTGAACGACGAATTCTCGGTCCTTCGCGTATTTGCGATTTACGAATCCTGGCAATCGGAGAACACGCGCGGCGTCGGTCGCCGCCGCATCGCCTCCGAAGTGAGCCGCGAGAGAACGCAGCAGGGACTCCGCCTGCTCGAGGTCCGCGCCATCGATCTTCCAGACCACCTGGTGTCTGGCGGGAGACGTGTCGAGCACGAAGTTTGGCGGCGGCACATCCGTCGAGTCGCGGACGTTCGCAAGGGCCGCGTTCGCGTCTTCGTCAAGATCGAGATACGCGTGGCGGATTTCCCGGATGCTGTCCTTTGTCCGGTTCGTCGCTCCGTCTTTGAGAGGATTCATGCCAACGAAAATGTCAGAACCTGAGCGGTTCTGGTCGCGAAGCCATCTCTGAAAGTCCGGCGCTACGAGAGTCTCGGCACTGGCAATGCGCTGGAGTGTCTGACCGCGGACCCGGTTCACAAGAAGCACTGCGACGTGATCCTCGGGTGAGTGCAGTTCGAGGATGTACTGCGACGGGGAGAGGGGCTTCCGAAGCTGGGCGGCAGGTTTCACGGTTGAGGCTCCTTCGTGAAAACGACCGAGTGGTGAAACACGTCGGCGTCCGGGTCGTATCCGTTGAGCTTCAGGACCTGCGATATAAAACGCTTCCCCGGTCTGCGTTCGACATGCACGAGGACTTCGAGCGAGTCGCCGATATTGGACTTGATCGCTTTGTATGGCAATTCGACTCCGCTCTCGAGGACGCAACTGGCGAAGCGCGCGAGACCCTGCTTGGCCGAGTTCGCATGAATCGTGGACAGCGTTCCCGCATGGCCCGTGTTCAAAAGCTGCAGCAGATCGAAGGCTTCCGCAGACCGGATCTCGCCCAAGATGATTCGATCGGGCCGGTGGCGAAGCGAGGCCTTCAAAAGATCACGGATCGATATGGCCGGTGCGCCGCTGTGCCCGCGGCGCGCTTCGAATCGAACGAGATTCGTCTGGAGCAGGTGCAGTTCCGCGGTGTCCTCGATGAGGACGATCCGTTCGTCCCCGGGAATGAATCTCGCGAGTGCCGCGGCGAGGGTGGACTTCCCACTTCCAGTGCCACCGCAGATCAAGAGCGACTTCTTCTGCAAGACATAGTCTTCGAGACGGTTGGCAAGCTGGCGGTCAAGCGTTCCGACGCGAATCAGATCCTCCATTTCGAAGTGACGCGAATTGAACTTGCGAATCGTCAGCGTTATGCCGTTCAGGCTGCAAGGCGGAATGACGGCGGCGACGCGGCTCCCGTCCGGCAGGCGCGAGTCGAGAATGGGCTTCGATTCCGAGATGTCGTCCCCGAGCCGGCGGGCGATGTTTTTGACTGCCACGAGTAAAGCCCGCTCGCTCAGCGAGACACCTTTCACGTTTTCGAGAAATCCGCTCTTTTCGATGAAAATAGAGTCCGCTCCGTTCACCATGACTTCGCTGATGGAATCGTCGAGGATGAGGTGCTCGATGGGCTTCAGGAACGGCAGGATGACTTCGAATCCGTTCATCACAAGGCTCCTTCCGCGAGTTGCTCGAAGTAGGACTTGTTCGGGTCATTGAAATAAGGCTTCAGATAACAAAACATTGGCGGCATGGGATTGAGTCCGTCGTAGGCAATGGCGATGGATTGGGCGTTTCGCAGTTCCGTGAACGTCTTCATGTCGAAGCGGAAGTCGCTCTGCGTGCTGTAGCTTTTCGAAGCCGTGATGTTGGCTTTGTGAGAAAGCGCTTTACCCGTCAGCAAGCTGACGCGCGCGTCGTGGCCGCTTTCCGAAAGGTTGTAGCTGACCTTGAACCGGTCTTCGCGCCCGCAGAGTTCGCTCGCCGTTTTCGCGGAGAAGTCATCCGAAAGTGTCAGGAAAATCTTCGTGCGAAAGGTCTGGAGGAGCGTGCGCCAGCTGTCGCCGGGCAGGGTCGAGCGCAGCGAGCTGAGGCTTTGCGTGGCGATGATGGGGATGCATTTCGGCTGGCGTGAAAGACTGAAGAACTTTTCGTCTCCGGTGGGATCGCTTTCGCCGACGGTTGCGAAGTGCTGGTATTCGTCGCAGAGGAACAATACCTGGCGCCAGTGCCGTTCGGGATGTGCTTCCATTTCCGGCACGCGGTTCAGCACGGCGCGCTCGAAATCGAGTTTCATCATGACCCCGAGGGCTTTCGCCAGGCCGGGATTCATTCCGATGGGGAAGTTGAGACAACAGACCTTGCCGCTGTTGACGAGCCAGGAGAAAGAAGGCAGCGGTTTGCCGTATTGGCTCGCCGCATTCCTGGCTGGGTCGTAGCACTCCTTCCTCGGACAGAAGACTTTCTTCACTTTCGGGTTGTCGTCGAAGAGCGAGAGAAACACGGATATCCCTTCGACGATCGAGGTGCGAAGCTTCGGCTCAATCCGGCGCCAGTCTTCTTCGAACCAGCGCTTTACGGCCTGCAGTTGGTCGAGCCTTTCAGGATCGGCCTGAGACGGATCGAGCAGCGAGCGGGACTCATAGGGGATACCGCGTTTGCGGAGGGTTTGCCGGAGTTCGGGAGTGGCGGGCGCAAGATACCGGTCTTCGTTCGCATCGTGGGCAAATCCGAGACCGGCGAGCTCTTCAGTGCGGTCGCCATAGACACCCGGCTTCAAGGCGATGGAGTGCTTGCCGAGGATGATCTCTTCCGCCTCATAGATGCGTTGCTCCAGGAGGGGCGGAGAGATGGCGCATTGATAGACGTCGAACAGCGTAACGTAGCCGAAAGCAACCTTATATAAGAGGATGATGAACTTCACGAGGTTGGTGTAGGCCTGCTGCCAGAAAGGTTCCTTGCCCCTGCCGAACAGGTTGTTGAGCAGCGACGCGATGTTGAAGGCGAGGGCGTAGGCGTCGAGGTCGTTGTGAAGAGGGTTGTAGCGGTATTCAGAATCGAGGGAAATTTCGACGTAGTCTTCGCCGCGGCCGCTGCGTTCGAGGATCTCCCGCACGCGATGGCAGAAGTCCCCTTTGACTTCAAGGACCAGCCCGCCGATCCGCGTATCCTTATTATATGCGTGGTAGCCGAGGATCTGCTCCGCGAAGGGATACAGGCAGGAGGAAGTTTTGCCACTGCCGACAGCGCCGAAGACGGCGATACCCGTGAAGAGTCCACGTTCGGGAACGATGAGCCAGGACGGCGTTCGCGAAGGCCCCGGTTTGCGCGGATCGTGCACCTCGCCGATGACAAGGAACAAGTCGTTCCGTTTGCGGGGGTCCGGGTATGGCGGAAGCCGCCCGGCGGTGACCCGCCGCCCTACCTTGAGCGTGAATACATAGAGCACGGAGAGGATTGCGGCGTAGGCCATATACGGGGTCGAAAACAGGCTGACCCAGTAGAGCCATCTGAAGCTTGCGAGCACCTGAGGCGCGCGCAATGCGATGACTTCGAGGAAGACCTGCTGCTCAGGGAACGGGGCACCATAGAAAAGAACAAGCCCCGTGGCCATGGCGAGGAGCGCGGCGACGAACCCGCGCGAGTCGAGAAACTTGCGAAACATCGCGTCACGCCTTGTGCGACACAGCGGCCCGCGCGGAATCGGCACGCTGCTGTTCGCGCCACTTGCGATAGTCCTGATCGCGCCACAGGTTTTTCTTGATGACGATGTTGACGACGTGGTCCGGCGTGCTTTCGATGAAACGCGCGTAGTCTTCGAGAAGTTGCTTGACTGGCTCTTCGATCTTCACCTCTAGGGATACGAGTGCCGCCGCCTTCTTGATAAGTGACATGGTGGTTGTCCTTTCGTTCGAGATCCGAAATCCGTTCCTGGCCGTGGAAAAATCACGAGCGCAATGGAATGTGCAAGAAGGGCGGGAGCGACGCCAAAATTTTTTGGGCGGCTCGAAGCCCGGAAAGCGGGGTCGCTCCCGCCCGATTTGGTGATTTTTCCACGGCTGTTTTTGCTGTTGGGTTTACGTCCAAGCTCCTGATTTCCCGGCACGTGGTCTCGCAGAGGGGTGCAGAAGCTGGTGAAGACGAAGGTGCGGAGGGTAATTCTTGCGTTCTTCACGGCGCCTCCCCGGCATTCACGCCGGTACTCCCAGCTGGTTTCAAGATTTCGGTTGCAAACTCTACGTAATGACTCACGCTGTCCGGCGGAAATTCACTTCGGACCTGGTCGTCGGTTGTTCTGGCTGCCTTCCAGTCACGGTACAGGTGTTCGAATCGTCCGGCCGCGAACCGTTCTTTCGCCTGGTTCCTAAAGATGAGATCGGCCTCCGATATCGCCCTGTACTGGCACAGGTCCCAGGCTTTGCGTACAGAAAAGTAGCGCAAGAGATCTTCCACGGGGTTCGACGAAAGTGGAATGGTCACCAGCGAGTCGAACAGCTCCCGCGCTTTTGCGAAGTGCGACGCGCTTCGTGCCAGATAGAGGAACCGAAAGCCGGACAGCGCGCGAAACAACGGAAGATAGTCCGCGAGATGGTGCGCGAATTCGGTCAGATTGGCTTCGCCCGGCTGAATGTAAGAGAAGGCAACCACGGAGGGAGAAGGAGCGCCCAACACAAACATCGGAAAGCGATCGATGAAGTAACGCACGGTGGGTTGCGCGTCCGTCTGTCCGTGGTAGGTACGCGAAGGGAGAACGTATGAAGGAATGCCGCAGGTCTTTTCGAAATACGCACGCTTTTCAGGTTCTGTTTCGAGATATTCGTAGTCGAGGTGCGCGAGGACGAAATCGAACATGTCGATGCGTCTCTCGACGTACTCAATTTCGTGTTCACGCCGATTGCGCAAGTTTTCACGCCCGAGATGCCGATAGAGCTTCCGTGCAAAGACGTGGTGGACGAGACCGTAGGTGGGAAAGCATTCCGTCCGCGCGTGTTTTCGCGATTGCAGTTTCGCCCAGAATTGCGTGGTGCGTTTGCCCCAGTGCGCGCGCGTGAAACCGAGGAACTGCCGCGCGCGAAAGTAGCCGGAATGCGTCGTGACGAGATAGAGGAAATGCGCTTCCTGGGGTGTGTAGCCGAAGGATGCGAGGGTCTCAAGATGCGCGGGAGTCAGGCTCATAGCGCGAAGATCCTTGGGGTGAGTTCCTGCGCGTCGAGAATGCGCCGCAAGCGCGGAGCATCCTCGCGCGGGCTGT
>Ga0126384_10002688_pt1 | contig 10780 bp, 8 predicted proteins | sample PanSoiMetPlot_36_FD_92543 | JGI IMG/M metagenome (GOLD analysis project Ga0126384, IMG submission 92543) | Tropical forest soil microbial communities from Panama - MetaG Plot_36 | ecosystem: Environmental > Terrestrial > Soil > Tropical forest > Bulk soil | place: Panama | collected 2016-02-17 | reverse complement strand
TCGGTGAAAGCGCGGAGTTTCTGGCGCTCATACAGCTTGGGAGGCTGCACGACGGATGCGAGCACTCTTAACGGTACGGGATCCGGCTCGCCGCTCATGCGCTGCAGCATTTCATCCGTGATGAGACGGTGACGCGGACCATAATAGCCGAGCTTCTCTGACACTATCGCAAGACGTTGATACATTGAGTCAATATCCTGCACCTGCTGAGGGGACCATAAACGCTCGGCGATTGCGGCGGTACGGGGCCATATGCGGTTGTCCATGTTTTCATCGGAGACAATATCCGTCCACATGGTGGCCTCGCCACCGAGAACGCGAGCCTTCTGATCCGATGTGAGCGAAGCGGCGGCCGCTCCTAATGGGTCCACCTGATAATGCTCTGCCGCCGACTGGTTCAAATCGATGTAGTAGCCCGAAGAGAGCACGCCACGGTAGCCGCGCCTTGCAGCCTCTGCAAGCGAGTCTGGTCCCCGCCACGAATGAATGACGACGTTCTTAGGTGTATTGGGCTGAAGTATTTCATCCCATCCCATCATGGTCCTTTTGAGGCCCTCGATAATCTTCTGGATCCTGGATGTGAAAACTTCCTGAAGCGCGACGCCATCTTTGATGCCATGCGCTCGCATAAAGTCCTGAATGCGAGGATTCTCCTCCCATTCTTTGACGTCGCACTCATCGCCTCCCGCGTGAAAGTAGGAATCAGGAAAGAGTGCAGCCATCTCACCAATAAACCTGTCGAGAAACTTGTACGTGCTTTCGCGCGCGGGATTAATCGCCGAGCTTTGAGAAGGATCCTGACGGCTGGCCAAGTCAGGGTAGCCCATAAACCACGACGTTGTATGGCAAGGCATGTCAAACTCCGGAACCACTCGCATGCCTCGGTCCCTTGCGTACGCAATGACTCCGCGAACTTCATCCTGGGTGTAGTAGTAGCCGCCGGAGCCCTTTTCCTGCAATAACGGGAATTCCTTGCTTTCGATATGGAAGCCCTGGTTGTCGGCAAAGCGCCAGTGGAAGACGTTCAGTTTGACCGCTTCCATTCCGTCCAGATTGCGTTTGATTGCAGGGACAGGTACAAAGCGGTGCCCGGAGTCAATCAGCAGACCTCGCCAAGGAAAGCGAGGCTTGTCATCAATCGTAACGACGGGAACGCTGAAGCCTTTTGGAGTGATTCTCACCAGTTGGAGGAAAGTCTGGAGTCCGCGGAGCAATCCGATTGGATTGGGGGCCGTCAGCTGAACATCGGTCGCAGAGATTTCGAGGTGGTAGGATTCATCCTCACCGAGCTGTTGAACTGCGGCGCTCGGTCCAGCAGTCTGCACTATGAAGTGCGGCTGATTGTGGATTGCTTCGCGCCAGAGCGGAATTCCGGTCTCGCGGGAAAGTGTGTCCAAGAAGCGCTGCCGTGCCCGTTCGAGACGAGCTTCCTTATAGCCCTTCAGAGTGACGCCAAAATTCCCGTCAATAGGGAATTCGCCTTCGCCCTGCACAACGTGCGCGGGCAGAGGCATGACGGGCAGCGGGCCTTTTTCTTGCGCGCGAACAATACTGGCAAAATTCAGCGAGAAATAGGCAAACAAGAAAAAACCGACAAAATGCATTAGACGTGAATTTACCAAAGTCACGCCACGAGAATGCTGCCGCTCAACAAGCTGCCGGATGATCACGATACGCTCCAAATTCCGCCAGATCGTCCTCCCCCAACCAGGAAAGATCTTCAGCGGGCTGCAGGCCAAGATTGGTTTCAAGTTGTCGCCACAGACGGGTTCGCTCATATCTCTGGTGTACCAATTGGAAGCGCGTATTTCTTAGCACTTTGAGGGCACCTTCCGAGTCGCCACTATCCATCAACAAACTCGCGCGGCGCTCGGCTAACCATTCGTCGTCAAGGGCCGAGACAGCCCTAAGCCAGCGCTCGCGCTCATCGAGAGTCTCTTTCCCAAGCGCAGCGAGAGCCTGGTCCCGCTCCACCACGATTTGAGGATGAAGTGCTACCGCTTCGGACTCGATTGCTCGAAAGCACTTTGCTGCGGAGCGCGCGTCCTGCTTATGCGCCCGCCAAAGCCGTCCTGATAACGCGCGTGCGCGGTCGTCGCGCGACTGCGCGAGAACCTCTAGTGCAGCGTTTGGCTCGCCGCGCGCGGCGAGCCACGCTCCTCGTTGAAACAGCCATTTGTCGCGCTCACTTGCATCCGTGGACGAAACCGCCCACGAAAGCGCATCCCCCAATTCAGCCATTCCACTGATTGCCCAGCCATTGTTGTCGAGGTCAGGAGCCTTGGGGATTTGATGGATGTCGCCTGATTTGCGCGCAGAGATGAGGCTCAGCCAAAATGCGACATTCTCGTTCTTCGCCCAGCTAAAGAGAGGGACGTCGTTTAAGGCCCTCATAGGCGGATTAGGAAGGGCGATCTTTCTAATATCAAGCGGAGTAGCGGATGGAATCCAATACTCAACATGATGCCGCAGCTGCCCCGGTTGAAGTACGTCCTTTAGCGATTGATCGACTAAGGGACCGCCCTGGATCTCGAGACACTGTTCACCGTTTAGCGTGTATTGACTGACCCAGGGCTCGTCACGTCCAATGCCGTCACTCCAGAGTTTGATTCCTGGCACAGAAACGGGGTCAGCTATGTGGTAGAGGCCTGCCCCAAGACTTCGGGTAAATACTCCAAAGGCCTGACAATCTGGCCTCTTCCAAAAGAAACCAGTCATGCGATGCACATCTGCCTGGCGTCGCGGACCTTCGGTCTTCCAGTCAATAATCCGCAGCTCGCGGCTATGAGCGAGAACGGGACCGTTGGGAAAATGAAACTCCGTGTCCGCTCGCGCAGGCACGCCTGCATTTGACCAAGACATCCATGGGTGAGAGTCCCGATCCGGATTGAAAAATACCGTCCGTTGAGTCAGGAACTTATCGCTCTCGCCAAGCGAGTATTCGACCGCCCAATTCATGCCGAACCTGAGCTCTCTTTCCCCGCACGAGACGTAGATCCTTTCCGAATCCCGCGTCACTTCATAAAGAACAGGAACGATCTGAACGGGACTGTGCGAGATAGGAAAGCTTAGTTCGATCCCGCCGCCGGTGAAGGATTGCCGAGGCAGGATGCGCACCGGCCTTACAACACGAGGGGAAAAGAGAGTTTCCACCGCATTCGCTTTGAGAAAGATGGAACAAACGCGTCCCCCGAGATCAGGGCAGATCTTCACTTGCAGCAAGCCATTTTCGATGGAAACCATGCGGTATTTTTTCAACACCGGCCTTCTGCTGGTTTCGCAAAAGCTCTCGAAGGGATAGAACCCGTCGCGGTCGCTCGTTGTTGGGATCGGGCCCGTAGGAGTTAATTGGTGCGTTAACAAGAACTCCACGGTTTCAGTGCATTCGAGCAATGTGAGAGTCCTCCGTTCTTGCGCTCCAGATGCCAAAGTCACGGGCCCAGCGTAAACCGCTGGTAAGCAGGCTGTAGCGGCGCAGAGACCCAGAAGTGGCTGTACGCACAAAGATTACCTGTAGATGTTCACATGAGAAACTACTCTGCTAATCGCTCCGTTGGGGCTCGGAGAATCAGGCCGGAGTCCCATCTTTAGTGACGCGAATAGCCCCAGAGTCTGAGCAAACATCACGTCCACGGGTGCCCGGTATTCGTCGCGAAGATCAGGCGCCTCAAGCGAAATCATGTTATCCGCTAGATGACCTAAGCGGTCAGGGGAATCCGGGGACACTACAACGCGCAGTTTCGTAAGTTGTTTCCGCTTGATTTCGTCAAGAAGATCCAACTCATACTTCCTTCGCCGGGTATCTTGGGAAAGAAAACTCACAAACAAGGTGTTTGCGTCCAGTGCAGACAAGGGGCCGTGCCGAAGCCCAAGAGTAGATTCGGACATCGTTTGTATCTTTCCGGCAGTCAGTTCCAGCAGTTTTAATGCGGATTCCTGCGCAGCTGCATGTAATACGCCCGAACCGACAAAGCAAGCTTTGGAAAATTCTTCCTGTGCGATTGAAGGAGCTATTTCCTGGACCCGATCGAGGAAGAGTTCACCCGCTTCAGAAAGAAGAGAAAGTGTTTGCTCGTAGGAACTGAGTGAATCCAGATGGGCAAGGCACTGGCCAGCAATGACCATGTTTGAATAGGAACTCGTCATTGCGAGTCCGCGATCATTCACCGACTCGTCCAAAACCAGAACGAGCGCACGGTCTGTGCCGTTCTCGCAGATTTGCGCCATACTGCCTTCCTCGTTGCACGTGACAAGCAGATGGCGGACTCCGGGATACTTCTCGATTGCCGTTTCCAGAACGGCCAGTCCTTCGGAGCTGTCCCCGGAGCGAGAGAATGAAATCCACAAATAGCTGCGTTCTGGAAAAACCAGATCGCCAAAGTTAGTCAAAAGATCCGTGCTCGGAACTGCCCAAACATCACACCCCCACATGCGGCGGAGCAAGTAGGTCAAAGCGCGGCCAATATAGTCCGATGTACCCGCGCCGACGAGAAAGACAGAAGGGTTGCCAGATGGCTCTCGCAAATCAAAGCCGGATTCAAGCAGGAACCGGCCTAGGTCGCCCTGTCGCTCCCGAACAATCTGGAGCGTCTTCCGCCACGAAGCTGGCTGCTGGAGGATTTCGTGAGGCGTGTACCGAATCCCCCGCTTTTCCTTCTCCTCTTCACTGGCTTTCAGCAAAGCCTCCAGTGAGTAGCGCAACAAGTTCTCCTCCTTCCAGAGCGGGGTCAAAGTGTAATACACTTCGCAAACGAAGGACATGGAAAGAATTGGCAATCACATTAGCAAGAAAACGAAACTTACTGTGGATTAGGCACAGTCAGGGAATTGAATGTCTGGCCGATTGCCGGCACAGGCCCGGACCGCCTCTTTTTCTGGAGGCTGTGTGCATCACCCGTGATTATTCTTTTGCAGGGCCTGTCGGGCGTACGTCATTTACTTTCATCCAGGTGCACCGATGACTTTTTCCGTACTCGACTGGACCATTGTTATCGCTTACCTGGTCTTTTCCGTTGCCATTGGAATGATCGGGAAGAAGTATGTTGGCTCGGTCGCGGATTACTTGGTGGCGGGACGCGAGCTTGGGACTTTTGTGGGAATCGCCACGCTGGCTGCGACCGAGATCGGCACGATCACTTTCATGTATAACGCCGAACTCGGGTACAGGTATGGATTTGCTCCATTCGTCGTGGCGCTGATCTCCGGCCTGGTGATGATCTTCATTGGCAGAACCGGTTTTGTCATCACGCGATTCCGCTCCCTAAAGCTGATGACTGTGCCTGAGTTCTTCGAGCGCAAATACAGTCTCGGATTGCGTCTTCTCACCGGCGTGCTTGTCGCGTTGGGCGGTATTTTGAACATGGGCGTTTTTCTGAAGATCGAAGGTGAATTCCTCACTGTGATCAGCGGAATCCCGGCGAAATACCTTGTCACAGTTATGACAGTCATCTTGCTCTTGGAGATGTTGTACACCGTAGTTGGAGGAATGGTTTCCATCGTCATCACCGATTTTCTTCAATACGTGCTGCTTTCGGTTGCGACTATCTTGGTCTCGATTTACGCAGTTTTTCACGCAGGGTGGCACACCATCGTGGCCAAGGTAGAAACAACCATGGGGGCGGCGGGATTTAACCCCATTGTGAATCCAAAGTTCGGCCTTACTTTCATAATCTGGCAAATCCTTCTTTGGTTTTCTGTTCACACATGTTGGCAGACCACTGCCATGCGCATATTTTCGACGAAAGATCCGGAGACCTCGAAGAGGGTCATGACTTGGACGGGCTTTATCTATTTGGGGCGCGGCATGCTCCCCATGCTATGGGGCATTGCAGCCCTGGCGGTACTCGGCACTGGAGACAATCATAACGGTGTTCCGATGCCCGTGCTGAATGGTCACGCGCTGCTACCGATTGATGCAATGCCCGCCATGCTCGGCAGTATCCTTGGTCATGGCGTGAAAGGCATCGTCGTCGCTGGGATGCTGGCTGCAACCATGTCAGTTAACAGTTCTTACCTGCTGGGTTGGAGCTCGGTCATATCGCAGGACATCATCTTGCCTGCGAGGCGGATCTTGCACAAACCCGAGCTCAGCTCGCGCCGCCAAATTCAGGTAAACCGGATCGCAAACTTGTTTGTTGGGCTCTTCCTGATGTTTTGGGGCCTCTATTACACGCCGCCCGGCGCGGTTTATCTATACCTCAATGTGACCGGCACGATCTTTCTGGCCGGCGCTTTTGCATGTGTCATTGGCGGGCTCTACTGGAAACGTGCCAACGTAGCCGGCGGCTACCTAGCAATGTTTATGGGCGCTGCCGGGGCAGTCGTGCCATTCTTTTTCTTACATTGGAATGAAAACATCACTGGCTTTATCGCTTTTGCGCTAGCGGGAATTGGATTGGTATTTGGCTCACTATCGGGCCGCGCCTCAACACGCGCGATTGCGGAGAAGAAAATGCCATGAATTATTGGCTGATGTTTTGGACCGGTGCACTCGTCATTGCTGGGTGTTCTTTCGCCGTGATCACCGCGATAGTCAGTGTCTGTGGTTATCGTGACTTGATGCAGATGTTCCGCCGGCTGACAGCACAACACGGAAAAGAAAATGAGTGAAGATACAAGCCGGAAAGATGCTTTCATCCACATGGTAACCGCAAAGTCTGCAGTGGATTTGCCTCTCAGTGACTACCATCCACGCTCGATGCTCTTTGTCCCTGCGCACGACGTGCGTAGCGCCAAGTTCCCGGCTATCGATTACCACAACCACCTCGATGCGCAGGAGCCGCGAGGGGTCTTGCGGATCATGGATGAATGCGGCATAGAAACGGTTGTTAACATCACGATGCGTGTCGGCCGAGAAGCCGTCGAAATGCTGCGGAAGTTTCAAGCGGCCGCGCCCGAGCGATTTGCTACGTATGGGTGGATGGACTGGAGCGATTTGCAACGTCCGGGCTTCTTCCAACGGGCAGTCGAGCGCCTGGAGGATCTCGTGAACCACGGCGCATGCGGATTGAAGATATGGAAGGACCTCGGAACAAGCGTGGTCGATACTAGCGGGGAGCTCCTGCGAATTGACGACGAACGACTAGCCCCCTTGTTTGACAAAGCCGCTGAATTGGATGTTCCCATCATGTTTCACACCGCGGATCCGGACGCGTTCTTTCTACCGGTCGACCAATACAACGAGCGGTATGAGGAGCTGGCGGCGCACCCTGAATGGAGCTTTTACCAGTCCCGCTTCCCGAAGCCTGAACTGCTGGCCCAGCGCGACCGCGTTTTCGCTCGACACCCGAAGACCAAGTTCGTTGCGGCGCACGTTGCCGAACGCCCCGAGAATCTGGAATATGTCGGACAACTGCTGGACGCGTGCCCGAACCTATATGTTGATATCAGTGCGCGTTGCGCGGAATTGGGCCGCCAGCCCTACACCGCTCGCGATTTCTTCCTTAAGTACTCTCGCCGCATTCTCTTCGGGGCCGATCTTGTCCCGGAGGTTGAGATGTACCGCTTGCACTTTCGTTTTTTGGAGACGAGTGACCAGTATTTCGATTATCCTTCTCACGCTTCCCGGCAGGGACGCTGGAGTATTTATGGATTGTTCCTTCCAGATGAAGTCTTGCGGAGCGTTTACCGTGACAACGCCTGTCGGCTCTTGAACCGTCCGAGTTGATTCACCGCTCTGTTTCCCTTTCGTCCAGGATTCCCGCGACGGTAACTTCAACTCCCAATTTTCGCAGCGCGCCCAAGTCGGATTTTGGGATGCCTCGGTCTGTGATTACATGCTGGAGGGAAGAAGGCGGTGCTATCAAAGACAAGCTTCTCCTTCCGAATTTGCTGGAATCGCAAACTGCGACCGTCACTTTGGAGATGTCCATCATGGCACGGTTCACCTTGGCTTCGAGAAGATTTGGCGTGCTGAGTCCATACTGAACGTCGAAGCCATCAACGCCGAGGAAAAGAATGTCCGCATACAGCCGGCGCAGGGTTTCTTCCGCGATTGGCCCCACCAGGGAAAAGGAATTCTTTCTGAGGTTGCCTCCGGTCAAGATCACTTCCAGAGTGGAACCAGAAAGCTCGGCTGCGATATTGACCGCGTTGGTGATGACCGTCAGGTTCCGAAAATCGCGCAAGGCCCGGGCGACGGCGGTTGTGGTAGTTCCGGAGTCCAAGATGACGACTTGTCCCTCCGTAACCATGTGCGCGGCGGCCGCAGCAATCTGGAGTTTTTCCTCGCGATGCAACTTCTCTTTCTGCCGTAGGGTGGGGTCTTCCAGAGCGCTTTCGCGGACTGACAATGCTCCGCCATGAGTCCGGTGAATCCGCCCTTTCGTGTGGAGGATCTCAAGGTCTTTTCGGATTGTGACCAGTGAGGTGTGAAAGTGCTTGGCTAGATCCACGACGAGCACGCGGCCATCGCGGGTGAGTAGCTCAAGGATCGCTCGCTGGCGTTCTTCGCTTAGCATTCAGTGGCCATCGGTTAAGAGATCGTTCTTCGAGGAGGTATTTTAACAAGCTTGCTGCCTTCTTGCGCTTTAGCGGCACGAGTCTTGAATAACAAAAGCAAGATAACCACAACGCTCCCCGCCCCGCACAACCACGCAAACCAGTCTCCGAATCGTGCGTAAAAAGTATTCTCGTGCGCTACGGGCGCCATCGCGTTGATGACTGCGAATCCCGTCCTCGATTCAAGGGCTTCGGCCAGCACACGCCCGCGATTGTCCGTAATGCTCAGGCGGCCCTGTTTGGCATTGCGTGCGATTGTGAAACCGCTTTCCACGCCCCGCAGAATTGCCATACGCTGATGGAGCCAGTCGTCGTAACGAAAATCCCAGGCCGGAACGAGAAGCAGTCCGATGCCGCGTTTCCCGTACTCGCGAGAAAGAGGTGGAAAGTCCATGTCCTTGCAGATGGCGATTCCCCACAGCCCGGAAGGGCGCTTCAACACTTGATAGTCGGCGCCGAGCGTGTAGCCGTCTTCAAGCACTGGTATGAAATGGTGTTTTTCGTAGTTTGCTTCGAGCTGACCGTCCGCGCCAAAAAGCAGCGCATCATTCCTGCGTTGGCCTTCGGAGATTTCGTCTAGCCCTACTAGCGTTTCCACGTGATCTTTGGCGGCCGCTGCCGAGAATGCTGCGCGAACGGCGTCGGACGCGGCAGCATCGACGCGAACGATTTTCTCGGGAATGATGACGACGTCTGGCTCTTTCACCGTGCTGTTAGTAGGCAAGATTTGGCCGGCATAACGAAATGCGAGGTCGACTGCCTTCGATTGCTCGCTCGGGAAGACGTCTGCTGGAGTGGATGTGCTTAGCATCCGCACCTGGACCACTCCCGTTGTACGCAAGGGTATGTGCAGGCGCCAAACCCCAAATCCAAGGGCCGCAACAAAAACTAAGGCGATGGTCGCAGAGAGCTTGATTCGTTCCTGACGGCTGCTGTGGTTGGAGGCAAAGACGCCCACGGCGGATGGAATCAAAAAAAGTACAAACGAGATTCCCCAGATTCCGGTGACCGATGCAATTTGAATGAGCGGCAGGAAATCCATTTGTGTGTATGCGATTGACCCGTAGGTTGAGTGAGGCGAGGTTGCTGCATTGGCGTATTCGATGGCCGACCATAGGATCGGAAAGCTAAAGACCGCGGCCCAAATGCGGCCGTTTTGCAACAGCCTCCGCCATGCCAGGACGAGCAGCGCAAAGAGAATCGCGGGGATCGTTGTGAACAGAATGATCGGGCGCATCGGCAACTGCAAAATCTCGCGATAAAAGTGCCAGACATTCAGGCCACCAAGCAAATATGCGAAGAACGCAGAAAGGGCGACATACCGAGCGGAAGCCCGCGGCGCAATCAGCAAAAGCGGGATTGGGGCAAGCCAGGGGAGCGGCCAGATCGGATTGAGCCCCGTACCAAAATAGAAGAGTGCGGCAGAGACAGCCGCCGCACCAAGCGCGAGCAAGGTTTCAGTGACTCGGTTTCCTGAGTCCACGGAGTACCCTTTCCGACGAGCGATGACACAATTTGCGAAATTCTTTTTCGGACACGGCAAAACGACCGCCGCGATATAGCGCGATCATTCCCTGCGTGTTGGCAGCCATCGTCAGTGCAATTTCCCAGATATCGCCTGGCCGGAAATAGCCGCAGCGCACCGCTTCCGCGCAAAGGTCCGCTAGAGAATTAAAAGTGGGCGATTTGCGCTCTTCGAAGTCTTTGGGGAAGCGTCTCGCGCCGGTACGTGGTTCGGTAAAAATGTAGTCGAAAACGCGGGGCCGGGTCAGCGCAAAGTCCACAAAGGCGTCGAGCCTTTTCTGGAATCGCTGCTCAAGTGTCCCCTCGTTGCCAAGCGTGGCTAGATGGGCCCCAAAGTTAAGGAACTCTTCATTAGTGATGTCCTCGAGCAGAGCTTTGCGAGAAGGGAAGTAATGGTAGATCGCCATGGCGGTAACGCCCGAGTCGGCAGCGACGCGGCGCATGGAGACACCGGCTTGTCCTTCCTTTTCTAGGAGCTTCAGCGTTGAAGCCCGGATGCGGCCGAGTTTGGACTTTTGCTCCACCTATACAGTGTATAGTAAGAGTTATACGCTGTATAGGAGACCTGTATCATCGCAAGGACTGCCAAGGGCGGCACCGGCTGAGTTTTGACCGTGTCGAGGTTGTTGGTATCGATGGCTTGCTTGAGCTGCCCGGTCTCTTCAAGCAAATCGACATGAGCCTTGAGCTTGGGCCAACTAGCAAATCCATAGAGACGCGCGATCTGGAACTGCGCCTCCGCCAGTGATTTCACACC
>Ga0126384_10002687_pt1 | contig 10780 bp, 7 predicted proteins | sample PanSoiMetPlot_36_FD_92543 | JGI IMG/M metagenome (GOLD analysis project Ga0126384, IMG submission 92543) | Tropical forest soil microbial communities from Panama - MetaG Plot_36 | ecosystem: Environmental > Terrestrial > Soil > Tropical forest > Bulk soil | place: Panama | collected 2016-02-17 | reverse complement strand
GGTGCGCTCTGAAAGCGGACTGGGCGTTTGCGAACTCTGCTATCACGGTGCCAGCGCTGACGAAATCGTGGCCTGTGAAATGAAGTTGGAGGAGGCCAACGCTCTCCAAACTGAACTCGTTGAAGAACTCGCAAGTTCGGGTCGCACAGGCAAAACCATCGTGACATTCGCGCTAGCACATTCCCGGTAATCTCATCTCGTTTCTGAGTGCCTCAGTGGTGAAGACCCGGAGCACCGATTGCACCCCGTCAGTCCGTTGCTTTATCGTTATCGGTCTGCCCAAGAGCACGACCGCCCTAACATGACCGAGCACAATACAGTGGAGCCTTCCGCACAATTGGCATCGAAAGTTAAAGCCTCAGCGCCGCGCTTCGAGCGCAATCAGCACGCGGTGGCTGAGCTCGTGGCCCGTATGCGCATGGACGAAGAGCGCATCCAGCAGGGTGGTGGCGATAAGGCAATCGAATCTCAGCACGCCAAGGGACGCATGACTGCGCGGGAGCGTATCGCTGCCCTCATCGACCCTGAAACTGAGTTTTTCGAGTTGGGTACATACGCGGCCTGGGGCATGTATGAGGAATGGGGCGGCGCGCCGTCTGCTGGAGTCGTGACCGGACTGGCGCGAGTGCGGGGCCGTCTCGTCATGCTTATCGTGAACGACGCGACCGTAAAGGCTGGCGCGTTCTTTCCCATGACTGCCAAGAAGGTCATTCGCGCCCAGAACATTGCCATCGACAATCGGATCCCCACGATTTATCTCGTCGATTCCGCCGGCGTGTTCCTGCCGCTGCAGGAAGACGTGTTCCCGGACACGGACGACTTTGGGCGTGTCTTCCGCAACAATGCCGTGATGTCGGCCATGGGTATTCCACAAATCACCGCCATCATGGGAATGTGCGTCGCCGGTGGCGCCTATCTGCCCGTCATGTGCGACCACATACTCATGACCGAAGGCAGCGGACTGTTTCTCGCCGGACCCGCACTTGTACAGGCGGCCATTGGGGCAAAGTATTCGGCAGAAGAATTGGGCGGAGCCAAAATGCACGCCCAGATCAGCGGTACAGTTGATTTCCGCGAGCCCGACGATGAGCACTGTCTGGCGCGCATTCGCGCGCTGGTCGACAAGATAGGCAACCGCCAGCTCGGTGTTTTCGACCGTAAGCTCTCTCGCGAGCCGCTCTATCCCGCCGAAGAAGTTTACGGCATCTTCGACGACGACCCTGCTCGCCAATACGACATGAAAGAGATCATCGCTCGCCTTGTGGACGGCAGCGAATTCGACGAATACAAAGCCGAGTACGGCGAGACCGTTCTTTGCGGCTACGCGCGTATCGGTGGCTATGCTGTTGGCATCGTCGCCAATCAGAAAACCCACGTCCAGCAGGTGGATCACTCCGGCAGCAGGCGCATGGAATTCGGCGGGGTTGTGTATACCGAGTCAGCCGAAAAAGCCGCACGCTTCATCATGGATTGCAACCAGAACCTCGTGCCTCTCATCTTTCTGCATGACGTAAACGGCTTTATGGTTGGCCGAGACGCTGAGTGGAGCGGCATCATCCGCGCGGGCGCAAAGATGGTCAACGCTGTATCCAATTCGGTTGTACCAAAAATCTCTGTGATCATCGGCGGCTCCTTCGGAGCAGGACACTACGCCATGTGCGGCAGGGCCTATGATCCACGCTTCGTGTTCGCCTGGCCGACTGCGAAGTACGCTGTGATGAGCGGAGCCTCAGCGGCAGGTACGCTGGTGGAAATCACGATCAAGCAACGCGAGCGCGGCGGCAAGAAGCTCAGCGACGAAGACAAGAAGAAGCTGTACGACGAGGTAAAAGCAACCTACGACGAGCAGATGGATCCGCGGTACGGGGCAGCCCGCCTCTGGATCGACAAAATCATCGACCCCATGGAGACTCGTGAGGCGCTAATTACCGCACTGGACGCCGCCTCCCACAACCCTGAGGTGCCGAAGTTTAATGTAGGGGTACTGCAGACTTAGCGATTAGCTTTAGCCGTTAGCTTTCAGTTCGAGTCTTCGAGCGCGGTCGCTAACGCCTACGGGCTAATAGCTAAGAGCTAAAAGCTAAAAGCTAAAAGCTGATGGCTGAAAAACTGACTCTCATCGAATGTCCCCGCGACGCCTGGCAAGGTTTGCCCGGCCAAATCCCGACAGAAACCAAGGTCGCTTACCTCAAAGCTCTGGTTGCGGCAGGACTCAAGCACATCGACGCTGTCTCCTTCGTTTCGCCGAAAGCCGTTCCCCAGATGGCCGACTCCGAAGCTGTACTTAGGGAACTGGATCCGCCCGATGACGTCGAGATCATCGGAATCGTGGTGAATGAGCGCGGGGTCGAGCGCGCCACCTCTACAAACGCCGTTCGCACCGTGGGATTCCCTTACTCGCTCTCACCGACATTCCTCAAGAATAACCAGAACCAGACGCCCGAAGAGAATCTCGACACGCTCGAAAAGATAAAACAAAAAGCGGACGACGGGGGACTCGACACCATCGCTTACATCTCCATGGCGTTTGGCAACCCTTACGGTGACATGTGGAGCCTCGAAGAGGTTCTCGAAGGCATCTCGCTACTAGTTGATATGGATTTGGCGGCGATCTCGCTTGCGGATACGGTGGGCCTGGCGAACCCGCCACTGGTAACCGATGTTATGGGGCCGGTAATGGAGCGCTTCGGCAATTTCGAGATTGGCGTGCATCTCCACAGCCGTCCCGATGCGGCTATGGAAAAAATACTGGCTGCCTATGACGCCGGTTGCCGCCGCTTCGACTCAGCGATTGGTGGGCTGGGTGGTTGTCCTTTTGCTCAAGACGTGCTGGTAGGCAACATTCCCACCGAGACCGTGCTCGACGCTTTGCAGCTTCGCGGTGTCAGATCACCGATCCGGAAGCCGATAAGCGAGCTGCAGGCGTTATCTGCCGAGATCGCGCAAACCTTTAGCGGCCCCAAGATGTAGGCCAGTCGTTCACTCCCAAAACGGGATGAGTTGCGCTTTCGCTCTCTGAAAGTAAAAGAAAGTCGATTAAGAAAGTTTTTATCAATGTGATAATGCCTCCGAAGCAGTGGGAAGGCATTGGGGAGTCCGATGTCTCAACACCCTCACCAGTATGCGACGTTAAAGCTCGACTATGACGGGGCCGTTGCCACTCTGACCTTCAACCGCCCCGAGAAGCGCAACGCAATCAGCTACGAGCTTATAGAAGAGCTACATCACGCGCTCGCTGAGGTGCAGAAATCGCGTGTGCACATTCTCATCCTGACCGGTGCCGGCAAGGCCTTTTGCTCAGGCATGGACCTTGACAATCTACGGAGCATTACCAGCCATACGGAAGAAGAAAACCTGGCCGACTCCGGTCGCATGGCCCACATGTTTCGTTCGCTTTACGATTTTCCCAAGGTAACCATTGCCGCTGTGAACGGTGCAGCGTTGGCCGGCGGCTGCGGGCTGGCTACCCTCTGTGATTTCACCTTGGCCGCTTCCGAGGCCAAGTTCGGCTACACGGAAGTTCGCATCGGCTTTGTTCCCGCCATCGTCTCCAGCTTCCTGCTACGCCAGGTAGGTGAAAAACAGGCTCGCGACCTGTTGCTGACGGGCCGCATTATCTCCGCCGATGAAGCGTACAGGCTGGGGCTCGTAAATGAGGTCGTTCCGCCTGAAATTCTCATGCAACGAGCGCGCAAACTGGCGGACACCTTACTCGTTAACAGTCCTGCTTCGCTGCTGGCCACAAAGCGGTTGTTGAAGGTGTACTCTCACGCAGAACTCGATCATCAGATCGCCCATGCAGTCGATGAGAACGCACGAATTCGTACAACCGATGACTTTCGGGAAGGTGTAACCGCCTTTCTGGAAAAACGCAAACCGAGTTGGACAGGGAGGTAGAGTGAAACTTCGCCACGGTTTCGCCACAATGCTATTGTTACCCGTCCTGTTGTTCGCTCAGGCCGCACCGGCCCCTGAGCAAAGCCAATCACCTTCCAGCTCGTCGGCAGGCAGCTATCCCGTGATGGCATCAGCAGCCAAGAGTCGGGCACGGCAATTATTCGGCTTCTTTGAGAGTGGCCAGTCGCGTCCGTTATTCGCAGCGTTTTCCCCGCAGATGAAGAAGACGGGCACCGCCGCCAGCGTTGCAACTATGGAAAAGCAACTCGGCGCGCAGTTTGGTCGCGAACAGAAAATGCTGGGCGAGAATTTCGCCCCTGATCTACTCTACAGACACACGGTTTACTCCCGCTTCTCCCAGTTCGCCAAAGCGAAGGATCCCATATTCACCGTCCTGGCAGTCGACGAGCAGGGGCAGGTGGCGACACTGCAGTTCCGGCCCGCGCCTCCGGCTGCGGGGAATCGCTATGTAGACTACAAAGACAAAACCAGCCTTAAGCTTCCGTTCAATGGCGAGTGGTTCATTTATCAGGGTGGGCGGGACATCTACCAGAACAACGCCGCCTATCGTGACTACGATCGCTATACCACTGTGTTTACCGTCCTTAAAGACGGACTTCCCTTCTCGGGTGACGGCACCAAGAATGAGCAGTTCTACTGTTACGGGCAGCCCGTCACCGCTCCCGCCGATGGGACCGTTGTACTCGTCAAAGATACCTTCGCGGATAACGTACCAGGCAGGCAACAGGACACCATGCCGGGAGGCAATCGGGTCCTCATCTCGCACGGCAATAGCGAGTATTCGCTTTTCCTGCATCTTAAGCAGAACAGCATCAAGGTGAAATCTGGCACCAAGGTAAAGCAAGGTGATGTGATAGGGGAATGCGGAAACAGCGGAAACTCTGCGGCGCCCCATTTGGAGTATCGTCTGCAGAACACGAAGGGAATGCCGTTCCCCATGAGTCTTCCGGCACAGTTCGTCGACTATCTCGCCGACGGTAAGCCGGTTGCCATTGGCGAGCCCGTGCGTGGCGAATTCGTTCGCAATCCTGAAAATGCTCCTGCACGCGGCGGCGAGAAGAAATAGCCTGGACAGAACTTGCGTCCTATCTTGTCCGTCTGCATGTTAAGTTGAGAACAGCCCATGCAAACGGACACTCATACTGCCGTGCAGGTTTTCGAGACACAGTTGCGCGTACGTTACGCCGAGACCGACCAGATGGGCGTCGTCTACCATTCGAACTACATCGTCTGGTTCGAAGTCGGGCGGGTGGAAATGCTGCGCCAGTTGGGTTTCGCCTATCGCGACATGGAAAAGAACGACGATATCCACATCGCCGTAGCCGACGTGCATTGCCGATTCAAATGCCCGGCTCGCTATGACGATCTGCTGACTGTACGCACTCGCCTAGTTAATGTGCGCGGCTCGGTATTACATTTCGGCTACGAGATCGTTCGCGCTGATGACGGCACGATACTCGCCGAAGGTGAAAGCGTGCACATAGCTGTGAACTCTAAATTCCAACGCCTGCACCTGCCGCAGAAATATCTTGTTCCGTTCTTGAAGGCTGCGGGAAAAAGCTGAACAATAGAGGATTGGACTTGCGGCCCGCCACGGCTTAGGTGACCTGCACAATCCTGAACCTGCATGAAACTGCTTCATATCAACGGAAATAGTCTGACTCTTAGTGACGTCGCTGATGTTGTATACGACCGGCGAGTCGTCATGCTCGCACCCGACGCCCGGCTCGCAGTGGATCGCGCGCGTGCTGTGGTCGAGGATCTTGTAGTCAACGATCGTGTCGGCTATGCCGTTACAACCGGCGTCGGCCACCTCAGCGACGTTCGCATTTCGCCGGAAGACATCCGCAAGCTGCAGGTTAACCTGATGCGCTCGCATGCATTCGGTGTAGGCGAGCCGCTTAGTGAACACGTCACCCGCGCCATGATGCTTTTGCGCGCCAATTCCCTGGCCAAGGGCTGCTCCGGTGTGCGGGCGGTCGTAATTGACACTCTGTGCGAGATGCTCAATCGCGGCGTACATCCGGTTATTCCTTCGCAAGGTAGCGTCGGAGCCAGTGGCGATTTGGCGCCGCTTTCGCATTTGGGGCTTGTTCTCATCGCTGAGGGCGAAGCGACATTGGGAGGCAAGAGGATGGCCGCGGCTGAGGCCTTGCGTCAAGCCGGGGTCAAGCCGCTTACCCTGGAAGCGAAGGAAACTATCTCCCTCATCAACGGAACCCAAGCCATGCTGGCGGTGGGACTGCTTGCCGTTTTGCAGACCCAGATACTTGCGGACACGGCCGACGTCTTGGGGGCAATGACTGTCGACGCGCTGATGGGTACGGATGTTGCGTTCGATGAACGTGTCCATCGCGTGCGACCGCATCCAGGGCAACTACACGTGGCGCGGAATCTGAGACTCATGCTGGAGGGGAGCGAAATTCGCGAGTCGCATCGCGGTTGCGGTAAAGTGCAGGACGCTTATTCCCTCCGCTGCATACCGCAGGTCCATGGAGCCGTACGCGACACACTCGCCCACTGTCGCGAGGTGTTAGAGATCGAAATGAACTCGGCAGTGGACAATCCCTTGGTCTTTCCGGCAGCGAAGAAAGTAGGAGAGTCAAAGCCGCCGATGTTCGTGGAGACCGCGGGTGACATCATCTCGGGCGGTAATTTCCACGGCGAGCCAGTTGCTTTTTCGCTTGATTTCCTAGGGATAGCCCTCAGCGCGTTAGCCGGCATTTCCGAGCGTCGGCTGGAGAGGCTGGTGAACCCGGCGCTCAACGAGGAACTGCCACCATTCCTGGCGCCTGGAGCTGGGCTTAACTCCGGCTTCATGATGCCGCAGGTTACTGCTGCAGCACTGGTGAGCGAGAACAAGGTGCTGGCCCATCCGGCGTCGGTGGACTCCATCACCACGTCGGGCAACAAGGAAGACTTTGTCTCGATGGGGATGACCGCCGCCAACAAGCTTTTACGGATCATCGAGAACACGCGCAACGTGCTGGCCATCGAAGCGCTGGCGGTGGCTCAAGCGATGGACTTTCGTGCGCCACTCAAAACCAGCAAACGCGGACAGGTGGCGTACTCGATAATTCGAAGCGTCTCATCGGCTATTACCGCGGACCGGATCCTGACGGACGATCTGCGGCGGGTGGGCGACCTGATCGAAGCGGGGAAAATGACGGAAGCGCTGCGATAGGGCGAAGTTCCCAAATTGGGAAATGTAGGATGTTGCTTGGCTTCTTCACTCCACTGCCCTGTGTCAGGACTGCTCCCGGTCCGTTCTGTCAGGCATCCACCCGGTCCGTACCGTTGTCTGGGGTAAACCCTACCTATCTTGAAAACAAAGGGTTTACAGCACGATCGTGCGTAAGTTACTACAAATAAAGTTACTTGCACGTAATGTCCTGCTACAAAATGAATTATGCTGCAATTTTCTGTTGCTACGTTGCCCCTTGATCCTTCAAAGAACTGAGTGGGGCCCGCAGTCTGCTGCAGGCCCGGGTAAGAGACACCAATCCCTCGCCTCACCGATGGTCGTTTATACGATTGGAGATTGGGAGCGAAAGGACGTGGGACACAAGGCAATGTGACAAGACTTTAGTAGTAAGGCGTCCCTTCACCGCTCCGCGGTTCCGGATTCGCGGTTCTATCAGGCATGCAGCTCTAAGGGGACCTACGCCCTTTCCTTGGCTTTCTTTGCTATTGAAACGCAGCCAGCAGCACAGGCGCAGTGCGCGCGCTCCGGATCGTTGAAACTAGCGTGTATTGCGGGTGTCGGTTCCGGCGGCGCTCATTCCCTGGGCGGTGCCGAATGCCAGTGAGGCAATGGCCAGAGCCAGGTCCTCGCAGTCACTCCTTTCACTCCGACTTGCTTGGTAATACGAGACCTCAACAGATCGAACACCGCCATCGGGTCGCCCCGTACATAGCGTTCTGCAAACGTGCTCACGCTAAAGTTCAGGCGCTTGGGTACAGTTGCGAATCGCGCAGAAAGCTTGAAAACATCTGCTGGCCGGATTTATAGGGTTTGAGGACAACCATCAGGTCTTCCGTCGCCTGCTCAGCCAGGCGTTTGCAGAGCGGTTCGTGGGTCGCGACCTCAGCAATCCCCGCGTAACTCGGCGAGATACCGGTTTACCAACTTCTAATCGGGCCCAAAACTCTGCAGTCCGTCGCGCGTCCCTATGTTCGCCGACGGTCCGCCGGACGCCCCGAGATCGCGCCTATTCACCATGAAGGAGAACCATGCCTAACCCGAGGGCCGGGCACGGCCATGGAGCAGTGGTACAGCCTCTGGACTCCGATGGCGATCTCCGATGACGGAGCAATGATTACGGGATGGGGACTTGGCTTACAGCATTTACGGCGGCTGGGTGCTCGACCGTCACAAAGCGTTCGTGTGCCTCACAACAGGAAGCGGCAAGCCGCAGACCATCAGCGCGACTTTCCCCAAGGCATTCGATCATCACTTGGCGCAAGGCGCTACGCCGGGACGTTGCCCGCAGTAGCACGCTTCTGCGGGCCACAGCCCTCCCCCGATGGCGGCGGCATTTCCTCCGAGGTGCTGCCGCCGGGCTTTTTCAGTTGTCAGTAGTCGGTTGTCAGTAACTACTGCGGGTTGGACGACACCGGGGCGACCCGTACGACGGTGCACTTCACGCTCTTGCCGCTCTGCAGGTTCTTGACCTCGCCTTTGTTGCCGTCAATCTTGTAACTGATATTCGAACCAACGACGAACTGGGTGGCTTCCATCTTCTGGTTCTCCTTGCTTCGACAAGTGAACTCATTGCTGGAGGTGTCAAAGGTCAGGTCATACTGCTGCTTCTTTTGCTTCTTGTCTGTAGTTCCGGCCGGCTGGAGGTTTTTCAGGGTTGTGCTCCCTGACTGTTTTTTGGCTGCAGAGCCCAGGCTGGTGAGCAGGAGAGCTGTGAACGCAAGCGCGACGGCTTTTCGCATCCGATACACCTCAATAGCATTCGTTGATGATCAAACTATATCAACCCGACGCTCTGGAAACCGACTTGCAGGCCTGGGGCAGCTAAGCCAAACGTGTTCTACAATGGATACAGCTCCGGCGAGAGGTCAAGTTTTTGAAGGGGAATGATCCCTTCTCTGTTTGGTGTCAGATAACGAGAAGCCTCCGGCTGCCGTCTTACAAGGGACGGCATTCTTCGCGTACCGACGAACGTGGCAATCAAAGTAAAAATGGCACCGCACCGGCCGCATACTCCTGCAAAGAGTGCGGGCCGGACGGGCAACCACAAATCTGCACCGGGGCACCACTTTAACCTGGGCGATCCAATCGTCAAAGGGCTGGTAGCGGCCTTCCTCATTGCTGGAATTCTCTTGCTGGCGGTCTTCGCGATCTTTTATGTGAAGTACGAGCGCATTGTTGACAAGCGGATGGCCGGACCGGTCTTCAACAATGCGGCCAAGATTTACGCGCGACCGGAGACGGTCTCCTTGGGCCAGAAGCTAACGCAACAGGAGTTGGTCGCTCATCTGCGGCGCGCCGGATACTCTGAGCAGGGTAAAGAAGGCGACTCGCCCATCGGCCACTTCCGACTGAAGAGCTCGGCGGTGGAAATCACACCGGGTCGGGAGTCGTTCCATGCGTCCGAACCGGCAACGGTTCGCATCGACGACGGCAAGGTCAGCTCAATCTTCCTAGACACGCAAGGGGCACAAAGTCCCTCGTCGTATGAGCTCGAGCCGCAGATGATTACTTCGCTGTTCGGAGGCGAAGAACGCTCCAAGCGCCAGCTCGTCACCTTCGACCAGATCCCCAAGGACCTGGTGAACGCCGTGGTTGCCATCGAGGACCGGAGGTTCTTCCAGCATAATGGGGTGAACTACTACCGCCTGATGGAAGCGGGCGTAACCGACATCTTACGTGGGCACCGGGGACAGGGCGGATCTACCATCACGATGCAGCTGTCACGCGGATTCTTCTTGACGCCAGAGAAGACGGTAAAGCGCAAGCTCACGGAAATCCTGATTTCGATTGAGCTGGAACAGAAGTTCTCCAAGCAGCGCATCTTCGAGATGTACGCCAACTTGGTGCCGATGGGCCAGCGAGGCTCGTTCAGCATCAGCGGATTTGGCGAGGCGTCGCGCGCCTACTTCAACAAGGACATCAAGGACCTGACGTTGCCGGAGTCTGCGCTGCTGGCGGGGATCATTCAGCGGCCGAGTTACCTCTCGCCGTATCGGCACCCGGAACGTGCACTGGAGCGACGGAACCTGGTTCTGGACTCCATGGTGGAGATAGACGCGATTACGAGGCAACAGGCGGACCGCGCCAAGGCCACTCCGCTGAAGCTCGCGGCTCCGAATGTCGAAGCCAGCGATGCCCCGTACTTCGTCGACTTGGTCAAGGACCAGCTCTCCAGCCAGTACAACGAACAAGAGCTGAATGAGCAGGCGATGCGGATTTACACGACACTCGATCCAGACTTACAACGAGCCGCGGCAGAGGCCGTTGAGGTCGGGATGAAGCTGCTGGATGAGCAGGTAATCAAGCAGCGCACGCACAAGAAGAAGGTCGGCGCAGGGGCGAATGCGAAGACCGAAGTCACGGTAGAGAACGGGCCGATGCCGCAGGTTGCGGTGGTGGTAATCGATCCGCATACCGCAGAGGTGCTGGCGCTGGTGGGGGGGCGCAACTACGGCATGAGCCAGCTCAACCATGCGGTCGCCAAGCGTCCCACGGGATCAATTTTCAAGCCGTTTGTGTATGCGGCGGCAATTAATACGGCGTTGACGGGGCAAATGATCTCGGTTGGTCACAGCGAGCCTGACGGCGGAGGCAACGCTCCGCCCAAAGTGGACGTGAGCGGAGCTCCAGCCATCTTCACTCCCGCGACCCTGGTGG